>Ga0172370_10000590_pt1 | contig 56437 bp, 51 predicted proteins | sample LakKiv5m_FD_114538 | JGI IMG/M metagenome (GOLD analysis project Ga0172370, IMG submission 114538) | Freshwater microbial communities from Kabuno Bay, South-Kivu, Congo - kab_022012_11.5m | ecosystem: Environmental > Aquatic > Freshwater > Lake | place: Democratic Republic of the Congo...
CATTGGGAGAGGGAGCTTGCGGAGCCGGTTTCCGGTCCCCTCTCCCTCAGGGAGAGGGTTAGGGTGAGGGGGTAATCGTGTTACGCTTCCATCCATTCTGTGGGTTTTGAGACAGCCTCTTCACCCTACGGAAACGAGCATCTAAGGTGAGTTCTTCGGACCCTGAAGGGGTCCTCCATGCGGGCATTGGACGACCCCTTCAGGGTCGTTCTTGATCGCTTGTGCCCCACATCCCATACGCTGAAGCGTATGGCTACTTTTGGTACGCCCTTCGGGCGAAGATTCTTCCCGGGATGGCAGATGGACAATGCCTGTAGCTGTCCCGCACTTAAGTGAATGCTTACGGGTCCACCAAAAAAACAATTGACAACCGACGCTCGACCAGTATAGTAATTAAGCAGTTGCTTAATAGGTGCTTAGTATGTGTGACAAGCAGGCTGAACTCTTCAGGGTCTTTGGCGTCGGTTCACGGATCAGAATCATCGATCTGCTCAAGGAGCGTGGGCCGCTCGGCGCAAAAGAGATAGCCAAAGTCCTGCAAATGACCTTACCGGCGGTATCTCAACATCTCAAGATACTCAAGCAGGCGGGATTGGTCAGCAATCAGCGCAAGGGCTACTGGATACCGTATGAAGTCAACCCGGCCGCGTTGGAAGAATGCCGTCAACTCATCTCGGAAGTCTGCACGTGCGGATGCACGGATTCGTGCCGATCGGCGGGACGAATTCCCGACGCCCAGGATCGCTCGGATGACGAGCTCTCACGTTTGAAAGAGTACGAGACGGAACTCATGGAGGAGTTGGACAGGGTGCGCGCTCGCATGAGCGTGGTGGAGAGGAAAGACTGATTTTTTTTCGTTTACTTATTAAGTAGCTGCGCAACTAGTTAATGGTATTTGGGCAGTGTCAACATTTTCGATTCAACAGACTGTAGGAGCCGCTCGCGATTTGATTCTCGATTTCACGATCTGCAAGTGGCTCAGACAGGATATGGCAAGGGCTGCCTCAAGCTTGTGACGCCATTCTGATCTTCAGCAAGGCGTCCGGACGGAGACGCGGGAACAGTCAACAAAGATCGACCAACACGAGAAAGGAGAAGGAAAACATGTGTCAGCCAACCACGCGTGCAAATCTGGTTGGGAGCGCACCACTGGCCGATTGCGGCTGTGGTTGCGGCGGTGGGGTGCGTCGCTTCTTTTCGGCAGCCGAGGAGCAGGAATGCTTGGAGAGCTACAAGCAACAACTCCTCAAGGAGGTCGCCGGAGTGGAGGAACGGCTTGACACCCTAAAAGGGAAGTAAAGCGCGTTTTGGAGTACGCGGCCGGCGTCCCCTCTGCCATTGGAGGGGGCGCCGGTGGCCTCCCAGGTCCGACCGCGCATGGGCAGTGAAGATTTGACGAAACACTCACTGAAATATCGTCTCCATTTGGTACGGATGCGTCCCTTTGATGATTTCAATTCCGCACTTCGCTTCCATCTTGGTAACGATGGACTCGCAATGCGGGCAATGAACGAGACAAGGGGACAGATGGATTTTGGTCGGTTCGGCTTCGAGAGGAGCGTTCCAAAACTTCATGAGAGCCAGTCTCGGGACGAGTTGATCCCCGGGGCAGCCTCCACAACTCGCGATGCCCATTAACTCAACGTCTTGGTCACCGTATCTCGTGAACTCTCCATCACGTCTGCTAAAGGCTACCAGACAGCGCGAACAACCGACGCAGACCTTGTTCATTCCCTTTTCGCAGCCGACTATCAAGAGCCTTTCCATTCCATTCACTCCATGTCACTTCAGGAATTGCCGCCGGCTTTTGGAAGCTGGATGTAATAGCGAAGCCGCAGCATTCTCTCCAGCGGATCGCTCGTCTCGATGTACGCGGAGCCTTTCACGTAGGATTGCGGCGTCGCTCGCTTCACCCGAACGGCTAGCTCAAAACTCGCCTTGCCTCCCGGAGGCACCACAATCTCCTGGGGAGTCAGCAAGGCTTCACAGGGATCGTCGGACTTCGCGGCTTTCAACGTGATGGGTTCGGTCCAATGATTCGTGGCCGTCAGCCGAAACACGGGCTCCTTCTCCGCGTCTGACAGCCGCCGGGCCAGAAAAAGGGGATCGACAGTCACGTGCCGCACCACATTGAATGAGAATTTGAGCGTCGTGACGGGATGCGCTGGATCGTTGGAATGGATGTCAACAGCCTGTGTGTGCCTTCCGGGCGACATACCGTATGTAATAATTTGAGCGTAGATCTTGCTGGATTCCCCCGGAGTCACTCTTTGGCTGCCCCGCACAGCCTTGGCGCAACCGCACGAAGACATTATCTTCTCGACGACGAGAAGCTCGTCGCCGGTGTTGGTGAAGGTCACCTCCGCGGACGGCGACTGGCCGTGTATGACGTCTCCAAAGTCATGCACCTGTGTTTGAAAAGTGATTTGCGGGCCGGCTCCTGCAAGCACGGCCAACGGCGCCAAGGACAACAAGGCGCCAAAGATCATCGCTTTTGTCGTCATGGTCGTCACCTCTCTTTGGAAGGCCTGATTATCGAAGGTGGTCTCCTCATGGGCGACCCTGAAAGAACTGGAACGGTAGATTGTTCTGCCTTGCCTGCTTGTAATCATTCAGCTCTTCGAGGGATATTACCAACGGAACTGAAAGAAATTAGTCATCGCAGAGGCCGCAGCGTTGTAGGGGCGCACCCGCGCGTGCGCCCTGTTGAGGGATTGTGCGCGGTAGAAGATGGGCGGACACGCGGAGACTGTCTCAAAAGTCGAATGGCGCATGAAATCGTGGCACGATTCCAATGTGCTAAAAGCGGCGCAGTGCAGAACTGATTTCGTGTCGCACTCGCTCTCGGCGCAGAAAGCCTTTGTAGGGGCGGGGTTTATCCCCGCCCACCTCGCGAGGCCCGTGATGACGGGCGGGGATAAACCCCGCCCCTACCGTCCATCGTGCTACGATTGGAACCCGTCGAGGAGTTTTGAGACAGTCTCCGCGGGTCCGCCCCTACCTGTCTCTGTGCCCTCCGCGTCCTCTGCCGTGATACGGAATTCTTCATCCTCCCCACCCAACTGAAGGGTTGCGCCTGCTTGCGGAAGAGCCTTGACTCTTCGTCGCGCGCTGAACTAAGCTAATCGATCATAAAATCCGAGTCAAACGAGTATTTTTGGCCATTGCAATCGTTTTTTCCGAACGGACGGTGAGCCGATGGAACTTCGTCAACTGAAAACTTTTCGGGCCGTGGCCACGCTCTTGAGTTTCAACCGCACCGCGGAAGCGCTCAACTACGCACAGTCAACGATATCCGCGCAGATAAGGGCTCTGGAAGATGATTTGGGGGTCAAGCTGTTCGACAGGCTTGGGAAGCGAATTGTGCTCACCGAAGCCGGCGAAATCCTCTCCCAATACGCACAGAAGATGCTCGACATCGAGGCGGAGACACTGTCCGAAGTTCGAGGTCGAGGTCAATCTCAGGGGACACTGACCATTCGGACTCCACAGAGCATCGGGAACAACTATTTGGCACGAGTGATCGGCGTATTTCGCAAACGATTCCCACGGGTCGGTTTTCATTTCCACACATGTGCGTTTCACAGCCTTGAACGCGAACTTCAGACTGGTGTGACCGACCTCGCTTTCCTGCTGGCCGAATCGATTCAATCCGCAAACCTGGTTGCAGAACCATTGCGGTTTGAGCGTTTGATCATTGTTTCCAACGCTGGAAACCCGCTTGCCCAGAAGACGTCGGTCTCAACCAGAGACCTCGCGGACCAGCCTCTGTTCCTTCCCATAGCCGACTGCGGTTATCGGATGGTGTTCGAGCAAACCCTGACCGAAGAAAACCTCACACCCCACACAATTCTGGAATTCAGCAGCATCGAAATGCTCAAAGAAACCCTTAAGGAAAGCTCGGGAGTCGCCATGATTCCGGAAATGACAATTCAAGGAGAGATCGACCGAGGCGAATTGTCCGTCGTGCCGTGGGAAGAGGGGCCGCTGGAGACGGCGATCCTCATGATTTGGCACAGGGAGAAATGGCTTTCACCATCGTTGCAGGCCTTTATGCACGTTGCCCGGAAGGTGATCGGAGGGGAAGAAGAGCGGATTGATGAGGACTAACGGGTCGTGAGATGAGTTCATAGCAGTGCGCTTTCATACAGGTGAAAATGGCGGGCACCCCGCGTCCCGCGGGGCCGCCACCAAACATGGTAGGGGCCGGCGTCCCTGCCGGCCCTTTCTATGTCACTTGTTAGAAAGCGCATTGGTATCAGTCACATGCATCGATCAGTAACGGTGGGACAGGCGTCTCGCCTGTCTATTTCAGACCCCAAGAGCGAAAACCGTGACAGGCAATCCGGCGTTCCGCGCGGGACTGTCCCACCATGACCTAATCGAACTGTGCTGCCGAACATACGAAAGACGGTACTAAGGGCCCCGGCTACTTCTCTGGCTTCCCGAGATCCTTGAGACCTTCTCTCAGTCGCTTCAGGAACGCGCCATCAAGCACGAAGACCGTACCCGGTTCTTCTTCTGGTTGCGCCACCGCATAGACCGTTTCCGGAGCTTCTTGGGCGCCATCTCCTGGGGTTGCCTTGGGCGCGGATTCGGTCTCAGCTGGTGTGGAAGGCTCTTTCTTTTCCTCCCAGCCGGCCTTCAACTCGATCGGCGGCTTTCCGTCTTTCGGGACGAGCGTCACCACGAGCTTGGGTTGGTCCAGGTGGAACCGAGCCAAATCGTCCGGCTTCGATTTTTCCTTGCTTTTCCATTCGACGCTTTTCAGGTCCCAAACTAGCCTCATCACGGGCCAGGCTTCAATCTCTCTCTTGGGTTCAGGCTTTTCGATGAGCCACTTCGTGTCCTTGCCTCGCGCAGCCTCCCAGGTTTTGCCGTCGAGCGTCAACGTCACCTTGTCAAAATCCTGAGGGTCAAACGAGAGGATCGCTCGGTCCTGGAGCGAGGCGGGGTCCGTCTTCAACGCCAGAACGGCTTTGCCGTCAATCACGTACACAGGCTTCTGACCTTTGATCACGGCGTACCGCTCGCTTCCTTTGCCGTCGCCGCTCGGCTTGCCGATTGTCAGACTGTCTTCTCGTTCCTTGCCTGTGATGGTCACGACCATTTCGGGTTTGTCGAAGCCGTATTCGTCCGGCTTGTCCGAGGGAGTGTCGACGATGTCGCGCGCCTGGAGGTTCGTTAGCGTGCGGATGGCCGTATCCATAAGGGATTTCTTCACTTTTATCTGTTCCGGCTTAGCCATGAGCCACTTATCGGGAGATTCTCGCCGGAGTTCAGTTTCTGACCCATCCTTGGTGATGGCGAGGCGATTCACGTCCTGCTCTGCAATGGTAACGACGGACTTGTCTCTGAGGTCGAACGCCTTCTTGTTCACTGCATTTCGGAATGCATCCGTCACCATAAGCAGCTGCGGATTGTCATTCACCCGCATGTAGTAAGAAGATTTAGAGGGATTAGTCGAGCCAAAGGCAAGGCGAGTCACGCCGTCCTTGGTGTTCAGGGCCACGAGGAGGCTCGGTTTGTCCAGTCCGTACTCGGCCCAATCAACATCTTTTTCTTTGACGATCTTCTCACGTTTTCCCGTGACGATGGAATGGAGGAGGGTGTCGATTACTCGATCGTCGCCCTTGCTCTTGATAGGTTCGACCAACACCCACTGACCCGCGGGCTTCTTGAGATCGATTTTCGGAGCGCCTTCTGCCTGGATCTCCACCGAAACGACGTCTTCCTTCTTGAGGTCAACGATCTTCTCGGCCTGTTCTTCCTTCGCTCGAGTCTTTTCTTTCTGTTTGATCTCGACAATGTAGACGTACGCGGCCAGTGCCACCAGTATGCCGATATATATCAAGACCTTGTTCAACTTCATCGGTGAAACCTCTTCTGTGAGTGCGAAGGCTCGCACGATCGTGGTTCGTCACGCGACACCATCGGATCAGGCGGAGGCCGTCCTCCTGCGGTGGATGTACACCACCACTCCAACCACGAACCACGCCAAGGGAACGAACACGACCGGAACCAGGAACATCATTCGGGATTGGCTTGCCGTAAGAATCAACGGACGAGCACGTTCCGACTTGGGCCGAATCGCAATGAGGTTTTCCTCTTCAGCGAGCCATGAGACGGTATTCATGAAGAGGTCCGCATTGCCTTCCAGCTTAAAAAACTTGTTCGATGCAAATTGAGAACTCCCGAGCACCACGATTCGCGCTTTAACTGCGCGCTCGTCTGCGGGAGATGCCTCGCTCTTCTTGGATTCTTCGCCTTCGTCTTTTCCCTTCGGCTTTGCTTCGGTCTCCGATCCCTTCTCCTTCTTGGACCCATCGGCGGGCCCAACAGTCGTGTACGTGGATACCGCCATCACGGGAACAGGGCCGCGAATACCTGTCTTCTCGTCGAAGTTGGCGTTGCCCGACTTGAGTTGTTCACGGTCGATGGTCCACGAGACAGGGCTGGTTAGGGCAAGCTCTTGAGCGGAGACTTCGGGCGTCGTTTCTTTGGGAGCGCGGACCGAACGTGCCTCCGGAAAGAACGATGCAAGCTTGAAATTCTTCGTTATGGGGAATTTCACGTACTGAGTGATCACCGGCATGAGGTAGTCGCCCCCGAACGCACGGCTGAGGCGATCCACCACGATGTCGTCAGCGAACTCGAATCCGTAGCTCTTGAGGAATTCCGTCAGCTTCGGGGTCTTGAACGGGTTGAGGAGCACGAGAAGGTGGCCCCCGCGTTTGACGTACGTACGCAAAATCTCGATTTCGGAATCGAGTGGGTCGGCTGTGGGGCCTGCAATCACAACGATGTTGGCATCGTCGGGTACTGACGGGACTTGGGTCAGGATCAGCTCACCGGTGGTGTAGTTTTGTTTCTCGATCTGCTGTTTTGCCACGGAAAAGCCCCTGTCTTCCGTGTCGTCCGCGGCCAGCTCGCCGTGCCCCTTGACGAAGTAGACCTTCTTCACCTCAGTCCTGAGCATCTTCAGAAGCGTGTTGGTCAATGTTTCCTCGTCAGCGGTGGTGATGCGCTCCTTCTTGTCGCCTGCTTTGATGATCAGGGTAGGGTAGGATTCGACGCCGTGCTGCTTGGCGACCATGAGGCTCATATCCGGATCGATGAATGAATAGGTGAATCGGTCGTAAGCATCTCTGTACTGATCGAGAAGGTCTCGAACACGTTCGCGTTCGTTGAATTCTTTTGCCTCATAGAAGGCGAGCACTTCGATCGGGATATCCTTGTATTTGAAATCCAACAGCGCTTGCTTGCTTTGCGTCGCGAGCGTGTACTTTCCGATACGCGTAATGTCCCAGCGCTTCGGATGTTGGATTATGACGTACTGAATTGCCACGACGATCGCGAGGAAAACGATGATCCCCGTTGCCGCACCGCCACCCAGGAGAAGCTGTCTTCGCAACCTGTTTTCAGTCATGACTCATCCCCTCCACCGGTAGGTTTCCACTGAACGCGTCGTCATGAAAAGAAAGAACGCCGTGAACAGGACGAAGTACGAGATGTCGCTCAGCGGGATTACTCCCTTGTTGAGGGATTCCAGATGCCAAAGCATCGATAGCTGGTTGATAATCGCTGCAAATTTCTCTTCGACGAAGCTGGCGGTCCAATTCATCACCCAAAAGAGAAGCGCCGCCCCGAATGTCAGAATAGCGGAGACAATTTGGTTCTCGGTGAGCGAAGATATGAACATCCCGAGCGAAAGGAATGCGGATCCGAGCAGGAGCAACCCGAGATACCCAGCGATGAGCGGTCCCGCGTCGGGAATTCCGAGCATGTGCAAGATCAGCAAGAACGGTATGGTTCCGGCGAGAATGACCAGCAACATGAACACGGACGCCAGGTATTTTCCCATGACTACCGCAATGTCAGACACCGGATAGGTCAGCAGCAGCTCGATCGTTCCGGTCTTCTTTTCTTCCGAAAAAGTGCGCATGGTCAGGAGGGGCATCACGAACAGCAGCACGATAGCCATGTTTTGAATGAGCGGTCGGATGACCACATCAGTCAAATTGATGCGCTGCATGAGCATCGGCGAATTCGCCGCTTGGAGGCTGATGAGGTTCATAAACGACACGTTGGCCCAGAAAAAGAAACCCGAAAGAAGCAAGAAACTCCCTGCTACCACATACGCGACGGGGACCGAGAAGAACCCCGCAATTTCCTTGTGGAAGACCGCGTACCACCCTCTCATGTGTTCTGCTCCTTTGCCGGTGAGGAATCGGCAGGCCGGTCGTCGGTGGATTCCTCGGTCACCAGGTCGATGAAAACGTCTTCCAGGCTCACGTGGATGGGCGACAGCTCAAGCAAGTCCCATCCTTTTGCCACTACCGCTCGGGAGATCGCGGGGCACGCGTTCGTCTCCGGCTCGGATTCCACCAACAACCTCACCTCGCCCTCGGCTGCAGGCCCGGTTGACTCCACGGCCACTACTTCGGTCATGCCGGTCAAGAGCGCTTTCACGTCCTGTTCCGGACCCTTGATCGCGATACGGCAACGGGAAGCTTTCCCGTGGCGTCGCGCGAGGTTGGACGGCGAGTCTTCCGCCACGATGGAACCCTTATTGATAATGATGACCCTGTCGCAGACTTGACTCACTTCCGGAAGGATGTGAGAGGACAAAATCACCGTGCGGTTGTGGGCGAATCCCTTGATGAGTTCCCTGATTTCGCGAATCTGCCTCGGATCGAGTCCGATGGTGGGTTCGTCCAGGATCAGAATGGGCGGATCTCCGATCAGTGCCTGAGCCAATCCCACACGCTGGCGATATCCTTTGGACAGCGCATGAATGATCCGATTTCGCACACCGTTCAGGCCCACCGCGTCCGACACGCGTTGAATTTCCTCAGTGCGCTTGGATCGTGGGATACCCTTTGAACGGGCGACGAACTCCAGGTACGGCGTGACCCGCATCCACGAGTAGATCGGAACGTTCTCAGGTAAGTAACCGACTTTTTGGCGAATTTTCAATGAGTCGTCCCTCACGTCCATTCCGAGAATGCGCGCCTCGCCCGATGAGGCGGGTGAAAAGCACGTGAGAATACGCATGGTCGTTGTCTTCCCGGCGCCGTTGGGGCCGAGAAAACCGACGATCTCGCCCGATTGGACCTGGAAAGACACGTTCTGAATGGCGGACAGGCGACCGTAGTACTTGGTCAACCTCTTGACTTCGATCATCGGCTCTCCTCCTGGAACCGTCTTCTCAACGGACCGCGTTTAGCTTCAATCGAGATCTTTGTCAAGTCAATCAAAGAGGATCGGCAGCGCCCTGTAAAGATATCGAGATTTTCGCGCTATCATAGTGAATTAGCATGAGTCCTTGACGCTTGCACCACTGCGTGCTAATTGTCCGGTCGAGCGGCGACAGATCGTCCAAATCTGCCCCGAATCAGTCCTGCTTTCCTGGACATACTCGCAACGGAGAGGCAGCCATGATCGTGAAGCCCACCTCTATGACCATTGCGTCGGCAATGCTATGTGCTGCGGTGTGCCTGCTGTGGACGCCCGCAAACGCGACAGGTACCGCGGACGCTGTGGCTGCGGAGAACGCTTTCTTCCGGGGAAGCCATCTCCTCTCCCAGAACCAATTCGAGCAAGCCATCGACGCACTGGAAGAGGCGACGAAGCTCGCCCCCGATAATCCGCGCTATGGGAGCGTCCTGGCGATCGCGTACAATAACATGGGCCTTAAGCTGGTCAAGGACGGCAAGCTCGCCGACGGAGTCACCGCTCTCGCGAAAGCCGTGAAGCTCGCACCTGACGAAAAAAACATCCGCGCCAATTTCACCAATGCAGCGGTACAAGGTCTGGAAGGCGCCGGCAAGAAGGTATCGACGGAAGAGCGGATCACCGCCATGCGACGCCTTCTCGAGATCGAGCCGGACCACGCTGTTGGCAAGAAAGCCCTAGTGGCGCTCCTCAACAACTCGGCCGTGGCCAAGGGGCGCAAGGGCGAGCACGAAGCGGAAATGGCCGAACTCCAGGAAGCGCTCTCTCTCGACCCGAACAACGCCAAGATCCGGAAGAATTTGGGTACCGCTGCATATAACCTGGCACTATCCAAAGGCAAAGCCGGCGCTGTCACCGAAGAGATCGCCTTGCTGCGACAGGCGAAGGACTTCGGCGCTGCCGATGCAACCGTATCGGAAGCGTTGGCGCGGGCACTTTCCAATCTGGCTGTCGCCAAGGGTAAGGATGGCGACCTTGCAGGACAGATAGAGTTGCTCAAAGAAGCACATGCGACAGCGCCAAACGACGCAGCGGTTACAAAGAACCTTGCCACCGCGCTCAACAACCACGCGGTTGCGGAGACGAGCGGACTAAAGGTATCCGAGAAGATCGCGGCCCTGGACTCCGCACTGAAACTCGACTCCAAGAATGCCTCAGTAAGAGCCAACCTGAGCCGCGTCTACGTGGCGGAGGCACTGAAAGACTACAAGAATGGTGCTTTCGAGAAAGCGATCGAGACCCTGGAGAAGGCTCTTAAGATCGACCCGGAAAACAAGGTGGTACAGCGGAACCTGGTGGCGGCTTACCACAATCTCGGGCTCAAGAAGGGCGAGCAACAGGATCACGAAGGTGAGATACGCTTTCTCCGTAAGGCCCTCCAGCTTGCTCCGCTCAACAAAAACTTGAAGACCGACCTTGCCACGGCGCACAATGATTATGCGATCGCGTTCGTTAACAAGGGCGAGCACTAAAAAGCCAAAGTGAATCTCACGAAGGCGCTGGAACTCGACCCGCTCAATAAGGAAATCAAGGCAAACCTGACTAAGGTTGAGGAAAAGCTAGGCGGCAAGCCCAAGGAGGCAAAAACCGGGCCGCAGAAGAAGCCGAAAACACAGTGAATTCAATCGCGGTCGGTCATTTTACCGTGTTGACATCCGCGGGGCGCGGTAATAGAATTGTGCGTCGGACTCGCCGGCACATCCGCGCACCAAGGGTCATTTATGGTTTCCAAGTTCACTCGGAAAGACTTTCTCGAAGCTCTTTTTGCCGATTACTACAAGGAGCACAGAGGCTTTATTCTCGTTAAGAGCCTCAAGCGCGGCGACCCAAAGACAAGTACCCGTTATTTCCCCAACATCGAAATCCTTGCCAAGGAACATTACGGCGAAGAACGCAACGTCTACTTCGGCATTTGCCCGCGTGAACGGATGAAGGCGGAAAAGGAGCACATCCACTACCTGGTGGCGCTGTGGGCCGACCTCGATATCGGTGAGGAAGGACACGAAGAGAAGAAGAAGTTCTTCGAAGGTCCCCAGCAGGCGGCAAAGGCCATTCGTAGCTTCACACGAGCACCGTCGATCATCGTCGAGTCGGGCAGGGGCGCACACCTGTATTGGCTGCTCAAGCAGGTCGAGGAAGTCCGAGACCTGGAGAAGGTCGAGAGTCTCCTCGCGAAGATCAGCGAACACCTCAATTGCGACACCGACATAAGTTTAGACACGACGCTGAGGCTTCCGGAAACCCTCAATACCAAAGTACCGGGCAAGCAAGTCGCCTGCGAGGTGAAGTTTATCAACACGAATTTCCGGTACTCTCTTCAGGATTTCGAGGATTTGGGCCGGCGCCTCGTTTTTGCTCCGCCTCCTCAAGCGCCTGCTCCTCCGGCGCGGCCGTCGATACCGCCGCCTACGGGGCCGGCGTTTACACCCCCTCCACCGGGCGCGCAGGCGCACGTCGCGCCCCCTGCTCATGCCGAAGTGGAGCCGCCGATGGACGACTCCCTGGTCCTCGACGAGACGATTATAGACGAACTCGTGGACGATATGTCCATGACGAGCGTCGTCGCCGACTTCCCGCTGGAGGAAGAGGGCGAGATCGAACCGCCTGAGCCGGTGTCGGCACCCAGCTACGTCGAGCCTCCTGTCGAGCGACGGCAGCCCGCGCCTCCGGTGCCTCCGGTGGTAACGACTGCGGGCACGGCGATCGCTGTGACGAGCAGCGTCCTGGAGCGTCTCTCCGCATCGCGGGCCGATGTGGAAGTATCTTTGCTGGGCTCCAACGTGCCGGTCAACGGCGTGCTGGCATGGTGCCAGGACGGACTCATCGGCATCGAGTCGGACAACTACCTGTATACCATTCCTATCTCAAGTATTTCCTTCATCAAGAGCCGAGTTGATTGACGCGACTTTCGGATCGTTCCCAACCTTCGCCGGAACGCGACTGGAGGAATTGAGGAGGGGCGTGTAGTCATGCTCAACATCGTGTGGCTGGTGTTGCTGGTGGGGTCTGTCGTGATAGCCTTGTGGGCCGGTACGACCAAGGAACTCGTCGCGTCGGTCACTGAAAGCGCCAACTCGGCATTCAAACTTGCGCTGGGGTTCACGGGCGTGATGGCGCTTTGGCTTGGCATCATGAAGATCGCCGAAGAGAGTGGTCTCGTGCGGCTGCTTACTCGATTTATCGCGCCGGTTATGCGTTGGCTGTTTCCAGGTATTCCCGACGGCCATCCGGCACTTGGGAGTATGGCGATGAATTTGGTGGCGAACATGTTCGGCCTCAACAACGCCGCGACGCCCCTGGGAATTCGTGCCATGAAGGACCTGGACCAGCTCAATCCTCGCAAAGGCACTGCAACGGACGAGATGTGCATGTTTTTGGCGGTCAACACATCGAGCGTGCAGCTGGTCCCCGCAGGGGCAATAGCACTTCTCGCAGCGGGAGGTTCGTCAGACCCCACGGTGATCGTGCTGCCCGCACTCATTGCAACCTGCGTGTCCACGGCGGTAGGTATCACGGCAGCACGGCTGCTCTCTCGCTCTCGTAGATTCCGGATGGAAGACAAAGGACGCGACGAACATGACGCTCGCTGATCTGGCTACGCTCGGCTCACACGTCATTTTTCTCGGGTTTTTGGTTGGGATACCTCTCTACGGCTTCTTTAGGGGAGTGAAGGTCTACGAATGCTTCGTCAAGGGAGCGCGAGAGGGCTTTGACGTGGCGGTCATGATCATTCCGTATCTCGTAGCCATTCTCGTAGTCGTAGGGATGTTCCGGGCATCGGGTGGAATGGGGATCATCGCCGCAGCGGTTCCCGAGGCGCTTGCCAATTGGGGCCTATCTCCGGACGTGCTCGGACTGTCGCTGATGAGACCATTGTCGGGCGGCGCTTCACTGGGGATGCTTGGCGAAATGGTTGCCCAGCACGGTGCGGACTCATATCAGGCCCGGCTCGGCGGCGTAATTTGCGGCAGTACGGAAACCACGCTGTATGTTCTGGCTGTATATTTCGGAGCGGTGTCGGTCGTCAAGACGCGGTACGCGCTTCACGCTGGGCTGCTCGCTGATGCCGCAGGCGTCGTGGCGTCGCTGGTGGTGTGCCGGCTTTTCTTTGGATGAGGCTGGAAGAGCCTGGCGGAGAGAGAGGGATTCGAACCCTCGGTAGGGCTCTACACCCTACACTCGCTTAGCAGGCGAGCACCTTCGGCCTCTCGGTCATCTCTCCGCTTGCCAAACTAATCACTACCAACATTATTGCCCGAAGCACTTCCTGTCAAGTGTTTCCAACGAGACGCTGTGTTCATTCAGTTACGGCGGGAGAAGGAAGAATTCTGTTTCGCTGCAGAATACGTCGAGGGCACAGAGACAGGTAGGGGCGGACCCGCGCGTCCGCCCTTTCTCAACAGCGTACAAGCCTCCCACAGGGCGCACACGCGGGTGCGCCTCTACAGCCATCTCTGTGGTGCGTTCAGTGCTGATTTCTTTCCCACGGGTAGTATTCCACGGGTAAGTGAACTGTTACGAGTCGCACGCCGAATCAGTCGAACGACAGTCCGCGAAAATACTCCTGAGGAATTTCCTCAACGAACCGTGAAGCGCGAACCTGCGAGATCCCCCTGGTTCGATCCATCATCGTGCGGGGCGAGAGTATCACCAGGTTGTGCTTGGCGCGCGTCGCCGCTACGTAAAGGAGGCGTCGTTCTTCCTCCAATTCGTCCGGAGAATCCAGGGCCATCGGCGAAGGAATTCTCCCTTCGGCTGCCCATATGAGGATCACTGTTTGCCACTCCAAGCCCTTGGCGGAATGAATCGTCGAGAGCACCAGACTGGTCGACCGCTGGTCACTTCCCGTGCGGTCCTGGTCCGGCGGTTCGAGCGCCATGTCGTTGAGAAAGCGGTTCAGGCTGCGATACCGAACCGTAAGGTCGGCCAGATGCTCCAAGTCCTTCATTCGCTTCGGGTAATTGTCGTAATTCTCCATCAGGTGCGGGTAGTAGTACTGATTAACTCGATCTACCTTGTTGGCCAGCGACTCATCCGATTCCTTGAGATGACGAACAAGATCGAGGACCTTCTGAATCTCTTGGAGGTACTTCCCGCCGCGCGGCAGGAGTTCGCCCGCATCGCTGGGAATTCCGTCGCCCGCTATACGGTCCGCCAATTTCATGGCTGTCTTCACGCCCACACCTGGGAGCAGCTTGAGTATCCGCGTCCAGCTAAGGCGGTCGGCAGGATTGGCCGTCACGCGCAGGTGAGCGAGCACGTCTTTGATATGAACGCTCTCGACGAATTTGAATCCGCCGAACTTGACGAAAGGTATAGAGTTCCGGGCAAGCTCCGTTTCCAGGTCGAACGAGTGGTATCCGGCGCGAAACAGGACTGCCACTTCTCGTATCGGGATGTCGTGGTCAGTCAGCTCTTTGACGCACTGAACCACGAAACGGCTCTGTTGGCGTTCGTCCATCGGTCGTGCCGCCAAAGGCAACGGTCCACCGCCCTGTCGAGTGTATAGACGTTTGGGATAGCCGACTGAAGCCCGCTCGATAATGCTGTTGGTGACCGCAAGGATCGGTGCGGTGCTTCGGTAGTTCTCCTCGAGCTTGATGATACGGGTCCCCGGGAAAAGCTCCGGGAACTCCATGATGTTGTGGAAATCGGCTCCTCTGAATGCATAAATACTCTGCGAATCATCGCCGACAGCCATCACATTGCCGTTGTCGGACGCGAGCAGTACCAGCATTCGTGCCTGGAGGCGATTCGTGTCCTGGTATTCGTCCACGAGAATGTGTTGCCACTTGGCGGAAACATCGGCGCGGACGTCGTCATGCTCCTCCAATAGGCGAATTGTGTGCAGCAGGAGATCGTCGTAATCCATCAAGTTGTTGAGACGCTTGTAACCGTCGTACTCGCCGGCGATCTTTTCGACGAGTCCGGCTGCGTGAGCGAAGTGCGGGTACCGATACTCAAGTGAATCCTGCACGGAGGTCTGCGTACCCTTGGCTCGGCTCACCACTTCAGCGATGGTGCGGGCTCGGGGGAAAGACTTCAAGTCCGTCACCGGACCGGCGAGGCTTTTCCGCAGGTGTTCGTATGCGTCGATCGAGTCCGACTGATCCATGATCGAGAAGGATGTCTCGAACCCGAGTCGGCCTGCGTGCCGCCTGAGCAGCAGATTGCCCGTCGAGTGAAACGTGCCGCCGGAGACCTGCGCCAGCGACCCTTCAACAAGCATCGCAGCGCGGGAGAGCATTTCCTCGGCCGCCTTCCGGGTGAACGTCAGCAGCAGTATCGAAGATGGATCTACGCCCTGCTCGACGAGCCAGGCCACACGGTACACGATAGTCCTAGTCTTGCCGGAGCCGGCGCCGGCGATCACGAGAACGGGTCCACCGGACGCGGTTACCGCTTCAAGCTGTGCAGGATTGAGGTCTCTCGAATAGTCGATCGAGTGAGGCAGCGCGCTCTTCATGTGATTTCTCTGAAACATTGCCACGAGTTATAACTAATCATTTTGCGGGCTTTCTGTGAAGGGAAAAAGTGAGTGTTCAACAAAGGCGTGGATTAAACCGGTCATTTGTGATATGATACTACTTGTATGGGTTTTTACGGGAGGTTGGTTGAATTTGTTGTTGTCTAAGGAGGATAGCGTGGACAGTTCATCGGCGGTCATCGATTGCCCTCTCTGCCTTAGCGAAGTCCCGTACTCGAGGAAGCCGGAACCGCGCAATTCGACCGTTTACGGATACGGGCTCGATTTCAGGATCGTGCCCCGTGACTGCAATTTATCGGTGGAACTGGCCACATGTCCGAATTGTCTTTTTACGTCCCGCGTAGAAGATTTCCGTCGGCGAGTGCCCGGCCACGTTCAAGACCTTATCCGCTCCCGTGAATACGTCAAGATGTTTAAATCCCACGAGGACGAAGCATATTCGGCCCGCGGCTGGCTGGCGCATCTGTCGATTCTCGAGGCTCGGGGGCTTAACCCGAGAGACCTCGGTGTGATCAGCCTCAAAGGATCGTGGGTCGCTCGCGAGTTGGAAAGCCTCTCGATCGAGTCCGAACTCCTGAAGGCGGCAGACGGTTTTCTGGACGATGCACTCCGCCGTGGTCTCACCAAAGGCGATCCCGGTATGGTGATGTATCTTCTCGGAGAAATCAACCGCCGTAGAGGCGAGTTCCTCCGCGCCAGAGAGATGCTCACTTTTCTTGGAAATAATCCCCGCTATCGATATCCTGCCTTGTTGCTCACCGTGCTGGTCGAGGAAGAAGACGCGACCCCTTACTGGTCGCGGCACGCGCCCGACCAGATGGAACAGCACTCTCCTCGCTTCAAGGGCCTGTTCCCGTCGCTCAGAAGTATCCCGCCGGGCAAGACCGAGTTCTTTCCCGACGAACTGTCGGAGCCGTCCGAACAACCTGATTAAGCGCTTAAGCGCGCGTTGATCCGCGACGAGAACAGCCATTCCCTTTATTGATCGATCGAACTTGAAAAGGTTGCGCTGTCTTGGTATTCTCCCTTCACGCACGGTATGAAGACCTGCCAGACTGATTTGTCGAGTAGGCAACGCCGGTGATACTGATGTGCGGTTTGTCGGACGAGACCGCAGGGGGTGCCCGTGCTATGGAGCAAGGCACCACCGGTCTGTGTAACCTATTCCACGACGCGCACATTTGTATGAACCCGGTACACGTGCGTACTTATGCGCGGGGCGCCGAGCAGCGTCAAGCACGCGGATCAGCAAGCGAACTGAGGGAGGACGTGGATGAGACCTTACTTTGAGAAGATGGCGCCTATCGGCAAGGCGCTGTCTGAAGGCAAGATCAAACAGACGCAAGCCAATGTAGACCAGATCAGGGAGATTGAGAAAGCTATCGAAGAGGAAGTCCGGAAGGTCAAGAACGCTGGTTTGCCCGCTGATAAGATCAACAAGCGGGGACAGCTTACAGTCTGGCAGAGGATTGAATACCTGATCGATCCGGGTACCTGGTGCCCGCTCCACACAATCTTCAACCCGAAAGACAACGAGGAAGGCAGCACCGGCGTCATTGACGGCCTCGCCAAAATACGCGGCAAGTGGGCTGTGGTGATCGGTTTCGACAACAAAGTTATGGCCGGCGCATGGGTGGCGGGACAGTCCGAGAATATCCTCCGAGTCACCGACATTGCCAAGAGGCTCCGCCTGCCCCTCGTGTGGCTCGTGAACTGCTCGGGCGTCAAGTTGACCGAGCAGGAGGAAGTCTATCCCGATCGCCGCGGAGGCGGTACAACCTTCTTCCGTCACGCGGAACTGGCGAAACTCGGGGTTCCCGTGATCGCGGGCATTTACGGGACCAATCCGGCCGGCGGTGGATATCACGGCATCAGCCCGACGATTCTCCTCGCGCACAAGGATGCCAACATCGCTGTTGGCGGTGGCGGCATCGTGAGCGGCATGTCGCCCAAAGGCTTTTTCGATGTGGAAGGCGCAGAGCAGATCATCGAGGCCACAAGGCACTTTAAGGAGCAGCCGCCGGGCAGTGTTCAGATCCACCATGACGCCACTGGATTCTTCAGAGAAGTCTACGACACCGAAGAAGGCGTGTTGGATGCCCTGAAGGACTACATGGACTCCGTGCCCGCATACAATCCTCGATTCTTTCGGGTGGCGGCGCCGGCGGAACCACTCTTTCAACCCGAAGACATCGCTCGGCTCGTCCCGTTCAATCAGAAGATGATTTACAGCTTCGAGGACATCCTCGCTCGACTTGCTGACGCCAGTGAGCACATGGAGTTCAAGCGCGAGTACGGCCCCGAAGCTTACACCGGTCTCGTGAAGATTGACGGCCTCCTTACGGGGATCATCGCCAACAGGCAGGGAATGCTGCCGGCGGGTTACCCCGAGTACGCGCCGTATCAGGGTATCGGTGGGAAGCTCTACCGTCAGGGACTCATCAAGATGAACGAGTTCGTGACCCTGTGCGGCCGTGATCGCATCCCCATCGTGTGGTTCCAGGACACGTCGGGAATCGATGTGGGCGACATCGCGGAAAAGGCGGAACTTCTTGGCCTCGGGCAGGCTCTCATTTACTCAATAGAGCAAACCAACGTGCCGATGATGCTCTTCGTGTTGCGCAAGGGCACCGCGGCCGCGCACTACATCATGGGTGGCCCTACGGCCAATAATCACTGCGCGTTTACGCTTGGCACCCCGACCAGCGAAATCTACGTCATGCACGGGGAGACCGCTGCAGCAGCGTCGTTCGCTCGACGTCTGGTGAAGGAGAAGGACTCCAGCCGACCGATCGAGCCGGTGATCGACAAGATGAACGCTCTTGCGCAACAGTACTATGACCAATCGAGGCCCATCTATTGTGCCAAACGAGGTTTCGTGGACGAAGTCATCCCCTTTGCGGAGATGCGCCGGTATATGGTGGCCTTTGCCGGCTCGGTTTACCAGAATCCCGATTCAATTTGCCCTCAGCATCAGATGATGTTGCCAAGGATCATCAAAGGCTGACGATTTGGCAAGATGACCATGGACCATTCACTTAAGGGGGTAGAGATCCCGGCGGACATGTCATTGCGAGCGCAGCGAAGCAATCTCCAGCGCTTAATGAAAGGAGATTGCTTCGTCGTTTCACTCCTCGCAATGACACGGGTGCCGTGTGCGCCCACACGTACCTGAATCATTCCGATCACCATGCTGTCCCGGTTGCCCGGAAGACCTACAAATGATTAAATGGAATGACGTTGTGCCTCACAATTGATTTAACGAGCCACCACACAAGGAGGAATTGAGATGAGTGAGACTGAAAAGAATTTGATGGCAGCGTTCGCAGGGGAGTCTCAGGCTAATAGGAAGTACCTCGCCTTCGCAAAGAAGGCGGATGCAGAGGGATTCAGGGGCGTTGCACAGCTCTTTCGCGCCGCTGCGGCGGCGGAGACTGTGCACGCACACCTCCACTTCGATGTGGTCGGGGGGGGTAAGTCCACTCTCGACAACCTCAAGGCGGCGAAGTCAGGCGAGCACTACGAGTTCACCGAAATGTACCCGCAGTTCCTCGACGTCGCCAAGAAAGAGAAAGACACGCAAGCCATCCAGGCCTTTTCGTGGGCCAATGCGGTAGAGAAGATCCACGGCAACCTCTACGATGAGGCAATCAAGGCGCTTGAAGGGGGGAAGGCCGTCGCCGAACGCGTTTATTACGTCTGTGGGCAGTGCGGGAATACGGTGATGGATGCCGCACCGGACAAGTGCCCGATCTGCGCGGCAGCTAAGGAAATGTTCTTCAAGGTGGAGTAATCCCCTCAAATTGACCGTCCCTGCACCTTCTGCTGTTCCATGAGGGGGTACTATGCAACAGACCGTCTCCGTCAAGAATATTGGTTTGCGCGGCGTAACCGTCGCGGATACGAAGATCAGCTTCATCGACGGCGAAAAAGGGGTCCTGATCTACCGAGGATATCGGATCGAGGACCTCGCGGATCGCTCATCGTTTATTGAAGTCGCATACTTGCTCCTCAACGGCTACCTCCCCCCGGAAAACGAAGTGGAAGCATTTGCGCGGGAAGTGGTTGAGGCGCGCGATGTTCCGGACTACGTGTTCGATGCGTTGAGGGTGCTACCGAAGACAAGCGACCCGATGGACGTGCTTCAGGCAGCTGTTCCCATGCTCGCCGCAGCGGACCCCGAGCTTCGCGACGAATCTCGAGACGCTAATGTCCACAAATCGATCCGCCTCATAGCGCGGCTTCCCGTTGTTACTGCCGGCTGGCACCGGATCCGGAACGGTCTGGACCCTCTCCCGTCAGACAATAGTCTTTCCCACGCCGCCAACTTCTTGTGGCAATTGACCGGAGAAGAGCCCGACGAAGCGACTGCCCACGACTTGGACGTCTGTCTCATTCTCCATGCGGACCATACATTCAACGCGTCGACTTTCGCCTGCCGCGAAGTGTGTTCGACCCGCGCGCACATGTATGCGGCTGTCGCTGCAGGGATCGGCGCATTGTCAGGGAGCCTCCACGGCGGCGCGAACATGCGCGTCATGGGGATGTTGCTGCAACTGGAAAATGAACCAGACGTTCCGGGCTGGGTAAGGAATCGCATCGACGCCGGCGAGCGGATAATGGGTTTCGGCCACGCGGTTTACAAGACCATCGACCCTCGTGCGACATACCTCAAGAAGATGGCGAGACGATTGGGCGCGAGTCGAGGTCTCGAGAAGTGGGAGCGGCTGTCCGCGCTTGTCGAAAAGACCGCGAGCGAAGAATTCGAGCGACGTGGAAAGACGGAAATCAAACCCAATGTCGATTTCTTCAGCGCACCGGTATACCACATGATGGGCATTCCCCGCGATTTGTTTACGCCTATCTTTGCCATCTCACGGGTGGCGGGCTGGTGCAGCCATGTAATTGAGGAGAAGTTCGCGGAGGCCCAGGAAAAGCCGATGCTCTACCGGCCTCAGGCCGAATACGTGGGCAATTACTGCGGGCTCCTGGGCTGTGTGTACGAACCGCCGGAAGCGCGCGCAGGTACGTAATTACGCGAATGCGCAAATATGGTGACGTGCCCGATCGTAAGTGCCAGGTCGGCGAAGGGAACCGCTCTTGGAGTAATTGGTAGGGCCCGGCGTCCCTGCCGGGCCGACCTAGTCGGTGGTTTCGTAAGTAGCGTGTCATGTTGCCAGAGACGAGGCGAGGAATTGAACAACGCAATACGCTTTGTAGGGGCGGGTCTGAGACCTGCCCCTACCCAAGGCCGTGGATGACGACCACGTAAATGTATTTCTGAATCGATCGGCTAGTTGCTTTATCTATTCATAATCCGCCGGCACGGAGGCCGGCGGCCGCCAATGCCTGGGCAGCATTCGTGCCACCTGGACACCTATTTGGGCAATGGATATGGTCGATTTGACACCTATGGGCATCCGGCCCACGATCCGGGGGGAAGGTCCACAATGATTTTCAAGCATGATGCAGTCATAGTCGGCGCCGGTCTGGCGGGATTGCGAGCCGCGCTGGAGGCGGCCGATGTCGCAGACGTCGCCGTGGTCAGCAAAGTCTACCCGACCCGATCGCATTCAGGTGCTGCTCAAGGAGGCATCGGCGCGGCTCTCGGCAATGAAGAGCCGGACTCCTGGGAATGGCACATGTACGACACGGTAAAGGGAAGCGACTATTTGGCCGATCAGGACGCGGCGGAGGTGTTGGCGAAAGACGCTGCTCGTGCCATCTACGAACTTGAGCACATGGGGGTTCCGTTCAGCCGAACAGCGGAAGGCACCATTGCGCAGCGTGCCTTCGGCGGCCATACGCGGAACTTCGGCGAAGGGCCGATCAAGCGGGCGTGCTACGCCGCCGATCGCACGGGCCGGGTGGTCATGGACACGCTGTTCGGCCAGGCGGAACGACGAGGGATGAAAGTCTACTCGGAGTTCCAGCTCCTCGATTTGTTGATCCGTAACGGCCGCGCCGTCGGAATCGTGGTATACGACGTCGCCAAAGGCGAAGTTCATACAATCCACGCTCGGACCGTGCTCCTGGCGACCGGAGGTTTCGGCAAGGTCTACCGAGTCACTTCCAACTGTGCGGCCAACACTGGCGACGGCGTGTTCCTCGCAAACACCGCCGGCATCCCGCTCCAGGACATGGAGTTCGTTCAGTTCCATCCGACAGGGATTTACGGCTTGGGCGTCCTCATCAGCGAGGCAGCTCGGGGCGAAGGCGCGGTCCTTCTCAACAGCGAAGGGCAGCGTTTCATGGAGCAGTATGCACCGACCATCAAAGACCTCGCTCCTCGGGACATGGTATCACGAGCGATCATGACCGAGGTCGAGCAGGGCAGGGGGATCGGCGGCAAGGATTATGTGAACCTCGACGTGACGCACCTCGGCAAGGAACGTATAACTGAAAGACTTTCGGATATCGCGTCCTTCAGCAAGATCTACCTCGGTATCGACATTTCGGAAGCGCCGATTCCGGTCTGCCCCACTTGCCACTACATGATGGGGGGCATACCTACCAACGTAGACGGCCAGGTGCTCGACGCAGGCGGTTCGATTGTCCCCGGCCTGTACGCTGCGGGCGAGTGTGCTTGCATCTCGGTGCACGGAGCGAACAGGCTGGGCTGCAATTCCTTGCTCGACCTGGTGGTGTTCGGGAGGCGCGCGGGCAAGAAGATCGCGGCTGAGCTGAAAGCGATGGACTGGGTCGACGTGCCGGACAAACCTGAAGCCCCCCTTGTCGAGAAGATCTCCGCATTTAAATCCCGAAAGAGCCACCTCAAAGCCTTTCGCCTCCGTGCTGACATGCAGCGACTAATGACAGACCGCTGCTCGGTCTTCCGTACGAAAGACGATCTTGAGGCCGCTCTCAAGGCGATCGCGCAGCTCAAGGACCAATACGGAGAGGTGTCAGTAGACGACAAAGGCGCTGTCTTCAACACCGATGTGTTGGAAGCGTTAGAATTGGAGTCGCTGTTGACACTTGCCGAGGTCACCCTGGTATCGGCGCTCGCACGGGAAGAGAGCCGAGGAGCGCACTTCCGCCAGGATTTTCCCGAACGAGACGACCAAAACTGGCTGAAACACACGCTGGTGAGAAAGACGGCGGAAGGGCCGCAGGTCTCTTTTAAGCCCGTCACGATCACTCGTTTCCAGCCAAAGCCAAGGACATATTGACATGCAGGTGAGGTTCAGGATATTCCGTTTCGATCCGGAGAAGGACAGCGCGCCCTACTACCGCACCTACGACGTAGAGGCGGAGCCGTTCGAGCGCATCCTCGATTGCCTCAACCGGATCAAGTGGGAACAGGACGGCACACTGAGCTTTCGTCACTCGTGCGCGCATGGAGTGTGCGGTTCCGACGCCGTGCGCATCAACGGCGTGTGTGGCCTAGCGTGCCAGAAGCTGGTGAAGGATTATCACACCGACGAAGTTCTCGTGGAGCCGATTCCGAACTTCCGCCCGGTGAAAGATCTGATCGTGGACCTGGAGCCGTTCTTCGAGACGGTGGCCATGATCAAACCTTACTTGGAGGCGTCCGACCCACCTGAAAAGGAGCGCCTCCAGTCCCCGGAAGACCGGAAGAAGTTCGACGATGCGGTGCGGTGCATCCTCTGCGCATGTTGTACCGCCTCGTGCCCCGTGATCACGTCGGAGAATAAGCGCTTTATCGGACCGGCAGCGCTTGTGCAGGCAGCCCGCAGGATCTTCGACTCGCGCGACGAGCAGCGCTCGGAGCGTCTGAATCAACTGGATTACCCGGATGGAGTGTGGCCGTGCAAAAACTATTTTGAGTGCACGCGTGTTTGTCCGAAGGAGATCCCGGTGACGAAGCTGATCAACCTGATCAAGCGGGACCTCACGAAATCCAAGTGACACTGTATAATACCAATGCGCTTTCTAACAAGTAACATAGAAAGGGCCGGCAGGGACGCCGGCCCCCACCATCTCTTATGGTGGCGGCGAGCCTCCGTGCCCGCCATTCTCACTTGTATGAAAACTCATTAGTATGGGTGGAGCCCCTTGCTCTTCGAGCGGACGCATGCGTGACAGCATTCGACGGGAACTTATCGACATTGTGGGATCAGACGGAGCGACCGATCGTATCGAAGACCTTATAGCCTATTCGTACGACGCGAGCCCTCAAGAGCACCTTGCCAACATCATCCTTTTCCCGATGTCCACTGACCAGGTTTCTAGGATCATGAAGGTCGCGGACCGCGAGTTGATTCCCGTGACCGCACGAGGATCGGGAACCAACTTGGCCGGGGAAACCATACCGCTTCGCGGCGGCATCGTCTTGGTATTGACGAGGATGGATCGCATCCTATCGGTCGATGCGAAAAGCCTTACTGCTACAGTCGAGCCGGGAGTCATCAACTACGACCTTCAACTGGCTGCGGGTCGTGTGGGGCTCCTGTACCCGCCCGACCCTGCGTCGTGGATGGTCGCTACCATGGGCGGCACCGTCGCCACGAACGCCGGCGGTCCACGGACCGTCAAATACGGAGTGACGCGGGATTATCTCCTCGCATTAACCGTAGTCCTCGCGGACGGCCGGGTGCTCAAGCTTGGCAGAGGGCCGCTCAGGCATGTGGCGGGCTATGATCTCATTCACTTGTTCTGCGGCTCCGAGGGTACGCTCGGCATAGTGACCGAAATTACGGTTCGCCTCATTCCGCGACCCGCGACCACCCGCACGCTGCGGGCGGATTTCGACGACTTGGATAACTGTGGCAAGGCTGTGGCGGCCATCATCCGAGAGGGCATTATTCCATCGGCTCTCGAATTGATGGACCAGAGCATCATCGGCGCCGTGGAGACGGTGGGCCGACTTGGGTTGCCGCTTGACGTGGAAGGCATTTTGCTCATGGAAGTGGACGGAGACCCGGAAAGCCTTGATCCTATTACCGAACGCATCAAAACCGTCCTTGCCGCGAATGGCGCGATCAAGGTCATGGCCGCACGTGATGCAGAGGAAGCAGAGCATATCTGGAAGGCGCGGCGGTCGGCCTTTTCTGCTATGGCGAGTCTGCGTCCAAATGCGGTAACCGAGGACGCTACAGTGCCGGTCACCCAACTGGCAACAATGATCCGGAAAGTCACCAAGATCGCGGAGCGTCACAACGTCCAGATTGGGGTGCTGGCGCACGCAGGGGACGGTAACCTCCACCCGTTAATTCTCTTTGACCGACGGGACAGCGAAGAGGTGCGCCGCGTGGAGGCCGCGTCTGGAGACATCTTCCGCGAGGCGCTCGCTCTGGGCGGTACCTTGTCGGGAGAACACGGGATCGGGCTGGAGAAGGCTCAATACCTATCATTGGAGTTCGATGACGTGGCGATGGGCGCGACTCGTGCGATAAAACAAGCGCTCGACCCAAAAGGGATACTCAATCCGGGAAAATTCGTGTAGATAGGGTGTCAGGTGTGAACCGCGGCGGTCGTGCCGGCCATGAGCAACGGCCGGCGCGGAGGCCGGCCCCACTATGCTGAGCATGGAGACCCGTATTCTGACCTATAGCAACTCTCGAAAGTAATGACGGATTGCCTTGCGGGTGCCACTGCTGGCTTGTCCAGCAGTGTGATTCCATTCCGTGAGAACTTCCGAGAACCGTTCTAGAAGAAGCGGCAACCGAACCTATAAAATGGGGCGCCAACCTCGCTGCGCGCGAGTCTCACTGTTCAGGCTGTTCATCACAAGGAGGAATTCAGGTGAAGCTCACGCCGCCCAGGGCCATTGTCTGGTGGCTCTGTTTTCTGATCCTTGCCGTCACGGTGCTTACAACCTTCAAGATCATCCTCGTCCCCGCGCTCACAGGCGCCATGGTGTTCTGGTTGGTCACGGGCGCGCTCGCCCTGTTGTTGTTGGCGAATGTATTGCCGGGGCTATGAATTCGCGGTAATGCCACCATAGATCATGCGTCACCGGCAGGCGCACAGCCGTGCGCCCCTACCTCATGGCACGCGCATTGGTGTTAAGGAATCGCCGGGCGGAGAAGATGGAAAAGGCCGGCAGGTACGCCGGCCTCTACTGTCCTCTTGCGAAAGCCGGCCCTGCTGGGTGCGGGGAATTAGCCGATTTCGCTCCTGCAAAATGAACAAAAAGCTACACAGCCTTCTTCACGGCATTGCGAGCCCAGACCGAGTCGTCGGTCTCGGGGATCTTGGTGAGCACAGCCAGTGGTACGGCCTCCACTTTGCGGTACACTTCGTGGGGATACCGCTTCACGCCATCCACGGTAAGCAGCTCGTCCACTTTGATGCCGAAATGCTGTTGGTTTTCAATCAGATACGGGTGTATTAGCTCCCAATCCCTGTTCGACAGTTCGACAAGCCGGCCACCGTTGAGTTGCTCGTCGACGATCACTCGGTGCGGGTCACGCACGTAAAGCGCGCCGCCCGACGCGAGTGAAAACAGGTTCGAACCGGGGTAGGGCCTGTCCAGGAAGATCACGTTGCCATCCTCGTCCATCGTCAGGCCGTTCACGATAACGAAGCCCCCGCCGTTGAGCGGGTCGCCGGCCATGAAACTCTCTGCCAGGAAGTCCAGAGCGGTGCCGTTGATCACCACGCGGGGATGACCCGCAGCGTTGATCAGAGGCCTTCCGGCTGCATTTCCCAGCACAAAAGTGGTTCCGCCTTTTGCTCCGTACATGAAGCACTGGCCAGCGTCGCCGTGAATAACGAGCTTGCCCCGTTTCATGATCTGAGCGACCTGGTCCTGGGCGTTGCCGTGAACGTGCAGCTCCATGCCGTCGATACCGCTGGCGATATAGTCTCCCGAAGACCCGTACAGGTCGATTCGCACATCGTCGGTTCGGGGACCGAAGCCGCACCCGTCGAAGCGTTGACCTCTCAGGTCGAAGACAATGAACCGCCTCCAACCGAGCTTGAACGCATCAACCAGCAGAACCGAATGGCATTCGTCACCTTCGGCTTCGAAGTCCTTGGCGTCCACCACGAGGACACGTTCCACGGCCACCGGCGGCCGGAGCGCGTGACGGGTTTCGAAATCTACAAGCGCGAATCGCCCGAGATCCACAGACTGAGTGACGCGCGTCAACGACCGCAAGACTTCGAAGAGCTCTTCGGTGACGATGCGAATGAACGCGGACCGCTTCTTGTCACCCAGTGGGAAACGGCGATCCAGAAGAAGCGTGAGCCCGCCGACAACCGCATCGAGACCATCCGCGTGTGCGGACACCCAACGCCCGATGCGCTCGACCACCCATCGCAAAGTATTGTAGTCCCATAGCGCGGCGTTTGTGCGGAACAGGTCGAAAATCTTCGCCGAATCCTTCGACTGGAGCGCTTCGCGGAGGAGTGGTTCGATCGAGATCCCGTAATCCTCGGGTTTCGTGACGGGCACGGTAATGTCGAGAGGCTTGCGCGCGGCCACCGTCACTGGCTTGCCGAACTTGTTCATACAAGAGAGCTGCCTCGAACCGTCTGCCGCTGGTTCCACGTTGAAAAGAAACGCGCCGCCGTCGTCCACCGAACCGCCTCGAGCATTCCAATATTTGTCGGCGATGGGGCTGAAGCGCGGGTCTTCCGCGGCCAACGATCGCAAGGTCGCGTCTATTGCCTGTTTCTCGGAACAAATCAAGCCGATCTGCACCTCTCCATCATAGAGCGAGAAGACCTGCGGCCGCAGCATTGCGGTGTCGGTGATGCCGAGGAGTTGGAAGGTGTTCGTCTCGGGGATCGTCCGCGCGATGATGAAGAACCACGGTCCGTCCGGGGAAGCATGAATATGCGTGGACTGGATTGTGTCGTACAGTCGCTGTTTCTCGGGCGGCAGCAGATCGAAGTCCAGTTCGCCCGTTGGTGCCAGGGCCTCGAGGATGACCTCCAGCGGATAGCCGTAGACCCGGTTCCACAGGTCGAACAGCATCACGCTGACTTCGGTGTCGGTCATGAATTGCGGATGCAATCCGCGTTGCCGAAGATAGTCGCACGTGGCGTAATAATTGGCGAAATCCCCGTTGTGTACGAGCGCCTCGTTCAACCCCGCGAAGGGATGGGCTCCGCCCGGATGCCAGACGCGGCCCCGAGTGGGGTACCGCTGATGAGCGATCCACACGTGCGCGACGAAATCGTCGAGCTGATAGTACTGCACCACATGCTCGGCATAGCCGACGATCTTGAGGATCATCGAGTTGCGTCCGTGCGACAGTACAAACGCCTGCTTGTCGCCCACCGAGCTGTAAAACCGAGTGTTGAGACGATAGCTGTTGCGGCTGACAAACTCGTCTTCGGCCCACCGCAAAGGCATTCCCTGGAAACCGTTCTCTTCGACGAATTTCGCAAGCGCCTCGGGCTTGACCCTTACAAAGGCTCGCCACACGTCGGGCGGCTTAACATCGAGCCCCGGGATCTCACGATAATCCGAAATGTGGCCGAGAAGCTCCTCCTTCGCCACATCGAAGAACGGGGTCACGTTCGCTTCCTTGAGCGCAGGCAGGCATTCTCGATCGAGCAATGCTACGTTGAGCAGATAATGGCTTTCCAGCACGTCTCGGCTGACACCCATTTGGTCCGGATCGAATCCCACCGCGGCGATCCCGCCGCCCTTGCCGTTCCCGCGGTTGTGCATGCGGGTGGACGGCTCGAAAATGTGGCGGCCGGCGACCGGAATGTTCGCAGCAAAACCGGTGACACCACATCCGCCTTCGTCTTCACGCTTTTCATTCTTCGTCGGCGCGGCGAAGCCGAACTCTCTGATCCGGGACTGGATGATTCTGTCAGCGTAGGCGCCTTTGTGTGTCATGTCTAACCTCATTCAGCCGGCTTCCGTATATCGTCGTCCGGTACGTCTTTGCTGTAATCCAAATGCGCGAGCACGTCCGTTCTGCCCACCAATTCTCTGACGCTGCTCATTCCGAGACGGTAGAGGATCTCCCGCAATTGGTCGCGCCAGCATAGGAACATATTGACAATCCGCTGGCTGCCCCATTCGAGGTCCATGAGACCGGTCAATTCCCGATCAGTAGTAGCGATACCGCGCGCACACCCGCGACCGCTTTCACAGTTGTGGCACCTGAGGCACTCCAGCGCCACCAACTCGGAAGTGCCGGTAACGACGCCGTCCGCTCCCAGGGCGATAGCCTTCGCGATATCGAATGCGGTACGAGCGCCGCCGGACACGATGAGCGTGATCTCGTCGCGCACTCCTTCATCGACGAGGAAATTGTGCACCTTGGAAATCGCGTACTCGATCGGCATCGCGATATTCTTCTTGGCCACGTCGGGCGCTGCGCCCGTGCCTCCGTACGACCCGTCCAGGTGAATAATGTGCGCACCAGCGTAGTAGGAACCTACCGCCACCATGTCCACGTCGGTGGGAGTCGACACTTTCACGGACACCAGGCAGCGAGTGTTGATCGCCTTGATCCAGTCCACATGCTTCTTGTGGTCTTCCACCGAGTACACGGAATGGAAGGGGAACGGGCTGAAGAGCGATGAGCCGGGCACTGTCTCCCTGATTCGCGCAACCGCCTCGGTAACCTTGTCTCCCAGCAGGTGCCCGCCAAGGCCGGGCTTTGCGCCCTGGGCATATTTGAACTCAACGATCTTCACCCGCTGGATCGTCTCTTCTCTGACGCCGAACAGGCCTGTCGCCACTTGGGTGATGATATGGTCATCAAAGGGGTAGAGCGCCTCCGGATAACCGCCCTCTCCGGTACAGGTAAAGGAATTCATCGCGGCAAACGCCCGAATGCGGCTCAGCATGGTGATCTGACTGATCGATCCGAACGACATGCCACCGCCATACACGGGCATGCCGATATCGATTTTCAGGCGGCTGTCGTTCCGCTTGTTGAGCGTAATGGAGGTGTCGATCGTTTCCTTGTCCAGGTCGGGCCGAGGCGGCCGACGCGGAAATCGGAACCGGAGCTTGTCAAAGCCGCCGCCCGAATCACCGGTGCGGTATTCGAGATCTGTCTTGGGAAGCCGCCCGGTCTCCGCCATGTACCAGGTGCTCATGAGGAGGTCTGCGGTCCAGCGCTTGTCGCCCATGGCTCGCGTGGACGGGTTCATGCCCACCCGGATCGCGGCCGTCGGACAGTTCCTTGCGCAACGGTTGGACTTGAGCGAACACTCAACACCGAGGCAGAGGTGGTCGTGTGGGGGGAGCAGCTTGCCGCCGCGTTCTTCGAAAACCTTCTCAGGACATACGGCCACGCACTTCAGGCAGTTATTGCACGCCTCGGATACCATCACCGCATACTTGCCCAAGCCGCGGCGAAATCTCGACGGCGTCTTCACCACCTCAGGACGCGGAACTTCATTCCAGACATTCTTGTAATGCATCGTCACCTAGTCCTCATCATGCGTCAGCCTGCCCGAAGAGCTTGCCGAACGTGTCGGCTTCAAGATCCTCGAAAAACATCACCCGACCCTGTTCGCCTCTCAGTCTCCTGGCTTCGCGGATGCCCATTGCGCCCATCATTTCGAGCAATTGGTTGTGCCATGCTCCCATGAGGTTCACCATCCGGGCCGCGCCCCACGCGGGAGCGATGCGAGAGATCTCCACCGGGCAATCGCCTCCGCCTTCGATGCATCTCCTGCAGACTCTGCACTCGAGGGATATGAGAAGCGGAACATCGACCGTCACCAGATTGGCGCCGCACAGCATCGCCTTGACGACGTGCTCGGCCATGGCAATGCCGCCGCCGGCCATAAAGGTGACCTCGTCTCGAAGCCCCTTCTCCACTAAGCCGGCGTGAAAAGATCGGATCACGTCCTTCAAATGCACGCTGCTTTCGACGCCGGGTTCGTACCCTCGGGCGTCAGCGACCAAGTGAATGACTTCTGCTCCATTTTCCGCCAATTCGAGGGCGCGAGGAACGTTCGCTGAACGGGCCTCGAGACGGATACAGACGATGAGATCGGGGTTGGCCTGCTTGAGTGCCGCGCTCTTATCGAGTACGTCCGCGGAGTCCTCCAATTCGACCATCGTGAACCGGGCTGCCCATTTCACATCGCTTGTGACAGTCCCGAGGAAAGGCACGAGCGCCTCCCGGTGATCTTCTAACGTGCGGGCTTCCGCCTCGGGAACTATCATCCGTGTACCGAGACGAGTCGCTGCAAGGGCCATGGCTTTCCACACAGCAGGCGAGAGATCGCCGAACGGCAGTAGGTCGAAAACGATCGGGAGCGGCACCCGAACCGACGGCACTGAGGGCGATTCAAGCCGGCCCTCGGCGTCGAACCGGAGTCGCGCGTGCCTGCGTCCGACGTCAATCACCGTGGAGATGTATTCTCTCCCATGAATGCCGTCACGGGTCGGGCGTACGATCTCGCTCATGTCGGTCCACATGGAGTCGAAGCCGGCGCCTGAATACGCGCCGCCGTAACCCGCGCCCGAAACGGGTATCTTGCCCGTCTCGGCTTGGTTCCACGTCGCGGTGATGATTTCGGGAGTGAATACGTCGTCGCCCAGTGCTTCCCATTCCGGATTGAGGGTCTTGTGGATGAGGCGCTTGGGGCATCCTTGCACGCACCTGAAGCAGTCCTTGCAGATCTGGTCGATGGTGTCGGCCATGATCTCGGGCGAGAAGGTGCGTTTGCGGTACGCATCGTACACGCATTCCCACTTCACGCACACCGCACACTTGAGGCATCCTTCGCCCCAATCCACGATGCCGGACCGCCCCACAATCGGGAACCGATTAGGGGTATTGGCGACGTTGATGTGATATTTCTTGGGCATCGGTCTATCTCTTCACAATGGAGCAGGGCACGAGCGCCGCTCCGCACATGGTCCGCGGGTTAGACCTGCGGCCGTTGGGCTAGACCCGCAGATTCAAGAATCTCCGGGACCTTCTCTTCCCATTCGATTGCCATCAGGTGAATCCCCGCAACGCCGGGAATCTTGCGCACCCGCTGAATGGTCTCCACCGCGATCGTTATGCCTTCCTGGGCCTGTTTCTCTTTGGGAACACCTGAGATGCGCTTCAACAGCTCCTCGGGAATGTCCATGCCAGCGACTTTGGTGGCCATGTACCGGGCCATTGCCGCACTCTTGAGCGGCGTCACGCCGGCAAGGACGCTCACTTTGTCCGTGAGCCCCGCGTTGTGCGCCTGTAGCATGAACTCCTCGAATCGATCGACGTTGAAAACGCACTGAGTCTGGATGAAGTCCACGCCGGCAGCGACTTTCTTGGCCAATCTGGTCACCCGCCAGGCCACCGGGTCTGCGAAAGGATTCTCCGCAGCGCCGATGAACATTTTGGGTGCGCCCTGGATCGCCTCGCCGTCGATAATCGTTCCCTTGTCTCGCATATCCCGAACGGTACGAACCAACTGGATCGAATCCAGGTCGAACACGCCCACCGCGGCCTTCTGATTGCCGAAGCTGTGGTGGTCGCCCGTGAGGCACAGTACGTTGCGGAGCCCCAGCGCATAGGCTCCAAAAAGGTCACTCTGGAGGGCAATGCGGTTGCGGTCCCGTGTGACCATCTGAACGACGGGTTCGATTCCCATGCCCTTAAGGATCGAGCACGCGGCTATGGACGACATCCGCACGATTGCGGTCTGGTTGTCGGTGACGTTGACCGCGTCTACCCGGCCGACCAGGTGGGCGGCCTTGCGCTCGAGCACCGAGACATCGGAACCTTTCGGCGGACCGCACTCCGCTGTGACCGCGAAGTGCCCAGCGGCCAGCACCTTTTCGAGTTTGCTTTCCGTATTCACGGTTTCTGATCCTCCCTCACAACACGCCTCGGTCCTCCGGAATGGGATCGGGACCAGTCCACGGGCGGCACGTATTCGGCAAGCCTGTCCAATTCACCCAGCGAGGTCAGCCGGTCGATGATCATCTGCCAGCCGCAGCGGATTTCAGGATTCACCTCGCAGCGACCGTCCTTTGAGCCTCCGCAGGGGCCGTTCATGAGTTTCTTGGAACATCGGGTCACGGGACAGACCGCACCGAAGTACCCGAGCTTACACTGTCCGCACCCGAGGCAGTTCTCCTGCCAGACACCCCTCATCTCTGTCTCGCCAATGAAAAGCGTATCGAGCGCGGGGATGATCGGTGTGGTGGTATACACTCGTGCGAGGGCTTGCACTCCCGCACCGCAACCGAGCGAGAGAATTGCCTCGTGCTCCGGTACTTGGTGCGCAATCCCTTCGATAAAGTCGTCGACGCATTGCCGATCAAGGCAAGCCTCGGAGATGATCGGGCTCTTGCCGTCCTTGTGAAAGGAGAGCTTGAGCGCGGCTGCGAGGAGTTGTGTCTCGCGGTGGCCGCCTGCTGCGCACTCGGCAACACAGGAATCGCACCCAACCACCAGGATGGACGCGTATCGGTCCACCAGACTCCTGATTTCAGCTATGGATTTTCGCTCAGCAACAATCACGGTATTCTCCTCCGCGGTCGGCCGGACTACTCCTCCGTCAGGAATGCCTCGCGCCAAGCATTCGACGGTCGCGCCAAGCCGCACCGATCTTTCTTCACAAGAACGCCGGATGTCTCAGAGGGTCGGAGCCTCGCCGAACTCCCCGAAGGCTTCCAGTTTCGTACTGAAATCCCGCAGGACTGCGTCGAGCGCTTCCGTGTCCGTTGGCGGGACGTGCGTGAATGCAACCCTCTCGGGTTCGATGCCGAGTTCTTTGAGCCAAGTGCGGGCATAATCCGCGCGCTTTCGGCTCCGCATCGAACCTTCCAGGAATTGGCAGGCCTTTTCCTGACAGGCGAGAACCAGCACTCCGCGAGCCCCAGAGGCCAGCGTCTTCAGGAGGTGATGAGCTTCGACTTTTCCCGAGCACGGGACTGCAACGAGTGAGACACCGGGACGGGAGCGGGTAAAAGCTTTTTGTCCTCCATTTTGGAAGAGCCGCAGGTTGCGGCAATAATATACTACTATTTTTGTGGGGTTTGTGTCCATATCCTACTGCCTGGGTGCTTGCGGCGCGCAGCTCGCAATTTTTTAAAATGCCACGGAAACGCTGCGTTTTTCAAGTTCTTTTTCCGCAGCGCCGGTGCATTTGCAGACGCCATATTAGGGCTTGGAGCGCGCCTTCAACTCTTGGACAAGCAAATCGTTCACCAATTGCGGGTTCGCTTTCCCTTTGGTCGCCTTCATGACTTGGCCGACGAAGAACCCGAATATTTTGTCTTTGCCAGCGAGGTACTTCTCAACTTCACCCCGGTTGTCTTCCAACACTTTGCGCACCAACGCGCTCAGCTCTTCCGAATCGGAGATCTGCACCAGTCCTTTTTGGTTAATAATTTCAGACGGATCTCCGCCAGTGGCGCACATCTCCTCGAAGACGGTCTTGGCAATCTTGCCCGAGATCGTCCCTTCATCGATAAGCTTCAGCAGGGCAGCGAGCTGATCCGGCTGCACCGCGCACGAGGCCAGCCCGGATTCCTCGCCCTTGAGCTGGCGCATCAGCTCGGTCATGATCCAGTTGCTCACTGTCTTGGGCTTCGGGAAAAGCTCGAGAGTTCGTTCAAAATATGCTGCAAGCTCCCGTGAGGCTGTCAGCACCGCCGCGTCATATGGCGGGATGCCGAACTGTTCCACGAATCGACGCTTCTTCTCCGCGGGAAGCTCGGGCAAGTCCCGGCCGAGGCGCTCCACCAGTTCGGGATCGACGCGCAGAGGCAGCAGGTCCGGATCGGGGAAGTAACGATAGTCGTGCGCCTGTTCTTTGCTCCTCATGGACGCGGTCATTCCGGTGGCGGGATCGAACAGCCGTGTGTCCTGCACGATACGTTCGCCGTTGCGCAACGCCTCGGTCTGCCGGTCAATCTCGTACTGAAGCGCACGCTGCACGTTACGGAACGAATTCATGTTCTTCACCTCGGTTTTCACGCCGAGGGTCTTTTGTCCCACAGGACGCAGCGATACATTCGCGTCGCACCGAAAGCTGCCTTCCTGCATATTGCCGTCGCACACGTCCAGGTACACAAGAATTGCTCGGAGCGACCGGAGATACTCTGCGGCTTCCTCCGGTGTTCGGATTTCCGGCTCGGACACAATCTCGATGAGCGGTACACCGGTCCGGTTCAGATCAACGTACGACACAGGCCGATCTTCATCGTGAATGAGCTTGCCAGCGTCTTCCTCCATGTGGATGCGGGTGAGCCCGATCCTGCGCACGCCTTCGGCTGTCTCGATCTCGACCCATCCATGCTCCGAGACCGGAAGCTCATATTGGGAGATCTGGTAGTTCTTCGGCAAGTCCGGATAGTAATAGTTCTTGCGCGCGAACCTGCTGATTTCGTTGATAGTGCAGTTGCACGCGAGGGCCATACGCACGGTATATTCCAAGGCCTTGCGATTCAGGACGGGTAGCGTGCCCGGCATGCCCTGACAGATCGGGCAGGTGTTGCTGTTGGGCTCCGCGCCGAACCGAGTGGTGCAGGAGCAGAACGCCTTTGAGTCGGTCAACAGTTGGGCGTGCACTTCCAGTCCGATTACCGCCTCGTATTCCATGATGACATCCTAAAGAACGGGTCTTTTCAGGTGGTGGTCGGTTTCCGCTTGAAACGCGGACGCGAGTTGAACCAGGCGGCTCTCCGCAAAATGGGGAGCAATGAGCTGCAACCCAACCGGCAGACCGGTAGTGGAAAACCCGCCTGGGATAGACATCCCCGGCAGACCGGCCATGTTGACCGGGATCGTGAAAACATCCGTCAGGTACATCTGGATCGGGTCGTCGATCTTCTCGCCGATCTTGAACGGCGGTGTCGGAGCTACAGGGCAAAGGATCGCGTCGCATGTCTGGAACGCGCTCTTGAAATCTTCGGTGATGAGCGTCCGGATCTTGGCCGCCTTCAGATAGTAGGCATCGTAATACCCGGAGGAAAGCGCGTACGTCCCGAGCATGATTCGGCGTTTCACCTCCGCGCCGAATCCTTCAGCTCGCGTCCTACAGTACATATCGATCATGCCGTCGAAGCTCTCGGCCCGATGACCGTATTTCACTCCATCGTAGCGAGCCAGGTTCGATGACGCCTCGCTCGGCGCGATGATGTAGTACGCCGCAATGCCGTAGTCCAAATGCGGAAGCGAAAGCTCGACGAACGACACACCAAGTCCCTCGAAGACCTTGCGAGCGTCAGTCATTACTCGCGAGACATCGGGATCGTCCAGGTGGCTGTAAAACTCTCTCGGCAAGCCAAGAGTCATCCCCGCGATGGGCTTAGTTAGAAACGTTGTGAAATCAGGATGCTCTATCGGCACCGACGTAGAGTCCATCGGGTCGTGCCCGCAAATGAGATTGAGCATAAGCGCCAAATCCGTCGCGTCGCGGGCAATGGGACCGATCTGATCGAGGCTCGACGCGTACGCCACGAGACCGTAGCGGGAGACTGATCCGTACGTGGGCTTGATGCCTGTAACGCTGCAGAAGCTCGCAGGCCGCCGAATGGAACCGCCGGTGTCCGAACCGAGAGAAACGACGGCCTCTCCTGCAGCGACCGACGCGGCAGACCCGCCGCTCGAGCCACCGGGAATCATATCGAGATGCCATGGATTGCGGGTGGGTCCCCAGTGGGAGGTCTCGGTCGAGGAACCCATAGCGAATTCGTCCATGTTGGCCATGCCCAGTATCACCATTCCGGCTTCGCCAATACGGCTCACGACCGTCGCGTCGTACGGTGCAATGAAATTGGCTAGGATCCGCGACCCGCACGACGCTCGCTGACCTTTCGCGCACATGTTGTCCTTGATCGCGATAGGGATGCCGGTGAGTGGCCCGATATTCCCGGCAGCGATACGACGGTCGGCTTCTGTTGCCATTTCCAGCGCGAGTTCCGGCGTGAGGGTTACGAACGAATGAAGCCTTGCCTCCGTAGCCTCAATACGCGCGAGCACGGACCGGGTAACCTCAACGGAGGTCACCTGTTTCGTGCGAAGGAGTTCTCCCAGTTCTGCCGCGGTTTTCTCATAGAGCTCCGACACGGTGCACTCCTTTTCCCTGGGTCACTCGATGACTTTAGGAACGCGGAACGATGTCCCCGTCTTTGCAGGCGCGTTCGCCAGTGCTTCTTCGATAGGCAAGGACGGTCGAACCACGTCTTCGCGCATAGGTGTGTAAAGCTCGACCGTGCCTGCCATGGGCTGCACATGATCCGTAGGAACCTCGCCAAGCTTTTCCATATACTTGAGAATGTCGTCGAGTTGCGCCCGGTACTTGGCCTTTTCTTCCGGTTCGAGGTGCAGCCGGCCGAGGAGAGCCACGTAATCCACTTCCTTGTCGGTTATCTTCATGGGATCTCCCGCTGACGGCGGTGAGGGCCTGCAGCCCAGAATTGAGAGCTGTTTAGCATATCGCCCATGGAACGGGCATGTCAAGGTCGGTATTTTTCTCTGCTGCGAGAGAGTCTGAGAAGACAGCTAGAGCGGTTGCCAAAATTTTCGGCCCTTTCGATTCCATACCCACGCAGCACACATTGCTCTTGGGTGCCACTACTGGCTGGCCCAGCAGTGTTTTCAAGTCGGGCACTGCTGGACAAGCCAGCAGTGGCACCCGATACATGAAGACCGATGTCTGTCAAATCACCTATTTGAGTACTGGCGGACCTTTTCGAGGAAAATGGGACAATTACTTTGGCACTGGCTATATCTCAAATGCGCGACGCCCCGTACACGAAGAAGCCCCGTTCAGGGGCTCGTAATAAGGCCCCTTTGGGGGCTCACAGACAATGCTACGTCGGTCTTGCCGGAAGTAAGCGGCCTACTTGAATCCGCAGCGACGGCCGTAGGTCTCGCAGTATGCGTTTTCCAACCCGATGTGATCGGGCGCGAAGATTTTCGGGGTTCCTCTTTGCTCGGAGAGCGCAACGTGCAGGCGGTGTTCGTCCGCACAGGTGCACTCGTCCAGATTCGCGTACGCTTCTACGAAGTGCTCTTCTGCAAGCCGATTGACGTTCAGGCTTGCTGTTTCCTTTGTGCTCATTTCGGCCTCCAAGCTTCGTTAATTTTTCCCGGTACTATTCACGGGTCGTCAATTGCGATCCTGTAACATCCATAAGCATTCGGGAGGCAACGGGCAAGAAAGGCGCGTCCCTTTTACGTCCAAGGCGCTGCGCTGGAGGCTTGCCGCCACTAGTAGATCGATTCGTAAGTACCTTCTCACGAATATCTTGGGAGAGCGAGGCGTTGAACAACGCTATTTGCCTCGTAGGGGCGGGTCTGAGACCCGCCCCTACCCAAGTCTGCCGCTGACGACAACGTAAACGTATTTTTGAATCGATCTACTAAAGTGGTACGAGTCCGCTATTTCCTGTCTTGGCTCAGGTATTCGTGCCAGAGAGAGCGCTGTCGGGGAGATGGGTGCATCAACTGCTGGAGCGTGCCGTGGTCCAGCGGTCCAGCGGAGGGGCGCGTGCTGAACTGGAGAGGCTTGCCGACTTCGTCCACAAACGCGTCCCACCGGAAGCTATGGCCTGGAATTTGGTCCTCGGGTTTCCACACAGGATTCAGGCCTGGCTTCTTGATCCCCATGAAGCCCTCGCCGAGGCCTGCCGCCTTCGGATTACCGTGACACTCATGGCAGGGCCTTCCAGTCCTCGTCGTGGTGTGGGGTGCGTAAGGATTCACCACGAGCGCGGGAAATCCTGCGGCGGTGGTGGGTATCTCACGGTCCTTCAGAAGATTGTCCTCCGCGTCCACATGCGAGATGACGTACTGATACAGGGGTCGCAGGATTGTCACCTTGCCGGCGCTGTCAAGGCCAAGAGGCGGTACTTCCCACTGCCGGACGGTGTACCCGCGAAACCACGCGCCAGGCCAAAGCTCGCTGCTCAGCCAGTCGCGCGTTGCCGGTGGCTCCCACTCTTTCGCGGGTTTGGCCGGACGATCGCCCTGAGCCGGCGGCACCAGGTCGGCCTCACTCCCCACAAATTTTTCGAGGAGTTCCTGCACCTGCGGATCGTTCTGACCTCGCGTGGGCGCCCATTTCCAATAGTCGGCTCGCTCCTCGAGCATGAGGTGCAGTCCGAAGTCTTGGAATGACCATGCTGCATGACACGCGGAGCACTTGAGCTTTTCGCGGTGCCTGTCTACACGGTGCGGAACCAGTTCTCCGTTCCAATTCGGTACTTTTCGACCCGCGCCACGGAGGAGAAGCATTGTCCCGTCCGGTTGCTTGAGCAGCGCGGGGTGCTCTCCATTCACGTGGCACCCTTCGCAAGTGATGGTCACGTTCGGGACAGCCGACCGAGGGGCCTCGCCAGCGCCGTGCACCTCATCGATCGAGTGGCAATCCATGCACTCCATACCGCGACGGAAGTGTACATCTGTTGCGAGACGGTGTTGTTCCGCGCCGTAGATTCGTGGCGGTTGTCGTCCCTTCACGATTGGTGACACGAAACCTCTTTGGAAGTCTTTCTCGAACAGGCCAACGAAGTCCGCGCCCACATGGTTGGCGTTGTGGCACTTCAGGCATGCGGTGAGCCCGACGCTGCGAACCAATGCATGGGCACGGGGCCGCCCGTCCGCGCTGTTGGGATATGCGACGTGGCACGCAGAGCAGCCGAGACCGCGGTGCTCGCCCCATCTTGCGGACCCGCGAGTGTGCAAGTGGCAGCGGAGGCACGACCGTCTGAGGAGATCGTCGCCGAGGTTTCCGGATTGCGATGAGCTCGGAATCTGGGTGAGGGGGGCGGCGTCCACCGTCCCGTGCACCGGCGTAGGCTCTTTCTGTGCCCCGAACGCGAACCGGGTGTGATTGATCATCCGCGGAGCAAGGGCCATAGGAGAGAGCTTCACCCGGCGGACCACATCCCCATGGCACTTGCCGCAGGTCTTGTCGACATGGCGGAGGTCGCCGGGGTTCGCGATCAGCTCTTCATGGGCCAGCTTCTCATCTTCCGTCGTCGGGTCGCCGCGGTGACACTGGACGCAGGGCAGGGCGTGGGACGGGTCCATAGTCGCTTGAGCTTCGTGACACTTCACGCACTTGCCCGGGTCTCGGCACGGGGTGGCAGTAGGGGGCTGAGGCGCCGTTCCCCACCACTCCGGGTAGAGAGGATCGATGCGGCGCGCCTCAGATGGAGCAGGTGAGTCCAAGTGTAACGGATTCGGCACTGCCGTCGGTTGGCCCAACCCCTGAGTTGCGAGCAAGAGGCACGTCAAGACCGTCCACGCCAGACAAGTCGCACTTGTTCTATACCCGGTGCCAAAATAGTTGTCCCTTTTCCCTCGAAGAGGTCCGCCGCGTCTCAAATCGGTGATTTGACAGACATCGGTTTTCGCGGAACGGGTGCCACTGCTGCGCAGGTATCGAATCGAAAGGGAGGAAAATTTTGGCAACTGCTCTAACCCTGGACGTACTCCGCATTTCACAAGCGTTGCAATACATTGCTTTCGAGCGGGTCGAGCGTCCGGTCTCTTTTCATGGTGGGACAGGCGTCTCGCCTGTCCAATGTATCCTCAACCCCGAAATCCATGACAGGCGAGACGCCTGTCCCACCATAGCCGCCCGAAACCGAAATCCCTGACCGTGGAGGCTCAACCGTTCGCGATGAGTCCCATTGCGAAGAATCGATGAACCGCCAATGGTTAACGATTCTGCCGGATTATCTGCTCCAATGCGGCAGTCGGGAGTTGTCCGCCCTGAGGGTTCCTCCGCGCGAAATCGACAAGAACGGCTTCGATGGCCTGGAGCGCCCTCTGAGCGTTCGGATGCTGCGGAGGTATCCCGTTCGCGGAGAGAATCTGCCCAGCGGCCTCCCATTCCTTTCCCGGCGTAAGACTCAGCTGACCAGGCCAGGAGAATGGCGCTCCTCGCGGAGCGGCTTCCCGTCGCGGCGCCGGTGGTTCGGTGCTCGGCGGCGGAGCAGGTTGTCGCACAGCCGGTCGAGGCTCGGTCGAGGGAGGCCGGGGTTCAACAGCAGGCGGGCGCTCCGCAGGCGCGGGTCGGACGGCTTCACGTTCAGTCGATGGCGCCGGGGCGGCTTTGGCGTCCGCGCAGTGATCGGGGCTGCGGAAGCACTTAAGCTTGCATTGTTCGAGATAATAATCGTCGAAGCCCTTGCCTTCGCAGCACTTGCGGCATTGGTCACGGGTTTGCTCGGCATGTGCGGTCACCCAGGGCAGGATGATGAGAGCCAAAAGTATGGCTGCTGCTCCCGATACAGCAACAGTGTTTCGGACAAAGCCTCGGCGATCGCCGGGTGAGGCCGACTGTCTCGTATTTGCAGACATGGTTGAAACCTCCATGAAGAGATGGTCGCGGCGGCCGTCACCCTGCCGGCTGGACCGGGCGTACCATGTCAAGGAAGAGTTTTCCATTCATTCCTCCCTCCCTTTGAGGACGGAGCAGGTCTTGCCCGATCTGGAGTATCTTATGTGATGTTTCCAGTTGGCCGTCGGGCCCTTGCCCGAATCCATGGTCTGCTTGAAGCTACCGTCAATGGGGTCCCACGAGTATACCACATACGAATACGATTTGTTGCCTTTCTTGTAAGCAGTCATCCACCATTGGTCGGTAAAGTTGTCCTGGCAAAGCGTTACCAGATCAGCGGACTTTTCTTGTTGATTCATGACGTCGGCGGCCTTCTTCTTGATTTCATCGTTGTACCGCTGATGATCGTGTTTCGGGAAACGAGGCTCTTTGCCACCCGCGTCGGCGGATTTGGTAGTCTGTTCTCCCTTCCGGCCTGTTTCACCGGCTTCGCCTCCGGAATCGACCTTCTGAGGAGTTGAATCGACGCTTGCTTTCACCGCGGCCTTCGGCAAGGGAACCGTAGGCTTGGGCTCCTTGGTCTCGACTACAGGCCCGTTCTTGCTCGAAGCAAACCATGCGCAGCCGCCGAGAGCCATTACCGACCACATCGTGAGCGTAACAACGAATGCAGAGCACACGGCTCTCCAGACAAGAAGCGTCGGTGAACAAACTCTTGAGCGCATTTGACGGGCAATCAAAACCGAGAACACCTGGCCGTGTAGCCCTTCGGCGATCTTCCGCGGGACCCGCTGATACCGATGCGCTTTCAAGCAAGTGACTTCCTTGTTTTGGTGGGACAGGCATCTTGCCTGTCACGTTCGGACAGGCAAGATGCCTGTCCCACCAGTACATGTCCGAGATTTTCGCCTATTTGATTGCGCATTAGTATAAGCCATTGCCGCTGTCAGTGCGGAGTCGAGGAATACGTATATCGTTTAGAGGCAAAAGGCAAGTATGGTAGTCAGCGTTCAAACACGCGAGAACCCGCTCCCGGCGCCCTAGACGGCGCCGGGCAAGCGGAGACCGCTCGGGACGATCTTCTCTCAATCGAGCGTGTGAACTCTTGTCCTGTTAATGCCGCCGCCCGGGAAGGGGTTTGGCGAGTCGTCCTTCGGTTCGTCTTTAGTCGGGGCGGCAGGCGGAGCGGACGGTGCAGCAGGCGCAAAGGAGTGCTCAACTGGCTCCGGCGGCGCGGCCGCGGTGGTTACCGCCTGGCGAGCACCCGAGAACCCCAGCTTCTGAAGCAGGCTCAGCACGACTTCGCCGAACCAGTCATGGGGAAGAAGCTTCTCTGTCACCCAGACGAACACAAAAATGATCGCCGCGATGATGCCTGCGACGACCAAAAACGCGACAAGCGCGATGACTCCCAAGAGAGCCAGCGCCAAGTAAACGGGAAAGAAAAAGCCGTAGATGAACGCGCGCCCGAGTTTCACCGTCGGGCGGTCGTCCTCTTCGCGGCCGATAATGTCGTCGAATACTCTAAGGTAGTAGTTTCTCCGGTAGTGGCTCAGCGCGGCGCTCAAGATGCCGAGGATGATCATTAAAGCGAGCCCGATAATTGTCATGACATTCCTCCCGTGCGCGTGTGCGGCCGGCAGTGCGATGCTCCGCTACAGCCGCGAATTGCTCGGATCCATCCCTAATTCCATTCTCCCGAGGAAATCACCGGTCCGACGTATGCCGGCCAGTCCATGTTCATTAACTCAGTGTTTTCTCGCCTTCTTTCGGGCCTGTCTCTCCTGTTTGCGTTTCTTCTTCTTTCTCTCCAAATCCTTCTTTGTAAACCGGGGCTTTCCCGGTTCGCCCATGCCCGGCTGTTCGCCTGCCTGGAAGTCCGGCATCTCAGACCCGGAAAAGAGTCCGCCGAACATCTTGCGGACCTTCTTCCATCGGCCGCCCACCTTGGCCCCGCCCATGGCCATCATAAACGAGCGCATGGCTCGGAACTTGACGAGAAGGTCCCGGATTTCCGACTCCCGCCGGCCCGATCCTCGGGCGATACGCCGCATCCGGCTTTGGTTGAGAATGTCAGGGCGCCTGCGTTCTGCCGGAGTCATCGAGTTGATCATCGCTTCGATGCGCACCAGTTCGGTTTCGTCCATCGTCGCGCCCTGGGGCATCGAAGACTGGAAGAATGGAAGTTTCTCGAGAGTATCCTGAAGCGGCCCCATCTTCTTGATTGTCTTAATCTGGCTGAGGAAGTCGCTCAGGTCGAAGTCGCCCGCAAGCATGCGCATTGCGTCTTCTTCGGCCTTCTTCTCATCGACTACCTCCTGGAAGTCCTTAACTAAGCCGACAACATCGCCGAACCCGAGAATACGCGAAGCCAGACCGTCCGGTCGGAACTCCTCGAGCCGGTCGAGCCCCTCGCCAACGCCAAGGAACTTGACAGGAACCCCGGTCGCTGCCTTGATCGAAAGCGCAGCGCCGCCTCGGGCGTCGCCGTCAACCTTGGTCAGAATAAATCCCGACAGAGGAATTCGCTCGTTGAACGCCTTCGCGGTGTTCACCGATTCTTGACCCATCATGGCATCGCACACCAACAGCACGTTGTCGGGCGATGTGCGTCTCTGTATCTGGTGGAGTTCCTCCATCAGAGGTTCGTCGATGGTGAGTCGTCCGGCGGTGTCGAAGATTACAACGTCTCTATTTCGATCTTGTGCGTCTCTAACCGCTTGTACGCAGATCTCGGGCGGCGCCGCTCCGCCGTCGGAGAAGACGGGGATGTCGAGGTCTGCGCCGAGTGTCTTCAATTGGTCCACAGCCGCTGGGCGGTAGATGTCCGCGGCTACCAGCATGGGCTTCTTGCCCATCTTCATGAGGTATTTCGCAAGCTTGGCGGCCGTAGTCGTCTTGCCTGAACCCTGGAGTCCCACCATCATCACGGAACTCACGGGCTTCGTGCGGAAGTTCAGCGACGAATCAGTCGGCCCCATCAACTCTACAAGCTCGTCATGACACAACTTGATGAAGTGCTCGCCGGGCGATACCTTCATCTTGGTATCTTTGTGAGCTACCCTCGTAAGGACCATTTCTCCGAGCGCCTTTTCCTTCACTCGGTCGAGGAACGAACGGGTCACCTGGAATTCCACGTCCGCTTGCAGCAATGAGACGCGGATCAGCCTGAGCGCTTCACCGATGTTCTCTTCGGACAGTGTGCGCATACCCTGAAGGTATTGCCGGGCATCCCGGAATCCTTGGGTGATAATCTCCAGCACCGAGTTAGCCTCCTGACAAGATAGACGCTCCTGCGGCTCACTGACTTACCATAAATAGCCGAAAATTGTAAGCCGTTTCTTGCCTTGCTCACGTTCAGGTTTTCTGATATAACCGATCCGCTTTGAGCGCCTGAAATCTCAGAAACAGAGCGGTACATGACAAAGAAAAACGGCACGTTCGCATGCAAAACCGAAGTGATTTTCGGCGCCGGGACCATTAGCGGTATCGGCGATCTGGTATGCTCGATGGGGGTGCGCAAATACCTCCTTGTGGCTGACGCCGCCCTGGAGAAAGCGGGCGTGGTCGAATCCGTCAAAGCGAACCTGGCCGCCGCCGGCCTCGAAGGCAGGGTATTCACCGGCGTCGAGCCTGAGCCCTACCTCGATAACGCTGAAGAGAGCGCCGCACTTGGGCGTGACATCGAAGCTAGAGTGGTAATCGGAATGGGCGGCGGCTCCGCGATGGATACGGCAAAAGCCGCGGCCATCCTCATGACGAACGACGGAAAAGCCCAGGATTACGTGGGATTGAATCTGGTGCCCAAACCCGGAGTCCCCACGATCATGGTCCCCACGACGGCTGGTACCGGCGCCGAAGTGACGTTCACGGCGGTCTTCACCAACCGGGAAACGAAAGCCAAGGGCGGAATCAACAGTACATTCATGTTTCCCGACAAAGCGCTGCTCGATCCGGAATTGACGATTCCGCTCCCCGCTGACGTGACTGCCGCCACCGGAATGGATGCGCTCACGCACGCCATCGAATCCGTGACGAGTCGATCATGCTCGGTCTTTACGGAGGCGCTCGCGTTCGCCGCCATCCGACTCATTACGGAGAACCTCCGGCGGGCCGTATATTACCCCGACGACCTGGAAGCTCGAGAGAAGATGCTCTACGGGAGCCTCCTCGGCGGCATGGCGCTCGCGGACGCTGGTGTCGGCGCCTGCCATGCGCTTGCCTATCCTCTTGGCGGCTTCTACCGCATCCCCCACGGTCTGGCCAACGCCGTGCTTATTCCTCATGTCATGGAGTTCAACCTGCCCGCAGCACCGGAGCAATTCGCCATGATTGCCCGCAGCATGGCCGAACCGATCGACGGCGTCCCCGCGAGGACCGCTGGGGCGATGGCCGTGGAAGCGGTCGCGACCCTCTGTGAGGACATTGGCATCCCTCCATCGCTTTCCGATCTGGGGATTCCCCGGTCAGACATCCCGAACCTCGTGGAGGGAGCGCTCAAGGTGACTCGTCCTGTCGAGAACAACCCGCGACGACTGGGCCCGGAAGAGGCGGAAAGCATCTACGAGCTGGCATTCTGATAACGTAGGATGCCGCTCCCAATGAGTGTTGCGCCGTGTTCCCTCGAAGACGATTCGGCTGCCATGGAAGTCGCCCCCTTTGAATTCAAATAACCTAGGAGATACTCATGCCCGGTTACGAATGGTTCGGAGAAGAAGAACGCACCCAAGTTAATCAGGTACTCGACACAGGGATTCTCTTCCGATACGAATTCGAGAAGGAGCGAAAGGGTATACATAAGGTAAGAGAATTCGAGGAGCAATTCGCCCGGTACTGCGGAGTGGGGCATGCCCAGGCCACCACATCGGGCTCTACCGCACTTAAAGTCGCGCTCGCTGCACTCGGGATCGGGCACGGAGATGAAGTCATTACTCAGGGCTTTACCTTTGTCGCCACCTTTGAGGCAATCCTTGAAGCAGGCGCGGTGCCTGTGCCTGCAGAGATCGATCGCACCCTGAATCTCGATCCGGCTGACTTCGAGCGAAAGATCACGGATCGGACCCGGGCGGTGATTCCGGTGCATATGCTCGGAGCGCCTGCACGTGTCCGCGAGATCGTTGACATCGCCAAGCACCGCGGAATCGTGGTCATAGAAGATACGGCCCAAGCGGTGGGAGCCACGATCGCCGGCAAGAAGCTCGGCTCCTTCGGCAACGTGGGAACCTTTGCCTTCGATTTCTACAAGACGCTCACATCCGGCGAAGGCGGTATGGTAATCACCAACGATCGCGAGTTGTGGGTTCGGGCATCCGAATATGCTGACCACGGCCACGACCACAATCCCAATGTTCACCGAGGGCTCGAAGGGCGGACCATCCTCGGATTCAACTACTACCGGATGAATGAACTTCAAGGCGCTGTGGGCCTTGCTCAGCTTGGCAGGCTCAATCGGATGCTCCAGCAGCAAAAGCGCATCCATGATGCACTGAAGAAGACGCTTGAAAGCATCGACGGGATCACCATGCGGGAACTCCCGCCAGAAGGTGAGGACAGCTGCACGCACATCTGCTTCTTCCTCGAGACCGCGGACAAGGCAATCGCGTTCCAAAAGAAGCTCGGAGAGAAAGGCGTCGCCGCCATCTACTTCAAGGGCAATTTCTGGCACTATTTACCCAATTGGGAACACCTCATCGGGTGCAAAACCGCGTGGCCGGGCCCACACCCGTTCGGCGGCCCACTTTGTTCGCGTGACATGGTTTATAAGAGCGACATGCTCCCGGTTAGTGACACCATTCTGGAGAAGCTCGTAGTAATGCCCGTCTTTCTCCAGACGGACGACGCGCGCATCGACGAGATCTCCAGTGCGTTGCGGTCGGCGGCACAGGAGGTTCGGTGACCGTGGAACATTCGGGAACGGAGATCGATTCCGTGCCCGGCCCCACGAACCGGCCGAGAATCGTGGGGTTTATCCCGGCCCGCGCCGAATCGACGCGTTTCCCGGGAAAGCCGCTCGCGGACATTCTCGGCAAGCCCATGATTATGTGGGTATACGAACGGTCTTTGCGATCTGCGACGCTCTCCGACGCGTACGTCGCCACCGATTCGCAAGAGATCTGCGACGCGGTGGATCGCTGCGGCGGCAAGGCGATCATGACGTCAACCAGCCATTCGACAGGGACGGACAGGGTCGCGGAAGCGGCCCGTTCGGCCGGTCTAGCTGGCGGCGACATAGCGGTAAACATTCAAGGCGATCAGCCGCTTATGGACCCCACTATGGTGGACGAGGTCGTCAAGCCGCTTTTGGAAGATCCTTCAATCCCGATGAGCACGCTCATTTACCGGATTGTCCGCGAGGAAGAGATCAATCACCCGAATGCGGTGAAGACGGTCTTCGACCGGGAAGGTTTCGCGCTGTACTTTTCTCGGGGGACCATTCCTTACTAACGGGATGACCGAAGCTCGATGAATTACTATAAGCATCACGGCATATACGCCTACCGAAATGATTCTCTGCAACGTTTTGCTGCCCTGCCGCATGGAGTGCTTGAGATGAGTGAGCGCCTCGAACAATTGCGGGCGCTCGAATATGGATTCCGCATCAAAGTGATCCTCACGGAAAAGGACTCCATCGAGGTGGATACGCCAGCCGACTTGCAGCGCGTGCGTGAAGAAGCCTCAAAGATCGATTGACACCGAAGAAAAAGCGATGATACTAGGAAGATTGGGCGGCGTAGGCGGGTGGTGTTTTTTCCTCCGGCCTTTCCGGTGACTATTTTAGTAATTGGTAGCAAAAGTCGGCACTACCGTCGACTCAGTAACGTATTACCGAAGGGAGAACCTGTGAGTCGAGATGACAACGTAAAAGTCGAAGGCACCGTGGTGAAAGTCCATTCCGGAGGCATGTATCAAGTCGAGACCGAAGACGGCCGGAGTATCCTGACGAAGCTTTCCGGTCGCATGTCTCGGTACAGGATCAAGGTGCTTCTGGGCGATCGGGTCACCGTGGCGCTTTCGCCCTACGACCTCACGCACGGCCTGATTATCTATCGTGGAAAATGACCCCGAGCAGAGAGCGATGCTCGGGCGCGCTTTCGTCCGCCGTATTGCCTTCCGGCCGCACGGCCGGCACCCGCGACAAAGTCACGTTGAATCCATTGCTTCCATCTGTGCCCTGTTTACGGGTAATGACGCGGTACTCAGCCGGTAGGGCCAGTTCCGCGTCCCGGCACAGTTGCACCATCAAGCGGTCATGTTCCGCAGGGGCCTCATAGCTTCGACGGTCCGGAGGGGACTTTCATGGAAATCCGGTTTCTCGGGACAGGAAGTGCGTGGTGCACGCCGGAGCATTCGTGCCATTGCGCCATCTGCAGCGAACTGAACAGGCTCGGAGAGGACCGCAGCAGGACGTCCATTCTGGTGTCAGGAACGGAGCGGATCCTCCTGGATTGCGGGCCGGACGCGCGCATGCAGATGAAGAGAAACAGCGTAGAGCGGCCGGATGCGATCTTCATCACTCACGAGCACGGCGACCATTACCTCGGACTGGACGATCTTCTCGTGTTTCAGCGATCGCTGCCAAAGCGGGAATGGGTACCCATTCCCGTGTACGCAACGGGACAGACCTGGAGCGCCATCGAGGTGCGTTTCGGTTATCTGATCGGCAATCTTATCGAAAAGAGGATCGTCGCTCCGCTCAAACCTGTCGAAGGGCTGAAGACCAATGTGATCCCGTTCAAAACTTCGCATGGTCCGTCCGCGCCTGGCGCTGTGGGATACGCGCTCGAAGATCGCAGCGCTGAAGACCCGTTCCGAATCGTGTACACGTCTGATTTCGCTGCGATCATGCATGAGCCGGATGTGCTCATCGAGCCGGATGTCCTGATCATCCAGTCTCACTGGTTCAACGAGCCCGCGTTCAATCGTCCGCATCACATGAGCTTCCAACGCGCCATTCCGTTCATAAAGCGATGGCGACCGAAGAAGGTCGCGTATCTTGTACACATCTCGGCAGGCGAACAGGTTCCGGGCGATCCGTACAACGCCATCGCCAAAAAGGTCCCTCCGCTGGCACCCATGAAAGACCCGGAGTCGGGAACGCCATACCCGGTTCCGCTGTGCCAGACTGACTGGCAGCGATTGGTGACCAAGATCTGCAAAGATGAGGAGATTCCCGTTCCGGTGATTGTGCCCGAAGACGGAACGGTGGTACGCTTCTGACAGTCTGTCCTGGAATGCCCGTTGCCGCCGCTGGGAGAAGACAGGTCGAGATGCAGGAGCACTGCAGGACAAGCCGGGATTGGATGCTTGATGGCCTTGGATGAGTGTGGGCGTTGCTAGAGTTCTTGACCTTTTCCAGCGGCTACCCTCCCAGGAATTGTAGTGCCCTCTGTCCCTCGGATCGAGTCCGGGGCGGGCTCTTCCGGGCCGAACTAATTGATTTGTTTAATCATAATGCGCCGGCACGGAGGCCGGCGCCCACCAGTTTGTGGGAGAGCGTTCGAGACAATCGGACATTCGTTTGCCAATCGCCATGATCGCGTATAGGTTCCTGTACGCGACCGCGCCGACGGCGCGACTGCATCCGCCCGGCCTGAGTCGCAGGCCCCCCAACGAGGTGACAATGGACGAAGATATCAAGTCAAAGACCGCTAAGGTTGCCAAGCTCTATTTCGACGGGTACAAGGGCGAACGGCCGTTCGATTTGTGGCGCTCGTTCGACAAAGGTATGGCCAGAGACCTGTCAATGTTTATCACCGGCCAGGTCTACGCGAGAGAGCGCATCCCGCACCCCACGCGGCAACTCATAACCGTCGCAGCGCTTACGGTGCTGGAGCGGTCGGATGAGCTGAAGCTTCACATCCATGCAGCTCTCAACGTTGGCTGCAAACCGGAAGAAATCGCCGAGGTGATTTTTCAGTGCGGAATCTACGGCGGCATGCCGGTGGTGAACAAGGCTCTGACGAACCTTCGGACCGTTTTGCAGGAGTGCGGTCAATGGCCGCTTGAAGTTGAATAGGGGCAGAATACGAAGTGAACGGAGCAGCGGCGATGTCGCTGCTCTCGTTAGTCGTCAAGAGTGAATTCGAATTCGTCTTCGCTGGTATCCAGGTCCAGTTCTGCTTCGTCGTGGCCTTCGAGTTCGAGCTCAGCTTCCGGGGCAGGCGGTGGCGGTGCGATGGTCGTCCGGTACAGACCGGAAGCCGCTTCGGCGAAGAACTCTTCGAAGGACGACTCCGGTAGGTCCCAAAAGAGCCCGAGCTTGCTCCGGGTGAGCGACAGGTCACGATTGCACGACGAGCATGTGAGACTATAGTCAAAGCTGACAAAACCGCATTTGTCGCACTTCACGCTTCACCTCCGGGGATGACATTTCCCTTGAACTTCTATAGTAAAAATAGCATGAAATCCTTGATAAATCAACTCGTAGACGTCCGCGCGCGGCTCACCGGCCCGATGTTTCGCGGATTGTGGCTTTTGGTGGTGCTCACCGTCGCGTATGGGTGCGCAAGCGTTCCTCACACGGGGCGGCGTCAATTCAACGTGGTTTCGGACCAGCAACTGAACGCACTGGGGGCCAACGCTTTCAAGGAGATTTCCGGCAAGGAACCGTCCAGCAAGGACGAACGCATAAACGCCACGGTCAAGCGAGTCGTCGAAAGGGTCTCCGCGGCGGCCGAAGCGGTGGATAAACCGAACTTCAAGTGGGAGGTCCAGGTCTTAGAGAACAAGGACCCGAACGCGGTCTGTCTGCCCGGCGGCAAGATTGTCGTGTTCAGCGGCATTATTCCGTACGCTCGGAATGAGGCAGGTTTGGCTGCGATCGTCGCGCACGAGGTGGCACATGCAGTGGCGCGCCACGGCGGCGAGCGAGTGAGCCAAGCGCTCACCGTTAACGGAGCGCTCCAAGTAGGATCGCTTGCTCTGAGCAAAGAGGGCGGTAAACTCGACGCACGCTCGAAACGAATTCTCGGAGCGCTCGGCAGCGGGGCTCTTGTCGGGATCTTGCTCCCTTACAGTCGCGTCCATGAGTTCGAAGCTGACCGCATCGGCCAGATTTACATGGCGCGGGCAGGATACGACCCGACCGAATCGCTCCGGCTGTGGGAACGCATGGCGGAGATCAAGAAGCCGCAGGTCCCACCGTGGTTGTCCACTCACCCCGCGGATCAGGATCGGTTGCGCAAGCTCAAGGAGTTTTTGCCTGACGCCATGAGAATCTACGATGATGCTCCTCGGAAGTTCGGCAAGGGGAGCGACCTCTGACGACCGGTCCGTAGGACCTGGATGTGAGAGACTGTCTCAAAAGGCCTCGAAAGGGTGGAATCGTAGCACGATTACCCCCTCACCCTAACCCTCTCCCTGAGGGAGAGGGGACCGGAAATCGCTGCCACAGGCCTCCCTCTCCCCCTGGGAGAGGGCCGGGGTGAGGGTGACAGAGACCTCGTCCAAGCCTAGTCGTGCTACGATTATCAGCTCTAACAGAGTTTTGAGACAGTCTCTTGAAGGGATGGTCACCATGAGCGAAATCCGAGCGTTCATAGCGATCGAGCTTCCCGAGGGAGTCAAATTCTTCCTCAAAGAAGTGGTCGCGGAGTTGAAAGGCTTCGGTGGGGACGTGAGATGGACACGACCGGAAGGCATCCACCTTACGTTAAAATTCCTCGGCAATGTGAAATCTGAATCGATTCCGCCCATGAAGCAGGTGTTGGAGCCGGCGCTCGCGCTACAGCGGCCGTTTGCGGTCGCGGTGAAAGGGGTCGGCGCGTTCCCAGGGCTCAGCCGACCACGCGTTCTTTGGGTGGGCGTCACCGCGCCCGAGGGAACACTCAGTCCGCTTGCCTCGGAAATCGAAGACCTTGTTGAGCCGCTGGGCTTCCCTAAAGAAGCGAGGGCATTCAACCCACACCTCACTCTCGGGCGGGTGAAGTCGGGGCGATTGAACCCTGACTTGACAAGCGCGATCCGGCAGATGGGCTCCATAACTGGTCCCAACTTCGAGGCGAACGCCGCGGTGCTTTTCCAGAGCATCCTGAAACCGTCAGGCGCCGAGTACGTCCCTCTCGCGCACTTCCCATTCCGAGTTTGAAGATTCATTCTGATCGCTCTAAATATAATGAATATGGAGGGGTTGTTGACATCTGATGCGGTAATGCTATAGGGTTTGGCCAGAATTTCTTGAGATGCGGTAGAGTGAATGATTTCGCGACGCCATATAATAGCCCTGCTGATCTCGATCGCCGCTCTCTTGGTTATTCCTTCGCTGTTGACTCTCTACGCAAGCGCGGCCGAGACTACTCTCCCGGACTGTCCGGACTGGACTGCCTTCCCGTCACCACATCAGCGCCCGGTTCAACTGCACGCACCAGCCGATCCTTGTCTTCAGCCGGACGTCACGGACTGGCGAGAACTCACTCTCCGGCAAGAGGAACAACATATGGGGAGCAAGTTCGCGGCGGCCCGGATCATCATACGGCGCGACACGTTTGAACTGGTTCTTGAGGGAGTCCGCGGCGACGGGACCACGGAAGCCCTGTACACCACGACGGTCGGGCTTGGAGACGCGGGTTCACCCACACCTTCCGGCAACTTCGTGCTCAATCACGTTTACTGCTACCCGGACCTCATCCTCTACGACGACCAGGAGACCAAGATCCCTAACGTTTACAAGGCATTTCTCGCTCCGCTCATGCTCTGTGACGACAACGGCCACTGCGAGCGTCACCGAGACCTCGGCATCCACGGCTTTGATGCCGCGTCCCATCCAAATCGCACTCGAATCCGTACGGCCACCGTCGGACCTGTCTCTTCGGGGTGCATCAGGGTTCCGGACCCCTGCGCGCTCAAGACCGCGCTAATCCGGCTCGTCGGAGTCGGACCCCTGCGCAAGAACGAACGCGGCTGCTACCACTGGCTCCGACGTCCTGTAGAAGTGTGGATCGTCGACGACGAAGTCACGCTCGCGTCACTGGTCGCGGGTGGGTTGGCTCAGGTGGGTAAGGGATTGAAGAACCTGCTGGACATTTTCGCGCCCGACAGTCGGCGTTGAGGAATGTGCCAGTCCGCGTGTTTCCTCCGAACACAATTCCAGGCCCGTCATCCTCTCTAACCTAGGCGTAACCTCTCATTGCGGGCGTGACAGGAGTTTGCAGATCGATTCAGAAGTGCATTTGCGAGGTCTTCAGCGGCGGCTTCGGGTAGGGGCGGGTCTCAGACCCGCCCCTACAACGCGCATCGCCTTGGTCAACGCCTCACCTTGCCTGGTGGCAAGTACTCTCCGATCAGTCTCCTAGATATACCGCCTCACCAAATCCACTCTCACGAATATGCCGTCCCCAGCCATCGCAGGAAGAACAGGCTGCCGATCAGGAATATCCCGACTACAAGCCATGATAGGGTTTCTCGCATGGAATGCCCCCGGTCGTCGAAATCTCAAGCGAAATAGCGGGACAACGCTACCATGACTTCAGGACGAAGTCACCCACGTTCGTAGTCTTGCTGTACGCATTCAGTTACCTGCGGCTACATGCCGCAAACCGTGTCATTGCGAGGAGTGCAACGACGAAGCAATCTCCTCTGGTGAAGCGTGGGAGATTGCTTCGCTGCGCTCGCAATGACATGTCCGCAAGGTCTCTGGCCCCACGTAAGCGAATGTTCGCGTCCTGCTCTGGACGCGCCGCAGCGGCCGCTTGGGCCGCTGCGCTATGAAGGAATAACTCGGGCTTAATGAGAAGCCCTATGATGAAAATGACCTCATGTCCCCGGATGGGGGGGTTATGGGGGAGGGAGGGTGTCCATCCCGGGATAGAGGTCTAATGAGAGGGCGTGCGGTTCAGGCCGAATCACGTCCTCACGGCTTTGGAATATAGGTGAGACCGCCCCAAAAGTCAAGAAAATACTTTAAGAAACTGGTATATCATACTGTAATTGCAAGATACATTAGATGCATCTTTTGTACCGCAACACCGTAACGCCCGACCCCCTTTTGCGAAGTACCCAAAGAGATGCGCCATTTCTTGCAAAGAACGCTGTATGATATGAACACGATCTATTTCCATCCGAGCTTGTGTCCTTACGCGACGCGCCTGTGCGAGGCTGCGTCGAGCAGCCGGCCTCGACTAGGTGTCGCCTGGGCCTGTTCACGGGAGTGTCGGGCGCCGGACACAGTTCGGATGATCGAGTGGGGAAGGGCTCTCGTGTCTTTGAGGGAAGCACCGAACGAACTTGTCTCCCTTGTCAGGCGCTGCAACGAAGGCGACGAGCAAGCTTGGGAGCAGTTTTACGGCCGTTACGCGGACCTGGTTTCCCGTGTGGCGCGCCGATATTCCGCGCGCGTCTTCCGGGACCCCGAGGATTTGGTGCAAGAGGTATTTATCCATATTTTCAAGGCGTTAAGAGATTACGATGCTTCGCGGCCGCTCGACCCGTTCATCCTCGAAATCACCCGGAATGTTTGCATCAGCGGTCTGCGACGCGACGCGGCAGAGAAGAGGGGAGGGGCGAACCCCGGTCGTCTCTCTCTCGACCCTCACGACGCGGCTGATGATCGGGGCGCGTTGGTACTTCCCTCGGACGCGGACAATGCCGAGACCGCGCTCATGAAGGCCCAGGAGGCGCGTCTCGTGCGCAACGCGTTGACGCGTCTTTCGGACGCCTGTCGGCGCCTCCTTTGGTTGCGCTATGAATGGGGTCTCTCGTACGCGGAGATGTCCGAGGCGAGCGATGTGCGGCAAGGGACTCTTCGCGTGCAAGTCCTCCGGTGCCTATCCGCGCTGGGCCGCGAGTACGGGCGGCTCGTCGATCGGGAGGCGGGACAATGAACCAGAATGATAGTGGTTGTCCCGAACAACGGGACTCGTTGACGCTGCTGGCCTACCTCGAAGGAGAGCTGGAGCCTGAGGCGCGGGTTGAGACGGAAGCTCACCTCCGAGTTTGTTCATGGTGCCGAACCGAGTTCGAAAACCTGCGTCGAGTCGATGCGATGCTAAGGATGCACCCCGAGGCCTTTCATCCCGCTGCCGAAGACCTTCACCGATTCGCCGCCACGGGACTCGATCGTGACGGAGTTGTCGCTGGTCACATGGCCGTCTGCGAGTCGTGTCGGGAAGATGTCTCTCTGCTGAAGGAACTCAAGAAGGCTGGAGCTGACGTGCCAAGCGCTCCCCGGATGCCCGCGACGCTGAAATCCCAGGTGAGGGTAATTGCGGACAAACCTCTGCCCGCGTCCTGGTGGCGACGCGCATGGGAACGATTCTCGACCGCGTGGAGTGGGTCTCACCATCTCCCAATGCTGGCTGCGGGTACGGCCGTCGCAGTACTCGTGGTAGCGGTGCTGGTCGCTCCTCTGTTCAAAGCGGGAAAGGCGACGCTGCCATCCAGCGTAGATCACTTGAAAGAATTACAGAAGGAGAGTGAGAGACCTCCGACGTCGGAAACCATCCGCCGCGAACCTCGCATGGCCTATCCAAAGTCGAACTACGTCAGGAAGCCTCCGATGGCCGTGCTGCACGGCCGTGCCGACGAGGCGCGCCTCCCAGAAGGAGCCCCGCCGAGCGCGCCCGCGCCCGCATTGAGCGACAAGGACCTGAGAGCGAAAAGGAAAGAAGGCGCACCAGGAGAGCTCAAACAAGGGACCGCCGGAAGACCGCAACCGGCTTCCGCCTTGCCGACGGCGTCCGCACCTAGGGATGCGCGGGTCGGAACACCCCAATTACCGGTGCCTGGGGCAGCGCCGCAAGCTATGGCGCCACGGGAAAGAGCGCTCCCGCGCGTGCGGATCGTGGACGAGCACGCCCGAGACATCCCGTGGCTGCACGTTGATCCCGGTCTTGTGGCGGGCTTGCACGAGTACCGGCCCTCTGAACGGGACGAGGGCAAGGGGGAGCGTGAATCGCTCGACGTGAGAGAGCCTGCTGCGAAACGTGAGCTTCGCGTTGGGCGCGTAGCACCGGAGAAAGGTCTATCGCTGCTCATCCGGGTGCTGCCCGACGGTCCGATGTTCACTGTGGAAGCAAGCCTTGCGACCGACGACGACGCCACTCCACGGAAGACCCGCACGGAAGCCCAAGTTCCGAAGGACAAGCTCCAGGAGACGATCGACAAGCTCGTGAGAACACTTCTCAGAGAGCCGTAGCCACAGGCGCAAGAGGACGCGCACCTAGTCGATCGATTCGTAAGTACCTTCCCACGAACATCTTAGGAGGGTGAGGTGTTGGACAACGCGATACGCCTTGTAGGGGCGGGTCTGAGACCCGCCCCTACCGAAGTCTGCTGCTGGCGACAACGTAAACGTATTTCTGAATCGATCTACTAGTCACCTCGGCGTGCTCTGGTCAGCAGTCGCGCCATTCTTGTTAGAATTGCGTTTCCGCAACGGAGTGTACTAAGCGCGAAAAGCGTTTACCTGTGAAGCGCGATTAGTCTTGGAGCGCAGAGCGGTGGGGCAAATAGCAGGACATTCCCCAAGAATGAGTAAAGGATCAGAGTTTTAGCATGTGATGGTGGGATGTTATGGCTTTTCAGAAGTGAAAATGGGGAAAGTTCTTGCCAGAGCAGAGCGGACCTCGCAAGGTA
>Ga0172370_10000597_pt1 | contig 56235 bp, 42 predicted proteins | sample LakKiv5m_FD_114538 | JGI IMG/M metagenome (GOLD analysis project Ga0172370, IMG submission 114538) | Freshwater microbial communities from Kabuno Bay, South-Kivu, Congo - kab_022012_11.5m | ecosystem: Environmental > Aquatic > Freshwater > Lake | place: Democratic Republic of the Congo...
AATACTGATTTTCAGACACTTATAAAATCAAACTTTGAAAATATATTGAAAATGTGGCTGTTTTAAGCACTTTTTGCCGTTTTTTAACAATTTTTCTGGTTTTTAGCTGCAAGATGGGTTAACTCGTCAAATATAGTATGTGTGATTTCATCCCCACATTTTTCAAATTCCTTTATGCCTTTAATCATTTCATTTCTCTTGTTTACATCATCTGTAACAAGGACTAACTCTTTTAACAAACCTGAGGTTTTGACTAAGTTTTCTGCTCCCTTTTCAAATAAAGAAATGAACTTGCTGTCCTTGGGAACTAAAAACTGAAAAATTGTATTAAATTTCATAATTTATAATTTATATTTTTACATTGCAAAATTATTTCACTCATGTTAAGTAAAAATTAAGGGTATATTAAGTTTGTGTTAAATCAGAATAATTTCATACAACACTCGAATTCATGTGAATTTTAGATTACAAAACATAAGGATTTCAGGGTTAAAATCAATAAAATCTAATCATAAATATTAATAATTAGATAATTTTATCTTAACATTGGGTTAACATTAGATTGAGACATTTGCATTATTAATTCTTAAAAAAAAGAGCATGAAAAAAGGTTTACTAATCATTTGTCTTTTAGTAGTTTTAAAAGGGTTTTCTCAAACAGAAGCAAACATATTGAAAGACTCAATTAAAGAGAACTCGATAAAAGTATCGCTATTAAATGAAAAACTCTCATCGCTTGAAAATGATTTCAATAAACAATCTAAGCTCAAATTTTCGGGTTACTTACAAGCACAATACGACTATTATAACTTTAGTCCCCAACCTACCCCATCAAATACTTTTTTTATACGCAGGGCACGATTAAAAGCTATTTACACTCCTACTGAAGAAATAAAATGCGTGATTCAACCTGACTTTTCTGCCCATAATTTCACATTGGCTGATGCCTATATTGCATTAAAAGACAAGCGTACAAAAAGCATTTCATTATGGGCTGGACAATTTGCCCGGTTTAATTATGAAATTGAAAACTGTGCAAGCCAGAGAGATGCCTTAGAATCTTCAAAAATAATTAAAACCATTTACCCTGCTGAGAAAGAGTTGGGGGTAAAGTTAGAGGTTAAACCACGCAAACTTCCTTTAAAATTTCAATTGGCTGCTTTCAACGGGAACTTCAGCACCAATGATTTGAAGGATGCCAAAGACAATAACAACAACAAAGACTTTATGGGAAGAGCCCTATACTCGATAAAATTCAATAAGGAAAACACAGGAATTGATTTTGGCGTAAATGGGTATTATGGGTCAATAAAGACCAAAGATTCTAAATATATTTTAAACAGTGAAAACGGGATAGACAGTTGCGCTGCAGGAAGTTTGCTGAACCGCTACTGGGGAGGCATAGAAATGCAAGCATATTTGGAGATACTTGGTGGTTTAACACTAAAGGCCGAATACATCATGGGTCAAAATGCCTTTTTGGGCACCTCATCAAGCACTATTACACAAACCGGTGGTACATCATCAAGCTATATAACTGATGGTACAGTAGTTACCACAACACAGGGGCAGAATTCAAGCACTAAAACTGTAACAACACCTAACACCATCAGAAACTTTTCAGGCTACTATTTTTATTTAATTAAAAAAATAAATTTAAAAAACCAGTTGGTCATCAGGTACGACAAATATGATCCCAATACTTCATTTTCGGGAGATAAAGCGAAAAGTGAGATTTACTACAATACACTTTCTTTTGTATGGCATTACTATATTGAAGAATATGCACGAATTTCAATGGCTTTTGAAATGCCGTATAATGAAAAAAATGCAACAGTAAACAAAGAAATATTAGACAATACAATCAGCATAAGGGCACAGGTTAAATTTTAAAACATAAAAGGTTTCAAAGCATTACATTTAATTGAGAAAAGATTTTAATTTTGTATTATTATTTTGTTTACACAAAAGAATAATATGGAAAATAATGAATACACCATTTTGCTTGCAGATGATGAGGCCGATATTCTTGAATTTTTGAGTTATAATTTAAGAAAAGAAGGGTATAAAGTTGTTACATGTCTTGATGGCATATCAGCCATTGAGACTGCAAAAAAAGAAAAACCTCATCTGATTATACTAGATGTGATGATGCCCGGTATTGATGGCATTGAAACATGTGCAGAATTAAAGGAGATTCCCGAATTGAACAAGTCAGTAATTGCCTTTCTGACAGCCCGAAGCGAGGATTACTCTCAAATAGCAGGATTAGATGCAGGTGCCGATGACTATATCAGCAAGCCCATCAAACCAAAAGTTTTCCTGAGCAGGGTTAAAGCTTTGCTAAGAAGATTTTCTACTACAGAAGAATTGGCTAAGAGCACACTCACAATTGGTTCATTAATAATTGATAAAGAAAAATATCATGTTATTTTTAAAGGAAAAGAATTTATTTTACCTAAGAAAGAATTTGAGTTGTTGCTGTTGTTAGCTTCAAAACCGAATAAAGTTTTTACCCGAGATGAGATATTTGCAAAAATATGGGATAATGATGTTATTGTTGGCGACCGCACAATAGATGTCCATATCCGAAAAATAAGAGAAAAACTTGATAACGAACACATTAAAACTGTTAAAGGGGTTGGTTATAAGTTTGAAAACTAAAAGCTGTTAGTATAAAAAATGGTTGAAATTATTTATTTATGAGAAATCCTATTTTAATATTGCTTTCCCTTTTACTGACAGTAGTTTCATGTAAGAAGGAAGAGGTTTTGGTTGACACATCGAATTCAGGAAAAATTGTTTTGAAGTTTGCCCATAAAGTCAATGGTGCATCGCTTCAGACCGATACAATGATTTATATCAATGAAGCCGGCAATCCTTATGAGATTGATGAAATACAATATTTCGTATCGGATGTTATACTTCACAAATCTGATGGAACAACTAAAACGATAAGTGATAAAAAGGACATTTATTATGTTGACATTGATATTCCTTCTACATTAACGTGGGAAGTTTATGACAGCATAATAGCAGGGAGTTACGATTCGATAAGTTTCACTTTCGGTATCAGTGCTCAGAAAAATCAATCATTTATGTTTTCCAATCCCCCCGAATCGGATATGTTCTGGCCTACAATACTGGGTGGCGGCTACCACATGATGAAAATAAATGGCAAATGGAAAACGCCTGCCGACGTTATTGACATGTTTAATTTTCATTTGGGCACAGGGCAAGTTATTTCGGGAACTGATACCACTTTTATATCTAACAGTTTTAATGTTTCCCTGCCATCAAGTTCTTTTGTGTTAGATAAAGGTCAGACCAAAACAATACAAATAGTAATGAATATTGAAAACTGGTTTAAAAGTCCCAACACTTATGATTTTAATGTGTGGGGTGGCAGTATCATGCAAAACCAGAATGCCATGCAAGCAGTTAAAGAAAATGGGCATGATGTTTTTTCAGTTGGATATATTAATTAAACATTTATTTTCAAAACAACGTCATTGAGTTTCAATTTATGAACAATACAAACCACAAATGTCTGGTAGAAAATGCGCCCTTTGGATATGCATTTCATAAAATTATACTTGATAAAAATGACAAACCCATTGGTTATGAGTTTATTGAAGTAAATCGTGCTTTTGAAGAATTGACAGGGTTAAAAGCTTCAAAAATACTTAATCGCAATGTAACTGAAGTAATTCCTGACATAAAAAGCGATGACTTCGACTGGATTGCATTTTATGGAGAAATAGCATTGAATGGAGGAGAGAAAGAGTTTGAACAATTTTCGGAAACGCTCAACAGATGGTATAAAGTTCAGGTTTATTCTACTGAAAAATTTTATTTTTCGACTGTTTTTGTAGATGTGACCAACGAGCATATTTTTTCAAGAGCTTCAAGAGAGTTCAATCAATACACTTCAGAAAATATTGATTATCAGAAGATAACTGATAATGTTTGCACTATTTCGGGGGCGCTGTTTGCAGTGTTAAACATTTTTGACACAAACGGTAAAGAATTTACTACTGCTGCCGTTAGTGGCATGAACAAGTATTTTGAAAAAGGTATAAAGATGCTGGGATTTGAGGTAGTGGGAAAAAAATGGAACTATGATCCCCGCAGAGAAAAACTGACAAAAAACAATAAAACAACAATCTTTAAAGAACTTATAGATTTAACAGGAGATGCGCTTCAGGGAGTTGTAGTTAAATTAATTCAAAAAACCTTTAGCTTAGGAAGTGTTTACATTATAAAGACGACCAAAGATGGTATTGATATAGGCGATTTTACATTGATATTTTCTAACGAAAAGCAAATAAAAAATCAAGCTTTGGTTGAAGCTTATGCTGATTTAACAGGTATGCTTCTGAACAGAATAAATACAGAAGCTGAATTAAAAGGTCAAAAGAATGAACTGGAAAGATTCTTTTCTGTAAATCTCGACCTTTTGTGCATTGCCGATACTGATGGAAACTTTATAAAGCTTAATAAAGAATGGGAAACAGTTTTAGGTTATACATTAGAAGAACTTCAACAGAAAAGATTTCTTGATTTCATACATCCCGATGATTTGGGAGCTACCCATAAAGCCATTGCAACGCTCAGCAGTCAGCACAATGTTACGAAATTTATTAACCGTTACAGGTGCAAAGATGGTTCATACCGTTTTTTAGAATGGCGTTCGCATCCTAAGGGAAATCTTATATACGCTGCTGCACGTGATATAACTGACAGTAAATGCACAGAAGAAAGTCTGAGAGAAAGTGAAGAAAAATACCGTTTACTTGTTGAACACTCTTCAGATCTTATATGGAGTCTGACATCCGAGGGCAACTTTACTTATGCTTCACCTTCGTGGTTGAAAATTACAGGATACGATCCTTTAACTTTAATCGGAACTCATTTTCAAACAATAGTTCATGCTGAAGATGCAGAAAAGTGCATAAATTATCTAAATGATATCATCAATAAAAAAGAAGTTGCGCCACATATTGAATGCAGGGTGAGACATGCTGATGGCACATGGCATTGGCACACAGCCACCGGAGCGCTTGTCACTGACAATTATGGAAATTTCAAATCATTTGTGGGTGTTTCAAGAGACATTACCGACAATAAAAAAGCTGAAGAAGAAAAAGCATATTATGATCAATTTCAAAAGCTGGTTGCTGAAATATCAACCGATTTGGTTAATTTAAATATCGAAAATGTTGAAATAAAGACCGACAGCATACTTAATAAGTCGGGTAAATTTTTTAAAGCAGACAAATGTTTTATCTTTCTTTTTTCACCTGATGGCAAAGAACTGACAAGTGTCAATGAGTGGTATGCCGATGGCATTAAGCCAATATACGATTCTGTCATAAACATTCCGATGGTTAGGATGCCCTGGTGGTTAAAGCAGTCGATGTTAAAAAAAACAGTTTCTATTTCAAATTTGGATAATTTGCCACAGGAGGCTTCTGCCGATAAAAAGGAGTTTAAAAGACAAAGAATAAAATCTCTTTTATCCATTCCAATTATAAATAATGACAGTACTATTGGTCTTTTTGGATTTACAACATTCAGAGAAGAGAAAAAATGGACAAATGAAGATATTGAACTTTTTCAGGTATTAGCAAATGTCATTTCAGAGGCACAGCTCAAAGTATCATTTGAAAAAGAACTTATTTATGCCAAAAACCAGGCAGAAGCAGCAAGTAAAGCCAAGTCGGATTTTTTGTCCAATATGAGTCATGAAATACGCACACCTTTAAATGGTGTTATAGGTTTCACAGAGCTTCTTAAAGGCACACCATTAAATTCAATACAAAGGCAATATGTAGAAAATTCCATTATTTCGGCCAACTCATTATTGGGTATTATTAGCGACATCCTCGATTACTCAAAAATAGAAGCAGGAAAGCTCGACCTGGAGCTTATAAAGACAGATATAATAGATTTATTTGAGCAGGCATCTGATATTATTAAGATACATTCAGCTACCAAAGGACTTGAATTGCTGTTAAATATACATCCCGATGTGCCCCGTTTTGCAATTGCAGACCCTATACGGCTAAAACAGATTTTGGTAAACCTCTTAGACAATGCCGTTAAATTTACAGAAAAAGGCGAGGTGGAACTTAAGTTGACATTTGAAAAAGTGGACAATTCAACAGGGAAGTTCAATATTTCCGTTCGCGATACCGGTATTGGCATAAGCAATGAACAGAAAAAGAAACTTTTCAATGAGTTTACGCAAGCGGACACCTCCACAACAAGAAAATTTGGCGGTACAGGTTTGGGTTTGGTAATATCAAACCTGCTGGCTCAAAAAATGAATAGTAAAATAGAGTTTGAAAGCCATTATGGCAAAGGTTCCACTTTCTATCTAACAATAGAAACTGCTTTTGAGATAGACGACAAACCTGACTATAGCAGTCTGAATAAAATAAAAAGGGTTTTGGTAATAGATGACAACAACAATAACAGAATGATTTTAGAGCAGACTTTTTCAAAGTGGGGAGTTGAATATACTGGTTGTGATAATGGATTTTCAGCACTTAAAATAATTGAGTCTTCCGAAGTTTTTGATGTTGTTATTGTTGACTATCATATGCCTTATCTAAACGGGTTTGAAACAATTAAGATTTTAAACAAAAACAAAAATATTTCGGGCAAGAAACAACCGGTAATAATGCTTTACTCATCATTTGATGATGCTAATATACATGAAGAAGGGAAAAATATTGGCATTCAATATACCATTACAAAACCGGTAAAAGCAAGAGAGCTGCTTTATTTCTTAAAAAGTATAGATGAAAATGTTAAACATACTGTTGCTGATGTTCCCCCAAAAGCCATTGTAAAAGAGGATAATGTTTTTGCAAAATGCAAAGCCACTATTTTGATAGCCGAAGATAATGATATGAATATGTGGGTCATTAAGATGCTTATTGAAAAGTTGTCATTAAATTTTAAAATTTTAGAAGCCCACAATGGAAAAGAAGCTATTGTTATTGCCATAAAAGAAAAACCCGACATTATATTAATGGATGTACAAATGCCTGAAATGGACGGGATTGAGGCAACAAAAAAAATTCGCAAAAATGAATCAACGACAACAAAAAAAATCACAATTATAGCTTTGACCGCAGGAACATCATACAATGAAAGAGAAAAATGTTTTGAAGCAGGCATGGATGATTTCTTGGCAAAACCTGTTGATAAAAACGCAATCGTTAATGTATTAGCCAAGTATTTGTTAAACAAAGCGGCAGAAGAAATAAATACTGATGAAATAAAATTAGAATCAAACGAGCATTTTGACTTAGACAATTTAATGAAAAACATTGACTATGATAATGAAATGCTTAAGGGATTATTAGAATTGGCAAAATCGGAATTTAGAAATTACTTTGGCCAACTTTCGAAAGCCATCTCAGAAAACAATAAAAAAGAAATAAGAAGAGTCGCTCATTCCCTAAAAGGAGCTTCGCTGAATATGTGTTTTACGAAGCTTTCAAAATTGGCATTGAGCATCAAAGAAAATACTGATTCTGATTTACTGCTTGTAAAGGACGTATTCAGTGAGATGACACTTGAATGGGATGTTGTGAAAGAAATGATAAGTAAAATTGAAAAATAATTTGTTGACTTACAATAATGCCCATATAATTGATGAAGAAAGTTCTGATTTTAGCAAATGATTTTCCACCCTACAACTCCATTGGCGCTCAACGTCCCTACAGTTGGTATCGCTATTTTTCTAAGTCAGAATGGTATCCTATAGTTATTTGTAATGCTTCTAAAAATACAGAAAAGGATGAAAGCTATCCTATTTTTGATGAGCAAACAGGAAAGGTGAGTTATGTCGAATTGAAACAAATCAATTATAAGCTTGTCATTTTCAGAAAAATACATACTTTTTTCAAATTGATATTTGGTTTTTTTATTAAAAACACTGATAATCGGATAGGATTATATAATGAAGCACGTCACTATCTACTGAAAGAAAAAACTGATTTAATAATTGCCACAGGGGAACCTTTTATTCTTTTTTCTTATGCAGCAGAATTGTCGCAAGCGTTTAACATTCCATGGGTTGCAGACTATAGAGATGGGTGGTCAACCAATTATACAGCGCTGTATAAATCGGGTATTTTCACTAAGTTTTATTATCGTTATTTGGGTTTTATAGAGAAGAGAACATTACGCCATGTAAGTCTGATTACAACCACATGTCATTCTCAAAAAGAAGAATTAATAAAATTACATCCTCATGTTAAAGTTGAGATTGTTTTTAACGGTTTTTTTGAAGATATCATACAGAAAGTGAACAAACATCAAAACGACAAAACTTTTACAATTGTTTATGGGGGTACAGTATATCCATTTCACAAATTAGAAGTTTTTTTGTCGGGTTTCAGAAAGTTTTTAAATGAAGCTCTATCAGATAATGTTGTTGTTAAATTTATTGGTGCTAATTTTTTTGGAAAACAAATAAACAGGATACTGGAATTTGACCATTCTTTAAACAAGCATTTTGAGATAATTGACAGGATGCCTCTAAATAAAGCACTGGAAGAAATGTCGGAAGCAAATTTATTGTTGTTGCTGGGAAATCCTGAAATAAAACAGTTATATGCGAAAGTATTTGATTATATAGCCTTAAACAGAAAAATACTTTTTGTTGTAAGCGACCATTCAAATATTTCTGAAATACTTGACAGAACCAATACAGGTCTGATATGCGAGAACGAAGAAGATGTTTTCAACCACCTCAAAACGACCTATAATGAGTTTATAGAAAAGAGATTTGTTGACTGTAAAGCTCAAAATTTGAGTTATTATACGCGTGAATATCAGGCAGAAATGATGGTTAAGTTGCTTAATAGCATTGTAAAATGAAATTAATTATTTTTCAAATACTGAGGTTTATTGGCTTCCTTTATATTTTGCGAAAAATAAAAGGAAAGGGCATCACTGTTCTGTGTTTTCACCGGGTGAGCGATGAGTTTTCGCCAGCGTGGCCCCCTATGAAAACAGACGTGTTTGAAAAGTTGATCAAATATATTGTCAGTCATTATGAAGTCATAACCCATCTTGATTTAAATGAACCCAAAAGCAGCAAACCAAAAATCATTTTAACCTTTGACGATGGATATAAAGATTTTATAATCAACGCATTACCAATTTTAGAAAAATATAATGTGCCCGCTGTTCACCATGTGGTAGTAGATTGTGTCGAAAAAGGTTCGAATATATGGACACAAAGATTGAATCGTATTATTGAAAATATTATTTTGCAAAAAGTTTCAGCTATCACTTATGAAGTAGATACAGTAAAATTTCATTATGAAACAACCCATAAATCTGTATTTCAGATTTCAAATGAAATATACCTTCAATTGTTAGGCTCAGAGGAAGCGTACAGAAACAAACACCTGAGTTCATTGCAAACAACCTACAATTTAGAAGAAAAAAATGATTTGATGATGGACTGGAATGACCTTAAAAAATGTATTGCGAAAAATGTCATCATAGGCTCTCATTCATACACACACACAAATTTGGCATTGGTTAAAGATGCAAATACTATAGAAAAAGAAATCAATTTATCCAAAGAAGTGATAGCGAATAAATTGGATACAACATGTGATGTTATTGGTTTACCCAACGGACAATATGATGAAGTGGTTATTAACAAATGCAAGGAATATGGGTATAAGTATATTTATCTTTTAAACGAACGTTTGTATCATTTTCAAGGGCAATCGGACTTTTATCTGATCCCCAGGTTGTTGATGCAACACGATTCTTATATTGAAAATTGCTTTAAAATTGAAAATTTTCACAATATTATTAAGTCTTTAAAAAAGTAAATAAATGGCTGCCGAAAATGTTTTATTGCTTGGTGCAAACACACAATCGATGCTTACTCTTGCTAAGTTGTTGCAAAAGAGAAAAGTGTTTGCAGATGTGGTTGACTGGCTTGATTCGCCTGTAAAGTACAGCAGCAAAATTAATAATTATTACAGGTTAAGCGACATCGAAGAAAATGCTGAACAATTCGTTGCTGACCTTATTAACATCATATCAAACAACACCTATAATTTTCTGATTCCTGTTAATGATTTTGCGCTTGAAGTGTGTGTGCATTACAGAAAAAACATTGAAAAGCATGTTAAAATCGTTGGTCTTCCGGATGATGAAAGCTATCAGTTTTGTCATGACAAATACCAGTTGATAAATATTTGCAAAGAATTGGGTATCAATTATCCTAAAACTTTACATATCAATTCATTAAGCCAATTGGATGCTATACTGCCCCTTATTCAATATCCTGTCATCTTAAAACCCGTTAGTTCGAAGCTTATTTTTGACAACAGACTGTATTCTTTTAATGTTAAAAAAATTTACAATGAAGAGCAACTGATTGATGAAATAAGAGAAAAAATAAACGTCATTCCATTGATGATTCAGGAAGTTATTGATGGGACAGGTGCCGGACTTAATGCACTATGCAGAGACGGTAAAATGATAATGGTCTATCAGCATCAAAGAATTACAGAACCTGTGGGAGGTGGCGCCAGCAGTTACCGCAAAACAGCGCCTGTTAACGATCATGGATTATATGATATTTCGCGCAGGTTGTTTAAAGCTATCAAATGGAATACATTGGGGATGCTTGAATACAAAATATGTCATGGTGTGCCCTATATTATGGAGCTGAATGGAAGGTATTGGGGCTCAATAGAATTGGGAAGAGCTGCCGGCATAGATATACCTGCTGCCATTATAGATGAGGCTTTAAGTCAGAAAAAAATTGAATTTAAAACAGATTATAAACAGAAATACGCCAGAAATCTGTTCCTTGAATTTAAATATTTAATTCATAAAGTTAAACATACCAAATCTGTTGGGGTCGTTTTCCAGTTCTTTTCATCCATCTTTAAAGGGATAAAGCATCAGGATATCATTGAAGAATTTAAAAATTTTGATTTAAGTTTGGTACTGGGATATTTTGTTTTTTATCTTAAGAAAGTTGTTGACAAGTTAAAAAACAAGTATTTGCTCCTTACTTTTAAAATAAATGCATTAACCGAAAACATCCCACAGGGGGCACATATAGTTTATATATGTTATGGAAATATTTGCCGCAGTCCCTTCGCCGAATATTATTCAAAAAGCAATGCAGGAAGTAAATGGCAGTTTTCTTCACGGGGCATAAATAAATCAGCTCATCGTTTCTCCCCTGTCAACGCGGTAACTGCTGCAACAACTTTTGAGGTTGATATGAATCAGCATACGTCTCAATTCTTAAATCATGAAGAATGTCAGCTATTTGACTTTTTTGTAGTGATGGACAAAAAGAATTATCTCGATTTGGTTACCTTGTATAAAATACCTGCCGGTAAAATATTTTTTCTTTCTGAAAATGAAATAGCCGATCCGTTCTCGCACGACATTGATACTTTTGTAACTACCTATTCAAATATCAAGGATGAGATTGATAAGAGGTTTAAGGGAAGTGTAGAGTTTGGAGTGTAAAGTGTGGAGTTATAAGACCTGACGGCGCCAACGGGGAGTAACCACAGAGAGCACGAAGTACACACAGAGGTTCACAGAGGTCGCTAGCCCCAGTTTATTGCAGTTTAGTTCCAAATTAAAAGATTAACTGTTGGGCGAAGCATTTGCTTCATCTTATTTATACTTGTAGCATTTGCTATATAAGCCGGAAAAAGTTTACTTATACCACGAAGCGTACATCAGATAGCTGTCTGCTATGCGCTGTATTTGTCCTTCGATTAATTCTTTGCTTATTGTTTTAATTTTTTTAGCAGGTGCACCGGCATAAACACTGCCCGACTCCACATGGGTATTTTCGAGAACAACCGCACCAGCAGCAATCACACAATTACTTTCAATAACGACATTGTCCATCACAATAGCACCCATGCCAATCAACACATTGTCATTGATGGTACACCCATGCACAACAGCATTGTGAGCAATTGAAACATTGTTTCCAATGTTTGTAGGCGATTTTTTATAGGTACAATGAATCACAGCGCCATCCTGAATATTAACTTTATTGCCGATGCGGATGTAATGCACATCGCCACGCAGCACAGCGCTGAACCACACGCTGCAATCGTTGCCCATCTCTACATCGCCAACAATAGTTGCATTTTCTGCCAGAAAACAATTTGTGCCAAAAACCGGACTTTTTCCGTTAAGTGATTTTATGAATGCCATTTGAATTTATTTTTTTGTTGGATAATCAATACTGTAATGTAAACCTATGCTTTCCTTGCGTTTTTCAGCAAATTTAATGACCAGATAAGCAATGTTAATTATATTTCTGAGTTCACATATTTTCTGGGTTAATATTGATTTATCGTACAAGTCCTCGGTTTCCTTGTAAATGATATCCAATCTTTTCAACGCCCTTTCCAAACGTAGGTCTGATCTTACAATGCCCACATAGTTTGACATAATGCTCTGTACTTCGTGCAAACTCTGAGTAACCAAAATCATTTCTTCATTGAGCACAGTTCCTTCGGCATTCCAATCGGGGACGTTGTCATTATGCATGACATCACCAAACATTTTAATTGATTTCTCAGCAGCTTTATGAGAAAACACCACAGCTTCAAGCAATGAATTGGAAGCCAATCTGTTGGCGCCATGCAAGCCAGAACAAGCACACTCACCGGCGGCAAAAAGATTTTTTATTGAAGTTTGGGCATCGGCATCAGTGCTTATTCCGCCACACATATAGTGGGCAGCAGGCACAACAGGAATCATTTCTTTTGTCATGTCAATCCCAATACTCAGGCACTTGGCATAAATATAAGGGAAATGTCGTATAAGCTCATTCTTATCTAAATGCCGGCAATCGAGGTACAAATGATCGTGTCCCGAGATTTTCATTTCATTGTCAATAGCTCTGGCCACAATATCTCTGGGTGCTAACGAAGCCCTGCTGTCGTACTTCGACATAAACTCCTTGTTATCCTGATCGATAAGAATGGCTCCAAAGCCACGCAAAGCTTCTGTTATAAGGAATGATGGTTTTTCCTTGGGATTGTAAAGAGAAGTTGGATGGAACTGAAAGAACTCCATATCACTTACAGCACCTTTAGCTCTGTAAACCATAGCAACACCATCGCCCGTTGCAATTGGCGGATTGGTTGTATTAAAATACACATTGCCTGCCCCTCCGGTTGCCATCAGTGTGGCTTTTGAAAGCACAGTAATTATTTCCTGTTTGTCGTTGTTTAATAAATAAGCTCCAAAGCAAGCAATATCTGTGGTGCGCTTGGTGACAATTTCACCTGTATGGTGCTGGGTAATGATATCAATGGCAAAATGATTTTCTAATATTGTAATGTTTTTGTTTTTCTTTACTTCTTCAATCAAAGCACGTTGCATCTCAAATCCGGTCCTGTCTTTCCAGTGCAACACTCTTTTTTCTGAATGACCTCCTTCTTTTGAAAGATCGTACATCCCCGAATCCTTTTTATCGAAACGTACCCCCCACTCTATGAGTTCTTTAATCATTTTATCCGATTCATAAATAACCATTCGCACAATGGCTTCATTATTTAAATAACAGCCCGCAATAAGTGTGTCCTGAATGTGTTTTTCATAACTGTCGGGCGAATATGTAACAGCCGCAATACCGCCCTGGGCATAGCTTGTAGCCGTTTCATCAATCTTCGATTTGGTAGCCAAAATCACATGGCCGTAATCAGCAACTTTTAGTGCATAGACCAAACCTGCCAATCCCGAACCCATTACTAAAAAATCTGTTTTTATTCTCATAGCCATTTAAATTCTGTTGCATATTTTTTTAAAATCACAATATTTACAATTCTCTTCATTATCAGTTTGATTAATAGGTTTTTCCTTGTCGAAAATTTCGGAAAATACATTTTTCATAAAATCTTCAAACTTGTCATGAATATTTTCATTGTAAGTCTCTTCACCATCGGGAAAAGTTAAATTCAATAAACCTTTGTCAGGTTTTCTTAAAGAAAAGAAGCCTGATACAAAATTTGCTTTTTTAAAATTAGAAGCATAAAGGTATGAATAAACCATTAATTGAATAATTTTAGTTGAAATACTGTCATCATTAAGCATTTCCCATTCCTTCAATTTTAAGTCTCTCGCGTCAATAGCGCCCGTTTTATAATCAATAATTCGTGTCAATTGACCCTTTACATCAATTCTGTCAACCCTACCGTGAAGTTTAACAGCCAACTGACCCTCTTTTGTGTCAATATTTAAGAGCGTTTCCAATTTTTTCTCAGTGCTGTCAATAATTAACATTTCACTTTTTTCAGCAAGCAATTCTAATAATTGATGTTCTTCTTTCAAAAAGTTGACAATGTACTTATATGCCATTTTAAAGAGCAAATGGTTTTTGCCAAAATTTGTATCAATATGTTGATTGTTTTTTCTGAATGCCTCTATCAGAAAATTCTCTATTTGTGCGGATGAAAAAGCAATATCTTTAGCATTCACATTTTTACCCACCAAAGGTTTATACATCTGTTCCAGCACATCGTGAATGGCAGAGCCAAGCTTAGCTGCATCAATAGTTTCTTCGGGTTCTTCAGCAATAGCAAGTCCGAGAATATTCTGAAAATAAAACCTCAGTTTGCACTGCAAATAGGTACCAAAAGAAGTGGGAGAAATGCCTTTACTGATTTTGTCTTTCAATAAATTTATAACAATATCATTTTTCTCAATTAATATTTTGTTGTCAAATTTATCAAAATTCAGAGGGGCAGAAATAATATGCTCTGAAATTGACACCGATGGATTTAATTTTGGCAGTTCGTATTGCAATTGAGATATGAACCTGCTTTTTTCGCTGCTGCCCAATTTGTCATGTTCTGTATTATAAATAAGGAAAACATTTTCAGCCCTCTGTAAGAGTCTGTAAAAATGATAGGCATAAATGGATTCATTATCATAATAAACCTGCAAGTGAAAATGTCTGCGTATGTCGATGGGGATGAAAGAATTGTTTGATTTTGACAAAGGAATAACACCTTCATTGACAGACAAGAGGATAACATTTTTAAAATCAAGATTTCTGGTTTCGAGCAGTCCCATAATCTGTAATCCTGTGAGCGGCTCACCTGTGAAAGGAACAGAAAGCGATCGTGTAAGCATTTTATGCAAAGCTTTAAACGAATTAACTTCAATATCTTCGTTTGTTTCTAAAAACTGTTGTAATTTTTTCAACAATTTCGCATAATAATAAAGAAATTCAATTTCAATGCTTAGTTCATTTTTTTGTTTCTGTTTAAATATTTCTGCCTGTTTTACCAAATTTAAAACCTGACTGAGCAGGCTTGTCATTTCCCTGCTGGCGGGTTTTTCAATACTGCAAATTAAATTCAGAAGTAAAGATGCTATAGAATCCTCAGAAAAAGTGTCTGCGACAAGTTCAGCAAACTGACTGGAGGTATAAAACACCCTGCTTTCCGACAATAGTTTTTTGCTGAAATTTTGCAATTTATCCTGAGAAGTAAAAGGAACACTTTCGTGCTCATTTATCAAACTCAGAAAAGGATTTTCAATAATTTTAATGATATCCTTAATATTGAATTTTAAATGGCTTTCAGTTTTTAGTTTTTGAACCCGTAAAGCATTCTCATACAATACAATAACACTATCAAAAAGATCAAAAATAAGGGTTTTATCCAAAGGAAAACCCATAGTGACATTAGCCTGTTTAATATTGTCGGGGATGGCATTCAATACTGGAAAAAGCAAATCTTCTTTTGATAATACCAAGGCCGTATCATTGGGGTTTTCTGTCTTTTCGAGCTGACTTAACAAAATACCACAAATTTTTGCCTGCCCAATATTTTGGGGGATACCAATTATTTGAATATTCTTTGTTTTGCTTTTAAAATTATCTAATTCATCATGAAACGGACTCTTTCCCCACTTATTAATTCCTTTTCTAATGTGATCGCCGGCTTCCGACAATTTATTATCAAGATAAAAATGGTCATAGTCAAAAATGAGTTGCCCTTTATTGTTTTTTATAAAAAAATCGACAATATTTTCTTCGGCAGGTGTCAATGCATTAAAACCCACAAAAAATACTTTTTCCCAATTGTCAGCACAGCTTGAATACAGATTATTTTGCACAATATGTTTGTAAACCAACCCCTGATAAGCCATTTTGTTTTTTAAGAGCTTCTCAGTAAATAACTTATAAATTCCGGCCAATGAGTTATAGAAATTGAGATAGTTTTTTTGAAACGGCGTCAGTACAGGGTTTTCGGGATTCCATTGAGAAATAGCCTTAGCTTCGCTCAGGCAACTGAATACTTTTTCATAATCAGCAAGACTTGTGTCAATATCATTAAAATCGGCAAGTAATATATTGCCCCATGCTATAAATTCGTCGAAAGGATGCGAACTCGTGTTATCGTGGTTTAAACTTTCTTTGTACGACTGATAAAGAAATGAAAGTAAAGTTAAATTATCGGCAACCTCCAACCCGCTGATTTTCACAGCAAACTCTTCAATTGAAAAGAAATTGGGAGAAAAAATTGTTTGTTTTAAATTTTCAGAAAGGTACTTTTTCAAATACAAACCTGTCCTTCTGTTGGGAACAACAAAACAACACTTTTCCAGATTTTCAATATTACCTGAAATAATGTGGTTTATTACTTTTTCTAAAAAGACTTGCACTTTGCTAAATGGTTTATATTGCAAACTTACTCAAATAGAAATAATATTTATAAAATCTTAATGGCTATCTGAGCATTATTGTTAGTTTCAGCAATAACTTCATAATTAATTTTAAAAGCAGAAGTAAAGTCAAGAAATGCTTTAAACTCATGCAAATAGCATGAAAACTCATCAAAAATTATAATATCTCCTTTTTTAAGCAACTTTGAAATAGTTATAAGCACATAAATCGTAGAACTGTAAAGGTCGGCGTCCATGTGTATAACCAATCTTTTTTTCAGTGTTGTTTGATCTAAAAATTCATTTAAAGTATCCTGAAATAAGCCCACAATATATTTACACCTATGGTCCTCAATATGAGTGATATTTCCTTTCATATCGAATTCGCCTTTAGTGCGGTTTTTATGCCAATCTTCAGGCAATCCGGTAAACACATCAAAACCATAAAATGCCGAAGCTATGTTTTTATGATGATTGACCCACCAAGTAATGGTATCACCACTGGCAACGCCAAACTCAAGATAATCAATGGCTTCCTCTTTTACTTCCGATTCAATCAAATAAGTATGAAGTGGCAAACGGGTTTTTAAGACAAGACCTTCATTAAATTTTTTTGAATACCCTTTGGATGGATACTCTTTTATCCACAGTGCGAATTTATGTACATAAACAAGTTTTAAAAAACCACCTATAAAAGGTTTCAACAGGGTGTATATATGCAACTTCTGGTATAATCTGCTTAAATTTAAATTGTGACTCATTGGTTTAAAGTATCAACGGAAGTGAATTATTCAAAAAGAAATTATTACAAAATTAATAATTAATACTTTTGTATTTTAAAAAACGCACTTATGATTGTTTTTCCCAATTGCAAAATTAATTTAGGACTTTTTGTTACAGAAAAAAGAAATGATGGTTTTCACAATATTGAAACTGTATTTTATCCCATTGGCATCAGCGACATTCTTGAAATTGTAAAAACGGAAAGTGATTTCGAATTTAGTGTTTCAGGCATAAATACAAACAATTTATCAGATAACAATATTTGTGTTAAGGCTTATCAATTGCTTAAAGAAAAATACAATATAGGCCATGTAAAGATGCACTTACATAAAAAAATCCCCGTGGGCTCAGGTTTAGGAGGAGGTTCTTCGGATGCAGTGCATACTTTAAAAGTACTTGATTCATTATTTGATCTTAAAATGACTTCGGATGATTTTTACAGTTTTGCCCGTAAATTGGGAAGCGACTGTTCATTTTTTGTTGATAATAAACCCAAGCTGGCATTTGAGAAGGGGGATGTTTTTGAACCCATAGATTTTTCTTTAAAAGGTCTGTATCTGGCGGTTGTAGTACCTCCTGTAGGGGTAAGTACTGCAGATGCTTACAAAAATGTAAAAACATTCAGTCAGCGTGAGTCATTACGTAAAATAATCAATTTACCTCTTCAGGATTGGCAATACGAATTGTACAATGATTTTGAGTACACGGTATTTGAAAAATTCCCTCAAATAGCAACCATCAAAGAAAAAATGTATAAATCAGGTGCTGTTTATGCCTCTATGAGTGGCAGTGGTTCATCAGTTTATGGTTTTTTCGCTGACAAACCAACGCTTCCCAAATTTAAAGATTGCTTTGTGTGGCAGCAGGTTTGTGAAATATAGTAAAAAATTATTTTTTTTCAAACTCTATATCTACCCTCCTGTTTTCACGTGCTTTCCATTCGATGTCCTCAACAGCCCATACAGGTTCTGACTTCCCTTTGCCTTCGGCAGTAATTCGAGAAGCTGAGATGCCACTCTTACGTAAGTATTTGTTTACTTCCTTTGCTCTTGCAATGCTTATTTTCTGACAGTATGAATCTGTGCCTTTAAGGTCGCTGTGTCCCTTTATAACAATATTGTAGTCGGGACTCATTTTTAAGTAGTTAACAACCACATCGAGCTTTTTCTTTGAGTCTTCCTTCAAATCAGATTTATTAAACTCAAAAAGAGCAACTGTTTGTCGCGTTGTCACTGTCTGATGGCTTCCAGATGCAGTGTTTGGGTTGTTGGTATAATTTGTAATACCTTCATTTTCAACAGCTTCAATATTCAAGGAGTCATCAATATAGGCGACAGTTGTGGCTGTGGCATACTGGTTTGTGCCATCATCATACACAAGGTCAATAATACGGTTACCTTTTGAAGTGGCAGGTTTATATACTACCTCATAATAATTATGATAAAGGTGCTGAAGCTCATCAAACACCTTCTCAATCTCCTTTTCATTTTTCAACTGATAGTATTTACCCCCCGACATATCAGCCAAAGCTTCGAGCAATGGAGAGTTAGCCTGACCCATAAAATCGATGGTATTAATGGTCACATTATTTTTGCGCGCTGCCATTATAACCTCTGTAGCAAAAGTAAGATAAGTGCCCCAGTAAAACATAGATGCGTTTTCAAAGCCATCGGTCATCAAAAGCATTTGTCTGTCTCTCAGAGAGTCATTTAAAAGCCTGATGCCGGCATCGGCAGCAGCATAAAGAGCAGTACTTCCACCATAACCTTCACCATTGTTGAATTCTAATTTATTCATCAGTTCCGAAGTATTTTTAACCAAAGGTGATTCAATGCCAATAGAATCATCAAATCTGATTATCCCAAGCCTGTCCTCTTTGCCCGATTTTTTTATAAAATTTTGAGTTGATTTATCCAGTTTATTGAAAGAAGCATTCATAGAACCGCTGTAGTCGAGTACAAGGGAGATATCATAGGGTGTACTTGTCATCGTTCGGATTTCTTTTACAGTAAAATCGTTGATGGGATAACGCTTGTCTTCTACTGTCTCAATGATTGTCTTAAAAAATTTACGGCATTCGGCATCCGAAATATAAGGAGGTGCCAAACCTGAGATATAGTTGCCGGAGGTATCGGTAATCATTACTTTCATACGAATTTCTTCAGGAAATTTCCGCCAGTTGACGGCATAAATATCAAACATCAGTTTTCGTCCCGAAGGTAAAGTAAAATAATTTTTAACACCTGTAATAAAGTTTGAACGCACCACAGGCACCTTTACCGATTTAAAAATTACAGAATCCTTATCATTTGATGCTTTTAAATAGACTTTAAACTTATATTCTGTGGTTGAACCCGGCGAAATTTTTCTCGTACCTTCAGCAGGCAGCATTGAATCGACGTTTAAAATATCCACTCTTTTAGCATTTTCAAAACGCCATTCAAGTAACCCATTTTCACCAAAACGCAAAATTGAAGGACCTTTCACATAATCGCCCGACATTTTAACTTTATGGGTAGCCGTAACACAGAAATTTCTTTTATTACACCCCTTCAGCTTATATTCGGTTGGTGCTTCGGGTGTTAATATAATAGAATCATTGAATGCAAGAAATGTATCTTCATTTTCCAGTTCTAATTTGCTGATATACCTTGTTTTCCACGACAACAAACAATTCGATTTAAATGCAATTGAATCGGGGCCTCTGAAATACACAATTTCAGGCTTTCTGACTTTTATTCTCAGAAAACGGGTGCTTACTTTATTTTTGTGGATGTATGTCAGCGTGTATTTGGTGTCTTCTACAGGAATTATTTCAATTTCGCCTTTAGCACGCAATGGACCATCAATCCCCGAAATAGTAACACTATCTTTTCTGCTTGCAAATTTAATATGCCATATTAACTTTGTGGTATCACCTATATCTATTGTGCGCTTCGAAGCCTTGAAAGAAATGTTTTGGGCAGCAATACTTTCCGAGAACAAAATAAAAAAAACAGGCACCAGAATGAATAACAATAATGAAAAAATATTACTTCTGATATGCTCAGGACAAGCAATTTCGGGTTTTATTCTTAAAGTATTCATAAGCTGTTTTTTTTAAGATAATACATAATAAGGATAATTTTGCGTTATATCATTATGTTCTCTAAAAATCTAAACCTTAAGGAAAGTGAAGAACAGCATCTTGTCATTTTATAATAACTAAAAACAAAAAAATGAGCATGACAAGTATATTAAAAAACGTATTTCAACTGCTTTTAGTATTAATACATTTCAACTTAATATCTCAGTCTGTTGAGCACGATGCTTACGATGCTCTTAAAACTGAAATGACCATTGGTATTGATGTTCCGACCCATTCCTTTAAATTGTTAGACAGCATTTTTGCAGAAGCCGACAAGCAGATTTCATTTCCTGAAAAGCCTGATGATTCGACAGTTTTTAACATCTGCAAAAAGTTCAGTGAGATACTTGAAGATAAATTTGGCATCGAATACCAATTGGTGCAAACATTTTCGGTAGGACTTGAAAACAGAAAACTCGACTGCAACTACTATTCACTATTGTTTTACACTTTACTGAACAAACAAAAATCTTATGCTGTATATCCCATAGCAGTACCTGGACACATTTTTATACGTTGGTATATGAGTGATAGCACCTATTTTAATTATGAAACAACTACAAAAGAAATAACATTAGATTCTACTATTCGTGAAGTTTTTAAAATATCACAACAAGCTGAAAAAAGCTGCCTGTATATGTACCCGCTTTCTGACTCTAAGATGACAGCATTGCATCTGGCCGAACTGGCCGTTGATATTGCTGAGAATAATATGAATAAGGCTATAGCCCTCAACAGGAAAGCCTATGAGCTTGATTCTTCATCTTTTCACATATACAAGAATCTGAGTATTGATTATTTTAACAACAATATGCCCGACTCCTCCGATTACTTTTTTGAAAAAGCTTTAAAGCTTGATTCTATGAATTACACAGTATATGAAGGGCGTGGAGAGATGTTCATGAGCACAAAAGAATACAAAGAAGCTGTTAAATGGCTCACTAAAGCCATGAGTATAAACCCTGATGACCCCACATTGTATATGTACCGCTGTTATTCTTATCTGGAACTTAAACAACAAGAGCCTGCCATGGCAGATTTTCTGTCGGCCAACAGCAGAATAGACAAACACTCCATTTTGTCTTTTCTGATCAATTATCCTTTTCTGGCTTATCTCGACGAACAAATAGTTCTTCTGATGAATGACGGGGGTGGAAAATAGAGTGTCTCGCCCTAAAACAGATTTACAATGCACTAAGTGCTTACATTAAAAAATAAAATCAATCGTTTTTATTTAATTAATTCCTTTTGTTTTATTTAAAATCTGTTTATTTTTGTAAGTAATCATTGTACTTTTGGTTATCTGTTACTTTCGTTATTTAATGTTTCATTGAAAATTACAATAATGAGTTTCAAACATCTGACTGTTCTGCTTCTTGTTATAATGGTTTATGTCAATGCTGCTAAATGTCAGGTGTATAATTACACCCCTATTATTCATAACGACATTGAGACCAATCCGTCATTGCTGGCCTCCGATAAAATGAACAACCGCATTCAGCTTTATCATCAAAATTCATTTTCTTCTCTTAATACTTTTTCATACAGCAGTCTTAAATTATCAAAATATTTTGAGCCTTCATTTTTAGGTATTGGTTTAAGCATTAACAACACCTCGATGGGCAACAGCATCAGTTACAATCATATCGGGTTGGGAGCAGGTTATCGCAATGTGTTGTTCAATAAAATTTATCTGAAACTGGGTGCCACCTACAAAATCATTAATACCAATTCACCTTATGGAAGTTTTGATTATTTTTTATTTGTCCCATCGGCCCCAACAAGTTACAGAAAGTTTAACGACGGTCTGAATCTGGCTTTGTCATTTTCATCTGCTTCCGACAGATATTATGTGTCTATGAACTTATTAAATCCCGACTTGCCCTGGCACAAAACCAACATCGACATACAATTCCCTACCTATTATGTGCTCAATGTTGGCAATGCCATGAGATTTTTCGACGGAGATTTAAATTCTGAACTCTCCTATTCGGGATTTGGGAAGTATTCTGCATTTAAAAACAAAATGACCTACAGCCATTATATTAATATCAAACTAAATACACAACTTACAAGAAGGAGTAGTTTTCAATATGGCTCCAGACTTGGTTTTGCGGAAAATGATTATTTCCATTTTTTACCATTTATCACCTACTACAACAGCAAATTAGCACTCAGTTTATCGTACAATTTTCATTTGAGTAAAATTAAATTTACCCCAAAATATATTTCAACAACGAGTTTAAACCTAATTTACATATTATGAAAGCAATAATATCCCTTATCTTACTGTTGGTTTTTTTTCAATTTTCAACAGCACAAAACAAAGAAATTGAATCTACAGCCGACATAAAAAGTGTCACCATTTACAACTCATCGGCAGAAATAAACTATGCAAAAGAGATTACAGTACCTCAGGGCAAAAGCATCATTACCTTTACCGACCTCACACCCTATATTGTGGATAATACCATAAACATAAGCACATCAAACCCCGACATTGACATCATAACAGTAACCGAAAAAATCAATTACACAAAAGAGCGTAAAGAACAAAACACAAAGATTGTCAGTTTGAGAGATTCAATAATTATCATTGACAAAGAAATCGGTTTGCTGAAGTGTAAAACAGAAGCGCTGGGCATGGAAAAAGATCTTTTATTTAAAGGAGAATCAATAGGTGGCGTTGCTAAAGGGGTTGCTGTATCGGAAATTGAAAAGGCTTCGGCTTTTTTCAGCAAGAGATATTACGAGTTGACTTCAGAGCTTTTTAATTTGTCGGAAAAGGAAAAATCCTTACAAAATGAAATGTTTAAATACAACAATCAGATAAGGGAATTGAGTTCCAACACTTCAAAGGCAAGTTCTGAAATTCAGGTAACTGTGCTAAATCCCACACCTCAAAAAGTCCTTTTTAATTTTAAATTTCTAACAGCAAAAGGTGGTTGGGCCCCAGCATACGACTGCAAATACCAGGGAGCAGGCAAACCCTTGAAATTTATTTTCAGAGCCAATGTTTTTAATGCTTCCGGTATAAATTGGGAAAATATTGACATAAAATTATCAACGGCAAGCCCTACAAAAGGTTTCGACAAACCTTCCATTAACAATAAAAAATCAAATGAATCTATTCCAAGAACAAATGAAGATGGGGTGAAATTTAAAGAGATAGAAGTATCAAATACAATTGCAGAGTATGATATAAAACACAAATATTCAATTCCATCAGATTCAAAGCCCTATCTTATTGATGTGGCTGCTTATGACATTAATGCCGACTACAATTATCTGTTAATTCCAATTCTCGACCCCTTTGGATTTCTTATTGCCAAAATTCCCGACTGGAACAAATACAACCTTATCCCGGGCACTACAAACATTTATAATAAAGGCTCTTACATGGGCAAAACCTTTCTTGATACATATACCGAAAATGATACATTAAGCTTGTATCTGGGAAAAGACAATAATATCCAGTCTGTAAGGAAAGAAAACAGCTCAAGTAATGAACAGAATATAATTGGAAATTACTATGTTGAAAAAGCTGAGATAAACATTACTATAAAAAACAATTCATCAGAAAAGCTGAGTATTCAGGTATTAGATCAGGTACCCGTATTTGAGGATTATGAAAAGGTGAAATTTAATATTCAGAATATTGAACAAGCTTTATTCAACAAAAACGAGGGGTCGTTGACCTGGAATTTTCAACTTGCTCAAAATGAAAGCAAAGCCATTGATTACAGGTATGATATTAAGTCACCAAAAAACGATATAAGTGACTACAGACCTATGAAAAGAAAATACAGATCTATTTCCTGTCCATCGTTTTAAATGAATTATGTTTAATAATAAGATAAATATTTTTAGGAGTTTTTCTAAAATAAAAGATGAACTAATAACAATTTTCAATTATTTTTGACAAATAGTTATATGTTTAGATAATATAGTTTCAAACATTAAAATTTTAGATATGTCATTTTTTAAAAAATTATTTTCTAATTCTTCAGATAGTCCCGAAGAAGTTGTTGCAACTACCAATGATCGCTCATTTGGAAGATACACGGAAGTCAATAAAACAGCAGAGCAATTATCATACTGGTCAAAAGCCACAGCTGATTTTGGAGAAAAGAAATACATGGATGCCTTTAACAATCTGCTTTTGTATATGCATGACCCAAAGGTTGACAATATTAAAATAAACAGAAATGCTTATGAGTTGGAATTTGAAATCATCCAGGGTTCAAAAGTTATAAGGGGCAAAGCCAATGATAAAAACATTATGGCTGAAGCAAAAATTGCCCGTTTTGACAAACTCAGTGTTTCTTTTTTGCGCAAACTGATGAATATGAATTATCTTCATCAATACACACGTTTTGCAATCAAAGAAGATGTTATTTATCTGAAGTTCGACAGTAAGACTATAGATGCTTCCCCTAATAAAGTTTACTTTTCGCTTAAAGAATTGGCTCTTAAAGCAGACAAAATGGACGATTCATTAGTAGGTGAATTTGAGTCGTTGCACCCTATCGACATCGGACATATTATTGACAACAGCTTAGAGGTTAAAGAAGTGAAATTCAAATATTTAAACCTTTGGATCAACGACACTCTCAACAAAATTTCAGCCCTCAACGAAGACAGAATGTCAGGCGGTATTTCATATATGATTTTGTGCTTATTATTCAGAATAGACTATCTCATACAACCACAAGGCAATCTTTTTGAAGACATCGACAGGATAAATTCTATTTACAATGCCAAGGACAATAAGTCAACCATGGAAAAAAACCGACTTATGATTGAAGAGTTGACCAAAGTGTTGAGAAAAAGCAAAGAGGACATTTTTAAAGATTTGTATGAAGTTAAAGCTACTTTTGGTTATGTGCCTGTTACCAGTCACAAGCAGTTTTACGAGTTTATTCTTGAACAATTCAAAAATACTCAATGGTACTACGACAACAAATATGATTACATAGTAACCAACATTTATGAGTGGATTATAGGTTACTCAGTGTTTTATTATGGCTTATATCCTGCCACATACGATTTTCTGAAAATACCTTATATGGCTTTACAACCCGACTACTTCAGAGAAATAGGTATGGCATATAACCTTTACAATACGTCAACTTCTCAATTTGATAAAGCAGCTGTTGACAAACAAGTTCAGAAAGTGTTGAAAACGCATATTAAAGATTATCCCAAATTGGCTTTTATGACTCAAAATATCAAATACAGCACAATGAACGAGTTTTTATACACCTTTTTAAATGAAATAACCTATTTAAATTTTTCAAAATAACAGATATGACCAATATAATAGAAAATTTCAAGAATATTATTATTCAGATTGCATCACCCCTTGGGAGTGGTACAGGATTTTATGTTAAAGAGCACAATTTGTTTATTACAAATTTTCATGTCATTGAAGGCAATGAAGAAGTTATCATCAGTGGAAGAGGCTTAAAGAAAACCATTGGAAAGGTGATTTATTTCGACCCTATGTATGATTTGGCTTTCATACAGGCTCCCGAAAATACAGAAATGACATCGGCTGTTATATCAAACACAGCTGTAGTTGAAGGAGACAGCATTATTGCCATAGGACACCCTTATGGATTAAAATATACTGCTACAAAAGGCATTGTATCAAAAGCCAGTCGTCAGTACAATGAAATTAGTTATATACAGATTGATGCTGCCATTAATCCTGGTAATAGCGGTGGTCCTTTAGTCAATATGAATGGTGAAGTGGTAGGTGTTAATACTTTTATCATTGCACAGGGTGAAAGCTTAGGATTCTCACTACCGGCAAAATATCTGCATGAAACATTGGCAGAATATGCCCTGACAAACAGACAAAAAGCCATAAGATGTAAATCGTGTAAAAAAATATTAACCGACGATAAAATTGACGGCACTTATTGTTCAAATTGCGGTGCCAATATTGACCTTAATGCTTACCGTCCCAAACCTTATATACCTGCAGGCGGTGCTTATAAAATTGAGCAAATGATAGAAAAATTAGGTAAAAGTGTGAAGGAAACAAGAGTTGGTATCAATATGTGGGAAATTGAACAAGGCAGTGCTAAAATCAAAATAGCCTATAATAAGGATTCTTTATTTATAGTTGCTGATGCATGGTTGTGCAATTTACCCAAAGATAATATTCTCAATGTTTATGAATATTTGTTAAAAGAAAACTACGACAATGAAGGCCTTGTTTTCAGTGTTAATAATCAAGCAATATTATTGTCAATAATTTCTTACGAAGATGACTTATCCATTGAATCGGGATGTGAACTGCTGAAAAATCTCATGTACAAAGCTGATTATTACGATGATATGCTGATTGAAAAATTTCAGTGTCAGATACATGTTGAAGAAGAAGATTAGCACTAAGTTAACCTAAAAAAATAAATTTTTAATATGGGAAAATGGAAAAGTGGAAAAATGGAGGAATGGAAAATCAATTTATCAACATTCCATTATTCCATCATTCCAGTATTCCAACACTCCAGTATTCCACATTCCAGTAATCAATTTTAAATATGAGCGATTTATTTAACGAAAACGACAAGCAATCCTTTATTGAAATGGGTATTGCAGAAGCCACCATTTTAAATCAGATAGACCAATTTAAGAAAGGCATTCCTTTTTTAAAACTGAGTGCTTCTGCTGTCATTCCTAATGGCATCAAACAGTTTGACAATGAAAAACAACTGATGATGTGTCTTTTGTTTGATGAGCTTTCTGCAACAACTCAGATTCTCAAATTTGTTCCTGCCTCAGGAGCCGCCAGCCGTATGTTTAAGGACATGTTTTCACTGAGGGAAAAATGTTTAAAAAATAAAGACGATCAAAACATCCTGACTGAAGTAGCTGCTTTTTTTGACAAATTGCCTCATTTTGCATTTTTCAATGATCTTAAGAAAAAGCTGTCAGCAGATAGTATAGACATTAATCAATGCATCTCCGAGTCAAATTATTTAACTATTTCCGAGTACATCCTGAATGAAAAAGGCCTCAATTATGCCAACACGCCCAAGGCATTGATTAAATTCCATAACTATGGCCATTTTGAGCGTGTTGCAATAGAAGAACATTTTGTAGAAGCAGCACTTTATTGTATCAATCAGAACAATGAAGCCAATTTGCATTTTACAATTTCTCCAGAGCACGAACATAGTTTTCTTTCATTGATCAACAAAGAAATAGCTCATTATCATAATTTGTTTAAAGTTAAATTCAACATCAGTTATTCTTTTCAGAAGCCTTCAACTGATACTATTGCTGTAGATATGAATAATCAACCCTTCAGAGAAAGTGATGGAACATTGGTTTTCAGACCTGGTGGGCACGGCGCTTTAATAGAAAATCTGAACGACTGTAAGGAACAACTGATATTTGTTAAAAACATTGACAACATAGTTCCCGACAGGCTTAAGGAAACAACTGTAAAATATAAGAAAGTCATAGGTGGCTTATTGGTTCATCTGAAAGACAGAATTAAAGATTACTTAGAAGCTTTAGATAAAAATGAAGAAAGTGATGAATTGCTTTTAGAAATTGCCGATTTTTCAAAAGAAGAATTATTCATTTCTATTGATTCCGACACAATGGCTGATGAAAAGAAATTAAAAGAATTTCTGATAAAAAAACTTAACCGACCTATCAGAGTATGTGGAATGGTACTGAATGAAGGTGAACCGGGCGGAGGCCCCTACTGGGTCGAAAATCCTGCCAACGGAGAGATATCTTTACAGATTGTAGAATCTTCTCAGGTTGATTTAAATAACCCTGCACAAAAGACAATATTAACGCAATCAACACATTTTAATCCTGTCGATTTGGTCTGCTGGACATACGACTACAAAGGGAATAAATTTAACCTGTTAAACTATGTTGACACGCATGCTGGATTTATAAGTATTAAGTCGAAAGATGGCAGAGAACTTAAAGCATTAGAACTTCCCGGTTTGTGGAATGGCGCTATGGCCGACTGGATTACTGTTTTTGTTGATGTTCCACTGATTACTTTTAATCCGGTTAAAACGATTGATGATTTGTTGAGAAAAGAACATGATGGTATAGAAAGAGAATAATAAATTATTCAACAATCTGTTTAATATTAAATTTTTCAAAACATGTCACATAAGAATATCATTTTTTACCTGGTAATTTTGTTTGTACTTGTTTCTTGTAACAACAACAAGGTAGAACCTGTAAACATCAACCCCGACAAGTTTAAAGAGCCCATGGTCAAAGCCAACAACCACATGGTAAAGGTTGAAACAGAGGACATTAATAACTACATTCGGCGTCACGAGTGGAACATGCTCACTACTGGAACCGGTTTAAGATATATGATTTATAAAAAAGGGCAGGGCTTGCAAGCAAAAAGCGGAGATGTGGTGAAGATAAATTTTAATGTAAATCTCATAAATGGTGTTGAATGTTATTCATCAAAAGAAAAAGGACCGCTTGAATTTGTCACAGGGAAAGCAGAGGTAATCAACGGCCTTGAAGAAGCTATTTTACTTATGAAAGAAGGGGAAAAAGCTAAAGCTATCATACCATCCCACCTGGCTTATGGATTACTCGGTGATGATGATAGAATACCCAAAAGAGCAACGCTTATTTATGATATAGAAATATTGAAAATTACCAAAGGGAAAGATATTCAAGAAGTTAAGAAAGATTAATGTAACTTTTGACTTACCAAAGAAATAGTCGTCTGTAAAAATAAAAATAGTTTATTCAATGCTTTCAACAAGTTTTATCCTCAATAAAGCTTGCTTCCACGATTTATCAACAGTTACCAGAAATTCTTCATTTTTGCTTATTTTCAGGTTATACTCCCCACTTTCAGAAGTTTTAATGTGAGCAATACTTTTCTGGTCTTCTTTATTTATAAAGTCAATTGTGTAAGTTTCATTGGTTTTCAATTTCAGTGCATAATCACCACCACTATTTGAAGAGTTAAAAGTAGCAATTTTATCGTTTTTACTGTCATTATAAACATTAATAATCGTTTCTGATTTTTTCTTTTCTTCCTTAGGAGCAACCACATTTTTAGATGATGCAGCACCCGAATCATTGATGTATTGTGTCACAACTTCTACAGGTTTCTTTTGAGAATAATTGGTCATGTCAATCTGATAAATTTCATAAACGCCATCTCTGTTGCTTGAAATATAGGCAGTTTTACCATCAGGAGCCAAAATAAAATGTTTCTCATCAAATTCTGAGTTGATAGGATAGCCCATATTTATAGGTTGTGACCAAACACCGTCTTCAAGAGTGCTCATAAAAATGTCATAACCGCCCATATTGTTATGCCCGTTGGAAGAAAAATACATTGTCTTGCCATCAGGGTTAATATAAACGCCCAGTTCATCATATTCTGAGTTAATTACCCCTTTAAGATTTTCAGGAACACTCCATTTATTGGCAGCCAGTCTATGACTTCTGAAAATATCAGCATTGCCAAAACCACCTTTTCTTTCGCTTACAAAGTAAATGGTATTTCCATCAGGAGACAGACAGGCAGAGCTTTCAAAATAAGATGAGTTGATAGGTTTTCCGATACTAACAGGCTTCGACCACTTGCCATCTTTCAATAATTCCGAAAAGAAAATATCTCCGCTCAAAGTTTCTTTGGGGATATTCTTAAATATGAACATTGTTTTACCATCATGCGAAAGGCTTAAACTGCCGATATGCCCCTGATAATTAATTTCTCCATCTACAGGCTGTGCTTTACCCCAATTATTAATAGAATTATCCCATTTAGAAATGTACATTTTGTCATTGTTGGGATTGACATCAAAATTAATTTTTTCAATACCATCAGAAGGTCTTCTGGAAGTAAAAATCAACGATTTGCCATCTGGTGTAAGACCAGGAGAAGCATCACCATAATCAGAATTAACATTTTTTCCCAATTTGGTTATCTTAACATTAACAGGTGATGTTTTCATCTCTTTAGCCAACATACACGATTTCACATAATCCATCACCAATACATCGCGCAAAAGTTGTGTAGGTGTCAGGCTAGAAATGTAATTATTATATTGTTTAAGCGCATTGTCAAGATCTCCTTTTTTATGATAGGCCAATCCAGCCTGCAGAGGTAAATCTCTTTTTACTTTGGGGTCAATGCGTTTGGCAGTTTCAAAATAAGAAATGGCTTCATCATATTTATCCATAGCCAATAAACAATTGCCTATCATATAATTGAAAAAAGCTGTATTAGGACAAGCAGTATTGAGTTCCCTGTATCTTTTTATGGCATCATTATAATCACCGTCGCGATATTTTGCCCACGCCTGAAATTTCTTAACAGCTAAACTTATTCCTGCCCTATTGGGAGAGCTGTATGTTTGATAATTATTGGCAAATGAAATATTTAAGAATACTGTTAAAGAAACGATTAACGCTACAAATTTAAAATTCATAAATTTAATTTATTAGATTTAGATTGCAAAAATAAGCATTTAATTATTAACTCAAAAAAGTTATTTGAATTTTTATCATTATTAAAGTATGTTTAATCAATACTTTTGATTAAATCAAGAAACAATGTTAAAGCTCTTTCTTTATCTTTATCGAAATTATGATTGATGTTTTTTGAAAGATATTCAAAATAGAAGTTAATATTTTCTTTTTTATCAGATGGTAAATATTCAAGAAGGGAAGCCATTTTATTTGAAACACCATACAATAAAGCAGCATTAAGCTTATCTGTTTTAGAAGCATCAGTATCCTTTAACGTAATCCATACCGCAAAAACAAATGGCAAACCTTTAAACTTATTCCACTCATCAAATAAATCATAACAACACTTATATTTTTCTTTTAAGTCAAAGCACTTATCTCCTATGGCTAAAAATGCTTCACCTTCATTTAAGCATAAAGTGTCGCTGATTGTAAGCGAACAATATTCTGGCTTTATTTGCCAGTGCTGAGCAGCTAAAAGCTTAACCAGTTTCACGGAAGTGAGTGAATGGTCGTCTAGGAAAATTTTTTTCACATTGCTTATTTCGGTATTGCTTAGCAAAAGCACAGTAGCCACGCTACTTTCAGCACCAATACAATAGAGGGGAATAACATCATAATTGTCTTTAACCAAAGGTAAAGCAGCAACAGGAATTAAAGCAAAGTCAACTTCTTTTTTAAGCGCCATCCTGCCCGATTGAGATGGTGGACAAAGAATAATATCCAAATCAAAATCAGATTTGTAATGGTTTAATCCATAAACAAAAGGATAACTATTAATGTATGAGACAATTGAGATTTTCATTAAAGCAAATAAATATAAACCCAAAATTAAACAAACATATTAAATAATATTTTTTTCTTTAAAATAAAAAAGGTTTATTATATTTGCACCCTGAAAAAATGGCGAGGTAGCTCAGGTGGTTAGAGCGCAGGATTCATAACCCTGAGGTCTCGGGTTCAATTCCCGATCTCGCTACAGAAACCGCTTCCGAAAAGGGGCGGTTTTTTTTATTTTAACTTTGACAAGTATTATAATGACAGCAAAAAAATGTTTTATTTTAAGATTAAATGCTTCACCTATAGCGCAAATTGAAATAACACTTGAATATTTTAAATCAAATTATCATCAAGTTTGATTTTATTCAAAATTTAATATTATCTTTGCACCCTCAAAATAATAACTTAAAAACAAATTTTTATGCCAGCAAGAATCAGATTACAACGCTATGGTAAAAAAGGCAAACCTTTTTATCATATTGTAATAGCGGATGGTCGTGCACCACGAGATGGAAAATATATTGAAAATATTGGCACTTACAACCCGCTTACAACACCAGCCACCATTAATTTAAATTTCGACAAAGCCATACAATGGCTGAAAAATGGTGCTTCACCAAGCGACACAGTTAAAGCAATTTTATCTTACAAAGGTGTTATGTACAAATACCACTTATTGAAAGGTGTTGCAAAAAATGCGCTGACTCCCGAACAAGCAGAAGCCAAATTCAATGGTTGGTTAGCTGAAAAGGAAGAAAGAATTCAGAATAAAATTAAAGCTAAAGAACTGGCTTTAAAAGATGCTAAGAAAAAGGCTTTCAACAAAGAAGCAGAAGTTAATGCAGCCAGAGAAAGCGAACAAATGGCAAAATTAGCCAAACTTGCTGAAAAAGAAGCAAAAGCTGCCTCCAAAGAAGCAGAAGAAATAGCACCTGAAGTTGTTGAAACTATCGAAACTGCAACTGATGCAGTTGTTGAGGAACCACAAGCTTCAGAAAACACAGAAACTACTGAAGAAGAAAAATAAATTTTCAAGTATCCCTTATGAAACATGATGGATACACTTCAATTGGAACTATCCTAAACCCTCATGGTTTTAAAGGAAAAATTTCAATCTTTCTAAATCTTAAAAAAACCAAAGATTTTAAATTTCCGGAATCAATATTTGTAGAAATTCAACAAATATTGATTCCTTTTTTTGTTGAAGAATATACAGCAAACAACAAACGCTTCATAATCAAACTTAAAGAATTAAATTCCGATCAGGAAGTGCTGCAGCACAAGAAAAAAGAAATTTATATTGCCAATGACATTTACAACAAACTTATTGATGATGAAAAGTCACGTTTTTCACTGATTGGTTTTGAAGTTCATGATAAAGTTTTTGGTTTGATAGGGTCAGTAAAAAACATCCTTGAATTTCCCGGACAGGAAATATTTGAAATCAAAGGCTTGCAGAATGAAGAAATACTTATTCCTTTCAGCAAAAGTTTTATCAAAAAGATAAATAAAAGCAAAAAAACAATTGACATAACACCCCCCGAAGGTTTACTTGACTTATATCTAAAAAAGTAAATGCCCGATATTTTTCATTTCAAAAAATTTAGTTTAAGTGATAAAGACTGTGCCATGAAGATAGGCACAGATGCTGTACTTTTGGGTTCGTGGACTGAAACTCTGGAGTATAAATCGATACTTGACATTGGCACCGGTTCGGGCATTATTGCCATGATGCTTGCTCAGAAATCTGCAGCTTGTATAGATGCTATTGAAATAGATAAAAACGCTGCTCTTACTGCTGAAAACAACTTCAATAATTGCCCGTGGAAAGAAAGGTTGAAACTTTATTATCTTTCACTTTCTGAATTTGTTTTTACAAACACCCATAAATTTGATTTAATCGTTAGCAATCCCCCCTATTTTCAAAACAGCAAACTCTCTGTAAACCCCTTAAAAAATATTGCAAAACATAATATCAGTCTTTCTTATGAAGAATTGATTTTTTCAGTTTCAAAACTATTAAATACCAATGGTAAATTTTGTGTCATACTCCCTTTCGACCAAATGCATACATTTGCAGAAATAGGTTTAAAAAACAATCTGACAACCACACATATAACAGAAGTCATTCCTATCGCCAACAAAGTTCCCAACAGGGTTTTAATGCAATTAACAAATGATATGGAAAATTCTGATTGTATAAACGACAAATTAATCATAAGACAAGATGTCAGCAATTATACAAAAGACTATAAAGAACTGACTAAAGATTTTCTCTTAAACTCTTAAGGAGTAAATCGTTTTCTTTGAGTTTATTTTTTTTCAGATTTAAAGATACTTCCAATATCCTTACCCAGTTTCTGAACAATTTCAATACCCTCACTTATAGGACCTGAAGTGTATCCTTCATAGCCATGAATCTTATAATGATGAGAAAAGCGTTGTGGGTAAATCAAAATTTTGCTGTTGTAAGGATAAAATTTTTCAAGTTTTAGAGGCAGCAGATCGAGCATGCTCATATAAGAGACTGAGCCTTTTCTGGCAATAGCAAGAACAAGCAGGTCATCTCTACGTATATCTTTCGCAATAAGCAAATCATCCCATTCATCAATTTGCAGAAAGCTGAACAAGGAGGAATTAAGAGATTTTCTTTCAAACTTATTAATGGCTTTAATAGTTTCCTGATTGGCATAGCATATAATTGGAATACTCAGTTCGGCAGCCAGTTTCATCATTTTAGTAAACCACAGTACAAACCCATTTTCTTTTTCAGACAGAGGTGGTGCAATGATTAAAATGCGTTTATAAGAAATAAAAGGTTTATCGAAATAACATATAAAAATAGACTTATCCGTATTATTGGTTAAGTTCTCAACTTTATCACCGATTAATTTTTCGAGCATGCCCGAGCGATTCGGCCAACCAATTATAATGATATCAGCCATAATTTCCTTCGAAGTACGTGCAATGCCACTCGCAGCATTATGATCAATGGTGATGATTATATCAAGCTTGTTCTCCGATGCGGAAGCCTGATTGGCATAAACCTCAAGACTTTTTCTTGTCTTAATGATATTTTCCTCTGCATTTTCATTGTTGGGAACACATGACAATATAGAAATGGGATTGACAGACTTGTGATATTTTATTAAAATGGCAAATTCTAACAGCAAATCAATATTTGAAATATTGGCTATTGGCAATAGAATACGCTCGCTCATAAACTCACTTTGCTCATCTGCATTACTATCAGGTTCATCCGAAATAGCAATTTTACGGGCCGCATTTTCTGTTACAAAAGAAGCCACAATACACGAAATAAGAATGAGAATAACAATGCCATTCAACACATTGTCATCGAGTATGCCGGCATTGAAACCCACTAAAGCAACAGCAAGTATGGCAGCTGCATGTGAACTGCTTAAACCAAAAATCAGTTGTCTTTGTAATGCTGAATATTTAAGAATTTTCTGCGTCAAAAAAGCAGCCAGCCATTTACCAATAAGAGCAACCAACGATAAAGTAAAAATTACAACAAGTGCCGTGTAACCATGAAAAAGCACAGTAATATCGACAATCATGCCCACACTTATAAGAAAAAACGGAATAAAAAGTGAATTTCCAATAAACTCAATCCTGTTCATTAATGCTGATGAATGTGGTATCAGTCTGTTCAATGAAAGACCTGCAGCAAATGCTCCAATGATAGGTTCTATTCCAGCCAATTGGGCAAGGAAAGCAGCAAAAAACACAACGGCAAGTACAAAAATATAATGTGAATGTTTTTCACTTTCAAGTTTGCGAAAAAACCATTTTGCCAAGCGGGGAATGATAAAAAACATGATTAAGAAAAATACGATCATGGATACCATCAGATTTAACCAAAATGCAGCACCCATGGTACCATGAGTATTACCCATTATAACAACCAAGGCAACAAGAACAGCAGTATCGGTAAATATAGTACCACCTACAGTAATGGCAACAGCTTCCTTTTTGGCAATACCCAATTTGCTAACAATAGGATATGCTATAAGGGTTTGTGTCGAAAACATGTTGGCAATTAAAAGACTTGCATTTAAATCATAACCCAGCAAATAATAACTTACCGGAAGACCAATTATAAAGGGCACAACAAAGGTCAGAAAGCCAAACAAAATACTTTTATTTCGATTGGCTTTAAACTGATTCAGATCAAGGTCAAGACCGGCAATAAACATAATATATAGCAAACCAATCGTTGAAAACAAATCAATAGCAGCATTCTTTTCGAGAAAGTTCAGCCCTTTTGGACCTAAAATTACTCCCGATATAATCAAACCGATAATACCAGGAATGCTGATTTTTTTTAATAATATGGGAGACAATAAAATTATAAACAGAATAAGCGAAAATACCAAAACAGGATTACTCAACGGCAATTGAAACTTGTCAAGTAAATCAGAAAAGTATTCAGTCATTTATCATTCTTTAATTTTGCAAAATTACGAACAATAAAAAGATTATAATTAAATATGAGAAAATAATTTCAAGTCAGGTATCAGTCTTTAATCGTGACCTGTTAATGTAAACTTTATTATTAAATCTAAAAAGCTAAAAACTTCTGATAGCCCTCACACACCAAGAATCCCACTTACTATGGTCGTATTGAATGCCGCTAATAAAATTTTGCAACCAGGCGCCATTTATCTGTGTTTCGGTTGAACTCCAGTAATTGCTGGCACTAAAGCCCCCAATACTGTCTTTTTGCAGGAATAAGAGATCAAGTTCATATTTTGAGGGCAAATACCAATCGCCATAAGTAACACCACCAAAAGTGACACTGTAATTGCTGCATAACAAAGCTGCGTAAGATGCCCCGTCACCTATGCCCAAACGCGATATTATTATGGAAGTATTTGTTTTTCCAGCGCCCAAACCATCAGCTCTTGACATAACATCTATTGATGTTCCTGCATACCATCTCATATTACTGCTCAAATTAGTATCACATACAATCAACCCATGCTGCCCATCGTCATACACAAAAAATACAATACCCCCACCATAAACTTCCCCTATAAAATGCACAGGATAGCCTCCTGTAAAGCCCGTTGCTCCTGTCATTCCTGTTGCTCCAACTGTTCCTGTTAATCCCATCTGACCTGTTGCTCCTGTTGCTCCTACCGGACCAGTTGCTCCAACTCCACCTGTTGCACCTGTTACTCCTACCGGACCAGTTGCTCCAACTCCACCTGTTGCACCTGTTACTCCTACCGGACCAGTTGCTCCAACTCCACCTGTTGCCCCTGTTGCTCCAACTCCTCCTGTTGCTCCTGTTACTCCCTGAGGACCAATTGCGACAACCCAGGAAACACCATCCCAGAAGAAGAACATGTTTAATGTCACATCAAACACCATTAAGCCCTTTTGGGTCATACCCAAAGGATTTATCAGCAATCGTTGAGCAGTTGTCATACGTGGAATAAGCAAACCTTTATCGTTGGAAGAAATGTCTAATATTGCAGAAGAATCAGCTGCTACACCAGTAAGGTTAATAGCAACCCCCTGGCCATTAGAGGCTAAAAACATGATAAAAAGGACAATCAGTAAAACAAATTGTTTGTTGTAAAATTTAATCATCAATTTTATTAACTTTCAATATTATATTTTTTGTTTTTAACTGTTACCACAGGAGGAATTCTATATTTTTCAAAATAATCATAACCTGCTTTTAAAGACTTCCAGAATTCAATGTACTCTGAATCTTTATGTTTTGATAAGTTCTCGTCAGTTACGGGGAAAGGGAAGATATTTAGATGAATCTTCTCCTGTCCGCTTTCTAAAGATTTTTGAACAATGCTGTATATCTCCTCAATTCGTTCATCAGTCATGGCATAGCACCCTATCGAAACACAATTGCCATGAATCATCAGTGCGCTGCCAGTAAAGCCATTACTTCTGTCATATTCATTAGGATAACCGGTATCAAACGACAAGTAATAAGAGCTGTAAGGATTCAGGCTCTTCTTTTTGACATTATAAAATCCTTCGGGACTCTTACAATCGCCCACTTTCTTCTTTTGCCCCAAACCTCCTGAATAATAGCATATTGTATATTTTTTAAAAAGCGAATATGCTGATTCGTTTTTAACCCAAATTTCCAACACTTCATCTTCTTTAAATATACGGATAAAAACAGGATTCCCGAACTTCAGCCCCTTCTCATTAAAAGCTTTTTCGAGCAAAGGATATTGTTTTTTAATAACTTCTTTTGAGCGGGCACTTTCTTGTATTTGCGAAAAAGTCATAAAAGGAAAAAATATTATAAATATTAAAAGAATTCTCATTTTAAACAATTTTATGTGATTTGATTACAAGAAACAGCAAATTATTATAATCACGTAAATTTAATCAAAATATTATACAATAGAAGGATGAGTTAAAATAACTGATGCTGCATTACCTCCAAATCCGGTTGCATTTATCATTATTTTTCTGATTTTCTTCTTTTTATTCACAACAGATGAACTGTAAGGAAAATTCAAATCCAGCTTATTTCTGAGACACAACATTGCTAAATCAATATTAAGCGCCGCAGATGCAGCATACGTATGACCTATTTTCCATTTGTTTGAAAACAAATTGGGCAAATTATTTCCAAAAATATTTTTAATGGCATTAAGTTCTGCACTATCACCTTTATACGTGCCCGGTGCATGCATTAGTATCAGATCTACAGGCACATTTGAAATTTGATTTTTCAAAGCCATATTCATTGCATTGTGCAAAGCTGTCCCTTGCTCATCAATACCGGTAAGAGATGGAGGTTTAATAAATGAATACCCAACGGATTCAATGACAGCACAATTGTTATATTGAAGCAATTCAGACTTATTTATTTTTTGCATCAGCATTAAAGCAGCACCTTCGCCCAAAACAAAGGAGTTTTCCTTTAAAGCATCAAACGATAAAGGTTTACATGGATATACTGCCAGATGATTTTTAGAATAAATTTTCAAAGCTTCAATCTGAGCTAATGTGAATGGTGTCAAGGGGGCTTCAGCAGCTCCTGCAACAACATAATCAGCATAACCCGAATTCAGCCAGGCCATCCCATTTATTACTGATTGAATAGCCGTACTGCAGGTTGTGGCATTGTCAATGACAAATCCATTAATATTTAAATATGAAGCCACTTCAGTAGAAACATGAGCCAAGGTTGTTAAAGGAGATGTAAGCAATTCAGTTTTGCATTCAGTATCCTTTAAGTATTTTTCGTAAAATCTTTCCCATAATGCCGTAGCGCCTCTCGAAGAACCAATTGAAACACAAATTCTTGCTTTGTTATTAATAAGATAGTTATATTCTTTAAACAACAAATCAGCAACAAACGCAGCAAATATAACAGACCTGTCGGTTTTTCTGAAACCTTTGTTTAATGAAATAAATCTATTAAGTGCATCTTCTGATTTGTCCGGTACAGCTCCTACCCAATAATCGCATTGATTAAAATGCTTTTTGGAAAGAAAATGTTTCTCAGTAAAATAGTTCAAAAGGACCTCATCTTTTGAATGGCCCAACGGAGATAGTGATGCAGATTCTCTTAAAATTATCAAAGCAATTGTTTTATACAAAATTAAAAAAGCCCCGGTTTATTCAGGACTTTTTCAAAAAAAAATGTTTATAAATATTTACTGTGGGTGAGAGATATAATTATTGAGAGACTCGATGCTGCTTGAGAAAGTAAAAGCATTGTTAACGATATAATATTTATTGGGATCATAAACAAACGGATAAGCATATTTGGCAAAAGACAATTTAGTAGATTCGAAAGTAAAAAGCTCCAAAATTTCAAAAACCTGAACAGAAGTCAACACGTTTGAAGAGGCGGCTTGTTGAGCCATACTGAGTTTTGAACTGTCAAAAGAAATTCTGTCAATTGAAGCTTTAAGTCCGGAAAAATCCAAATCGTTCATATATGGCGGAATATAAACCGGTGGTGGAGGACCATATGGAGCCGGGGATAAAACAAATTCATCTTCAACCCTATAACATCCAAAATCGTCAATTACAGCAAAAACGGCTCTCCCAGAGCGCATATGAATCATGCCTTCAAAGATAAGCCGGGGCATTCCAAATATATAACCATCAGGCGACACCCTGTATTTCAGAACCTTTAAATAATGTTTGCCTGGAGAAACATTTTGTAAAAAAATGTTACCGGTTATATCGTTGTAAATATCGGCATCGAAAGATATATCATAAACACTGTTATCGTTCATTCTGAGTGTTAAATCACTGGCAAAAGATCGAAAAGAACACAAGCTTAAAAATGTAAAGAAAGCTGTAAATAATAATTTTTTCATGGCTATTTCCTCCTTAATTTTAGTTCTCTGTAAAAAACAAGGAATGTGCCAGAAAAAAGTGACTAAAGTGAGCTAAAATACTTAAAGTTAGAAGACCTGAAGGATTAAGGAAGTGTGGAGTGTGGAGTTTGGAGTACTTATGTTTGTTTGTAAAAACAGATAAAAAAACAACTAATTCAAAATAAATGTATTTTTGAAAAAAAATATTTTTACATCATGGCAAAATTTAGCAAATGGATAGGCGGTGGCTTAGGGTGGGCTTTTGGAGGGCCTATAGGAGGATTATTGGGGTTTTTCATTGGGTCGGTTGTAGACAGTATGAGTATAAGCACTGTCCAAACTCAAGCCACACAACCAGGTGACTTTACGGCATCTTTGATTGTATTGGCAGCAGCAATAATGAAAGCTGACGGTAAAGTAATGAAATCGGAACTTGAATACGTTAAAGCATTTTTTCTTCAGAATTTTGGTATGGCAGATACAGCTGTTAAATTAAAAATACTACAAGATGTATTAAATAAAGATATTGATGTTTCGGCAGTATGTGAGCAAATAAAAAACTACATGGATTTCCCCTCACGTCTGCAATTGATACACTTTTTATTTGGATTAGCCAATGCAGATGGCAATATAGATGTGAGAGAAGAAAAGCTTATTCATGACATCAGTAATTATCTTGATATTCCCGCCGGAGATTACAATTCCATAAAGGCAATGTTTGTTGCTGACACAGAGCAATATTATAAAATTCTGGAGATTGACAAGAGTGCCAGCGATGAAGACATAAAAAAAGCATATCGTAAAATGGCGTTAAAATATCATCCCGACAAAGTTACGCACCTTGGAGAGCAATATCAAAAAGCCGCTCATGAAAAATTCCAGCAGGTAAATAGCGCTTATAATGCATTGAAAAAGGAAAGAGGTATTAAATAAGAATTGTGGAGTTTGATTTTTGAGTTTGAGTATTGAGGGGAAACAGTATCATAAATCCTCTTGCTCTATACTCACACTCTCACTGATTTTTGCGATCCCGGAGGTTTGTGAATCTAAAGTATTATATTTGATTAGTATTCTGTTTGTTGCAAGAGTAGGTAATTCCTATTAGTGAAACATTAGTGAAACATTTTTTATGGAGCAAAACACTAAATATTTTCTAAAATAATCTTGCTGTAAATCCACGAATATTTTGAAATTGAATAAATTAAAATATGATTATTTTTGTGTGTACTTTTATATTTTATAAACCTCTAACAGATATTTGAGAATTGACTTGAAATATAAATATTTGAATTTCTCTAATAGCTGTTAGAAAAATTAAAAAGATAATTTAAGTAATTCTCCAACACCTGTTGGGGAATTAAAAGAAGATGATTTAAGCAAATCTCCAACAGCTGTTGAAGAAATTAAAGAAAAAAAGATATGAAAAAAATAGTGGCTGATAATAAAGGTTATAGCGAGTTGTTTAATGGAATAGTAAATGTGATAAAGCTGTCCCGGATTGAAGCAGCATCGTCTGCCAATAAAATAATTGGTGAAATGTACTTTAATATCGGGAAAATGATAACAGAAAAGCAAGATGAATATGGTTGGGGCAAATCTATAGTAGAAAAACTATCTGTTGATTTAAATAATTTGCTTGATGGCAGGAATGGATATTCGCCTCAGAATTTATGGTATATGCGGCAATTTTATCAGGAATATAAGAACTATCCTGAATTACACAAGCTTACATTATCTGTCCCATGGGGTCAGAATATACTTGTTTTTTCAAAAATCAAAGACATTAATGAAAGAGAATATTATCTCAAAGCAATATCAGGAAATGGATGGAGTCGCAGTGTTTTGCTTAATCAGATAAAAGCAGATGCATATCAGGTTTATCTTGAAAATCCCAAAAAGCATAATTTCAAACTGGCATTGCAAGAACATTTGGCTGAGCAAGCTGATGAAGTATTAAAAAGCAAGTATAATCTCGAGTTTTTAGAGATAAACAAGCCTATTCTTGAAAGACAATTTGAAAACCTGATGGTTGAAAATGTTAAAAAGCTAATACTTGAACTGGGATATGGATTTTGCTTTATTGGGAATCAATACAGACTGCATTTAGGAAAAAAGTACTATGATGTAGACTTGCTTTTCTTTCATCGAAAACTACGTTGTCTGGTGGCAATCGAACTAAAAACAACAGAGTTTGAACCCGAACATTCAGGCAAACTTGACTTTTACCTTGAATTGCTAAATAATCAAATGAAATTACCCGATGAAAATCCATCAATCGGTATAATCCTTTGTGCAGAAAAAGATAATCTTGAAGTTGAATACGCCCTGAAAGTCGCAAAAAATCCCATTAGAGTTGCAGAATACCAACTTACAAAGCGATTACCAAAGCAATATCAAGGACAAATACCTTCAGTTAAAGAATTTGCCGAGAGAGCTAAATTAATATTTCCAAATATTGAAACAAAAAAATAAAAAGAAAGGAAAAGGTAACCTGAACAGATTTTTACCATTCGTTCAGGAAAATCCCAACAATTTCCAGTGAAACATTAGTGAAACAAATTGGCAAAAAAACAAAAAAAATGATTTTCAATGCTTAAGTTTGTTGATTCTTAAACATTTGATATTCTGAATATTGAAATGAAATTAAATGTCTATTTCAGTAAAAATAAAAAAATAGGGATTATAGATGAAATTCTTTGAATATCGAATATCGAACGCCGATTAACTATTTTTGATTTTTTAAAAGCGATCCCTGAGGTTTGTGAATCTAAAGTGTCGTATTCAACTAATATTCTGTTTGTTACAAGGGTATATGTTTACCAACAGTGAATCAACAGTGAAACATTTTCAAAATACAAATCACTAATTCTTTTTCACTGTTGTCCGATAAAAATTCAATTTATTAAAAAGGATGTAAATATTTGATTCAGTTTTTAGCCTCTCCCGACACGTGTCGGGACTAAATATAAAAATTGATATTCAGTAATTTACGTCCGCTATGGCGGACAGGAGGCAAATAAATTGCTGAAAAGCAATTCTGATAAAACTACAAAAGAAACCCCCTTAAACAGAAAAGTCAACTTAATATCATTATTAATCATGCGTTTCATTAATTTACTAATTTTTAATCGGACACTGATGATTGTTATTTAAAAATAAAGTTTTAGCTTTGAATTTTATTAAACCAAATTAAAAAGACTACGAAATTTTACAATTATGAAACATCATATTATATCCTTATTAATTATTTTATGTTTCTCTTTTAAAATTTTTGGTCAGACTGATACATCATTTTGGTTTAGTGCTCCTGATGTTTCTTCTAATTTTTGGGGTTATGATAGTCCAATATTTTTACGTATTTCAACAACGAATCAGGCAAGCACAATAACTATCTCACAACCAGCCAATGCTTTATTTAATAGCGGAACACCTATAATCTATACAATTGCTCCTAATTCCTCACATTCATTTGATTTAACTTCAGATCTTAGCATGATTGAGGCTCAGCCATCCAATACAGTTTTAAATTACGGTCTAAAAATTTCTGCAACTAACCCTGTAACAGCCTATTACGAGGTAGTAAGTGAATTTAGTAGTTATTGCGAAGGTTGTAATCCAGAAATATATACGCTTAAAGGTAAAAATGCATTGGGTACATACTTCTTGATACCAGCACAAACTTATTACAATAATTTCCAGGGATTTTATACACCAGAACCTTATGCATCCTTCAATATAGTAGCGACAGAGAATGGTACAAATGTAACAATTAACCCTTCTTTTAATATCGTAGGACATCAGGCTGGATTACCTTTTAATATTACACTCAATGCAGGACAGGTTTATGCTGCAACAGCAACCAGTCAGCTTGCAGGGGAACATTTGCAGGGTTCAGTAGTTAATGCTGACAAGCCAATAGCCATTACTTACAGCGATGATTTGCTGGCAGGTCAGGGAGGTTGTGCAGACCTCGTAGGAGATCAGATTGTACCTGTAAGTGTTGTTGGGTCAGAATATATTTTGGTAAAAGGGAGTATGAATCTCGAAAGAGTTTCTATTATGGGTACTCAAGATAATACCAGTATTTTTCTAAATGGCAATACTGTAGTAACAACAATCTTAAACACAGGAGAAACCTATGAATTCACGCTTACCGATCCAGTTGTTTACATTAATACCAATGCTCCGGTATATGTATTGCATGTTTCCGGCATCAGTTGTGAGCTCGGAGCTGCACTGCTGCCGCCTATAAACTGCACTGGTTCTTCACAGATAGGTTTTACACGAAGCTCAACTCCTTTTTACCTCAGCCTTATTGTCCGAACGGTTTCAACTGATTATTTTATGTTAAATAATAATCCATGGATAACCTCAGCCATGTTCTCAATGGTACCGGGCACAGGGGGGGTATGGAGCTACGCACATCTCCAGTTTGCCACCAACGCCATTCCTGTGAACACAGGAAGTCTTTTACAGCTTACCAATGGAGATATATTCCATATGGGTATGTTGCAAGGAAACCCGACAAAAGGTTGCAGTTATGGTTATTTTTCTGATTTCAACACACTAAATGCTGATGCAGGTATTGACGATACAATTTGTAACGGCCAAAGTTGTAATATAAATGCCAGTGGCACATTTAATTATCAGTGGAGTCCGACAACAGGCTTGTCAAATTCCAACATTGCAAATCCTGTTGCAAGTCCGCTTTTCACAACAACATATACAGTAACTGTAAGTAACGGAATGAATTGCTCTGAAACAGACGATATTATAATTACCGTAAATCCAAATCCATTTGTAAACATTACAGCATCATTAAATCCAGTTTGTGCAGGACATTCGACAACATTAACTGCCAATGGTGCTTTAAATTTCTCATGGAGTGGAGGCTTGGGAACTGCCAATAATGTTACAGTAACACCTGCATCTACAACAACCTATACTGTAACTGGCACAACCAATGGTTGTACAGATAGTAAAAGCATTACAGTTGTTATAAATCCTGTATCCACTACCAATAACCCACAAACAATTTGCAGCGGACAGTCCTATGCTTTTAATTCACATATTTATACTCTACAGGGCACTTACTATGACACTTTAACAAGTCTTGCAGGGTGCGATTCGATTGTTGTCACCCAGCTTACTGTGAATCCTGCTTTCAGTGCCAATAATCCCCAGGTTATTTGCAGCGGCCAGTCCTATACTTTTAATTCACATAATTATTCTATACAGGGCATCTACCATGACACTTTAACAAGCCTTACAGGCTGCGATTCAATAATTGTCACCCAGCTTACCGTAAATCAGGTTTACAGCACCAATAACCCACAAACAATTTGCAGCGGAGAGTCCTATACTTTTAATTCACATATTTATGCCACACAGGGTACCTACCACGACACATTAACAAGTCTTGCAGGCTGTGATTCTATAGTTGTCACCCAGCTTACAATAAATCCCGTTTACAGCACCAATAATCCCCAGACTATATGCAGTGGACAGACCTACTTTTTCAACTCACATATTTATTCTGCAACAGGGACATACTATGACACTTTAACAAGCATATCAGGATGTGATTCAATAATTATCACTCAACTTACTGTAAATCAAGCTAACAGCACCAATAACATTCAGACAATTTGCAGTGGACAAACCTACTTTTTTAACTCACACAATTATTCTACAACAGGAATTTATTATGACACATTAACATCCGGTATAGGATGTGATTCAATTATTATCACTTTACTTACTGTGAGCTCCCCTTCTATTACAAACAATCCACAGACTATTTGCAGTGGGCAGACCTACTCTTTTAATGCACACATTTATTCTGTATCAGGAACTTATTATGATACATTAACAACTCTTGGCGGTTGTGATTCTATAATAGTCACACAACTCAATGTAAATCCTGTTATCAGCACCAGTAATCCACAAACTGTCTGCAGCGGACAGACCTATTCTTTTAACTCACATATTTATTCTACAACGGGGATTTATAATGACACATTAACTGCCACCACAGGGTGTGATTCTATAATTATCACCCTTCTCACGGTTATTCCTCCAATCATTACTAACAATCCGCAGACGTTATGTAGCGGGCACACCTATTCTTTTAATGCGCATATTTATTTTACAACAGGCATATATTATGACACCTTAACAACCCTTACGGGGTGTGATTCAATAATAGTCACACTGCTCACAGTTAATCCGGCATCCATCATCAATAATCCACAAACAATATGCAACGGACAGTCCTACTCTGTTAACGGGAACATATATATTATAGGAGGAACCTATTATGATACCCTTACAACTGTTTTAGGGTGCGATTCAGTAGTAATTACCCAACTGACAGTAATGCCTGTGCCTGTTATTTCAATATTATCTGTTAATGACACAATATGTTCAGGGGATAATATAACACTTACTGCAAGCGGAGGCACTACATATACATGGATTAATGGCCTTGGAAACATAAACCCTATAACAGCTACGCCTAATTCAACAACCACATACACTGTCACAGGCACTGCATCAGGGTGTACTAGTACTGCAAGTGTTGTGATTACAGTAATTCAAAGTCCTATAGCAGCCTTTAGTGTTGATCCACTGTTTTCATATATTGAAACCAATTTAGTTTTCTTCAATCTTTCATCAAATGCAACAACCTATTTCTGGAACTTTAATGATGGCAATACAAGCAATGAATTTAACCCGGTGCATTGTTATCAGATGCCTGGTTCTTATTTAATATGGTTATATGCACAAAACAGTTTCGATTGCATAGACTCTACAAGTCAGGAAATAGAGGTGATTACAGAAGAGACCTTTTATATGCCAACTGCTTTTACACCCAATGGCAATGGCATAAATGACTTATTTGGACCACAAGGTGTTGGAATAGACAATTATTTGTTTGAAGTATATATTTTCGATCGCTGGGGAAAGTTAATTTTTAAGACTTTCGATTATAATGAGCAGTGGAATGGTAAATATCTGAATACCGGTAAATTATGTCCTCAGGATGTTTACACATGGGTCGTTTTTTTAAAGAATAAAAATAGCACCACCTATAAATCACGTTTTTTAGGAACGGTTACTTTGTTGTAGAGAAAACAGTTATTATTCTGAATATTTTTGCTCCCGATTTATTCCCGAATAGCTTGCTTTAAAAGTGTATTTTTTGCTCATTTTAAAGGTGTATGAAAAACTCTATTTCATTGTTTTTCAGCATTTTAACTTTTTGTCTTTTAAATTTTAGCAGTCCCGGAGGGACTCGAACCCCCAACCTTCAGAACCGGAATCTGACATTCTATCCATTGAACTACGGGACCTTTTTAATGATTAATGGTTAATGATTAATTGTTAATGATTAATGGTTAATTAGAGTGACCTCGAAGGGACTCGAACCCCTAACCCTCAGAGCCGAAATCTGATATTCTATCCAATTGAACTACGAGGCCTCAGGGGACAAAGTTAATCAATAATTTATTTTGTAACGATAGAAAATAGCAAATAGTAGAAAGAAGATAGAAAATAGAAAGAAAACCGATTTAGAAATAATGTAATTTTGATAGAAAATAATATTATGATTAAAATTGGCTTATTATCTGACACACACAGTTATCTTCACAATGGTATTCTTGATTTTTTCAAAGAGTGTGATGAAATATGGCATGCAGGTGATTGGGGAAATATTGAAGTTTACAACAGATTAACAGCATTTAAGCCTGTACGTGGTGTTTGGGGAAACATTGACGGAGCTGATATTAGAAAAATACTGCCTCAAACGCAACGATTTAAGGTTGAAGCTGTAGATGTCATGATGACCCATATTGGCGGGTACCCTGGCAAATATGACATAAGCATTAAACAGGAGATTTTTCTAAATCCACCTAAATTATTTATCAGTGGACACTCTCACATATTAAAAGTGATGAATGACAAAAGCCTTGGGTTGCTTCATATCAATCCCGGAGCAGCAGGTAAATATGGGCTGCATGCAGTAAGCACAGCAGTACGATTTGGAATCAACAATGAGCGCTTTGAGAATCTTGAAATTTTAGAAATTGAAAAATAATAAATTTAACAAGAAAAAAATAAAATTCTCTGTTATAAAATAAAGAAAACCTTTTACCTTTGAAAAAGGATAATTTGAATTAATAACAATTAAAAAGAAAAAATATGAAAAAGTTACTTTCACTATCAGCAATCATTATTATTGCCGGTATATTGTTCTCTTCATGCAGCAGGCAGACAGGGCTTACCTTAACCAAAAGACTTTACAGAAAAGGCTATTATGTTAACTTAGGAATCACAGAAAACAACAAACACAGCAACAATAAAACAGCACCTATAGCCAAGTTAAAACCTGTAGTACAAAGTCAGATTTTGTTGGCAGACAACACACCAGTTGAATCACTTCAATTAATACCAGAAAAAGAAAATTTGAAACCTACTGCTAACAATGAACTCAAACCTGTAAAACAAACTCAGGTTGCGAAATTGATAAATAAAGCAAAAGTTGTAAACAACAATTTGGTTAACAGTGTCGATAATTTTCAGTTAGTAAAACAAAATGCCGCATCGAAAAATGCACCAAAAGGAAGTTCAGACAAAACTGTAGGAGGTGCAGAGGATTTATTGATATTACTTTTTTGCATTTTTATTCCACCTATTGGTGTATTTTTATTACGTGGACTTGCCACTGAATTCTGGCTTGATTTGCTTCTTACGATATTATTTTTTATACCCGGGATGATTTACGCTATCATTGTTTTTCTGGAATAGTTGAATTTTTTGAGTTTTTATACGCTGTTTTAAATTCAGAGGTATAATGAAAATCGATTTCAGGGAAGTTATCAATAATTGTTTTCAGCATCCATTCGCTCTGAGCCAGAAACACAGGTCTATCATCTTTGTCGTAAGCTATATGGTGACCTCTTGTCAGGAATAATCTGTCAACAGCAACTTTATCATTTGATGTAAACCAACAAGCTTTATAATAATCGAGTGACTGGAAAGCACAGAGTGCACCATATTCGTGTGTCAACCGGAATTGGATGACTTCAAACTGCAACTCTCCTACAGTTCCAATTATCTTAATATTACCCGGATTTTTTACAAACAGTTGGGCAACACCTTCGTCGGTGAGCTGACGAATGCCTTTTTCCAGCTGTTTGGTTTTCATTGGGTCTTTATTGACAAGCTCCTTAAATATTTCAGGCGAAAAACTGGGAATGCCTTTAAATTGCAACATTTCACCTTCAGTAATGGCATCTCCAATTTTAAAGATGCCTGTGTCGTACAAGCCTACAACATCACCCGGAAAAGCTTCATCAATAACACTTTTTTCATTGGCCATAAAGCTGGTAGGGCTTGAAAAACGGATTTTTTTATCGAGACGGGTATGATAATAAAATTTATTGCGTTCAAACCTTCCTGAAATGATACGGCAGAAAGCAATTCTGTCGCGGTGGTTGGGGTCGAGGTTGGCATGTATTTTAAAGACAAATCCTGAAAATTCTTTATCATAGGGAGAAACTTCTCTAACATCGGTGATTCTGGGGAGTGGAGAGGGTGCAATACGCACAAAGGTGTCGAGTAATTCTTTCACACCGAAGTTGTTTATAGCGCTTCCAAAAAACACAGGTGCGAGGTAGCCTTCCTTGTACAAAGACTCATTAAAAGGTTCATACAAATTTTCAATCATGTCGACTTCCTCTCTTAATGTAAAAGCGGCATCCTCTCCTATCGTTTCGTCAAGAACAGAGTCATTCAGGTCTTCAATGAGGATAATATCATTTGAAATTCTTGTATTATTGGGAGAAAAAAGCTGAAGTTGTTTTGTAAATAAATTAAACACACCTTGGAAATCGGCGCCAATGCCAATAGGCCATGTAAGGGGGCGCGTAAAAATATTCAATTCTTTTTCAACACTTTCTAATAATGAATACGGTTCAAGTCCTTCCCTGTCGAGTTTATTAATAAAAATAATGACAGGTGTGTGTCTCATCCGGCATACTTCCATCAGCTTGCGGGTTTGCTCTTCTACGCCTTTAACACAGTCGATTACAAGGATTACACTGTCAACAGCAGTTAGGGTACGGTAGGTATCTTCTGCAAAATCTTTATGACCAGGCGTATCGAGGATGTTAATTTTATAACCATTGTAATTAAAACCCATTACTGATGTAGCTACAGATATACCACGCTGTTTTTCTATTTCCATAAAATCGGAAGTAGCCGTTTTCGTAATTTTGTTATTCTTAACAGCTCCGGCAGTCTGAATGGCACCGCCAAATAAAAGCAGCTTTTCAGTAAGTGTTGTTTTACCGGCATCGGGATGGCTTATAATGCCAAATGTCCTTCTTTTGTTAATTTCTTTTTCCATTTTAATTTATATATAATACAATGAAGCTGTCGGCATGCAGCTTTAAAAACAGATTAAACAAATTGATATAGGGTACTAATAAAGGGCAAATAAAAAAACAACAGTTTGGATAGTAAAACAAGTTGATAAAATGCCCTGAAGTTTGTTTGAGGTTGTTTTCATACAGACCACAAAGGTAGCATTTTTATGTTATTGTTATGATAATAATTGTAAATTTACATATTGAAACATAAATTTGAATTTATAATATGAGAAACAATATTCCAAAAGGGTTTCTGAAAAAATACAGAAATGGTAAAGGAGAAGAGGTCAGATATATTAAATTGTCGGTTGGATATTTAAGATTAGAATACGATACAGAACAGTCTCAATCTTTACTGAGCATAGTATCGTTTGTAGCATGTCCAAGTATGTTTTCAAACGCTATTGAAGAACAACTAGAGTTGAACCTCAGTATTAACAGCACATTTGATGAGGTAACTTTTATCAGTGAAATGGGTGTTTCGGGCAGTCAATGGTCGGATGGGCAAGTGCGATGGGGACATACTTATGATGACGATGATGCCACAATAGCCGAAGGGAAAAAGATAGCACTTGATTTGTGGATAGACAAATGTATTGAGATGATGATAAATCCACGAAAAGAAATACTCAAAAAAATCAAAGAGGGATTTAATCTTAAAGATAATTTTGAATTGATAATAAAGGGTGATGATGAAGCCAAAGAAAATTTCTGGAAAAATTGCCATCCGATGCACAAAAATGATGTGAAGTTAGTGCTTGAAGTTCTACAGCAAGGCATTAACAGAAAAGATGGTGATGTCATTTTTACCTGTGGCAATCCTCTTAAAAGAGCAAGTACAGATCAAATGTTAATTTTAAAAGCTGTTACTTCATTACTTGAAAACAATACAGTTACAAACGATTTTGACCGGTCGGAACTCCAAGAAATTATTGAAGCACATGCCCTTTATGCCAACGAAGAACTTGAAACACGTTGGTTAAAGTTATGTGAAGACTCGTTTAAAAAGAATGGGCTTGAACTGCTTCAAGTGATACACGAAGGACATCTGATAAATTCATTAGCTAAGGTTAAAGCTAAAAATGTTTCAACAATAGATTTCTTCAAGAAAATTGTTAAACACGCGGCATCAATAAAAGAAAAAAACGAAAATCATACCTCATATATTTCTTATCTTTCAATATTAAAGGCTCTTGGCATTAAAAAAATTGTCAATAACAACATCTGAATTTAAATTTCATTAGAAACAAGAAATCATTATTTAAACAAAAAAAAATCAACATGAAATCAAAAATATTTTTAACATTATTTATAATTTTCAATTTATCAATTAATATTTTATCAGCTCAAAATGACACTTTAATTGCTTATAAAAACGACAACAGCCTTATAATTCAAGAAAACGACGCCAACAATCCATGTATTTCAGAAGAGCAGTACAAATTAATTGAGAAAAGATGTGAAGAAAATATCAAATTCTTCCATTTTAATGATGAAAGAAAAAAAGAAACGTCCTCTGTTTCACTCAGCTGGCCAGTAAAAGCAGCAAGCGGATTTAATGACTGTAGTTTTTATTATATAAGTGCACATGTTGATCATGACAGTACGGCATCATTTAAAGATTACAACTGTGGCACTATTTCATATAACGGGCACCATGGAACAGATATAGCGACAGGGCCATTTCCATTTTACAAAATGGACAACAGTCAGGTAGAAATAATTGCTGCTGCTGCAGGAACTATATTAGATAAGCATGATGGAGAGTTTGACAGAAATTGTCTGAGTGCGGGCAGTAATGTGCCAGCCAACTATGTAATTATTCAACATTCAGATGGTTCACGTGCTTTATACTGGCACATGAAATCGGGAAGTGTTACTACAAAAGCAATTGGTCAAAGTGTTATTTTAGGAGAATATCTTGGGCAGGTAGGTAGTTCGGGAAGTTCTGGAGGACCACATCTTCACTTTGAAATATGGGCAGGAAACACATCAGGTACTTATATTGATCCATTTGCAGGAACATGCAATTTAATTAATTCAACAAGTTGGTGGGCTGTTCAAAAGCCATATACAGAACCTTCAATTATAAAAGCTTCAGTTCATACTACTGACATTACTTTTCCACCATGTGGAACAACAGAGACCACTAACGAAAGCACTTCCTACACCATTCCTTTTCAGGGTTTAGGATTAAGTCCAGGATATGCTAAATTTTATATTTTTATTAGAAATCAAACAAGTGGAACTTCAGCTAATATGAGTATATTAAATCCAAATTCGTCGGTCTTTAGTAGCTGGAGCTATAATTTCAGCAGCACATATAAGTTTAGTTATGCATCTTTTTCAAAATTATTACCTACTTCACCCGGCACATACACTTTTCAGGCTATGTATAATGGTATCACTTGCTCTCAAAATTTTGAAATCCTTGCAGCAACTGAAGTTTCAGAAACAGATAATATTATAAAGAAAGTTGATTTCTTTCCTAATCCCTTTATTTCATTTATGACTATACATTTAAAACAGGCTATTACAAATGGAGAATTAAATATTTATAATGAGTTAGGGCAAAATATTAAAAAAATGAAAAATATTTCTGGCAGGGAAATTAAATTTTACAGAGATAATATTGCATGTGGCATTTATTATATTCGACTGACACAATACGAAGAAGTTATTATGTCTGAAAAACTTATCATAATAGACAAATAATTAATAACAGTAATTAAGGCAGTAAATGAAACTTATTTTTCTACTTTTTATACCTTTTCTTAACATAGGAAATCCGAATGTTTCAAAAATTGACAGTTTATCGGATTATATTAAAGGACACAAGTATTATTCGGAATATGCCATATTTATTGACATGTCGATACCATCAAACGAAAAAAGACTTTTTTTGGTAAACATGGCAACGAGAAAAGTTACTTATTCTACTTATGTTGCACATGGCAAAGGCAGTGGACAAGGCAAAAAAGCAATAAAATTTTCTGATAAAGCGGGCAGTCTTTGTACTGCACTGGGAATATACAAAACGGGGAAAAATTACATTGGCAAACATGGAGATTCGTTTGCTTTGATTGGATTGGAAAAGAGTAATACCAATGCCACTTCAAGAGCGATAGTGATACATTCGGCATGGTATGTTGCAGAAAAATTCATTAAGGAGCAAGGGCGTTGTGGTAATAGCTGGGGCTGTCCGGCAGTATCTGAAGAGGCCTTTAAGAAGCTCAGATCATATTTGACTCAAAATATTATTTTGTATATATATGCGTAAAAAATAATTCACAAAAAAAATGAACTTCCTTTCTATTCTGAGAAAAGAATTGCACAAATACCCTGAAACTGCGTGTAATGAAAAAGCAACAAAAAAAAGAATAATAGAAGTTGTGCGTCATTTTAAACCCGATGCTATTATTGAATTAGGCAAGACAGGCTTGGCATTTATTTACAATGGCAGGACTGAGGGGAAAACCCTGATGTTGAGATGTGAACTGGATGCACTGCCTATCAGAGAAAGCAATGATATTAAGCATTGCTCAACTACAGCAGGGAAAGGTCATTTGTGTGGGCATGATGGACATATAAGTATTATGGTAGGTGTGGCAGCAGCTTTAATCAAGAATAAACCACGGAAAGGAAGAGTTGTATTGCTATTTCAGCCTGCTGAGGAAAACGGAAAAGGGGCGAAAGAAATGCTGTCACAAAAAGATTTTCTTGCCTTAGAACCGGACTATGTTGTTGCTTTACACAATGTACCGGGATATGAAAAAGGCAGTATTATCTTAAAAACGGGTGTTTTTACGCCATCAGTTATCAGCATAATCATTAAACTGGCAGGTAAAACGTCGCATGCAGCTGAGCCGCAGAATGGGGTCAATCCATCATTATGCATCAGCGACATTATTCAATTTGCGTTATCACTCAATAATGACAAGGTTGAAAACAAGAATTTTACATTAATTACACCTATTTACACTCAGATAGGGAATAAAGCTTATGGCACATCAGCCGGCTACGGGGAAACACATTTTACTATCAGAACACACAACAATACGTTGACAGAAAGTGTTATAAAAGTGATTAAAAATAAAGTAGCTGAATTAGCCATGAGAGACCATTTGAGCCATGACATTTCATTTACACAAGAGTTTAAAGCCAATGAAAACAATGAAGAAGTTGTAAATATAATACGGCAAGTAGCTTTAGAAAATAATTTTGAGATAGTTGAAAAGGCAAGTCCATTCGCATGGGGAGAAGATTTTGGCCATTTCACTTCATTGTACAAAGGAGCTATGTTTGGTCTGGGAGCAGGAAAAGACACATCGGCCTTACACAATCCGGATTATGATTTTCCTGACGAGATTATACCTTATGGAATAAAGATGTTTTGGGGAATAATTTCACATATTACAATAGAATAATAAATCAGGCTTTAACCAGAGATTTATTCATTGCAATTTGAAGATCGTCAATTAACTCATTAAAAATTTCTTTTACAGTAGAAATTTTAGTTGCCAGATAGGCATTGCTGCCAGCAAAAGCATAGCCGCTTTCCATATTGCCCTTGTAGGCATTATAAAGCGCAGTTATAATACAATAAGGACTGCTGGACACATCACAGGTTTTAATACAATGGAAAGGGCACCTGATGGGCATTTTAAGACCTTGTTTTACTTTATCGAGAAAGGAATTATTGACAGCTCTACCGGGCATTCCGACAGGGCTTTGAATGATTTCGATATCTTTTTTTTCAGCATGAATATAGGACTGTTTAAAATCCATAGAAGCATCACACTCTACAGTAGTAACAAAGCGGGTTCCCAACTGAACACCCTTAGCTCCTTTTTGCATGATATTAAAAATATCCTGTCCGGTATAAATACCACCGGCAGCAATAACAGGAATTTTTTTATTAAATTTATTTTCAAAAATACTTACTTCTTTAACAACATCGGGGACTAATTCTTCGAGAGAGAAATGAGCATCATTAATTTGTTCTTTCTTAAAACCAAGATGACCACCTGCTTTAGGGCCTTCAACAACAATAGCATCGGGAAGGTAGCTGTGTCCCGACTGCCACTTTTCACAAATAATTTTTGCAGCTCTTCCAGAGGAGACAATGGGAACAAGTTTGGTATTACTTTCAGATGTTAAAAACTTAGGCAAATCAAGTGGTAATCCAGCGCCTGAAAAAATAATATCAACTTTTTCGGATATTGATGTATCAACCAAATCGGCAAAATTGGACATAGCCACCATAATATTAACACCGATAATGCCCTTTGATTTGTCTTTAGCGTTTCTGATTTCCTCTTTCAATCCTTCAATATTGGCATGCAGATAATCAAGTTTTGGATTTCTGTGGACTAATCCAAGACCAGCAGCAGATATAACACCAACGCCCCCTTCATTAGCAACAGCAGCGGCTAAACCAGAAAGAGAAATTCCAACACCCATACCCCCCTGAATGATCGGTACAGGTATATCTAAGCCGCCTATTTTTAATTCTGACATCAGTGTTCCTTAACTA
>Ga0172370_10000602_pt1 | contig 56094 bp, 45 predicted proteins | sample LakKiv5m_FD_114538 | JGI IMG/M metagenome (GOLD analysis project Ga0172370, IMG submission 114538) | Freshwater microbial communities from Kabuno Bay, South-Kivu, Congo - kab_022012_11.5m | ecosystem: Environmental > Aquatic > Freshwater > Lake | place: Democratic Republic of the Congo...
GGGTGATCGTCGCTGCGCGCGACCGCACCGGCTTCGACCAGATTGCGTTCGACCAGCAGGCCCGTGACCGCGGGCTGCACGGCGACGACCAGAAGCACGAGAGTAGCCGCTGCCAGTGGGCGCCGCTCTCGCGCAACCCGCAGGCCGCGCAGCAGCGCGAAAGGCAGCCACGCCGCCAGCACCAGTGCGAAGACCAGTGCGTGCACCGTCGCAGTCGCGATCGCTGCCAGCGCGGCCATCGCCAGGCCGCCACGCCGCCCGCGCACGGTGTTCAGACACGCGGCCAGACACAGGCCGGCCAACGCCGCCTGCGCCAGCACCTTGTCTTCGCCGGCGCGCGCGAGCACCGGCAGCAGTCCGCCGCTCCACGACAGCAACGTCGCGAGCACTGCCGCGCGCGCCGCTGCGCTGCGACCGAACAACGCACTCGCCAGCGCGATCGTCGCCGATACTGCGGCCACGACCGAGAAGACCGGTGCGACCCGCTCGTAGAGCCAGACCGGATCGGCGCCGCTCACTTGCGACCACAACGCCAGCCCCATCAGCCACGGATGCACGCCGAAGCGGGCGAAGACGCGCTCGGTTCCCAGGAACGGTTCGGTGATGCGAAGCGCGTCGCTCTGCAGGTAGCCGCGCACGTAGGCGAGGTACCACCAGCGATCGATGCTGCCGACGGAAGCGAAATTGGCAGCCGCGAACGCGGCCGCTACCAGCAGCGTAACGAGCAGCCACGGCCACCAGCGCGGCTCGCCGTCGTGCTGCGCGCTCGGTGCCTGGCAAGTAACCGGAGCGCGGTTATGCTTCGCCGCCGCGGTGCGCGTTCCCACCACTCCCGCCGCCGCGGCGATGGTCGCGACCAGCGGCCACAACGCCGCGTGCAGCGGCAGCCCGAGCCCAGCGACGCCCGCGAAGCAGAAGAACAGGACCGCCAGCGACGCTGCGAAAGCCCAAGCCGGTAACTCCGCACGCGGCAGTTCGGCTCCGCTCGCGCGCAGCAGCAGCGCTCCGGGCACGAAGAACAGCAAGAGCCCGCTCGCGACCGTTGTGATCATCGCGACCTAGCAGCCTGTTGAAAATGGCCCATCTGCTGCGTTGCGCGCGAAACCACTCACTACGGCGTACCGGAAGTACGCCTCCGTTCATGGTTCTTCGCGCGCGCCTTGCATCTGGGCCATTTTGAACAGGCTGATGGGCGGTCTTTCGGACTGAAAGGCACGCCACGTTCGCTCAGGCGGCCGGCGCCATGAGCTGCAGGTACATGGAGCAGATATCCGGGCCGAGGTCGGTGGGGAGACCCAGGATCGGAAGGTTGATGCCGTATCGCCTCCACTCGCCGAGACGCATGCGGCAGAAATCCGGCTCGCCGGCGATGACCAACGCGTCGAGCAGTTCCTGAGAAACCGCAGCGGCTGCTTCCTCGCGTTCTTTCTGTACGTAGAGGTAGCGTACCAGCTCGACGTTTTCCTTGTAGCCCATGCGCGCGAGCATGTCGTGGTAGTAGACGCCCATTCCGCCGATGTAGAAGGAGATCAACTTTCGCGCCGAGTGATAGCTCATCTCTTTGTCGGGCATCGGGATCACGGTCGTGAACGGCGCGATCGAAATTTCGTTGACGTTGCGGCCGCTGACGGACGCGCCCTGAGCGAGCAGTTCGATCCCTCTTTCCATCTGCTGCCAAGGCCAGAAGGTCGGCATCCAACCGTCGGCCAATTCACCGACCATCTTGATCGCCTTGTCGTTCAGGCAGGCGCAGAAGATCGGGATGCGGCTGCGCAGCGGCGTCATCTCGAGTTTGAAGTGGCGGAACTCCCAGAGATCGGCGCCGCAGTCGGTCAGTCGCTGTCCGGCAATCAGGCTCTGAACTACCTGGATGTATTGGCGAAGGCGCGTCAGCGGTCTTTTGAAGGCGACGCCGTGGAAGCCTTGGACCACTTTCTCGCCCGAGGTGCCCATGCCGAGCATGAAGCGGCCCCCCGAAATTTCGTCGATGGTGGCCGCGTGCATCGCTATCAGACCGGGCGAGCGGCTGAAGACGTTGACGATGGCGGTTCCCAGTTTGATGCGCTTGGTGTGGAGCGCGATCTCGGTCAGCAAGCTGAACGCCTCGTAGGCCCAGGCCTCGGGAATCCAGAAGGAATCGTAGCCGAGTTCGTCGGCCTGTTGGGCATAGCGCAGTACCGCTTTGCGGTCGTAGTTCTTCCAGAACGCGACGAGTCCCGATCTCTCTTGCACCTTGGTCTCCTTGGCTTTCGGCTATGGCCGTCGCGACAGTCCCGCGAGCTGGCGGCCGGACCGGCCAGTTATCGAAGGCCGGGGGGGCGAGTCAAATCGCCGTCGTCGGGATGAGGATTTTGTCAGTAGCGCGTTTCGCGTAGACGAGAGGCCGGCGCTGCCGGAAGGGGGCGCAAGGGGGCATGATGATTCACGCAGCAGGTGCAGGCTCAGCGGCGGCCGCTGGCCGCACATTCACTTCAGCGGCAGCGGCCCGGCGGCTGAGCGTCGGCGCAGCCGTGCTTGCGGTGCTCGCCGCGTCCCCGGTTTGTGCCTCCCAGTTGGTGGTGCCGGCGGTGGGCATTCCAGACTCCATTCTCGGCGGTGCGACGATCGGCAAGCCTCGCACTCCGTCTGCGGCCGCGTACTCCAATCCCGCCGGCCTGACCCTGTTTCGCGACAAGGAACTCTCCACTTCGGCGGCGCTGCCGATCGGACACTCCTCGATCGACGCGTCAGTACCTGCCGGTTACGACAGCGACCGCGACTTCTACGGCTTCGGACCCGAGTTCGGCATGGCGTTCGACGGCCCCGCGGGATGGCACTTCGCCGTCGCGTCCTACGGCAGCGTCGGTTCTTCGTTCAAGAGCGAGGCCGACCCTGAAGTCGGTGTGCCAAGCGACTTCTATTCGGAACTGTCGATCGCCAATTTCGCAGTGGCCGCCGCGCACGACGTCACCGACGAGATCAGCGTCGGGGTCTCCATCTCCGCTCTGATCGGCTGGACGCGCCTGCGCTACACCAGCGACATTCCGTACGCCTATGCGGCGGTCGGCCCCGGCGTGCAGGCGATTTTCGGCGCGCGCTACCAGGCCACCGACGCGCTCTCGTTCGGCGTGGGAGTGCGGCCTCCGGGCAAACTGTGGGCTTACGGTGACATGCACAAACCCGGCGGCGACAAGCAGGACGTAGACCTGACGATCAAGATGCCGACGCAGATCTTTGTCGGCGCCAACTTCGATGCCACCCCGCGGCTCTCGCTCGGCGTCTACGGCCGCTGGACCGACGCGAGCACGTTCGGGACCAGTTACTTCCGCTTTTCCGACACGCCTGAGGGAGACGTGCCGCTGGTTCCCGATGCCAACGACGAGTGGCGCATCGCCGCCGGCTTCTCATACGCGGTCACTGAGCGAATCAAGGTCGGGTTCAGCGCCGGCTACGCCGACGCGATGGTCGGCGACAATGGCGTGAGCCCGCTGCTGATCGACTCGGCCGAAGTCAAAGTCGGCGGCGGTATATCGTATGCGTTCGACAGCTTCACGTTGGACTTCATGGCAGGCCACGACTTCGGCCAGGAGCGCCACATCGCAGCGGGTGAGGCTTCGATTTTTCCTGGCGAATACGAAGTGTCCGGGCAGATCGTCGCGATCGGCTTTCGCACCACGCTGTGAAGTGAACCTGAGTTCGTCGCGGGTGATTTTTCGGAATCCTGCGTCCGGGCGGCCGCCCCGCAGTGGGTAGCGGAACAACACAATGACTTTGCCTCGGCGCGACCCGGGGAATACCTTTCCCGTCTCGTGACCGTTTCCGCAAGCGACGTCGAGGCTCTCGCCAAACTCCAGACTCGTATCGAGCCTTCGGCGCGCGTGCGCGGCGGCGCTCTGGTAGCCGACTACGACCAGTGGCAGCGCTCGTGGGCACGCGACCCCGACGCCTTCTGGGACTCGGCCGCGCGCCAGCTCGATTGGTTCGCACCGTGGTCGCGGGTGAGCGAAATCAGCGCGCCCGAGCACGGCGGCGCTCACCGCTGGTTCGTCGGCGGCAAGATCAATCTTTCGCACAACTGCCTGGAGCGCAACATCGAGCGCGGCTTCGGCAACCGGGCCGCGCTGCACTTCGAGTCCGAGAACGGAGATGCGCGCAGCTTCACTTACGCCGAGACGCTGCAGGAAGTCTCGCGTATCGCCAATTGCCTGAAGTCATTCGGCATTGTCAAGGGCGACCGCGTGGTCGTGTACATGCCGCTGACCCCGCAAGGGATCTTCACGATGCAGGCCTGTGCCCGCATCGGTGCGATCCACTCGGTGGTCTACGCCGGCATCGGTCCCGACGCGCTTCGCCAGCGGATCGAAGACGCGGGGGCTCGCATGGTGGTCTGCGCCGATGCGACCTACCGGCGCGGCCGCGTGATCGACCTGCTTTCGATCGTCGAGCGCGCGGTGCGCGGCCTGGCGGTCGTCGAGAACGTGCTGGTGCACCGGCGCGAGGCCGCTCGGGTGCTGGGGCCGCGCCAGAGCGACTTCGAAGAATGCGTGCGAATCCAGTCTGCGCAGTGCCCGGCCGAGGCCACCGACGCCGAGGATCCGGCTTTCATCCTCTACACTTCGGGCACTGCGGGAAAGCCCAAGGGCGTGGTGCACGTACACGGCGGCTACGGCGTCGGCGTACACCTGCTGATGCGGCACTACTACGACACGCGCGAGGACGACGTGTGGTGGTCGACTTCCGACATCGGCTGGATCGTCGGTCACTCCTATATCTGCTACGGCCCGATGCTGGCCGGCGCCACCCAGGTGGTGCGCGAGGGTGCGCCGGATTGGCCCGACGCCGGCGTGGTGTGGAGTTTGATCGACAAGTACCGCGTCAGCACGATGTTCACCGCGCCGACCGCGGTGCGGATGTTCATGCGCGCGGGGCCCGAATACGTCGAGCGTCACGACATCTCTTCGCTCCGGGTGCTCTACTGCGCCGGCGAGCCCTTCAACCCCGAGGCCTGGCAGTGGGCTTGCCGCCACCTTGGAAAACACGGCGCCGCGGTGGTCGACAACTACTGGCAGACCGAGATCGCCTCGCCGATGATCGGAACTTTCCCGGCGATGACCGCTCGCCCCGGCTTCGCCGGCAAACCGATGCCGGGCGTCGAACTCGAGATCGTCGCGCCCGATGGCTCTGCGGTCGCCGACGGCAAGGGCGGTCTGCTGATCATGAAGAGGCCGGTGCCGTACATGATGCGCACCATCTGGGGAGAACCACAGCGCTATCGCGCGTACTGGAGCCGGACGCTCGGTGGCTACGTTACCGGTGACCTGGCGGTGCGCGACGCCGAAGGCTACATCGCGGTGCTCGGCCGCTCCGACGACGTGCTCAACGTCGCCGGCCACCGGATCGGCACCGCGGAAGTGGAGAGCGCGCTGCTCACACATCCGGAGGTTGTCGAATCGGCGGTCGTGGGCATTCCCGATTCGCTGAAGGGCGAGTGCATCGTCGCGTTCGTCGTCGCAAAGGGCGGCGAGCCCGACGGCAATGCTGCTGACGAACTCGCGGCCGCACTTATATCCCACGTACGCGACACGCTCGGACCGATCGCTCAACCGTCGAAAGTCGCGTTCGTCGCGTCGCTTCCCAAGACCCGTTCGGGAAAGATCATGCGTCGCCTGCTCAAGGCTCGGGAGCTCGGCCAGGACGGCGGCGACGTCTCCACCCTCGAAGACTGAAGGCGGGAGCGAAGCGTCGTTGCAAGGTATTCCGTATCGCAACCGGCGCACGGGGTTTGCGCGCAGCCCTTGGGGACGTGCGCTGGCGCTGGCCACGGCGGTGCTCGCTGCATATCTGCTGGGCCGCTGGTCGGGTGCCGACCGCAGCAAACGCCCCACGACCTTCAACGCCGCCGATTTTCCCGCCTCCGTGCGGGGCCGTCCGATCGTGATCGACGGCGACACACTCGACTTCGGCAAGGTGCGTGTGCGCCTTTACGGCATCGATGCTTTCGAGAGGGACCAGCTGTGCAAGCGCGGCGACGGAACCCACTTCCCCTGCGGCCAGGTTGCCAAGGCGATGGTGTCCAACCTCGTCGCTCAGGACATGGTGTCGTGCCGCAAGCGCGACGTGGACGTATACGGACGCATGGTCGCGGCGTGCACGGTCGCCGATTTCGACCTCGGTGCGGAACTGGTCAAGGCCGGTCTCGCGCTCGCCTACCGTCAATACAGCCGTAATTATATCGACCAGGAAAACGAGGCCCGCGCGGCGCGTCGCGGTGCCTGGGACGGCACCTTCACGGCACCGTGGGATTGGCGTCACGACAAGAGAAAATGAGGTAACGGGGCCCGGTTGCGGCGATCAGCGCAGCGATCGAGGCGGAGGGCTCCGAGAAAGACGTGGACGGCTCGTTTCTTTTCTCGTCGGATCAGCTAAAGGAGAGGCGAGATGGCAAAACCAAACTACGCCTTCGCGAAGCGACAAAGAGACCTGGCCAAGAAGGCCAAGAAAGAAGAGAAGCGCCTGCGCAAGGCTGGAGCCGAGGGCGACCGCTCCGAGGGGGCGGATGCTGACGGTAGCGCACACGCCCCCGAAGGCACCGCGCAGGAGGCTCAACCGCAACCTGAACAGGCTCCCGCGGTGCCGGCCGCCGACGAGAAGTAGGTCTCGGTTCTTCGCTGACAGTCACGCTTGGGCCGCGGCATCCCGAGAGCGGGCGCCGTGCGATCAGAAATCGGCCAAGTGCTTGTCGAAGTAGGTCGCGGCGGCTCTCTTTACCGCGGCCCGGACTCTCAGAAAGCCTTTCAACCAGCGTTTGCCGCGCGGCGTGAGCTGCGAACGACGCCGGTTCTGTCCGCCCAAGGTCGTTTCCACGAGTTTGGTACCGAGGATTTTTTCGGCCTTGCGGATGCGCCCCCAGATGTAGCGGTACGAGCGCTGTTTCTCTGCCGCTACCGCGCTGATCGAACCGAGCCGGTCGATGCCTTCCAGGATTGCCGCGATCCCGTAACCGAACAGGTAGTTTCCGTCGTCGTCCTCGATCCAGACTTTAGTGTCGACCCTCATGGTCGTGACGAACTCGCGGTGCCCCGCGGGGTCAGCCGCCGGCCGAGGCCTTGACGAAACGGATCGCGTCGCCGTCGGCCAGGCTGGTCTTCATCCCCTGGCGGTAACTGACCAGCACGCCGTTGACGGAGATCGCGGCCAGTCGCACGAGCTTTTCGAATTCGGGCCCTACCTTTACCTTGGTCGTCTCGACGACGTCGGCGACGGTGGCCGCGTCGGTCACATCGACTTCGAAGCGGTTCACTTTCAACAACTTCGTCATCTCGTATGTGGGTTCCACGCTCACGCGCATCGGACGCACCTCCTTTTCATGCTAGCAGTCTGTTGAGGACCGTCCATCAGCCTGTTCAAAATGGTCCAGATGCAAGGCGCGCGCAAAAGTCGTCCGCTACGACGCCTGGATCTCGCCCCTCGCCGGCTCGGGTCTCGCGCCGTAGCGAGGGGGTTCGCGCGCAACGCAGCAGATGGGCCATTTCCAAGGCTGTCAGACCGCGACCTTCAACTTGTCGAGCGTCTTGCGTGTCGGTACTCCCGCGGCGTCCCACCCGCGAAGTTGGTAGTAGCGCGGCAGCAGCTGGTCGAGCGGGTGTCCGCTCTTCATGTGCTTGAACATCGGTTCGTACAGCATACGCGGGGGCAGCGTGTCGTCTCTGGCGCTGAGGCCTTCGCGCAGATTGTACATGCGCTCGAGGTTGAAGATGCGGCCGCCGATCTCTTGCAGGTGCCCCGAGGATATGGTGGTTCCGGTGATGTAGGTGAGCCACTTCTCCCACCACATCATCGGCCTGCCCTTGAGGCCCATCATGATCCGCATCATCGGGCCGCTGTTCTCGAACGCGGCTACCGCCCAGCGGTACTGCCACGATTTCGGGTCCATCTCGTGTACCGCCTTCGGGACCATGCCGTAGGTGGTAAAGATGCACAGCACCATCGAGTTGATGGTGCACGCCAGGTTCTGCTGGAGCATCGGGATGTCGGCTTTCAACTTGAGATTCTGCGGGTTGATGGTGAACGGACCGACGCTCTCCATGTACATGGACCCGCCCTGAACGTGGCAGCCGCCGCGGTTGGTGGTGGCGTACTCGACGCCCTGTGCGAACGACCCGCGCGGATCGTAGCCCGACAACTCCAGGCCCTTGACGTGCATCGCGAACTCGTGGCCGCCGTACTTGGCGCTCATGCGTTTGACGCCGTCGGCCAGGTCGTTGCCGAGGCCGTGGCGGTGCGCGATGTCACGGATCATCTCGGTCACCCCGGCCGGATCACCGAAGTTCAGGCCTGACTGCAGCATGCCGCGCTCTTGCAGTTCCATCGTGAAGCTGACGACCGCGCCGAGGCTGATGGTGTCCATGCCCATGTCGTCGGCGGCGTAGTTCCAGTCCTGCACTTTGCGGACGTCGGAGATCTCCCAATTGCTGCCCATCAGCGCGAGCGTTTCGTACTCGGGCCCTTTCACCGTACCGTGTCCTTCGACGTCCACCTGGCGCCCGCAAGTGACAGGGCAGTGGATGCAGCTGCTCTTGGTGCCGACCAGCGTGTTGTCGGCCATGTACTCGCCCGTGAGCGACATCCCTTGGTCGAAGTGGCCGTACTTGAAGTTGTGGGTCGGCAGGATGTTGCGCGCGTTGGTGGTCTTGACGATGGCGCCGGTGCCGAAACACTCCATGCTGTGGCCGAGCACCGGGTGGTCGCGGAACAGGGTCCGGACCGTCTTGGTGTATTCCTTGAACGCTTCGGGATCCTCCATCTCCAGCTTGCGTGAACCGGTGACGGTGACCGCCTTGAGCTTCTTCGACCCCATCACGGCACCGACGCCGGTACGACCCGCGATGCGTTCGTTGGAGACGATGCCGGCGAACAGCACCATGTTCTCGCCGGCCGGGCCGATGACCGCGTGGTACTTCTTCTTGCCGAGAATCTCCTGGGTCTCGTAGGTTCCCTTGCCCCACAGGTCGGCGGCGTCGAGAAACGAGATTTCGTTCTTGTCACCGTCGATTTCGAGCCGAACGGGCGTCTGCGACTGGTTCTTGCAGATCAGGATGTCGATTCCGGCCTTCTTCATCCCGTACGCGAAAGACCCTCCGCAGGTGGCGTTGCCGATGCCGCCGCTGAGCGGGCTCTTGCACACTACTGCGAAGCGGTTGGACTGCGGGGCCACACTGCCGTTGAGCGGTCCGGTGGCGAAGATCAGCGGGTTGTCGGGACCGAGCGGATCGATTCCGGGCTTGGTCATGTCGTAGAGCAGCCGCGTGCCGTAGCCCTTGCCGCCGATGTAGAGCCTGGCGGTTTCGTCGTCGAGCGGCTTGAACGCGAACGTCCGGTTGGCGAGGTCAACTTCCAGAATTCTGCCCGCGTATCCCTTGATCATCTTCGCCACTCCTGCTGCAGTCGATCGTAGAGACCGCGCGCGTCGCTGTCCGTGGGGGCGACGCTGCGAATTCCTTTCCGCAGCGCGGGCATCGTAGCCATCAGGCCGGACCAGAGCAAAGACATGTGCTGTATGCATCGTAGGACCGCATGAAGCTGAGCCGAGCTCGAATTCGGTACCCGCGGCCATCGGCTGCGGCCCGGGGGCGGGGTTTGTGACCGGCGATCGGCCGCGGCGCGCGGCTTGTGGCGTGAACAACGGAACCGGTACACGGTAGGTCTTTATGGCAGGTTCGTTGCTGGACAGCGCGAGGACACTGGTCCGACGGGTGGCGCTGCTGGGCGCTGCGGTCGCAGTGCTGCTGCTGCTGAGCCGTGCCGCTACCCGTTTCGTGGAGGGCGCGACTCTCTACGTGGGCGGGCCGGTGCTGACGATGGACGGCGCAGGTAGCGTCGCCGAGGCGCTCGCCACCGAGGGCGGCAAAGTAGTCGCCGCCGGTACCGAAAAGGCACTGCGCACGTGGGCCAAGAAGGCCGGTGCCCACGTCATCAACCTAGGCGGGCACGCGATACTTCCGGGTTTCGTCGATGGCCACAGTCACTTCCCCGCTTCCGGACTCTTCGACGAGGCCGTTCACGTCGGCAGTCCTCCGCTCGGCACCGTGCGCAACATCGAGCAGATGGTCAGCGCTCTGTCGGCGCGCGCGCTCGAAAGCGACGAACGCTGGATCGTCGGCTGGGGCTACGACGATTCGCTTCTCGAAGACAATCGTCACCCGACGCGCTACGACCTCGACAAGGTGTCACGCGATCGGCCGGTGGTGGTGTGGCACATCTCTTTCCACATGGCAGCGCTCAACTCGCGCGCTCTGGAAGAACTCGGCGTGACGCGCACGACGCCGGATCCTCCCGGTGGCCGCATCCGCCGCGTTTCCCGCAGCGACGACAGAACGAGCGCCAAGGCCGGTGTGCTGGCCGGTGCGACGGCCGGCGATGTTCGGGCTGCTGCGACGGCCGGCGAACCCGACGGTTTGCTCGAGGAAGAGGCTACGCGCGCGGTCTTCGAGGCGACGCTGAAACCTTCGCTGCTCGAATCCGTGTCGATCGCGCGCCGCGCCGCCGCCACTTATCTCGCCGCCGGTGTGACGACCGCCGAGGACGGCGCCGCCACCGGCGAACAGGTGCAGGGCCTCGCGCTGATGTCGCGGCTGGGGCTGTTGCCGCTGCGCCTCGTGGTGTGGCCCGAAGGCCGGACGGCAGAGAAGATCCTGAGCGGGGAACTCGACGTGAAGGCGGCGGAGTCGGACTGGTTCCGTCTCGGTGCCGTCAAGTTCGTCGCCGACGGTTCGATCCAGGGCTACACGGCTTACCTTACCAAGCCCTACTTCCATGTCCCTGCCGGCAGCGACGCCGCCGCGCGCGGTTATCCGCGCATCGCGCGCGACGAGTTGCTGCGCGAGGTGGAGCGTTTCCACCGCGCCGGTTGGCAGCTAGCGGTGCACGGCAACGGTGATGCGGCGATCGACGACATACTGGACGCGTTCGAGGCCGCGCAGAAGAAATATCCGCGCGCCGACACCCGACCGGTGATCGTCCACGCGCAGACGACGCGCGACGACCAGCTCGATCGCATGAAGGCGCTCGGCGTGGTGCCGAGCTTCTTCCCTTTGCACACGTTCTTCTGGGGAGACCGCCACCGCGACCGATTTCTTGGTCCCGCGCGAGCGGCGCGCATCAGCCCCACGGCCGGCGCGGTGGCCAGGGGAATCCGTTTCTCGATGCACGCCGATACGCCGGTGCTGCCGATGGATCCGCTGCGCATCGTCGCCTCGGCTGTAACACGCCGTACTTCCAGCGGCGCGGTGCTGGGCCCCGAGCAGCGTATCGGCGTGATGCAGGCTCTGCGCGCGGTCACGATCGACGCTGCCTACCAGCACTTCCTCGAAGCCAAGGTCGGATCTCTCGAACCGGGAAAACTCGCCGACTTCGTGATCGTCGATCGCTCACCGCTACAGGATCCCGAACACATCGAGGACATTCGTGTGCTGGAGACTTTCGTCGCGGGCCACTCGGCCTATCGTGCCGCGCCTTGAGCGGGCTCAGGGTTTGAAGACCGTCGCGCTGAACTGGAACGGTATCGCGGCGTCGCCCGCGTAGCGGGCCACCAGCACGTGCCACGCGCCGGCCGCCGGTGCGGCGACCTCGATCTCTTCGAACATTCCGCCGTTTTCCGAGGCCGCGTCGAAGACCGAAGTGGTCGGATCGGCTCCGAGTCTGACGTACAGATCGAGGTCGTTGGTACCCGCATCGCGGCCGTTGAGAGTTAGCAACAGACGGCTGGCTCCGGCCGGCACCGTAACGATCGTGGACATCGACATTTCAGGTACTGCGAGGACGCCGCTAAGGTCGCCGATGGCGTTCAGGTGATCGTCGCGCTGGCAGGTCTGCAGAGCCGCGACCGAGTCGGCGCCGGCGCACAGACCGCCGAAGCTCCCGGCGGCCTCGAGAGCCTGAATCTCTGCGTCCGAGCAGGTAGCGGCAATCGCGAGAAAGGCTTTGCTCTCGGCTTTCGCCAGCGCCGCTGACTCGAGGACGTCGGGGCACGCGGTGGTGTCGCCGAGGTCGAGCCTTCCCTCGCACTTCGGGATCGCCGCGAGCGCCGACTTGACGTAGCCGGCCATCGCTTTGGCGATGGTCCGTTGACAGCTGCGCTCGGCGTCGTCTGCAATCTGTCCGGCCGGCGCGGGATCGGCGTACTCGATGTTCATCATTTCGGCCGTCGCTGCGTCGCCGGCAGCGGTCAGGCAAGCTGCCAGGTCGTTGGCATCGGCGGCGCCTGCGCAACCGAGCGCGGTGCCGATGTCGGGCACTATGGCGCTCGCGCACTTGGCGCCCAGCTTGTCCGGGTCGACCTTGGCGCTCAGAGCCGCGAGACGCGACGCTGTGCGGGCGTCGGGACACGGTGCGGCGAGGTTGCCGGCGTCGACCCCGTCGACACAGCGTTGAAGCAGTTTGAGCCTCTTGCTCGTGTAGCGGGCGTACTGTTTGCGAACTTCTTTGCGGCACGCCGACTGTGATGCCGAGTAGGAAGCGAACGACATGTGCGAAATCTGTGTGTCGATGTCGCCGACCTGGGATCCGCTGTCGCAGGTGGTGCTGAGCAGGTCGGCGCCGGCGACGCCCTGGATGAAAGCGCGGTGGACGTAGACGTCGGTGTCGTAGGAGATGTCGGTGGGCAGACAGTTGGCCGAGACGCCGCCCGAAGTGATTCCCGCTACCCGCTCGCCCGCGCCGAAATCCACGAACAGCGGCCCACCCGAGTCTCCGTTGCAGGTGTTCGAGTCGGTCCCCGCCGCGCCCAGCGGAGCGTCGAAGACCCAGCACACGTGCGCGGCCTCGTTGGCCTGGCCCTGGCAACCGTCCGTTACAGCGCGGCCTTCACGCAGGATGCCGGTGTCGTCGGCTCCGCCTTGGGTGAGTCCGTAGCCCGCGATCTCGACCGCGGTTCCGAGCGACGGCCGCATCGTGGTGTTGATCGGGGTCGGGGGCACGCCGGTGACCGGCGTCGAAAGCGTGAGCACCGCGACGTCACCCAGCGACGCGAAGTCGTAGTCAGGATCGACGTCGATCGCCGAAACTCCGACGATGCCTGCGTTTTGCAGATACACCGCGTAGCCCGCCGGATCGGGTGTTCCGCAGTAGGCGAAAGGGCTTCCCTGGCAGACACAGTGCGCGGCAGTCAGGAAGGTGTGACAGCCGATCAGGGTCCCCGAACAGGTCAGTTGATAGTTGATGCCGTACTTCACCAGCAGCGATCCGGTCGTGGGCCGCGACTGTGTGAGCACTCCGTTGGTGATGCGCGGGTGGACGGGATCGACGAAGGCGCCGTCGGCCGCGGCCGCGAGCGGAAGCAGCGCGGTAAATACGAAGACGGTGGCGATGCGCGCGAGCGACGCGCGAAACAGGTGACGTGTGTTCATTGCGCGGACTTTGCCACAGGTTGCGCCGCTAAGAAAGACGACTTTTCGCGTCTGCTTCATGCTTCGCCTTCACTCTTCTGCTCGATGATGGTGGCGTGGCAGATCGCGAGCAGGCGGTCGGCTTCGCCGAGGAAGCGGATCTGCACGTACTGGGTGCGGCCGCTTTTGTGCAGGACCTCGCTCTCTACGACGAAATCGCCGTTGATCGGCGTGAAGTAATCGACGCGCAGGCTGGCGGTGCTGAGCCAGTTGCGCGGGATCTCGTGACGGCGTCCGGCGCGCCCGGTAAAGACCGCGACCAGGTCTGCGTAGGTCGGTGTGAAACCGCCGAACAGTTCGCCGCGAGGGTTTCTGACCTGATTGGGCAGGTGACAGGCCAGACGTATGAAACCCACTCGCTCCGTCAGCACCTTCCAGTCGTAGGCCTCGAGGAAATCGCCTACCGGATGTCCACGGCCGATCATCCGCTCGGGATCGTCGGTGCGCCACTTGCGCGCCATGATTTCGATGGCCGGCGGTGGGTTGTTGGCAGCAACTGTCATCGAACATCTCCGGGTGACTCCGACGAGTCGTCGGTGTGATCTTCGCCTTGCGGGCTCGGTTGCGGCACCTGCGGCACCGAAGCACCCGCGTTCGGCGATGGCGCTGCCGCGCTGCCGCCGACCGCGGGCGTCGTCACAGCCGCCGCATCCGGCGGTTCTTGCGACCGCTGCTTGGCGGCTTCGGCCGCTTCTCGCTCGAGCCGCGCGACCGCGTCGCGTTGCTCTTTGGCAGCCGCTGTCTTGCCCGCCTTCTCATAGGCGCGCGCCAGCGCGTTGCGGTTCTCGACCACTTTCGGCGCACCACGCACCGATTTGTCGAGCGCGCTGATGGCAGCTTGGGCGTCTCCCTTGTCGTAGGCGATCAGTCCCAGGAAGTACCAGGCCTGCGGTGCCAACGTAGGGTTGATCTCGATCGACCTGGTGAATGCCGGCGCCGCCAACTCGCCGCGCCCGAGTTCGCGATAGAGCACGCCGCGGTTGTAGTAGAGAGCGGCCGCCATAGTTCTGGTGTCCTCGTCCTGGGAGGCGAGCGGCGACGCGATCTTGGCGAGTGCGGAGTCGTACTCGGCCAACGCCTTGGCGGCGAAACCGTACTGCTGCAGCTTGCTGCCGAGCATTACGTGCGTGGTGGGATCTTCCGGATTCTCCTTGACCGCTCTGCGATGCGGTGCCAGGCGTTCCTCCAGCAGCGCCCGTGTTTCGGCGAGCAGATCCCTGGTCTTGGCGTTGCCGGGCTCGATCTTCTGCGCTTCTTCGAGAGAGGCGATGCCTTTGGCAAAGTTGTCGGCCAGGCAATAGGTGATGCCGAGTCCCTGCCGGTACTCGACACGTTTGGGGTCGATCGACACCGTTCGTTCGAAGGCTTTGATCGAGGCCGGATAGTCCTGGCCGCCGCTCAGCGACCATCCCAGGTAGTAGTAGGCAGGTGCGTTGTTTGGCTCGCGGGCGAGCACCGCGCGCGCAGCAGCCGCACCGTCGGTGTAGGACTGGATCGTGACGTAGATGCGCATCAACTCGACCCACGGCTCGGCCGAGCTCGGTGCGAGTTCTGCGGCTTTGCGGCAATCGCCGATCGCTTCGAACCACTCCGAGCGGGCTACGTGTGTGCGGCAGCGCGCCAGACGATGGACGGGGTTGTTCTCGTCGAACTTTTCGCCGGGTGCCAGCGCGGCGGCCGCTGCTGCCGCAGCCGAGGCTGCAAGGTCGGGGGGAGCCTTCGGGGTCAGCGTGCTGACCGCGTTGTCGAGCGAGGCCGGTGCCGGTAGCGATTCCGGCGGCATGGCGGTTTCCCCGACCGGAATCGGTTCCTGATTCGTCAGGCCCACAGGCCTGCCTTCGAGGCCGTCGATCGCGGTCTTGGGCTGTCCGGGCTGTTCGATCGCCCTCGGTGCTATCAGCGCAGGGACTTTCGGCTTGGCCGCTCCGCAACCGAGTAGCAGACCGAGTGCGAGGGCGGTGATCGGTCGCAGATGCTGCCGCGAATAATGAATCGTGCGCACGAATCTCGTCTGACTGACCATGATTCATCCTAGTGCAGCCCGCCGGAAAACGCCCACTGGCGGCCCGCCTTTCCTTCGCGGCCGGGTAGGCCGAAGATTTACTCATGGTTCCGCAGTAGCAGTAATGGGTAATCGAGTGTCTCGGATGATTGATGCCACGTTTCAGGCATCAGGGGGGAGGTGCGATGGTACGTCGGTTTGGTTTGGCCTCGTTGATCTGCGGTGTCGCAGTTGCATTCGCGTCACCTGCGAGCGCCGCGAGCTATACGGTAGTCGGCTGGAACAACCTCGGTATGCACTGCATGGACGGCGACTTCTCGGTGCTGTCGCTGCTGCCGCCCTACAACACCATTCACGCGCAGGTGATCGACCCGACCGGAAAAATGGTGGCGGATCCGGTGGCGGCCGGGATCAAGGTCACCTATCAGGCGGTCGCCGACGCCAGCGGCTCGATCAACACCACTTCGCAGGGCAAGACTGACTTCTGGCAGTACGCGGCGGCGCTATTCGCAGTTGCGCCGGCGGTCGACGTGGGGCTGACCGGCGTTGCGATGCCGGGGAGCGGCAATACCCCGCAGCCGATGACGTGGGACCCTGGCGCAGGGTGGTTCGTTGCCGAAGGAATCCCGATCACGCCTTACGACGATGCGTTGCACAAGAACCCGTACCCGATGATGCGGCTGGTGGCGCGCAGCAGCGGCGGGGCGATGCTCGCGTTCACCGACATCGTTTTGCCGGTCTCTGACGAGATGGACTGCAGTGCGTGTCACAGTCCGGCAGCGGGGGACTCGGCGCCCGCCAGGCCCGCCGGCGGCTGGGTCACCGATGCCGATCCGCAGCGCGAGACGCGCCTGAACATAGTGCGCAAGCACGACGACTTGCAGGCCGGTAATCCTGTCTACAGTGCCGCGCTGGCAGCGGTCGGTTACAACTCCGGCGGCCTTTACGCTGCCGTTACCACCGACGGCCAGCCGATTTTGTGCGCGAGTTGCCACGCATCGGCGGCGCTCGGCACTAGCGGTCAAAGCGGTGTCGTGCCGCTGACGCAAGCGATCCACGGCAGACACGCCGGCGTCACGGATCCGCTGAGCGGGCAGACCCTCGACGCGGCGACCAACCGCGCGGCTTGTTACCGCTGTCACCCGGGAGCGCTGACGCGCTGTCTGCGCGGAGTCATGGGCGCCGCGGTCGCGCCCGACGGCACGCTCGCGATCCAGTGTCAGGAATGTCACGGCTCGATGAGCGCCGTCGGTGCAGCGACTCGTCAGGGCTGGCTGCAAGAGCCGGTGTGCCAGAGCTGTCACACCGGGACCGCGACCAGCAACAGCGGTGAGATCCGTTACACGTCGGTCTTCGATTCGCCCGGGCACGTGCGCGAGGCCGTTGACCAGAGGTTTGCAACCACGCCGGATGTACCGATGGCCGGTCTGTCGCTGTATCGATTCTCGACCGGCCACGGCGGCTTGAAGTGCGAGGCGTGCCACGGTTCCACGCACGCCGAGTTCGCTTCGACCCACGCCAACGACAACGTCCAGAGTATCCAGCGTCAGGGGCACGTGGGCGTGCTCGTCGAGTGCAAAGCGTGTCACGGCGGGTCGCAGCCTTCCACGATGAGCGGCGGTCCTCACGGCATGCACCCGCTCGGACAAGAGTGGGTCGACGCGCATGCGGACCTCGTCGAGGTGGGTGGCGACACGACCCCGTGCCAGGCCTGTCACGGCGCCGACTACCGCGGCACGGTGTTGTCGCGCGCGCAGGCCGACCGCACGCTGTCGGTCAACTTCGCGACCAAGCAGTTGTGGCGCGGTTTCCAGATCGGCTGCTACACCTGTCACCTCGGTCCGCAAAACGGCCTTGCGGCCATCAACCGTCCCGCAGTCGTGACCGGCGCGTCGGTTTCCGCAGTCGATGGCGTGTCGCTCGGGATCGCGCTCGTCGCGCACGATCCCGACGGCGATCCGCTCACCCTGCGCATCGTCTCGCAGCCGCAGCACGGCAGCACCGGCCTGGCCGGCGCACTCGCCACTTACGTCAGCGAGCCGGGCTTCACCGGTAGCGACTCGTTCACGTTCGCTGCCTGGGACGGCTCGACCGATTCCAATCTGGGGACGGTGACCGTCGATGTCGGCGCAGCCGTCTGCGGCGACGTCACGGGTGACGGTGAACTTTCGGCTAGCGACGCGCTCGGTATTCTCCGTGTCGCCGTCGGGATCGGCACGTGTGCTCTCAAAGTGTGCGATTTCGACGGCAGCGCGACGATAACGGCGTCCGACGCCTTGGCCGTGTTGCGAGCGGCCGTCGGCGCTGCGGTCGAGCCGATGTGCCCGTAAGGCGCGGCCGGCGGTTCGAGGACGTAGACGACGTCAACGGTCGCCGCGCCGGCGCTTCAACATCCGCCGCTGCAGCGGGAGGCGACTCTTCGAAGCGCAGCGAGGGATTCTTCCGAGGGCGTTTCCACCGTGCCGAGTGGATAGCTCCTGCCGAGCCGCTGGTACTTGGGTTCGCCGAAGCCGTGGTAGGCGAGCAGTTCGTAGCCCGTCGCTCCGCCGGCCGAATCTATGAAGCGCGCGATCGCCTCGACGTCTTCGATCGAGTCGTTCAGACCCGGCACTATCGGCGTTCGGACCACTACCGCGGTCGTAGGAAACTCGCTGCGGAGCTTTCGAAAGTTGTCGAGGACGAGCTGGTTTGACGCTCCGGTCGCGGCTCGGTGCTTTTCCGAGTCGATCGACTTGATGTCGTAGAAGATCTGGTCGGCGTGCGGTGCCACCCGTTGCAGAGCTTCCCAGTTGCAACATCCCGATGTCTCGATTGCGGTGTCGAGTCCGCGGCGGCGCGCCGTGGCGAGCAGTTTCTCGACGAATGCGGGCTGCGCAAGCGGCTCGCCGCCGCTCACCGTGAGGCCGCCGCCCGAGCGCACGTAGAAGCCGCTGTCTCGTTCGACCGTGCGCATGACGTCGTCGACGCCGACCAGGGTTCCCGTCATCTCCAGAGCCTTGGACGGGCACACGCGCGCGCAGTCGCCGCAGCCGTCGCACGAGTAGCGGTCAATCGCCGCCTTGCCGTCGCCGTCGCGGCCGATCGCGGCGGGCTTGCACACCGGTATGCAGCGATCGCACTCGCCGGCTCCGATGCAGCGCGCCGGCGCGTACAGCAGTTCGGGGCGATAGCCCTGGCTCTCCGGGTTGGAACACCACACGCACGCGAGCGGGCAGCCCTTCAAGAACACGACGGTGCGGATTCCCGAGCCGTCGTGCAGCGAGAACTTCTGGATGTTGAAGATCCAGCCGCGCGCGCCGCTGTCGCTTAGCGTGTCGGAAATCATGAGGGCCGCCGCGCGTGAATCCTGCGCCGAGTGCGTCAGACCGTGTGTTCGGTCCTGCGTATGATCTCGCTCTGCAGCGCCGGCGTCAGATCGACGAAGTAGGCACTGTACCCGGCCACGCGCACCAGCAGGTTGCGGTACTTCTCGGGATTGGCCTGCGCGGCCAGCAGCGTCTCACGATTGACGATGCTGAACTGCAGGTGCCACATCTTCATGTCGCAGACCGTGCGGATCAGAGCCATCACCTTCCTGGTGCCCGCTTCGCCGGCGACCGACGCGGGTGACAGCTTCATGTTGAGCAAGCGCGCGGCGCGTTCCTTGTAGCGGGCGCACTTGGTGCTCGCGATCGAGGCCAGGGTCGCGGTGGGGCCGTGGACGTCTGCGCCCTGCGAAGGGCTGACGCTCTCGGACAGAGGCTGACCGGTGCGGCGCCCGTCGGGAGTGGCCGCGACGATCATTCCCAGAGGAACGTGCGAGGTCACCGACACGTAGCGCAGGTCGAGTTCGCCGCCGAACGCCGAAGTCTGGCTGTGGGCCAGCCGCGCGAAGGTCTCCTCGATGTCGCGGCCGATGTTGTCGGCGTACGGATCGTCGTTGCCGTACTTGGGCGCGTTCAGGCACATCTGACGGACGGCTTCGTGCCCCTCGAAGTTGGCGTCGAGCGCCGCCAGCAACTCGTCCATCGTCAACGCGCGATCGTCGAACACCAGCTTCTTGATCGCCGCCAGCGAGTCGATGACGGTCCCGAAGCCGATGATGTCGAAGAACCCGAGGTAGAGTCCGTTCTTCACCGGGCCGGAGTGGATGTCTTTGCGGTCGGCCATGCACAGGTCGTGCAGCATCGAGAACATCGGCGAAGCGATGTACTTAGACTTGAGTTTGTCGGCGACGAACTGTTGGACGAAGGTGTGGCGCATCACGTTTTCCGCCTGTGTGCGGAAGGCGCTCCAGAGTTCGTCGAAGGTGGTGAAACTCCTGGCGTCGCCGGTGGCTACTCCGACGCATTCGTCGGAGAAGCACTTCATGCGGCCGCCACCCAGCGTCATTTCGAGGATCGCAGCGAGGTTGACCCACGAGCCGCCGGTGGCGACGACGTCGCGATTGAGCATCTTGACTTCGGTGCAACCGGTGACGCAGTAGTCGTTGGCCTCGCCCGGTTCGGCGCCTTTGGCCAGCAGCGACGGGACGATCTCTTCGTCGAAAAACAGTTTTGGGAAGCCCGTTCCTTCCTTGATCGTCTCGGCGATGGCGTGCAGGAAAGCCTCGGGCGTGCGCGAGTGGATTCGCGCCGACAGGTCGGGGTAGTGCAGCGGGAACTCGCGCTTGGATTGCAGGATCAGATACGAAAGTTCGTTGGTGGCGTCGGTGCCGTCGCGGGTCACGCCGCCGATGGTCGTCGCTTCCCAGTGCGCGAACCCGTCGGTGAGCGAGGGCTGGCCGGGTTTGGAATACAGGTCCACGCTGCGGGCCATGCCGACCCAGATCGATTCGAGCAGCACCAGCGCGTCGTCGTCGGTGATGCGCCCCTCTTCGATGTCCCGCTTGTAGTAGGGGTAGAGGTACTGGTCGATGCGCCCGTTGCCGACCACGCCGCCGATCGATTGCTCCAGGCGCGAGACGATCTGCACGAACCACTGCGACTGCGCCGCTTCGTGCAGCGTCGTGGCCGGGTGTTCGGGTACCCGCTCGCAGACCCGCGCGATCTCGAGCAGTTCCTCTTTCCGTTGTCGCGAGGTTTCGGCGGCCGCCATCTTGCGCGCCAGTGCGGCGTAGCGGTGCGCGAAGCTGACCATCGCGTCGCAGACCATCACGACCGCTTCGAGGAACGGTTTGTCCTCGACGCAGGCCTGCGTGTCGAGAGGATCGATTACCGCGAGCTTGTCTGCCGCCTCGCGCCTGATCGAGCCGATTCCGCGTTCGAGCACCTTGCCGTAGTCGTGGGCCCAGGCCAGCATCGAGCGCGCCGCGGCGGTGGAGGTGACGACGAAGATCTTCTCCATCAACCGTCTGGTGTCGTCGGGCAGCGCCTTCAGCAACGCGGTGCTGTACTGCTGCGTTTCCCAGTAAGGCAGGATCTCGTTTCGCAGCACGGCGATGTCTGCGTCGGTGACGACGATCGGATCACCGGGGCGGCTCGCGACGAGTTCGTGGTGCTGCATGTAGAAGCGTCCGTAGCCGGCGTTCTCGCAGTAGACCACCGCGTAGCGTCCGCTCGGACCGGCGCTGCCGACCAGCAACTCGTCGTCTTCGATGTGGATCGGGTGGTTTTCGAGCACGTGGGCGAGCGCCTTGCCCCAGCGCAGCACCGTGGGCTGGCCTTCGCTTTGCCGCATCGACTCGGTCAGCAGCCGCGCGCGCTCGACGTTCAGGCGGATCGGCCGGTCGCGGAAGCCCTCGATCATGGTGTGGATCCGCACGCGCTTGGAACGCGCGGCTTCACCGATCAGCCCGACCGGCTCGCCACGTTCGATGCGTGCTTCCTGGGGGGACAGCACGATGGCGGCAAGGGCGCCGGGCGAAGGATTCAGGTCCTGCTGTTCGAGGTTCTTCAACATTTCTTCGACTCCTGAGCACTGTTGCGGGCGGCGAGGTGATCCTCGTGGCTGGCCTGCATGGGCGACGGCGCGATGCCGGGAAATGCTGCGGCCGAGGCTTCCAGGTTTTGTTTGAGGTTTCTCAACGTGGTCTTTTCTCCGACAGCGTCGGAAGCTGGGGAAATCTACCTCCGGGGGGCCGCTGGCGGCAATGGCCCGGGCTGACCGCTCGATGTACGATGTTGACATCATGCAGTTGCAGGCCTGCCTGCTGGTACCGAAGGGAATGCGTGCCTTCGAACGCCACGTCCACGACGCCTACGAGTTCCATTACGTGGTCGGCGGCAGCGGCTCGTTCGAACTGGGCGGCAGGTGGCTGCAGATTCGCGCCGGAGACTTCTTCTACACCCGGCCGCAGACCGAGCACCGCGCCGTGGTACCGTCCGACGGCGACTACCTGTTGCAGTACGTCGCCTTGCTGTCCCTCGACGCGGCCCTCGACGCCGAGATTGCCGGCGACCTGGCCGCGCGACTACCCGAAGGCGTACCGCACCGGGCGGGCGACCGGCTGCACGGCTTCTTCGCACAGATCAGCCGGCTGTCGGCGGCGGGCGACGCGTGCCAGAACCGCGCCGCGGCGTTCAAGTTTGCGGCGCTGCTCTACGAGTTGATGGCCGGAAGCCCGGCTTCGCACCACCACGGCCACCCGGCGATAGAGCGCGCGCTCGAGTTGATGCGTTCGCGTCTGGGCCAGGCCTACACGCTCGACGATCTGGTCGCGCAACTGAGACTCGACAAGTCGTACTTCATCCGGCTGTTCAAGAAGAACGTCGGCACTCCACCGATGAGCTACGCGATGAACCTCAAGATGAGCGCGGCCGCCGATCTGCTGTGCACGACGCGCGATCCACTCGCCGCTGTCGCCACGCAGGTCGGCTTTGCCGACGAGTACCATTTCGCCAAACGCTTCAAACAGTGGAGCGGCGTCGCGCCCGGAATCTATCGCAGCCGCGGGTGATGGTGTGGCCGGGCGATGTGGGGGGCGGGGCGCGCGCGGGCAGTGACGAAGGGAAGAACATTGGCCTGCTCGGAAGGATGATCCCGGCCGCATTGAGGGCCGCCACCAGCGCCCCGAGAAGGGAAGAACATTGTGGCCTGCTCGGAAGGATGATCCCTCTGGCCGCTTACATAGTGTCCTGGTCGCTCCAAGCATTGGGCGATCGGCGGTACCGGATTCGGATTCCCGTTGACGAGGCTCCATGCGCTGGTACAGCGCAACTGCGGTAATGTTCATTTTAGGGGAATTGCAGGTGATTCGGTGTACTGGTATATCAACACGTCACTAATTCCCCATGACCGGGAAGTAGGGTAGTTCGACTGTTGGCGGTTTTCGTATGCCTTCCTTGAAGGGACGACAACGCTTGGCGAGGGTAGTTCAGCGCGGTGGTGAATGGGTCACCGTGGATGATGCCGCTGCGGCGCTTCGCTTGAATAGAGTCGCCGCGGCCAAGCTCTTGGCACGTTGGCAACATCAGGGGTGGTTGACGCGCGTTCGGCGTGGACTCTACGCGGCAGTTTCCCTGTCGGCGTCTCCTGCCGACCAAGTCCTCGAGGATGCTTGGTCCCTGGTGCCGGGACTCTTCGATCCTGCATACGTCGGTGCGCTTAGTGCGGCGCAACACTGGGGACTTACCGAACAACTTTTCCGGCCCGTATTCGTCTACACGGTTCGTCCGGTGCGCCGAACACAGCAGACCATTCACGGCACCGCGTTCGTCATTCGTCACATCTCCGAGGTTCGACTCTTCGGTACGACTCCTCTGTGGCGCGGGCGGATCAAGGTTCAGATCTCGGACATCCACCGCACCATCGTTGACATGCTCGACGAGCCGGCCGCGGGCGGCGGCATCCGGCACGTTTCCGAATGCCTGAAGACGTACCTGGCGCGTCGCGACGCGGAGCCTTCGAAACTCATCGACTACGCGGATCGACTCGGCAACGGTGCCGTATTCAAGCGACTCGGGTTTCTCACGGAACTGTACGACGGGCCGGCCACGCTGGTCGATGCATGTACGGCCCACCGGACGCAGGGTGCGGTTAAACTCGACCCTGCAATACCTTCACCCCGCCTGCTTCGGCGCTGGCGCCTGTGGCTTCCCGATCGATGGAAAATGGAACAGGCTGCGCATGATTGATCGGGGGGAAATTCTGGCGGTCGCGTCCGATCTCTCACTCGCACCTGACGTGGTGGAGAAAGACTATGTGCTTGGATGGTTGCTCGCCGGGATCCGAGCGTCCGAGGAGCTAGAAGGCTCCTGGGTATTCAAGGGAGGAACTTGCCTCAAGAAGTGCTACTTCGAAACCTACCGTTTCTCCGAGGATCTAGACTTCACGGTCACCGACGAGACGCAGTTGGATGCGGCGTATCTGACCAGAGCGTTCGGAGAAGCCGCGATATGGTTGTACGAGCGGAGCGGTATCGAGATCCCCGGTGAAGAGCTCCGCTTCGAGGTGTACCGAAATCATCGAGATCGGCTGAGCTGCGAGGGGCGCGTGTACTACCGGGGCCCGCTGCGTCGTGCGGGAAACCTCTCACGCATCAAGCTCGACCTGACCGTCGATGAAGTGCTGGTGTTGCCACCGGTCGAGCGCTTCGTGGTGCATCCCTATACCGATTGTCCCGTCGATGGGATCATCGCTCGCTGCTACGCCTACGAGGAGATTTTTGGCGAGAAGGTCCGTGCGCTCGCCGAGCGTACGCGGCCACGAGACCTCTACGACGTCATCAATCTCTTCCGCAGCGTAGAGTTTCGGCCAATGGCAGCGGCGGTGCTCGAGGTTCTACGGAAGAAGTGCGCGTTCAAGGGGATTCCGGTTCCGACGTTCGCGACGATTGTGGCAGGCTCAACAGAATTGACAGCGGACTGGAACGCGATGCTTGGCCACCAGCTTCCGGCGCTGCCGCCGTTCGCGTCGTTCTGGGATGAGCTGCCGGAGTTCTTCGCGTGGCTGGAGGCGCCTGCGGATCTGATGTTGGCGAAGGCCGAACGAGTACCCGTAGAGGAAGCACTCTTTCGTCCAGCCGTCGGTGCACTACGCAGAGAAGGGATCGCCGGGTCGTCGTTCTTGGAAACCATCCGGTTCGCCGCGGCCAATCGACTCTGCGTGGATCTCACATACCAGAACGAGATGGCCCGTCGGATCGAACCCTACTCATTTCGCCGTACGCTCGCGGGAGAGGTTATCCTCCACGCCGTAATGCGCGAGGACGGCCAGCCACGCACGTATCGCTTCGACTGGATCCAGGGAGCGAAGGCCACGAACGAGAGCTTTACGCCTCGATACGAGATTGAGATTTCTCCGGCCGGCTATGGCCCAATACCGCCGATCTGAGCGCGAACGCGCTTGCCACCTTGGTGCTTCAGTGGGGCCGCACTGGATCGAGCGGGGCGGACCCCCGGAGCCATATGGACCCGGGCCGAGCGGTCAGAGGGCGAAAGAGAAGCCCTGATACGCGGCCCTATGACGATCCAAACCAAGTATAGGACGCCCGGCCGGCGGGTTTAACGGCGGAGGAACCGGCGGCAACGGCAGCACGGGAGGCAACGGTGGCGGCGGTGGCGGCGCGACCGATCTTTGCGTCGGTGGAAACCAGCTCACGGACCGTCGCCGTTGTCGGAGAAACCGCGCGCGGTTCCGTTGCCGAACTCGGCGTCCTGTCCGGTACCGTCGCAGGAAATGCCGGCTCCGGCCTAGTCGTAACAGGCGGTCTGCCCCGTTGTCAGCGGAACCGAAGGCGTTTCCTCGGTGCAGTTGCAGGTGATCTGCCGGGGGATTCCGACCGCCGCCTTCAGCACGCTCAGCGCGTCGGTAGCGCTGACGGTTCCCCGAAGCATCGACGTCGCCGCACTGTCCCAGCGGCGCACACCCCTGTCCGAGTGCCGCTTCCTTCGACAACGCCGCAAACAGCACCACCAGCACGATCGCCATTCCGATCTTGGCCACGCAGACCTTCCGGCCTATCCGCGAACCTGCGGCACCCGTTCTCGATGCGGTGCGGTTCCTGGCCCGCGGGTGTCGGCTACGGCGCCTGCCTACCACTTTGCTGCCGGCTCAGCCACGAGACGCCGCGCTTCCTAGTGTTGGCGGCGGTCTGGAGATATTAAAGCATCGCCCGTCGCCGCGGGGCTTTGCAGTTACGAAACAAACGGAGGTTCTCGTGAACATTCGAAGGGGATTCGTGTTGGGGTTGTGCCTGGTGCTCGGCAGCGCAGCGGCGCAGAGCGCTCAGGCTTTCGATCTGACAGGAAACTGGACCGGAAGGTGGGTTTGCAAGGGGTTCGACGGCACGCGTTTCATCGACAGGAACCTGACCAGCACGCTGGCCGTCACACAGTCGGGGAACACTGTGTCCGTCAACATGGACAACGGCGGCTTCATCTACAACGGGTACGCCGCGCCCGATGCCAAGAATCCGGACACAAGAGGCGAAGTGGCGCTGATCAGTTGCACCACCGACATCCTTCCGATGGCCGGTGCGGAAAGCGAGATGCTGCGCGGCCGAGTGGTCGTCAAACCGACCATCGCGGTGTTCAAGGGAACTTCGGTGATCGAGGGGCCGAGCGACGGCGTCACTGGCAACTTCGTCGGCACCTGCAGGTACGTATTCACGCGCGTTGACCAGAACAACCCGGGAGTCAGCGGCTGCGGGATCGGATCCCAGCAGTCGAGGCGGTAGAACCGATCGAACAGCGGCGACCGGTCCCACCAAAAGGGGCAGGTCGCCGCGTTGATTTCGTGAGTCGCCTACTTCAGCGCCGGTCCGCGGCGGCGCGTGGCGAATGATACCGAACCGATGCGAGCGTGTCGGATCGATCTCTACTTCAGCGCCGGTCCGCGCAGCGCGCGGCGGTGGTGCTGACTCTGATGATGCGCAGATCGCCGACCGGCGTGCCCACGCCGCTGTTGAGTGTCAGCGCTACCGACATGTTGCGGTCGAGGTCGGCCCAGGCTCCCGAGCCGCCGAAACCGAAGTGCCCGATCGCGTGGTGCACGCCGGGTCCGAGCAGGAACGGACGGTGGTAGCCGAGCCGCCAGTGCATCGGGAACGGGATGACGCGGTCGAGCGTGCGATTCTGGACGGTGGCGGCGCGGAACAGTGTCTTTTCTGAGAGGATGCGCACGCCGTCGAGTTCTCCACCTGCCGCCAGCGCGGCGTACAGGCGAGCGAGCGAGCGAGCGGTGAAGACGCCGTTGGCCGACGGGATCGAAGCGGCGGCGAACTCTGCCGAGTTCCAGTCGAGTTGGTCGATGCCGTGCGGAATCAGTGCTTTCTCGGCTTCACGCAGGTCGATCGGAACGCCGATCATGCGCAGCCAGCGGTTGAGCGTACCGAGGTAACTGCGGTAGCGATCGGCGCGGCCGTCGCCGCCCTGGATTCCGCTCAGGATCAGCATTGCCTTGCGGTGGCTCTGGTCGGCCGGCAGTCCGATGAAGAGTCCTTCCAGGCCGAGCGGCCGCGCGAGTTTTTCTTCGAGAACCTGGCTGAGCGGCTTGCCGGTCACCCGTTGGATCAACTCTCCGACCAGGTGGCCGTAGGTCAGCCCGTGGTAACCGTGGGCCTTGCCCGGTTCGTGGACCGGGTGGGCCGCCTCCAGCGCGCGTATCATGTAGTCCCAATCGAGCATGCGACTGGCGTGGTCGATCATGCCGCGGATGTCGTAGAGTCCGGCCTCGTGGCACATCACCTGCCGGACCGTGATCGCGGCTTTGCCCGAGTGCGCGAATTCGGGCCAGTGCTTGGAGACCGGCTCGTCGTAGTCGATCAGGCCTTCATCGACCAGTGTGTGGAGCAGTGTCGAGGCGACGCCCTTGGTGGTGGAGTAGGAGATCGACGCGGTGTCGGTCTTCCAGGCGGTACCTTTGGTGTCGGAGGTCCCGCCCCACAGATCGACGACCTTGCGGCCGCGGTGGTAGATGCACAGCGCCGCTCCGCCGGGTTCCTTGTCGGGCACCAGCGACTTGAACAGCCGCGCTACCGACCAGAAGTCGGGGTGGATGAATCCTTCTACCTGACTCACTGAAGACTTGGCCTGCTTGAGGTTGAGCACGACCGGCGCAGCCGTCAGTCCTTCTTGCATCGGCACCGCTTCGGACATCTGTGCCAATGTGCCCGACGCGGCGGCCCGAGGATAGTCCGGCCTCTGCGTTTCTTGACAGACGCCGCTGCGTTAAGGGCCGGCGCCGCCGCCCGAGGGCCCGCGGCTGGCCTTCGCTGCGTTGCTCTTACGAGTGGACGTCCGGCCCATGACGGCGGGGAGGTAGGGGGAGCCCGCGGCTGGCCTCCGCTGCGTTGCTCTTACGAGTGCAGGACCGTGCCGTTACCGCCGGTGGCCGTCGCGCTGGTCTTCTTGCCACGCCGCGACGCGGGCGTTGGCCCGGCCTGGGTCTTGGCAACGGCGTTGCCGGCTTGGTCGTTACGGTCACCTATCAAGGCCCCGAGGCCTGCACCGGGTTCGGCCACAGCCCGCGCTTCGACGACCGGCGGCACGGCTGCGGCCTGCGGCGCGACTGTGGCCGCAGTCGCCATTTCGGTCTTGGCCAACCGGCGCAACTCCTCGAACGACTCGCGGATCGCGCGTACGAAGGCCGACAGGTCGGGCAGCAGGTCGTAGTCGGCGCTAAAGCCCCAGCACAGCTTGCCGTTGTAGCTCAGCAGCGCGACGCCGAGTCCGAGGTTGTCCATCAGCGGTATGTGCGGGAAGGTCTCGAGCAGTTTGGCGCCGAGCATGTACATCGGGAACTGCGGACCCGGCACGTTGGTCACCACCATGTTGAACGGCAGCAGGCGCGTCATGTTGCGTCCGGCCAGCGACAGCAGCGTCGACGGCGTCCATTCGGCCACCTGGGTGAGCACCTCGGCACCGACCGCGCGTCGCGAGTCCTTCAACTCGGCGGTGGTTTTGGCGATCATCTCGAGTTGGCGGCGCGGGTCGTCTTCACCGATCGGCAGATCCACCACCCAGGCCGAAACCCGGTTGCCGAGCGACCCGCGCTCGTCTTCGCTGCGAACGCTGACCGGCGCCAACACCCGAAAGTCGATACGGCTCGGATCTACGAAGCGGCGCTGCAGGAAGCGCCGCGTCGCGCCGGTCACTACCGTCAGCACGATGTCGTTGAGCGATCCGCCGAGGGCTTTGCGTATGACCTTGACCTCGGCGAGGTCCATCATGTGCCAGTCGAAGCGGCGGTGAGGTCCGATATCGGCGTTGATCGGAGTGGCCGAAGCCGTGCTGAGCGAAGCGCCGAGAGTTTCGGCCACTGCGCGGGCGCGGGTGAAGACTTCGCGCCGGGTATCCTTGGCGGCGCGAAGGAAACTGCCGACGTCGTGTGCTGCATCGTAGGGAAGACGCAGCCAGCGGTTGGTTTCGTCGAGTACCAGTTCGACGCTCGACGGGGCCGGTCGCGGAATGAACTGCTGCACTTCACCGACTTCCTGCTCGGGGAAGACGCTGAGCAGGATCTTTAGCAGGTCCATGCCCGAGACGCCGTCGATCATACAGTGGTGGACCTTCGAAACGATCGCGAAGCGTCCTCCCGACAGTCCTTCGACGACCCACATTTCCCACAGCGGCCGGCCGCGGTCGAGGTGTTGTTGCATGATGCGCGCCGACAGGCGCTTGAGCTGCTCGTCCGAGCCCGGGTGCGGAAGCGCCGAGTGGCGGATGTGATAGTCGAGATTGAAGTGATCGTCATCGACCCACACCGGTTGATTGGTGAACGGGACATAAGCGAGTTTCTGACGGTAGCGAGGGATCAGGTGCAGCGCGCCGGCGACCATGTTCCTGATCGCGTCGGCGTCGATGCCTCCGTCGGGCTTGGCCAGCGGGCCGGCCTCCAGTACCAGGGTCGAGGCCACGTGCATGTAGGCGCCGGGCCTCTCGAGGATCAGAAAAGAATTGTCGAGGGCGGTCAAACGATCGTATGCGTACCGTGCCATGAGAACCTCCGGTCGAGTGCGGCGCGGGCCGCCCGACGCACTGTAGATAGAAGGCCAACTATCGCCCGGGTGCCGGCGGCGCAAGTTGCGCGCCCTCGGGGCGGGCGCGCGCAGCTGACCCGGACGGGGCGACGCCCTGGACGCCTAACAGCCTTGAAAATGGCTTATCTGCTGCGTTGCGGGCGAAACCACTCTCGAGAAACTACGCCCGCCGGAGCGGACTGCTGATGGCGGTCAGGCCGCCTACAGTTTCATCCATACGGGTGCGCCTGCCCATGGAAACTTGCTACGAGGTACTAGTGCCCCACCGGCCTTCGGCCGACCCTTTCGGATGAAGCTGGAGTAGGATAGCAGCAGCGTCGGCATTGAGGTCGGTTTCTCTATGGTGCGTCAAGCCCGTGGACTGGTTCCTTTCTAGAAGTACGCCTCCGCTCGTTGCTTTTCGCGCGCGCCTTGCATCTGGACCATTCTGAACGGGCTGATGGACGGTTTTTCAATGCTGCTAACCGGCCCTCGCACGTCAACCAACATGGAGTCGCCGCCGCAGAAGGTGCGCCGTTGGAGAAGGCGCGCCGCGCGTGCCCTGGTTCCGCGGTGGTGGTAAGGAGTCCGTTGCACGTTGCGCAGCCTTCGGGGATCCGGAGCGGCGCGGGAGAAGATGTGAGTATGAACCTTCCGGTCAGCGTCAATACTTTGGGTGGTCTGATCACACTTGGGCTCGGCGTGATGGGGCTGTTGTGGCCGATGAAGGTCGCAAGCATGGTCTCGATTCAACCGGACGGACTGCGCGGGCTTTCCGAGATCCGCGCCACCTACGGCGGAGTATTCCTGGCCATCGGGCTGTTCTCGGTGGTCTGGCAAGACCCCAATGTCTTTCGCGCGCTCGGCCTGGGCTGGCTCGGCGCCGCTGCCGGCCGTATGTTTTCGATCGTTCGCGACGAGAGCGGTGCGGGCGCCAACTACGGCGCGGTGGCGATGGAAGTAGTGGTCGGACTGCTGTTGGTGGTTTCGTGGTCGAGTTTCTTCGGCGCCTGACGCAGTCCCAGTCGATCTAGTGGAGCCTGTTACCGGAGCAGTCCTTAGCGCTGCCTGCGTGGTCGTTGCACTGGGGGGCGTCTTGCAAGGCGCGGCCGGGTTCGGCTCCGGATTGATAGCGGCTCCACTGCTGGCTCTGCTCGACGCGCGCCTGGTACCCGGGCCGCTGATCGTAGCCGGAGTGGTGCTGAGCGCTTTCGTGTTGTGGCGCGATCGCGAAGGGCTGGCGTCAGCCGGCATCGGCTGGACCTTGTGCGGGCGGGTGCCCGGCAGCGCCGCCGGTGCCGCCGCGCTCGCGCTGCTGCCTATACACAAAGTCAACGTGCTGCTCGGGATGCTGGTGCTGGTGGCGGTGATGATGAGCGTGTCGGGATTGCACCCGCCGATGAATCGCCGCTCGCTGGTCACGGCGGGTGTGCTGTCGGGTTTCATGAACACGACCTCGTCGATCGGAGGTCCGCCGCTGGCGCTGGTCTATCAGCGCTTGCCGGGCCGCACGCTGAGGGCCGTGCTCTCGGCCAACTTCGTCGTCGGCGGGCTCATTTCGTTGGTGGCGCTGGGTGTGGCGGGGCGCCTGACGGCCCCCGACGTGTGGATATCGTTGGTGCTCGCGGGCGGTGCGGTGACGGGATTCGCGCTGTCGCGCACTGCAGCGCGCTACCTCGATACCGGCCGCACGCGCGTCGCAGTACTGGTGGTGTCGGCGGCCTCGAGCGTGGCGCTGTTGGTGCGCGAACTCGTCTGAAGAGACTTGTCGTGAGATGCCAAAGGGCGGTGCCGGTCGATGGACTTTACGGAGTGTCTTTGACACACCATAATGGTTCCACTTTCGTTGGATGTAGATGTGCCCACCACGCTGACCCTGAAAAACATTCCTGACGCCGTGTATGACCGCCTGAAGCTTTCTGCGGAGGTGCACCGGCGCAGTATGAACAGCGAGGCGATTGTGTGTCTCGAGGCGGTATTGCTGCCTGACAAGGTCGAACCCGCGCAAAGGTTGGCTCGCGCGCGAGATTTGCGTGCCGGTTTGCCGCGAAGGAAATTTCGAGTGCGTGACGTTGATGCGCTGAAACGCGAGGGCCGTCCGTGATCGTGGTGGACTCCAACGTGTTGGCGTACCTGTACCTGCCAAGTCAACACACCGCTGATGCAGAGGCGCTGTTCAGGAGAGACCCGGAGTGGGCTGCCCCGCTGCCCCGCTGCTTTGGCGCAGTGAGTTTAGCAACATTCTGGCAGCTTACGTGAGACGGCAAACTCTCACTCTCGATCAAGCGTGCAGTTTGCAAGACGAGGCCGAAGATCTGCTGGGCGGATCGGAGTTCGAAGTCGATTCACACGCTGTGCTGAATCTGGTGCGTGACAGCGATTGCTCGGCATACGACTGCGAGTTCATCGCACTGGCAATCAAGCTGAACACCAAGCTGGTGACGGCAGACAAGAAACTGCTGCGCGCGTTTCCAGCTTGCGCGGTAGCACTGGCTGCGGCCTGAGCGGTAGCAGAGGAGGCTGCTCGCGTGTCTGTCCGGTCTCGGTGTGGTGGGGGCCTACCGGCACGACTCACGGGAGTCGTCCTTGTCACATGTGCCCACTGCGATGCTTCGCATGAACATGAAGTAGAGACGATAGTGGGTAGATCTGCGCCGTGGAGAGAACTGCGATGACGAACGCGAGCGGCATCGATGGCCGCGAAGTTACGATCCTCGGTATCGTCAACCTCACCGAAGACTCGTTCTCGGATGGCGGTCGCTACCTGGATTCCGGCGCGGCTATCGAGCACGCGCTGCGCCTCGTGGAAGAGGGCGCCGACGTCATCGACCTCGGAGCGGCCTCGAGTCACCCGGAAGCCAAGGCGGTTTCGGCCGAAGAGGAAATCAGCCGGCTCGCACCGGTGCTGGGTGACCTGGTCGCGCGCGGAGTCGCCGTCAGCGTCGATTCGTGGCGCACGCCGGTGCAGCGCTTCGCATTGGCCGAGGGCGCAGCCTACCTGAACGACATCCGCGGTTTCGCAGATGGGTCGTTCTACGGTGAGCTTGCCGCCGCCGACGCACGGTTGATCGCGATGCACTCGATCGGCCGCGGTGAGCGGGCTACCCGCCAGGCCAGCGACGCCGCCGTCGTGTTCGACGGTATCCTCGCCTTCTTCGACGAACGATTCGCCGCGCTGACTGCGGCCGGCGTCGATCACTCGCGGCTGATTCTCGATCCAGGCATGGGGCTATTTCTCGGCGCAGATCCGGCGCCGTCGGTGATGGTACTGCGCCGTCTGGCGCAACTGCGCGCACGCTACGGCTGCGACGTACTGGTATCGGTGTCGCGCAAGTCGTTCGTCGGACGGCTGGCCGGCGGCTGCGCTGCTAGTTCGGCCGTGCGCCGCGACGCGGCCACTCTCGGTGCCGAACTGTTCGCCGTCGAGCGCGGCGCCACCTTCGTCCGCACCCACGAGCCTCGCCTGCTGCGCGACGCGCTGGCGGTGCGCACTGCACTCGCGGCGGGTTGAAGCGAGATACGGAGCCGGTGCTGGGCGATGGCTCTTCTGCGGCGGTGAAGCTCACGCTTCGTGAAAGACCCGGGCCGTGATTGGAAAATCGTACGCGCTGCGGTGCGGAGGCCGTCGCGCGCCGATCGTGTGTCTCAGCGCAGTTCCCAGCCTACGCCGAAGGGGGTCAGCGCATCGAGGAATTCGATCGCCGGTATCGCCTTGCCGGTGGTCATCACTCCGGCGTCGCGGGCGCGGCCGTCGGCCAGCCACGCTGCGGTCAGCGCCGCCGTTGCGCCAGAAGTCGCGTAGGTATCGACGCCCTGCATACGGCACAGGTGGCTGCCCGAAGGGCTCTGGCCGTGTACGAATACGATCCAACGTGAATCGCGCCGTTGTTCGGGCGGAGGATCGCTGCGCGCGCGGCCGAGCAAATCTTCGGCGCGGCCGAGCACTGCGTTGCCGAGGAGTCTTCGCAGGTAGGGCTGCGCGACGCCGACCAGTGCCAACGCGCGCGCAGGCCACTGAGGCAGCAGTACGTGCGAGGTCGCGGCCTGCAAGGTCTGGATGTCCAGCGGCAGCACGACCGCATCGCCGCCCGGGAACGGCACCGCCCAGAACGATTCGCGCTCGCCCGGGAACAACACCGGGCGCGGCTGCCACGGCGTCGGCATCGGCGCCAGGCGTCCTTCGCGAAAGGCGAGAAATTCTTCGCCCATCATGCCGATCGCGCTCTTGGCGGTTCCGACGCTCGGGTGGAAATCGTCGGCCAGGTGATAAGAGCTGACCGTAAGCAGAGGACCGCAGCGCTCGTGAAGCAGCGCCGCGCCGAGATAGCTGAAGCTGTATTCGAAGGCGGCACCGGTGATCACCGTGCATCCGGTGGCGATCGCGCGGCGGTGCAGTTCCTCGTAGACCTGCATCTGAAAGCTCTGCTCGCCGGTGGTATCGACGTAGTGCACGCCGAGATCGACCGCGGCGCGCACGACCGTCAAACCCAGACGCCGAAACGGGCCGACGGTATTGACGACGGCCTCGATGCCGCCGAGCGCGCGCGACAACGAAGCCTGGTCGGCGACGTCGGCGATGCGCACTTCGGGCCGCGAGGCCAGGCTCACACTCAGTTCGTCGAGCTTCTTGCGGCTACGCCCTGCGATGACGTAGCTACGGCCGAGAGTCTCGAGAGCCTCGGCAACCAAACGCCCGGTGTAGCCGGCGGCTCCCAGTACCAAAATGCGGTTCATCCAAGTTCAGCCGGCTTTGCCAACTACGGTTGCATGTTGCGCGTGTCGCCGTCGCAGGTGTTCAGCCATGGGGTGATGTGCCAACAGATCGGCGTCTTCGTGCGGCCGACTGCGCCGCGGTTCAGTCATGCGATGATGTCGCACCAGAGCGGAGTCTTCGTGATCTCGGTGTCGCGCGCGGTACTCGCGGCAACCTGCTTCAGTGGATGCCGGGCGCCGCAGCCAGCGTTGCCGGCGAAACGCCGATGCGCGCCAGCGCCGCTTCCCACATCTCTTCGGGCGGTGTGTCGAAAATGAAGTCGGCACTCAGGTCGCTGTTGACCCACGCCGTTTCTGTGAGTTCGCGCTCGAGTTGGGCCGGGCCCCAGCCCGAATATCCGAGCACGAAGCGTACGCGCTTGGGAGGCCCGGCCGCCAGCACGCGCAGCGCATCGGGTGCCGACGACATGAACAGCCCCGGCATGATTTCGTGAGTGCCGTTGCCGCTGAGGCCTTCGACCGGTTCGTGCAGGATCCACCCGGTTTCGGGTTGTACCGGGCCGCCGGCCCACGCCACTTCGGCCGAAGGACCTTGCCAGTCCACGTCGATGGCGCTCAGCAACTCGCTGACCGGCACGCGCGTGGGTTTGTTGATGACAAGACCGAAGGCGCCCTGCTCCTGATGCTCGATCATCAGCACCACCGAGTGGTGGAAATTCGGATCGCGAAGCTGAGGCATCGCGATCAGCAGACCTGGCGCAACGTGAATTTCACCGACCATGCGCGCTCTGTACTCCCGGCAGCGCCGAGGGGCAAGGGGCGAACGCGAGGCAAGCGCCGAAAAAAGCGGCGGTCGGATCCGCGCGGCCCGCCGCGTTTGCGCGCAGCTGGCGACACCGGCGCGATGGCGCGGCGCCCACAGCCGCGAACTTGTTGTCTCATCGAGGCTGGCCTATGCGGGGGCAGTATCGAGACGCAACGGGGGGCGGAGAGGCACTCGCCGGACCGGTCCGCACTGCGGCGCCGGGGCTCGACGCGCGAGCACGGAGGACAATCACGATGGAATACGGAGTATTGGTTCCTCAGGGATGGCGGCTGGATCTGGCGGGCGTCAAGGGTGACGCCGAGAAGTGGGATACCTGCCGGCGCGTGATTCGTGGCCTCGACGCCGCGGGTTGGGATTCGCTGTGGGTCTACGACCACTTCCATACGTTTCCGCGCAAGCAGATCGAGGCCACCTTCGAAGCGTGGACGATGATGGCCCACATGGCCGCCATCACCGAGAAGGCCCGCATCGGACAGCTCGTCACCTGCAACGAGTATCGCCACCCGAGCTACCTCGCCAAGATCGCCGCCGGCGTGGACGTGATGAGCAATGGCCGCCTCAACTTGGGAATCGGCGCGGGATGGTTCCAGGAAGAGTTCCAGGCCTACGGTTATCCGATGCCACGGATCGGCGTGCGCCTAGAGCGTCTCGGCGAGACCCTCGAAATCCTGCGCCGTCTGTGGGGCGACGAGGACATGGTGACCTATCAGGGCAAGCACTTCCAGCTCCAAGACGCGGTGTGCCGGCCGCGTCCGTTGCAGAGACCGCGACCTCCGCTCTGGATCGGCGGGCGCGGCGAAAAGGTGATGCTGCGTCTGGTCGCCAAGTACGCCGACGTGTGGAACTACAACGGCTCGCAGGAGGAATTCCCCCACTATCGCAAGCTGCTTCAAGAGCATTGCCTGGTGGTGGGGCGCGACTTCGAGGAGATCAAGATCACGGCGGTGTCGGGCGGCATCGTTTTCGATTCCGCCACCGAGCACGACCACTTCTTCCACAGGATCGCGCCGCAGGGCTTCAACGCCGACAGGCTGCTGAGCTTTACTTCGTGCCACGGAACCCGCGAGCGCTGCGCCGATTTCACCTACGCGTGGAAGCAATTGGGGGTGGACGGTCTGGTGTTTTATTTCCACGACATCGCGTCGTTCGGTGCCGGCGACTCGCAGGCCGAAATCTTCCGGCGCGACGTCTTCCCGATGGTGGGATGAATGGCTTCGATCGGCAAGCGTCAATAGCGGATATGCGAGTTTCCCGATGGTCGTCGCTGACGCGGAAGATGTGAAATTTTGTCTCGCGGATTCAGTGAAAAAGGAGAAAACATGACCAAGCAAGCAGCAACACGAGGGCTCGGCACGCTCGCGGTACACGCCGGGCAGGTGCCCGACCCCACGACCACGGCGCTCGCCGTTCCGATCTACGCGACGTCGTCGTACGTCTTTCACGACACCGATCACGCCGCCAGCCTGTTCGCTCTAAAAGAGTTCGGCAACATCTACACGCGGTTGATGAACCCGACCAACGACGTGCTCGAGAAACGGCTGGCGGCCATCGAAGGCGGTGTGGGGGGGCTGGCGTTCGCGTCGGGACAGGCGGCCATTACCGCAGCTCTGCTCACCATCGTCCACAGCGGCCAGAATTTCATCGCGGCCACCAGCCTTTACGGCGGTACCTGGACGCTGTTCACGCAGACCCTGCCGAAGCTCGGTGTCGAAGTGCGGTTCTTCGATGCGCACCACCCCGAGAAGATCGCGGAACTCGCCGACGAGAACACCAGGGCGGTCTACTTCGAGAGCCTCGGCAATCCCAAGAACGACGTTCCCGACTTCGAGCGCATCGCCGATGCAGCCCACGCGCTCGGTCTGCCGGTACTGTGTGACAACACCGTCACGCCGATGCTGCTGCGGCCGATAGACCACGGCGTCGACATCGTGATCTACTCGACCACCAAGTTCATCGGCGGCCACGGGGTACACGTCGGCGGGGTGATCATCGACAGCGGCAAGTTCGAGTGGGCCAAGAACCCAGGCAAGTGGCCCGAGTTCTGCGCACCCGATTCCGCCTACCACGGCATGGTGTTCGAGGAGGCACTGCGGCCGGTCGGCAACATCGCTTACATCCTGCACATCCGCACGCACTGGCTGCGCGACACCGGAGCCTGCATGAGTCCCTTCGCAGCGTTCTTGTTCTTGCTCGGCCTGGAAACCCTGCATTTACGCATCGAGCGGCACTGTGCCAATGCCCAGCGGGTGGCCGAGTTTCTGGAGCGGCACGCCGCGGTCGAGTGGGTCAACTACCCCGGGTTGCCCAGCCACCCCGACCACGAGAGTGCGAAACGCTACCTGAGCGGCGGCAACGGCGCGATCGTCGGTTTCGGTATCAAAGGCGGACGCGAAGCCGGCATCAAGTTCATCAACAACGTCGAGATGGCCAGTCACCTCGCCAACATCGGTGACGCCAAGACCCTGGTGATACACCCGGCCTCGACCACCCACTCGCAGCTCACCGAAGAGGAGCAACGGCAGACCGGCGTGACGCCGGAATTCGTGCGCATCTCGGTCGGCATCGAGGATCTTGCCGACATCGTCGCCGACCTCGACCAGGCGCTGGCCGCGTCGCAGCGCTGATCGGGCCGTATGGACGACCTGCTGCTCGACAGTAGCGACAGCGTGCGCAGCGCTGCGCCGCTGCGCCACGCGCAGCGGGTGACGTTTTGCGAGCCGTTGCCGCTCGAACTGGGCGGCGAGCTGCCGTCGGTCACGGTTACCTACGAGACCTACGGGCAACTCAGCGAGCAGCGCGACAACGCGGTTCTGGTGTGCCACGCGATCAGCGGCGATTCGCACGTCGCGCGGCACGGCGACAGCGACGACCCGGGGTGGTGGGACATCCTGATCGGCCCGGGCAAGTCGATCGACACGAATCGCTATTTCGTGATTTCGTCCAACATCCTCGGCGGCTGCCGCGGCACCACCGGACCGAACTGCACCAATCCGCACAATGGTCGGCAGTACGGCGCGGATTTTCCGACGATCACGGTCGGCGACATGGTCGAGGCGCAACGCCGGCTGATCGACCACCTCGGAATCGAGACGCTGCGAACCGTCATCGGCGGCTCGCTCGGCGGACACCAGGCGCTGACCTGGGCGGTACGCTATCCCGACCGCGTGCGCGGTTGCATCGCGGTGGCCACGTCGCCGCGTCTGACCAGCCAGGCGATGGCTTTCGACGTGGTCGGCCGCAACGCGATCGTGCACGACCCGGGTTACTGCGGCGGGCAGTACTACGACAGCAGCGACGCTGGACCGGTGGTAGGTCTCGCGCTGGCACGCATGCTGGCGCACATAACTTACCTTTCGCGCGAGTCGATGAAAGCCAAGTTCGATACCGGCCGGCTCGAACCGAGGGACATCGCGACCGAGTTCGAAAAGAAGTTCTCGGTAGGATCGTATCTCGCCTATCAGGGCCACAAGTTCGTCGAACGATTCGACGCCAACAGCTATGTGACGCTTTCGATGGCGATGGACCTGTTCGATCTAGGCGCCAAGCAGGCGCAACTGCGCTCGGTGTTGGAGCGCAGCCGTTGCCGCTGGCTGGTCATCAGCTTCAAGAGCGACTGGCTGTTTCCGCCCGCACAGAGTCGGCAGATAGTCGATGCGCTGATCTCCGCCGACCGGCCGGTCACCTACTGCAACGTCGACGCCTCGGGCGGGCACGACGCTTTCCTGCTCGAAGAGAAACTGCGGATCTATGGAGGCTTGGTTAGGGCTTTCACCGCGCAGTTCGACGATGCCGAGCCCGAGCGAGCGGCCGAACATACGACGAGCCGGGTGCACCCGGGCAAGGCGACGAGCATTTTCCACAGTCACCGGCTCGACTACGAGATCATGCTGCAACTGATCCCGTCCGGGGCGAGTGTCCTCGACCTCGGCTGCGGTGACGGCGTGTTGCTGACGCATCTGCGCGAACGCGGTCACACGCGCCTCGTCGGTGTCGAACTCGACGAGGAATCGGTGCTGGCGTGCGTGGAGAGCAGGCACGAAGTCGTACAGCACGACCTCGAACAAGGACTCGCGCCGTTTGCCGACGGGCAGTTCGACGTCGTCGTCCTGTCGCAAACCCTGCAGTCGGTAGTCGACACCGAAGGGATCGTCGACGACATGCTGCGGGTAGGCGACTCCTGCATAGTCAGTTTTCCCAACTTTGCCTACCACAAGTTGCGCAGGATGCTCTGCGAGGAAGGCCGTTCTCCAAAGTCCGAAGGCGTGTACCAGTTCGAGTGGTACAACACGCCGAACCGGAGATTTCCGTCGATTACCGACGTCGAGGATTTCTGCGCGCGTAAGCGGATCCGGGTGCACGAGAAGGTCTACCTCGACAGCGAGACCGGACGGCGCATCGCCGACGAACCGAATCGCAACGCTGACATTGCAATCTTCGTGCTGAGCCGCTGACGAGGAGCCACGGCAGGAACTAGTCGACTGACCGTGTCACCGTCGAGCTGCGAGAGAAGTGCACGGCGGGAGTCGTTTCCTGCCGGAGGTGTGCTGGCCGCTGCCGAACTGTTGCCCAAGTGCACCGGCTATCGCGACCTCATCACCATCGACATGGGCGGGACCAGCTACGACGTCTGCCTGATCGCAGATGCCGTGCCCAAGGTGACATCTGAGACTTACGTCGAGCGTCACGCGGTGGCGTTGCCGATGTTCGGAATCCACACCATCGGCGCGGGCGGCGGCAGCGTCGCGCGCCTCGATGCAGCCAACGGTCTCCACGTGGGGCCGGCCAGCGCCGGTGCGGTGCCCGGGCCCGCGTGCTACGGCCGCGGAGGCAGCCAAGCGACCGTCACCGATGCCAACCTGGTCCTCGGTTATCTCGATCCCGGCGCGACCTTCGGCGGCAGCGTAAAGCTCGACATCGAAGCCGCGCGCGCGGTGGTGCGTCGGCGCATCGCCGAGCCGCTCGGTATCGGCCTCGAAGAAGCCGCCTACGGAATCCTACGGATCGTCAACGCGCAGATGACCAACGGCATTCGCGTCGTCAGCGTGCAGCAAGGCCACGATCCCCGCGACTTCGTTCTCGTCGCGTTCGGCGGCAACGGGGCGGTACACGCCGGTCGCCAGGCCGAAGACCTCGACATCGGCACCGTGCTCGCGCCGCGCATGGCCGGCGCGTTCTCGGCGTTCGGCGGTCTGTTCGCGGCGCCGCAGATCGACCACCTCGCGACCTGGGTCGGCCGCTGCGACGACGCCGACGGCGGCGAACTCGGTGACGCGTTTGCCGCACTTCGCGACAAGGGGCGCGCGGTTCTCGGCACCGAAGTCGAACTGCAGCACGAGTGCTGGCTGGCGTGCCACTACGCGGGGCAGACCTCGGAGATCTGGGTACCGATCGAGGTCGGTCATGGCGCGGTCGATGGCGAATCGCTGCAAGCCGCGGCGCAGTGCTTTCACGTCACTCACGAACGCGAGCGTTCGTTCGCCAAGCGACAGGAGCCGGTGCACGTCATCGGGATCAAGGTGACGAGCCGTCGCCCGCGGCGTCGACCGCCGCCCACCGCTGCGTCGGCTGCTGGCGCGTCCGGCGGCACTGCAGTCGCTGCGAGCCGGCGCGACGTGTACTTCAGCAGCGAGGACGGATGGGTTGCGACGCCGGTCTATGACGGTTCACAACTTGGAGCCGGCGCGTTGCTCGAAGGCCCCGCGATCGTCCAGGAGCCCGACGCGACCATCGTCGTCTACCCGCACTGGTCGTGCCGCCTCGACCAACACGACATCTATCACCTGACCTACCGCAGAGGCCGGCCATGAGCGAGCTAACCAACCAAGTCGCAAGAAAACTCGACCCGATCACAGTCGAGGTGATCCGCGGCTTTCTCGAAACCGTCGCCGACGAAATGTCGCTGACGATGAAGCGCACTGCGGTCACGCCGATCTTCAGCGAGTCTTCGGACTACTCCTGCGCGGTGATGGACGATCGCTCGCGTCTGATCGCGCAGGCCCTCAGGACCGCGTCGCTGCCGGTCCATATGGGGGCGATGAAGTTTTCGGTTGCGAGCGTGCTCGGCGATTTCGTCGGCGACATTCACGACGGTGACGTCTTCCTGGTCAACGATCCGTACCACGGCGGCTCGCACATTCCCGACCTCACGATGGTCATGCCGGTGCACTTCGAGGGCCGACTGGTGCTGTTCCCCGCGGTTCGCGCGCACCAGATGGACACCGGCGCGATGACCCCGGGATCCTACTCGCCGACCGCCACCGAAATCTGGCAGGAAGGGCTGCGCCTGCCGCCGATCCGGATCTGCGACGGCGGCCGGATGCGCGAAGACCTGATCAGGATGCTCGAACTCAACACGCGGCTGACGACGTTTCGCGGCGACTTGATGGCCATGCTCGCGGCTTGCCGGGTAGGTGCGCGGCGCATCGGCGAGTTGCTGGCGAAGTACGGAGTCCCGACGGTGCGCGCGGCTTGCGACGAAGCGATCGCGAGCGGCGTGCGTCGCATTCGCGCCGAGGTCGCCGCCTGGCCGGACGGTGACTACGTGGGCGAAGCGTTCCTGGATCACGACGGCATGGGAACCATCGACATCAACGTGCGCTGTACCTTGCGGGTGCGCGGAGATCACTTGTGCGTCGATCTCACCGGGTCTCACCAGCAGGTCGGCAGCTACGTCAACAGTTCCAAGGCCAACACCTACTCCAACGTGTACCTGGGGGTGGCGACGATGCTCGATCCCGAAATCCCCAAGAACGAGGCGTTTTTCGAGGCGCTCGAGATCGTGCTGCCTGGGCACTCGGTGGTCAATGCCGATCCGCCGGCGCCGGTGACGGCGTGCACGCTCAACATCGGCGGCGAGATCGCCGAAGCGGTGGCCTACGCTTTCGAAGCGATTCTGCCCGAACGCGTCTACCCGCAGACGCTCAAGATCGGCGCGCTGGTGATGAGCTTCGGCATGCAGCCCGACAGCGGCGAGTTTTTTCTCGACGCCAACATCGACAGCACCGCCGGCTGGTCGAGCGCGGTGCGCGGCATGGACGGCTGGGGAGGCCTGCCCAACCACTACGGGATGTCGACGCTGGCCAACGCCGAGATCGTCGAGATGCGCTTTCCGTATCGCGTGGTCGAGCGTGAACTGGTAGCCGACACCGGCGGCCCGGGACGCTGGCGCGGCTGCTGCGGATCGCGCGGCGTCAAGCGTGTGCTGGCGCCGATGCTGCTCAACTTCTCGGCGGTCGGGCGTCGCTGGCCGATCCGCGGAATCGCCGGCGGCCGCGATGGCGCGCCCAACTGCTGGACGATGGATTGGGGCACGCCGCAGGCGCGCGAGGCCACCGGTCTCGGATACATGGTCCCGCTCGCACCCGACACCGACTGGTGTCTCCAACTCGGCGGCGGCGGCGGCTGGGGCGATCCGCTGGAGCGCGATCCCGCCGCGGTGCTCGAAGACGTGCTCGACGGCTACGTCAGCGTCGCCGGCGCAGCAAGCGCCTACGGCGTAGTGTTGACGGCCGACGGCCGCGCGCTGGACGGCGAGGCAACGCGACGTTTGCGCGAGCGGCCGCGATAGCAAGGCCGTCCGCAAGACGGCTGCTCGAGACCGGCCTGTATTTGCCAGCGTGGCGGCCGCCGATGTAGAGGAGCAGCGGGACGGGTCAGGGCTGGCCGGGGGGACAGGTCTGAGCGAAGGGGGAGAACGTTCGATGGGACTGCGGCAGCACTTTTCCGAACTCAGTCGTTCGCAGCGCCACACTTTCCTGGCGTCGGTAGCCGGCTGGTCACTCGACGCTTTCGACTTCTTCATCTTCGTGTTCGCGCTCAACGCGATCGCGGGTGAGTTCAAGGTCGAAGTCAAAGCGGTCGCCGAGGGTATCTTCCTGACTCTGGCGATGCGTCCGTTGGGCGCGTTGTTCTTCGGCTGGCTCGCCGAGCGTTACGGGCGCCGTCCCATCTTGATGATCAACATCGTCAGCTTCTCGGTGTTCGAAGTGGCGTCGGCCTTCGCACCAGACCTGACCACGCTGCTGATCCTGCGTGCGTTGTTCGGTTTCGCGATGGGCGGCGAGTGGGGCATCGGCGCGGCGCTGGCGCTCGAGTCGCTGCCGGCCGCAGGCCGCGGCTTCTTCTCAGGGATTCTTCAGGAAGGTTACGTGATCGGTTATCTGCTGGCGTCGGTGCTGTTCGCGTTCGGGTTCGACGCGCTCGGCTGGCGCGGGATGTTCGTGGTCGGTGCCGCGCCCGCGTTGCTGGTCCTGTACATCCGTACCACCGTCGACGAATCTCCGGCATGGCTGGCCGGACGTCAGGCCGAGCGCACCACCCCGGCGCAGGCACTGGCCGCAGTACGAAGCTACTTGCCGATTTTTCTGTTCATGGTCGTGTTGATGGCCTGCTTCAACGCGTTATCGCACGGATCCCAGGACTTGTATCCGACCTTCCTCGAGGTCCAGCACCACTACGACGCGCGCAACACCGGCGCGATCGCGATCGTCTACAACATCGGCGCTTTGTGCGGCGGGATCTTCTTCGGCGGGCTGTCGGAGAGACTCGGGCGCAAACGCGCGATCGCACTCGCGGCGATCCTTGCGCTTCCGATGATTCCGTTGTGGGCCTACGCGAGCACGGTGGTGTCGTTTGCCGCCGGTGCTTTCGCGATGCAGTTCATGGTTCAGGGCGCGTGGGGAATCGTTCCGGCCCATCTCAACGAGCTGTCGCCGCCGGCGGTGCGTGCGATCTTGCCGGGTTTCGCCTACCAGCTCGGCAATCTCGCGATGGCACGGATGGGCCCGTTCCAGGCCGGAATCGCCCACGCCCACGGCGACGACTACGCGTCGATTCTATCGTGGACGATAGCGATTGTCGGCGTCGCGCTGGCGATCGTCGTGACGCTGGGCCCAGAAGCGAAGAGTTCCGAGTTCACGAGCCGGAGCTGACGCGGGGCGTGGCGACGAGCCGCGCGTAGCGAGGCTTCGCCCGCGCACGGAATCGGAGCACCGGCCGCGCAATGTGTCCCACTGGCGCCGCTCAGGCGAGGCCGGTGTAGTGATTCGCCCCGATGTCCGTCGCGGTGATTGAATCATGACTTGGAGTGCGGTATGGCAACTGGTATGGCCACCTCCAAAGTCACGGTCACACTCGAAGACCAACAACTGCTGGCGATCCGCTCGCTGGTCGCCTCCGGCAAGGCAGACAGTGTGTCGGGCTTCGTCAAGCACGCCGTCGACGTGTCGCTTGCCGATGTCGTGGGTTGGGGCGCACTGCTCGGCGCTGCACTGACGCAGACCGGCGGTCCGCTGACCCGGAACGAACGAAAGTGGGCGGACGCGATACTCCAGGGGGGCAAGCCTGAGAAGCGCAGGCGCAAGGCTGCCGCGTGAACGGTGTCACTCTCGACGCCTGGGTGCTGATCGCGCTCGATCGCGGTGACCGCCGCGTCGTGGCGCTGATCGCGAGGGCGGCCGAGATCGGCGCTCGGATCACCGTGCCGGCCACGGCGTTGGCTCAGGCCATCCGGCGACCGCAGAAGCAGGCCCGCCTCGCTCGTCTGCTGCGCCAACCACGCACCGCGTTGGTGCCACTGGACGGCACTGATGCGACGCAGGTCGGCCTGCTGCTCGCAGCAAGCCGAACGACCGACATCGCCGACGCTCACGTCGTCATCTGCGCGCGGCGCCACGGCGAACCGATTGCGACAAGTGACGTCGCAGACCTGGCGCGCCTGGATCCGGGCGCTCGTCTGATCGCGATCTAACGTTACTGGAGCCGGACGAGACGTCTGAAAAAGTTCGTGCCGTGCAACTCACTCGCGGTGGCGCTATTGCGGGTCGGCCGGTGCGATGACGAGTTTGTCGTCCTTGACGGTGACCAGCATCGGTTCGCTCACGAACATCCCGGTGCCGGGGTGATTCGTCAGCGTGACCACCAGCCCCGGATTCCACGACACCGAAAAACCACCGGACCTGGCGGCGAAGTACTTCACGTCCCGAAACGTTCCGTCTTCGGCGAGAAGCACGAAGGCGACCGTCGAGCCGAGGTATCCGAGGTACAGAGCACCCTCGCGCAGAGGGATGATCGTTTCTTGTCTCGGACCCTGGGCGGCCGTTTCCACATCATCCTTCCATCTGGCGGGGATATCGGTCTTTCGCAGCCGCTCGTAGACTTTCGGGAGCAGGCTCACGGCCGGAGCGCTCGAGGCTACGAGGGCCGTAGGCAGGGCAGCGAAAAGTAGCACGGCAACGATGACGAGTCGGAGACCCATGAGGTACACGGGCGCGTGGTGGCTCGGCGTCTTCGGGCGGCTTGGTAGTTGTTGTGACATCGGGTCCCTCCGTGCGCCGCTCAAAGCCGGCAAGCTGAAAGGGTGAAAGTCCCAAACAGTGAAGGTTTAGCCAGCCACATTGGCTCCGAGTCATGCGTCGCTGTCCGTGAGGGCAGGGGCGAAGCGTTGACAGGGGAAGGTGCGGGCCGGGCATTGAGCCGCGTAATCGATGCCCTCGTGCTGGAGCACGAGGCCTTTCGGGGTGCCGACGTCGTGGAGATAGACACCGTCGTTGCCTGTGTCCGGTGTGTTACTATTCCCACGGCAAACGAAGTCCGCACGTTTGCGACAACGGTGCAGGTCCGCAACGTGCCCGCCGGGCTTTACCGGGCTGCTACCGGTCGTAGCGCTCCAACGAGATCTGGAGCGTTCCGTGCTCGGCTTCGATCTCGACCTTGCCGTTACTGGTAGCCTTGGACAGCAACCACTGGACCTTACTAGGCTGGGCCTCGTTCGTGCTGGTGATCTGCCAGCCGTTGGCCGGGATCGCGGCGAGGTAGAACCTCTTGACGTTGTCGAAGGTGTCACTGGTGGTGAACTTCGCTTCGATGCTGCGCGTGAACCCGGCGTGTGGTTCCGCACGCAGTTCGACGCGCGTGGCGCCCGGATAGTCGGGGAGGTCGGCGACTGCGGCAGCCACAGTCGGAACAGCCGCGGGCGCTACCGCAGGCGCCGCTGCGGGTGCTACCGCGGGTGCTGCTGCCGGAACTGCTGCGGGAGCCGCCGCGGGTGCGGCAGCCGGAGCCGCTGCCTGCTGCTCGTTCCCCTTGCAGGCGACGAAACTCATCGAGGCGACAACGAGGACAAGGACCACCACTCTTTTCATTTTGGTTTCCTTCCCTGGGGGCGGCGTTCTCGCTCCCATTTCTTCTTGCGCGGTGTTCAGACTGTATCAGCGGAAAGCATGCCGTCAATAGCGGCGAACGGCACAGGCAAGAAGCGACGCGAGGGCAGGCGGGCCGAGCCTCTGGTGAAAGCGCCCCACGAGTGCCAAGACGGCGGCGTAGCGGAAGACCTACCGGTGGGTCAGCGCAACGGATCCACGAGCACGCCCGGGGTCATCACTCCCGCCGGATCGACCCCGACTTCAGACCCCGGGTGGCCGTGCTATGGTCGCAGTATGTCTGCATCGTCGCGCTTCACTCCGCTGATCGCCGCTGCGGTCGTCGCGCTCGGATTTCCTGCGAGCTTGCAGGCCTCGCCACCGCCGATGGAGCGGATGATCGTAGTCCGATCGGCCGAGGCGCCGCTGTTGAACGAGATCGAGAGCGACGAACCCGCCGTTGAGGTTGCGCGCGCCGGAGAGTTGCTCGAGGTGCTACGGCCGCTTCCGCCGATGGACCTCGGGTGGCAGTCGGTCATGATCTTCGGCGGACCCACCGTCGAGCGTGGCGGTCCTATGGCCGAGGTGCGGCGAGCCCCCGGCGATGCGATTCTCTTCGCATTCACGGTCGACTTTGGCGACACGGTGGAGGTACCGGCGGCGAACTGGTTCTGCGAGCGCATCGCCGCCGATTCGTCCTTGCCCGAAGCTGCGCGGCGCACCGGATGCGCAAGGATGCTGCGCCGGGTTTTGCTTCCGAGCGGAGCGGTCGTTGCGTTCGAACCGTGCGTGTCGGGTTCCTGCCCGGCGGCGTGGTGGCACGACGGCCGCCTCTCCACGATCGCGATCGACGGGATTGTCTCGGCGAGGGTGGTGGCAGGGCGCGGCGACGGAGTGCTGCTGCTCACGACCCGGTGGGTGCGCGACAACGGCACTTGGAGCGGCGGCACGCTGGCCCCGGTCGCGCTCTCCGGCGACTCGCTCGCGCGCCTGACTGACATTCCGATCGACGAAGTCGATGCGCGCGATGCAATGCAGGTCGTCTCGCGCGAGGTGAAGGTCGAGATCACCTCGCCCGAACCGGGGCGCTCCGTGGTGCAGGTCAGCGGCCATAGCCGCGTGCGCGCCCGCGCCGATGGGCGCGAGCTTTCCAGCAAGCCGGTAGGCGAATGGCACCAACTCCCGTGACGCGTCGGTCCCTCGACCGATGGGTATGGCGCGAGGCGGCGTCAGGCATTTCCGGGAGAGTGGTGGTAGGTAGCAGGTGGGAGCGGTCCTCTGTATGGATCACGAGCGTTTTGGCTGGCGTAACCCGAAGCACCTTGGGGGCAGATATGAAATCGCGTTGGTGTGCACTCTGGATTGTCAGCTTCGTGCTGGCGGCATTCTTCACCTCGACCGCGTTCGCGCAGAGCAAGACCTGGACGGCTGATGCCGATTTCGACAGCGGTGTTCTGAACAACGTAGTTCACACGCCCGCGAACCAGCTCGATCTCGGTCCCACCGCGGTCTCGCAGGCGCACACGGTGTGGGCGACTAACTACCTCTACGGCTACGTCGTGCGCATGGACACTTTGACCGGCAAGCAGACCGCCCGCTACGATTCCGCGCTGCAGATCGTCGAGGGCTTGCCGAGCGGTGCGCGCCCGCCGCGCGAGTACTGCGATTTCGGTTCGAACGGCAACTGCCCCGGCCGTGTCGCGGTCGATACGAGCGGCGACGTCTGGATAGTCAACCGGGCCTTCGGTCATCAAGGTACGCTGACGAGGATCGCCGGCGACATCACGCGTTGCGTCGACCGCAACGGCAACTCGGCCATCGAAACCTCGGTCGATACCAACAACGACGGCGTCATCGACGTCACGTCGCCAACCGAGTTCCTCGGTCAGAACGACGAGTGTGTCCTGACGACGTTCCCCTTGGGGGTGAACAATACCTACGCGCGTTCGGTCGCGATCGACAAGAACGGGAAGATCTGGGGCGGCACTTTTACGGACGGAAAGATCTATCGTTTCAATCCGAACCCGCCCTACGCGCTCGAGGCGACGGTGACCGTGGGCGGTAACCCCTACTCGATGGCCGCCGGCGGGGATTACATCCTGGTCTCCAACGCGGCCGCCAGCGGGACCAAGCGAGTCCACATCTCGACACTGGCGGTAGAGTCGGTCGCCTGCCCCGCGACCTACGGACTGGTTGCGACGCCTGCGGGCGACGCCGCTTGGCTCGGCGGTTATTTCTCCGGCAGCAACATCTACAAGGCCGACTTCACGACCAGCACCTGCACGACGATCCCGACCTCGGGCCAGGTGACGGCGATGACGCTGGACCTGGCGGGCAACGTCTGGGCCGCAAGCTACACGACCCACGTGCTGTTCAAGTACAGCTCTGCCGGCGTTCTGATCGGCAGCTATCCCGCCGGCGGTACCAACCCGCACGGGTTGGCTGTCGATTTCCAGGGTAACATCTGGACGGTTCTTCACGGTCCGGCCTCCCTGTCGAAGATCAGTTCGGCCACCGGCGCTCTCGTCGGCACCTACTCGATTGCAGGGCCAGGGATTCCCAACGCAGATCCGTACCTGTACGGAGACTACACGGGGGCGCAGCTCGATCGGCAGGCTCCGTACACCCGCGCGGGCAGTTGGGACGGGATCTTCGACGGTCAGCTCGCGGGGCTTTCGTGGAGCACCGTGAGGTGGAACACCGAGCCGCAGGGAGCCGAGCCGGCCGGAACATTGGTGGTGGTGGGCGTGCGTGCGGCCGACACTCTGCCGGCGTTGTCGTCGGCGTCGTACACGCCGACGGGCAACGGCGCGCCGCTCGTCGGCATCGCCGGCCGCTACGTGCAGGTTCGGAGCGACCTGACGAGTCCCGGCTGGGCCACGCCCTCGCTGAGCGACATCACCGTGGAGGGGCCCTGCGCGATTCCGGGCGAGAGCTGTTGCCTCAGCGATGGCGACTGCGACGACCTGAACGTGTGTACGTCCGACAGCTGCCCGGCGCTTGGCGGTGTGTGCGCGCACGTCAACAACCCGGACTGCTGCACGACCGACGCGCAATGTGCCGCGCTGACCGACGACTGCAACGTGGGTGCGTGCGACCAGACGAGCAACACCTGCCAGGCGCAGCCGGCCAACCAAGGCGGCGCCTGCGACGACGCCGACGCGTGCACGGTCGGGACAACTTGTGATGCCGGTGGACAGTGCGTCGGGGGTGGCGCGGTCGATTGCAATGACGGTGACCCGTGCACGCGCGATAGCTGCCTCGGCGGCTGTATCAACAACGCCGCGCCGGCCGCAACCTGCCTCGACGCCCCGAAGACGTCACTGCTGGTCAAGTACGGTGCGAGCGACGCGAAGGATCTGATCAAGTGGAAGTGGGGCAGCGGCGCCGAGATCATCCAGGCGAACCTGGCCGACCCGAAGAATTCGACCACCTACACGCTGTGCGTCTATGACTCTACGGGCGGCATCGACTTCAGGGTCGCCGCTTTGCGGATCGATCCCAACGCTGCGTGGATCGACAAGACTCCGAAAGGCTGGAAGTACACCGACAAGGCCGGCAGCGAGGATGGGGTGATCAAGGCACGGCTGAAACCGGGGGTGCAGGGCAAGTCCTGGGCCGGCGTCTCTGCGAAGGGCGCCAACATCCCGATGCCGACGCCGCTGAGCGGCACTGAAATGTTCGACCTGGATGGCCGGGTGACGGTGCAACTCTTCAACGACGCGACCTCGACGTGCTGGAACTCGCAGTTCACTACCGCAAGGAAGAACACGCAGGTGATGTTCCAGGCCAAGACTCAGTGACCGTGCGCCGGCCTGACGGTTTCCTCACCGGCACCCACCTCGGCGATCTCTACGGTCTGCCGCCCACCGGCCGCACGGTCAGAGTGGAAGGTGCGACCTTCACGCGAATGAGCGCCGACGGACTGGTCACAGAAGACTTCCACTTCTCGAACATGGCCGCATTGCTGGCGCAGCTCGGGGTCGGGTGAATCGACGACGATGAGTTTTCCGTTGCCGTGAGTCCAGCCGGCGGTGACCTGTCCGGGAGCGTGCGCGTCAGCGTGCTGTTGCCGGTGCGCAACGCCGAGCCGTGGCTCGCAGAATCGATCGATTCGGTGCTGGCTCAGAGCGAGTCGTGCCTCGAACTCATCGCAATCGACGACGGCAGCAGCGATGCCAGCGCGGCCATACTCGACGAATACGCGCGTCGCGACCGCCGCGTTCGCGTGCTGTCTACCAGTGAAGGCCGGCGCGGAATCGTCGAGGCACTCAATCTGGCGCTGGCCGCGGCACGTGCGCCGTACGTCGCACGCATGGACGCCGACGACCGCATGCATCCGCAGCGGCTCGCGATGCAGGTGGCGGCTCTCGACGACGACCCCGAACTGTTCGGCGTCTGCTGCCGTACGCGAGCGTTCCCCGAAGCCGCGTTGCGTGACGGGATGCGCGCGTATCTGGACTGGCAGAACGGGCTGGTCGCCAGCGACGAACTCGCGCGTGACCGCTTCATCGAAAGTCCGATCCTGCATCCGTCGGTGACACTGCGCAGTGGGCTGCTGCGCGAGCGCCTGGGCGGTTGGCGCGACGCCGGTTGGCCCGAGGACTGGGACTTGTTCCTGCGCGCCTTCGAGGACGGATTGCGAGTGTGCAGACTTCCGGAGGCATTGCTCGAGTGGCGGCTGCACGCGGCGCAGTCGACGCGTACCGACCGGCGTTACAGCGAGGCGGCGCTGCTGGCGGCCCGCGCACACTTTCTTGCCCGCCACCTGCGGCGCGCGCTCGGCGACGGCCGCGTGCTGTGGATTCTCGGTGCCGGTCCGGTGGGCAAGAGCCTGGTGAAAGCACTCGCCGGCGAAGCGATCGAGGTCGCGGGCCTGGTCGAAGTCGATCCGCGCAAAATCGGCGGCGTGGTGCGCGACGGCGCCCGAAGATGGCCGGTGGTCGCGCACGCGGGCCTGCGAGAGAAACAGCCGCGGCCCTTCGCCATCAGCGCGGTGGCCGGTGCCGCGGCCCGCGCTCGGGTGCGCGCCGAACTTGCCGGCTGGGGCTGGTCCGAGGGAGCCGACTTCGTGGTTGCGGCCTGAGGCGCGGCATCGACAGCGACCGAGATTTTTTCCGCACCCGCCTTCATCTAAAGAAGGACATCCGGCTGTCGCAGCACCGCGAGAACGTCGCGCGACTCAGGTATTTCGTCTGTTGTCAGGCTATTGAATAAGTGTCGTGAGCCCGTTCAAAATGGTCCAGATGCAAGGCGCGCGCGAAAAGCCGCGAGCGGAGGCGTACTTCCAGTACGCCGTAGCGAGTGGTTTCGCGCGCAACGAAGCAGATGGGCCATTTTCAACGGGCTCCCAGGAGTACGTCCGCTGATGACCATGCAACGCACACCGCTGCTGCTCTCCAGGATCATGGAGCGCGGGCCCTTGCTTGCCCCCGACGAGGAAATCGTCACCCGCACCGATGCTGGCGTGCACCGGCAGAGCTACGCCGACCTGCGCAGCCGCTCGCACCAGCTGGCGCACGCGCTGGCAGCTCACGGCATCGCGCTGGGCGACCGCGTCGCGAGCTTCATGTGGAACAACCACCGCCACCTGGAACTCTACTACGCGGTGCCTTCGATGGGCGCGGTGCTGCACACGCTCAACATCCGTCTGGGTGCGCACGACCTCGTCTACATCGCCAACCACGCCGCCGACCGCTTGATCTTCGTCGACGACGACCTGCTGCCCAAGGTCGAAGAGATCGCCGATCGGCTGCCGACCGTCGAGCGCTACGTCGTGTGCTCGCAGACCGGCAGGTGGAAGACGTCGCTCAGAGGCGCGATCGACTACGAGGAGTTCATCGCGGGCAAACCCGCCAAGTACGCCTGGCCCGAACTCGACGAGAACGCGCCGATGGGCTTGTGCTACACCAGCGGCACCACCGGCAACCCCAAGGGCGTGATGTACACGCACCGCTCGACCTATCTGCACTCGATGGCCTCGGCGATGACCGATTCGTTGGAACTCTCGGCCAAGGACAGCAGTTGCGCGATCGTGCCGATGTTCCACGCGATGAGCTGGGGGCTGCCGTTCACCGCGACGATGCTGGGCGCCAAGCAGGTGCTGCCGCACCGCTTCATGGACGCCAAGAGTCTTCTCGACCTGTTCGTAGGCGAACGCGTGACGATCTCGGCCGGCGTTCCGACGATCTGGCAGGCGGTGCGAGCGGCTTACGAGGCCGAGCCGACGCGCTGGGACCTCGGCGAGCTGAGCCGTCTGACCTGCGGGGGCTCGGCACCGCCGGTGTCGCTGATGCGCTGGTACTGGGACCACCTCGGCGTCGAGATGATCCAGGGCTGGGGCATGACCGAGACCAATCCGCTCGGCACCATTTCGCGTCGCGTAGCCAAGCGTTCACAGCTCGACCTGTCGCTCGACCAGCAGTTCGCCAACGCCGCCAAGGCAGGGCTGCCCATCCCCGGCCTCGACATCGAGATCGTCGACGACAAGTGGCAGCCGCTGCCGCACGACGGCGAGACGGTGGGCGAATTGCTGATTCGCGGCCCGTGGATCGCGTCGGAGTACTACAAGGATCCGCAGCCCGACAAGTTCCACGACGGTTGGCTGGTGACCGGCGACGTCGCCAAGATCGACCGCGAGCAGTACCTGGTCATCGCCGACCGCTCCAAAGACCTGATCAAGTCGGGCGGCGAGTGGATATCGTCGGTGGACCTCGAGAACACCATCGTGGCGCTGCCCGGGGTCGCGCAGGCGGCGGTGGTCGCGCAGCCGCATCCCAAGTGGGACGAGAGGCCGGTGGCGCTGGTGGTGCGATCTCCCGGCGCCGAACTCACCCAACAGGCGGTGCTCGAACACTTGGCGCGGCACTTCGCGAACTGGCAACTTCCCGACGAAGTCGTTTTCGTCGACGCGCTGGCCCTCACCTCGACCGGCAAGCTCGACAAGAAGGTGCTGCGCGCCAATCTGAAGGAGCAAGGTTACCAGTTGCCCGACCTGCGCCGCGGCAACTCCCGTTCGTAGAGGGACGACGCTTCACGCGCGAAGAATCGAGGTTCCTTCTCCGGCGTTTCTCTGGGAAAATCGGTTCTCAGTGTCCGGCTGAGATTGCGACGAGATGAGAAACTCCAAGCGCCCTCTGGCGTCGATCCTGTGCCTGTTGCTGGTCGCGCTTCCCGCCTGTCGCGCTCACTCGGGTGAGGCACTGGTCTGCTATCAGTCGAAACTTGCCGCGGTCCATTGGGGGGCGACGCGCCTGTTGCGCTGCGCTGCACTGATTTCGAGCGATTCCGCCGGCGTCCGAGCGCAGCGCGCGGCGTGGTGTATCGAACGGGCCGGGCGCCGCATCGGCGCGATGCTGGCGGCCGCCGACGAGGCCGGCGCGGCCAGTGGCTTTCGGTGTCCGGCCGACGCCGAGAACCTCGGACTGGAAGGTGCGGCGACCTGGCCGCTGGACATCTTCAACGAAACCGTTGCCGGCGACTTCGCCGTGGCCCGGCACTGTGCGCGCAGGCGCTCGCGCGCGACCGCGAGCTACGCGTCGGCCTATCTGCGCTGCCGCGCGGTCAGCGATCAGGACGATTCGAGCGACGCGGCCGCGTGCGCGCAGCGTGCACGTCTTTTCTTCGAGCGCGCCTGGGGCGATGCGGCCGCCGAAGGTTGCCGCCGCGACATCGCCGGCGCCGACGTCGCCGAACGCATCGAGAGCGAAGTCGAAGCCGGCGCCGCGCGCTTGCGCGTACGTTGCGGAGACCATCGCCGCGAAGGCTTCGAGACCTGCGACGACGGCGGCACCTTGGACGGCGACGGTTGCAGCGCGGACTGTCGCAGTGAGACCTGCGCGCGGGTCGGGGACGAGGTTCAATGTCTCGCCTGCCCCGCCGATTCCGAGCCCGACTACGAGCAGCAACAGTGCCGCTGCCCGGCAGGTTTTGACGGCGAGCCGGGCTCTTGTCAGGACATCGACGAATGTGCGGCCGGCCAGACCTCGTGTCCGGAAGGACGTCCCTGCGTCAACGTACCGGGTTCTTTCGCCTGTGCGATACCCTGCACCGAGCAGGCCTTCGAAGAAGCGATCGCGTCGTGCGGTGCGCCCACGGGTCACATAGCGTTCGATTGCCGCGATACCATCATCGCGATCGCACAAGCGAGCGGCACCCGTCCGCGCCGCGTCGACTGCGACGGCCTCGTCATCGACGGACTCGATCGCAACATCTCGTTCGAAATGGATCCGCTGTGCTGGCGCATCCCGCTCGATGTCACGCAGTGCTCGGGGCCTCTGGAATACGACGGAACGTGTGCGTGCCCCGACGTCGACAACGGCACGACGTTTCTGCTGCTGACAGGCGCCGGCGACGTGGTCCGCAACATCGCGGTACGTGGGTTCTTCGACGGCATCCGCGCGCAGGGGGTAGGAGACCTGGTCGAGAACGTGAGCTTCGAACGCATCTGCGACGACGCGTTCGGGAGCGTCGGAGGCGGCGTTGGCAACCTGTTCCGCCATCTCGCAGTGAGCGACGGCTGCGACAAGTGCGCGCAGAGCGCCGGCAGCGTGGCGGCCACCGATCCGGATCCGCGACTCGGCGCGCACTACAACGCGATCTTCTCGGACATCGACTTCCTAGGCTGTCGCACCCCGCTGCGAATGGCACAGGGAGGCCGCTTCCGCATCGAAGACGCGCGTATGGGTCCGGGCACCGACGTCGCCTTCGCGTGCGACGGTCCGCGCTTTTCGAGCGCAAAGCCCGGCGCTCTGGTGATCGAGATGCAGCGCAGCACGATCTCGGACTGCCGCCGCGGCGTGCGCTTCGGCCGCTACGCTGCGGGGATTCTCGAAGGCAACTCGATTCGAACCTGCGCGCTGCGCGGCGTGTGGGCGGGAGGCGATGCCCAGGTGTCGTTGTCTGCCAACGACATCCGTGCCAACGGCGGCAAGGGATCTTCCGAGTACGGCTTCGGCGGCGTGGCGGCGGTAGGAAACGCGCGCGTCGATCTTGGCGGGGGCAGCCTCGAAATCGGCGGGGCGAGCGTCGTCAGCCGCGGTGCCAACGCGATCTGCGACAACTACCGGCCCGAGGGAATTCGCAGCGACGTCGACAACGCCTCGAGCGGAGTGATCGCGGCCGAAGACAATTGGTGGTGCACCAAGGACTCGCCGTCGCTGCGAGTTGCAGGGCCCGTCGACGTGATGCCGTACCTCGAGCGCGCACCCTAGGTTCCTTGTCCGGCGCAATTCGATGCAGATGAGTCAAGTTTTGTTCGCTCGTCTTTCACCATACATCTCGTCGGTCTGAGGCGTAGCCTCGCTAGGTTTCAGCGCTGCAGCGTTGCCAGGGCTTGACGGGCGATCTCGGCTTCCTCGTCGGTGGGAACGACCAGTATCTTGACCGCGCTGTCGTCGCGATGGATGGCGGCGATCGCGTCGGGCGCGGCGCGATCGCCGCGCGGCAGGCCGGCGTTGCGCGCTTCGTCGAGCGCGATGCCGAGGGCGCCGAGGCCCTCGCAGACGCGGCTGCGCACGCGCGCCGAGTTCTCGCCGATGCCGCCGGTGAAGATCAACGCGTCGGCACCGCCGAGCACCGCCAGGTAGGAGCCGACGGTTTTCTTGACGCGGTAGCAGAACATCTCGAAAGCCAGGGCGGCGCCGGCATCGCCGGTGGCGGCACGTCTTTCGATTTCCCTCATGTCGGCGCTGCCGCCGACGCCGAGCAATCCGCTGTGCTGAGAGAACAGAGCTTCGATTTCCTCCAGCGGCATTCGCGTGCGGCGCGCGAGGTAGAACGCGACCGCGGGGTCGATGTCGCCGCAGCGGGTTCCCATCATCAGACCTTCGAGCGGAGTCATTCCCATCGAGGTGTCGACGCTGCAGCCGCCCTCGATGGCGGCCGCGCTGGCGCCGGCTCCCAGGTGCAGAGAGACCGCGCGTAGTTGGTGCAGCTGGGTGCCGAGCCAGGCGGCAGCACGCGCCGCGACGTAGTGGTGAGAGGTGCCGTGGAACCCGTAACGGCGCACCGCGTGGTCGCGGTAGAAGCGCGCGGGCAGCGCGTAGCGGAACGCGTACTCGGGCAGGGTGTGGTGGAAAGCGGTGTCGAAGACGGCGACGTGCGCGAGCCCCGGA
>Ga0172370_10000605_pt1 | contig 55959 bp, 48 predicted proteins | sample LakKiv5m_FD_114538 | JGI IMG/M metagenome (GOLD analysis project Ga0172370, IMG submission 114538) | Freshwater microbial communities from Kabuno Bay, South-Kivu, Congo - kab_022012_11.5m | ecosystem: Environmental > Aquatic > Freshwater > Lake | place: Democratic Republic of the Congo...
ATCGTTCGCAAGATCATCACCGACATGAATATTGAAGCGCAGGTCATCAAGGTGACCGATTACAACGACATCACCGCCTACAACATCCTCTCTACACCCGGTCTGGTCATCAACGAAAAGGTCGTTTCCTACGGCAGGATCCCAACGCCTGCGGAAGTAACCACCTGGGTTGCCGACGCGCTGCAAACCGCATAATCATGCTCACAGTCACCCTGTACGGCACACCTGCCTGTCGTCGCTATCAGAAAATGCGGGATGTGGTTGTTGCGGAGGCGGAAAGACTCGGGATTGCGATTCGAGTGGAGGAAATTGGCGATGTTGAACAACTCTCCAAGATCAATCCTTTGAGTCTGCCGCGCCTTTACATTGCAGGAGACCTGGTCGCTTCACAGAATCCACCGAAGGCACAGGCGATTGAGAGTGTCTTGAAGAAAACGTTACCCCCCAAATAACCCTTACCTCTTTGTTTTGTGATACAAGCACCGACCAGGAGAAAATATTAATATGAAAAAAGTTCTATTTTTATGTACCGGCAATTCCTGCCGTTCACAAATGGCGGAGGCAATTGTCAATGCCAGGATGGGGGAGATGTGGCAGGCGGTGAGCGCCGGTACAAAGCCGGCTGGTTACATTCATCCCAAGGCGCTGGCAGCATTATCCGAGATCGGTATTCAACATGCTGGAACCTCCAAACATGCCGATGAATTCAAGGGGCAGGATTTCGACCTGGTTGTCACGGTCTGCGATTCAGCAGCGGAGGAATGCCCGGTCTGGTTGGGCAAAGGTAAAAAGGTCCACCACAGCTTCCCGGACCCCGCCCTCACCGATGACTTGAATGATTTTCGCTCGGTACGCGATGACATCGAGCGGGTGATGATCGAATTGTTATCGAACTCTTAACCAGGAGAAAAGCATGTCCCAACAAACCAGTGTTTCCAAACAATTATCCTTCCTCGACCGCTACCTGACGCTCTGGATTTTCCTGGCGATGGCGGTTGGCGTTTTGATTGGGTTCCTCTTTCCGGAGGGAGTCAACCAATTCAACGATGCTGTATCCGTCGGAACGACCAACATCCCGATTGCCATCGGTTTGATTTTGATGATGTACCCACCGTTCACCAAGGTCAAGTATGAGGAGTTGGGCGAGGTCTTCCGCAATAAGAAAGTGCTCACGCTCTCCCTCATTCAGAACTGGGTGATCGGTCCCGTGCTGATGTTTGCACTGGCGATCATTTTCCTGCGCGGATACCCCGAATATATGGCAGGCTTGATCATGATTGGATTGGCGCGCTGCATTGCAATGGTGATCGTGTGGAATGAACTGGCGCATGGCGATACGGAATATGCTGCCGGGTTGGTGGCGTTCAACAGCATCTTTCAGGTCTTGTTCTACAGCGTATATGCCTGGGTGTTCATCACCGTTCTGCCGCCCCTGTTCGGGCTGACCGGCTCGGTGGTGGAGATCACGATTGGCGAGATCGCGCAGAGTGTGTTCATCTATCTGGGTATTCCATTCCTGGCTGGTTTCCTGACCCGCTTCATCATGTTGAAATTCAAGAGCAAGGAATGGTATTACACCCGGTTCGTTCCGCGCATCAGCCCGCTGACCTTGATCGCCCTGTTGTTTACCATTGTGGTCATGTTCTCGCTCAAGGGAAATCTCATCGTGCAGATTCCCGGCGATGTGGTGCGCATTGCCATCCCACTCTTGATCTACTTTGTGGCAATGTTCCTGATCTCGTTCTGGATGGGTCATCGTCTCGGCGCGGATTATTCCAAAACGACCACCTTGTCCTTTACAGCCGCCAGCAACAACTTTGAGCTGGCAATTGCTGTAGCTGTAGCGGTCTTTGGCATTCATAGTGGAGCGGCATTTGCGGCGGTCATTGGTCCACTCGTGGAAGTGCCGGTGATGATCGGCTTGGTGAATGTGGCGTTCTGGCTTCAAAGGAGGCTGTACGACGGTAATGTGGGTTCAGCCCCTGCCATGCTAGCGGCGGCACAGGAGGCTTGCCCACCGGATGAAAAGTTGGTCAAATAAGAACAAAGAAGGCGGAGAATTTCTCCGCCTTCTTTTTATGCCTGTTCCGCAACCCACTGCCTGATCCTGTTATCGATTTGATCTCGTATCTGACGAAATTTTCCGAGTTTCTCTTCGTCCGTACCCTCGAATGCTGTCGGGTCTTCAAAAGACCAGTGCATGCGATTGGAAATTCCCGGCCAGGTGGTCGGGCAGTTCTTGTCGGCATCATCACAGACTGTGACCAGATGTTGAAATAGTGTCTTGCCCAGGTATTCATCCACTCCCTTCGATTTCTGGTCGGAGACATCGATCCCTACTTCTTCCATCACCTTGATGGTGAAAGGGTTCATTCCCTTGGGCTCCAAGCCAGCGCTATGGGCTTCGAATTGATTGTTGCCATATTTGCGTAGAAAGGCTTCCGCCATCTGACTGCGGGCGGAATTGCCTGTGCAAAGAAAAAGGACGCGGGTGGTCATTGGTTCTCCTGATGAAATATTTGTTAAATCCTACTCCCAACCCTTTAACGACTCAAGAAAAGGATGTTATCAGTTGGTTAATGTCCAGGAACTTCTATTACTCTTTTTCAAAATATTCATTTCCGCAAGCTGCATTTGTTCCCATGATGGTTGTAGTTGAAAAGGAAGCCTACCCGTTGAGTGAAATAAATAAAATCATAAGCGGTAGAGAATATCTCTACCGCTTATGATTTTGGCTTACTCCAGCCTTTTTGCTGAAAAATACTCAGATTTTGTATATTTCTGCCGCCTACGTGCCGCCTACGTTCGTAAACGAAACTTATACCCGTATACCAGATATGTACCCCGCTGGACAGATCCGATTACGGTTATAAAGGCAGAGTCAGATGTTCGAATAAGGGCTCAATCAAAATCAAAGATGATTTTTCCTGATGGTAGTGACTTTAATGGTAGACATGTAGCCTACTGATCCCATGTGCGATTCTATTAGTTTTGATCCAAGGGTTCTTGCGCTGTGTCGGCAAAATATCTGAGGATGAAACCACAACCCATTTTCAGGCTAAAATCTTGAAATGCAGTACAAGCCATAAAGTGGAATAATGTATACAGGATTTTTCATGAAAACTATAGGAATCATCGGCGGTATCGGTCCAGAGTCGACCATCGTCTACTATCGTTCGATCATAGCCGCATATCGTGAACTAAAGCGAGATGGCAGTTACCCATCCATACTGATCAACAACATAGACCTGACTAAGATGCTGGGATTGATTGGCGCAAACCAATTAACTGAAGTCGCTGAATATCTGGCGGATGAAGTGAAGAAACTGGCACATGCAGGCGCGGATTTTGGATTGCTAGCCGCGAACACTCCTCATATCGTTTTCGATGAAATTCAGCGTCAGTCGCCGATTCGGCTCATCAGTATCGTCGAAGCTACATGCAAGGAAGCAGTGCGGCTTGGTTTGAAAAAGGTCGGCTTGTTAGGCATACGCTTCACGATGCAAGGGAGGTTCTATCCAGATGTATTCTCTAAAGCAGGGATCGAACTTTCCGTGCCTGGAACTGAGGATCAGAATTACATCCATGACAAATACTTGAACGAACTGGTCCCTGGCATTCTCCTCCCTGAAACGCGTGAACACCTGTTAGGGATTGTAGATCGCATGATAAGCGAGAATGGAATTGAGGGATTGATCCTGGGGGGAACAGAACTTCCGCTAATTTTGAAGGACTCTCACTATCATGGCATATCGTTCCTCGATACGACCCAAATTCATGTAAAACAAGCCGTGGCAGAATTATTGTCGTGAGGTTGCGTGATTGTTAGCGTGCAGAATCGCCGTATCGCTTCAATGTACTTGTAAGGTTACGTATCGGCGGGCATCCTATGATTATGATAAAATAAACTATCAAACCACTGGCGATGAGGCTCGCCAAAACCGTCTTCACCGACTGATAGCCTCTACCGACTTCTTTTTTTCGGTAGAGGCTATTTATTTTGCCATGACGGAACATCTTCTTGAAATCAAAATTGTCCAACCGGGGCGTGCGACAGGGCAATATTTTGCCGTGGATTCAGATACCTTGCGATTGGATAAGGTTATATATCCTGGCGACTCACTCCCGTTTGACATAGGTATCCTGCCGACTGCATTGACCTCCTTCGATGAACCTTTCGCTGTTCTTGTATTGGGCAATGTCTCACACCCCGGTCATACAGAGATGGAAAGCCGATTGCTGGGAGCGCTTCAGAGAAACGCCGACGCTCCCATCCTGCTGGTAACCCCTGTTGCCGATGAATGTGCAATTCAATGCCTGGATGAACTCAACGAGAAGCAACGCGCCGAAATCGTCACAATTTTACATCGGACGTATCCGGGGCACTGGCAATGGCTCATGCTGGCGGAGTTGGAGCCAATCTTGCATTCTGCCACACTACGCTATCGTCAGAAGCAAGCCCGAGACAATCACCGCCAGGTTGATTCCGCTTGGAAACCATTGAATCTAAGCCGCCCGGCTCCCAGCTTTGCGGAAGTCGAACACTACACACCTGCCGAATACACATACTTTGAGCTTCCCTATCGTTTCCAGTATTACGTTGGTGAACATCTTGCTCCCGATGAACGTATTCTCTATGTCCTGCGCCGACCAGCCATGTCCAGCCAACGCAAACGGTCTTGGATGAAACGCGAGCAGTTACAGGAAGGCGTCCTGATCCTCACCGACCAGCGGCTCATCCATCTCGCCGAACTTGTCCCGCCCGATTCCGCCAACGTTCGATATGGCTTTCACACCTCGGTTGGTGCGTTGGAACGACTTGCAGAAGTTTCGATTTCTGAATTGAAGAATGACTCTCTGCTGCTGACTACCACATGGAATATACATGGTGGGAGTGCATCCATCGAATGGGAATTACCTAACGATGCAGACGCTTCATTGGATGAACTCACTTCCCTGCTGAAGAAATTTATCGTGGATGATCCCAATGCCTGCCAGTTGCGCCGTGCCGGACTTCCTCAACCGCCCGACAAACTGCCTCCTTTGACAGATACCGCATCCAGCGACCCCGATAGCCTGCTTCCGATTAATGAGCATTTTTCTGCCGCTTTGACCGAATCCCTCCACCACGACGAAAGAGCCTTTGCCTGGGCACTATTGCCCGAATGGGTGGATCGAAAGAAAGGCGCGCGGGTACTGGTGGTAACCAATCAAAGGATGTTTATGTTGCCTGATCATTCTCTGGATATTTCTCTTGGGCAGGTTGCCACCATCGAGTACACGGGCTCCATCCTGCGTTCATCGCTTGCCCTGAACTATTTTGATGGCAACAAGATAAAACGTAACGAAATAATTTTTCCCTATCCCGCTGAAGATGCCTTTCGAAACTGCTTTGAAGCCGCAAGACGTTGCATGGCAGTGGTTCCCCTCTCCCAAAGCGAGAAGGGCTAGGGGTGAGGGTGAAGATGGACCTGTATTTTTGTCCGCAATGCCGCCGTGTCTTTTCAGAAATTCAGCCATGCCCTAATTGCAGGGTGATTGCTGACGCAAAGGCTGAGTCTTATGTTGAAAGATTGCTTGAAACAGTTTTATCGAAAGAAACGAACCGTGCAGGCATGGCGGTGGATGTGTTGACCAAGTTACTACATGAACCGCGAGCCATCGTTCCATTAACCATGATGTTGGAACGCAAGGGTGATCCCTATCCTCTCGTCATCGGTGCGCGTGGATTGGGCTGGCTGGGAAACTCGGAGGCTGTTCCAGCGTTGGCAAAACTCCTTTTTGACGAGAACCAGCCCTACGTTGCGCGGGTTGCGGCGGTTGAGGCATTAGAAAAAATCGGCGGCGAAGAGTCCATCCATGTGTTGGAACGGGCGCAATCCAGTCCACGTCCCAGTGTGGCTAAGGCATCGAGACACGCCCTGAAAAGTCTCCGAGAAGCAGAACAGGAAATCCAATCATGACATTTCACAGTATCCTTTTCGATAATGAAGATATTCAAAAAGAAACAGCGGAACAACCAGAGTTTTTCGCCGACCTGAATTTAGATCAGGTGATAGACGCCATTACAGCGCGAAAACAAGACTACAACCTGAAGCCATTCTTTTACAACCACTTGCGTAATGCTGAGACCATCTACTATCGTCATGAAGTGATGCGGGATTTGGAAAACAATGAATTGATGACGCACATCAAAACCTTCGCCGAAAAGATGGTTATCGCGCGCCGTTATCTGGGAATGGTGGAAAAATTGGATTTTCACTACCACAAGCTGGGGTGGTTTCTGGAGTCTGTGCTGGTCTATTGTGATGCGGTTATTCATCTACTTCACGACCTGGAACAAGTGAATTTGCGTTCGCGCGGTTTTTTGGCGTTCCAAGAGTACGTGACAACCTATGTTCATTCTCATGTGTTTCAAGCTTTGCAGAAGGATACGCAAAAGGTCAAGAGTGGACTATCGAATGTGAAATACTCTGTGATCATTCAAGAGGACAGGTTCAGTGTGCGGAAATATGAAGAAGAAACGGATTACAGCGTGGAGGTGGAGCAGACCTTCGAAAAATTCAAGCAAGGCGCGGCGAACAATTATCTTTCTGACCTATACAAGGGCTCCGGTATGAACCACATCGAAGCCAAGATTCTCGAATTTGTCGCCCTATTGTATCCCAAGCCCTTTGCCGCGCTCGATCAGTTTTGTGCCAATCACAGCCAGTTCATTGACGATACCATCCGCATCTTTGACCGGGAGATTCAATTTTATATTGCATATCTCGATTTCATTGCCAACATCAAGTACAGAGGTTTGAATTTCTGTTACCCACAGGTCGGTGCGAGTCGGGAAGTGTACGATTATGATGGCTTCGATCTGGCATTGGCGCATGCTTTGATGCTTACCGAAAAAATGATTGTTTGTAACGATTTTTATCTCAAGGGTCCAGAACGGATCGTCGTGGTCTCAGGTCCGAACCAGGGCGGCAAGACTACCTTCGCGCGCACGTTTGGGCAGTTGCATTATCTCGCCAGTCTGGGTTGTCTCGTGCCAGGGCGGGAGGCGCGGCTCTTTCTCTTTGATCAGATCTATGCACATTTCGAACGGCAGGAGGATATCCGCAACCTGCGCGGCAAACTGGAGGATGATGTGGCTCGTATCCATGACATCCTCGCTCGCGCCACAACCGACAGTATTCTGATCATGAACGAGATCTTTGCATCCACCACCTTGCAGGATGCCGTTTTTTTGAGCAAGGAGATCATGACCAAGATCATGGAACTGGATGCGTTGTGTGTGTGGGTGACATTTATCGATGAGTTATCGTCGCTGAGTGAAAAGACCATCAGCATGGTGAGCACGGTTATTCCTGAAAACCCTGCCGAGCGGACCTTCAAGATTCTCCGAAAACCTGCCGATGGACTGGCGTACGCGCTTTCGCTTGCCGAAAAACACCGTCTGACTTACAGGCAGATCAAGGAGCGCATCCAGTCATGAAAGTTTTTCTGATGCACCCTGACCGCGATTTCAAATTGCTGGGGCAGAAAGAGCAGAGATATCCGTACAGGTATGTGATTCCGCTTTCGCCTGCGCGGGCGGCGCCGATAGAGGATTTGGAGTTGGACACACTCTTGAAAGCGATGGCGCAGGAGGATGAATTCCTGTTCGATATGGCGAAGCAAGCCATCCTCTCCAGTTTGGATTCGCCAGAAGAAATCTGCTATCGTCAGGCGATTCTCAAAGACTGCCTCAAAAACCCCGCCATTGTGAGGGAAATCTATAGTATTCCCATCGAGGCGACAGACCGAGAACGCAGGCATTGGATGGGAATCTTCTCGCGCTACCCAAGCGCCGTATTGAGTGGAGCGGTTCAAATGCTCGAAATGTTTGTCGCTCTGTTAAGAAGGTTGAAGCAGATTGCAGATGAACATGCGGGAGAATTCGAGTCGGAGGGTTTCCGTCGTTTCTTTGCCATGATTCAGGAAGAGTTGACGGAGGGTTACTTCACCATCGTGGAAGACCACCTCAAGACTCTGAAATTCAAACATGGGGTTTTGATCAGCGCAGAGTTGGGAAACGGCAACGAAGGGAAGAATTACATCCTCCGCAAAACGAATCACGACGACCGTCATTGGGTGCAGCGCATCTTTTCCAAAAGATCGCCAGTTTATTCCTATACCATCCATCCACGCGATGAAGCGGGCGCGCGGGCGCTTGGCGAGTTGAGGGATCGGGGGCTCAACCTGGTTGCCAATGCAACAGGGCAATCCGCCGACCACATCGACAGTTTCTTCAACGTGTTGAGAACGGAACTGGCGTTTTACATCGGTTGCTTGAACTTATCCGAGCAGCTTTCCCAATTGGGCGAACCGATTGCCTTCCCTGACCCCATGCTTGCCAGTGAACGACAACACTCGTTCAAGGGACTGTATGATATCGCCCTTGCATTGACCATGAAGAAGAAGGTGGTGGGCAATGATGTGAATGCCGATGGAAAAGACCTCACGATCATCACGGGTGCGAATCAGGGCGGCAAATCTACATTCCTGCGGAGTATCGGGCTAGCGCAATTGATGATGCAATGCGGGATGTTCGTCCCCGCCGAGTCGTTCCGCGCCAATGTTTGCACGGGTCTCTTCACACACTACAAAAGGGAAGAAGACTCAACCATGATCAGCGGCAAGTTCGACGAAGAACTCAGCAGGATGAGCGGGATTGTTGATGAAATCAAGCCTAATTCCATCGTGCTGTTCAATGAGTCGTTTGCGGCGACCAATGAACGGGAAGGCTCCGAGATCGCAAGGCAGATCGCCAATGCGCTGCTGGAAAAGAAGGTGAAGATTTTCTACGTCACCCATTTATATGATTTCGCCCACAGCTTCCATAAGAAAGAAATGGACAACGCCATCTTCCTGCGCGCAGACCGTAAAGAGAAAGGTCGCCGTACCTACAAATTGATCGAAGCGCCACCCCTGGAGACCAGCTTCGGTGTAGATGCGTACAACAAGATTTTCGGTGAACAAAAATGATGAGCATTTTCGACCGTTATCGGTATTACATTAGAACTCGTTTTAGAAAGGTGGTTGTATCCAAAGAGATGGAAACATTTTTATTGATCTCGCTCGGCGCCATACTCGGAGCGAATTTGCGATATTGGGTTGGCACTTGGGCGGCTGGGCGATTGGGAACTTCCTTCCCCTATGGTAATCTGATCATCAACCTTACAGGCAGTTTTATTTTGGGCTTCTTCATGACCCTGGCAGGAGATCGCCTCCTGCTCGACCCGCGCTGGCGCATTTTCTTCGCGGTTGGCTTTTTAGGTTCCTACACCACATTTTCGTCGTATACTTTCGAGAGCATGAGTTTGATTATGGATAGTCAATGGCTGCCGGGTCTGTTCAATCTTTTCGGAAGCTCTTTCTTGGGCGGAGTCGCGGTCTTTCTGGGAATTCTTCTGGCGAGAGCCATTTAGTCTGAGGAGGCAAGATGTCACCGAAACAACTGACAGGCAGGAAAGCCAAACGACTGATGATCTACATCGGCGAAAGCGACAAGTGGCGCGGCAAGGCTTTGCACGTTGCCCTGCTGGAAACGCTTCGGACTCAGGGGATGGCTGGTGCGACCGTCACACGCGGACTCGCCGGCTTTGGGGCGCATTCCGTTGTCCACACCGCCAACATCCTGGTGCTCTCGATGGACCTGCCCTTGATCATTCAGGCGATAGACACCCCTGAAAAAATTAATGACGTTCTCAAGGTCATTGCCCCGATGGTGGGAGAGGGCTTAATCACTCTCGATGATGTGGATGTGGTCAAATATACGCATCGTTATCTCAATCCGCTTCCTGCAGACAAGCGCGTCTCGGATGTGATGACCCGCAAAGTCATCACCCTGACAGATACTATGCCGGTGGCGGAAGCTTGGGAGCGAATGCTCAAACATCTGCTCAAGGCACTGCCTGTGACAAATAAAAAGGGTGAGGTGGTTGGAATTCTGACCGATGAAGATCTGTTGGACAGGGCAGGACTGGAACAACACCTGTCCATTGCGGAACGATTGGATGAACATATGTTGGAGGATGAGTTTGCCGTCTTGCGGAAAAGTCCGCTTAAGGTGGCAGATGTGATGACCTCTCCAGCAATCACCGTGCGCGAAGACGATCCTTTGGGAATTGCCACTGCACTCATGGTGCAACATGAGATCAAGCGCCTGCCTGTCCTCAATGAAAGCGGAAAGTTGGTCGGCGTTCTTTCGCGCCTGGATGTGTTGAAACAGGTGGTCAGCGAAGAGTCAAAGAATCGCGCGGCAAAGGCTCCCTCTGGCGCGGTGCATACGTTGAGCGACATCATGATCCCCGAAATTCCCACGATTCAGGATGACGCGCTATTGGCAGATGTGATCGCCCGCTTCCTCGAATCTGGGACGCGCCGTCTCATCGTGGTTGACGACGCGGGTCATCCATTGGGAATGATCAGCGATGCCGATGCGGTCACACGCGTTCAGCCTGCTGCACAACGGAGCGTGATACAGGCGCTACGCGGCAAGAAGAATGTTACAGATGAGAAGATCATAGCATCTCAACTGATGTCGCGGCAGGTCTTGAGCGCTTCTCCGGACACATCCCTGACCGAAGCGACTCATATGATGCTATCTCAAAAACGCAAATGGATGGTGGTCGTGGATGCTGAAGGCAAAGCCATCGGGTTGGTGGATCGTCAGGTGCTGTTGAGATCTGTGATGCACCATACAGAATGACGGATGAGGAGAAAGCAAAAGGCAGTTAAATGTGACTGCCTTTTGCTTTCATTATCAGTACTTCACGAAAAAGCCTTGTAGTGGTGACTTTAGTCGCTTTTTGCTCGAACGACTGACGCGAAACGGTTACTACGTTTTCGTGATCTACTGATTATAGTTATACTGTTCTTGATGGTGGCGATGTTTGTTCTCTCGATAATGTAAGCAGATGGCTGGGTTCATTGAGCAAGTGCAAGGTAAAGGCATCCTCATTGACTTCAAACGCATTAATCGCACAGGTGTCCTGACGCATCCTCCAAAGCCCGCTCGAATCCATGCCCAGCACGCAGAGCAGGATCAGGCGGTTCAGCGCAGTGTGACTGACCAGCATAATCGTCTTGCCTGCGTGTTCCTGTGACAATTCATTCACTCTTTGAAAAGCACGCAATCGCGCCGCTTCCAGTGACTCGCCGCCCGGAAACTGGAAATGCAGAGGGTCGTGGAGATACCTGTCATATTCGGTCGTCCATTTGGCGCGGACTTCATCGGGCGAGAATCCCTGCCAGTCGCCGCAATCCACATCGATCAAGCCGGGTTCTGAAAAAACTGTCAGATTGAATAAAGTTGCGGTGGGCTGGGCAGTTTGCAGGGTGCGAAGAAGCGGTCCCGCATAGATGGCGTCAGGCTTCCACTGCAAAGCAATCCTGTTGGCAACAGCTTGTGCCTGTGCGAAGCCCGTCTCATCCAGTGGAATATCGGCATGACCGCGAAAACGTTCTTCGCGATTCCAGGCAGTTTGTCCGTGACGAACGAGAATGATTTGTGTCATGGAGATCTCTTTTCAGGGTATGAGGGGCCAGGCGATCGGCAAAATGATCAAGATAACAATGAACGAAATGATGGTCAATGGAAGACCAACCTTGAAAAAATCTTTGAAACGGTAACCGCCAGGACCCATCATCAGGATGTTGACGGGATGGCCGAGCGGGGTGACAAAGGCTAATGAGGTTGCCAGCGCCACGCCCATTGCCATCGCCCGAGGGTCAACGTTGAATTGACGCGCCGCCTCGATGGCGATGGGAGCGATGACTGCCGAGACTGCGGCGCCTTTCATCGCCTGCGACAGTAATACGGTAAGGGTGAGAAGCCCCAGCAGCAATGCCAGAGGCCCGAATGGATGCAGAGCGCTTGTGAGCGCATTGGCGAAAAGTGACGTTGCGCCCGTTTGGGTCATTGCCAGCCCCAGAGGCAGCATTCCCGCGACCAGAAAGACGATCCGCCATTCGATCGCGCGGTATGCTTGTTCCAGCGTTACGATGTTTGCCATGACCATGACGATTGCGCCAGTCAACATTACTTCGCTGACGGAGAAGCGACCCAGTGCCGCTGCAAAAATGGTCAAGCCAAAGATGCCCAATGTCAGCCAACTCTTTTTTGTCAGATCTTGACGCTGAGGGGACTCTTCTTTGCTAAGCACGATCATGTCGTTATCCAATTGCAGCAATGGAAGCTTTTCGCGCGGTCCCTGCAGAAGAAGCGAATCGCCAAAAGAAAGCCGCAAGTCGCTCAAACCTGTACGAAAGACGCGTTCCCCATTCCATACGGCGAGCGCCGTCATATCGTATTTTTCACGGATATGTGACTCTCTTAAAGTCTGCCCGATCAACTGTGACCTGGGGGATAAAACCACCTCAAGGACTATGACAGACGCCGATTCCAATGAGCCGTAAAGTAAGATCAGCTTGTAATAAACATAGAGTAATGATTCGGCGGGAAGATAAATTGCCAGCGGAGGCTTGCCATCCTGCACATGAAGAATACCGTGTGTTGTAGAAAGTAATACCTGACGAGGAATACCGCCTCGTTTCATGAACGGCTGCGGCGGCAGCATCAGGATGGAAAGGATCGTTTCATCTTCTGGCAGAGAAGTACGAATCGCCTGTTTGAATTCCTCTGACAGGTCTGTCAGGGCATGTATTTCATGTGGGAATGGGTTTTCTCTGGGTATCATCGCAATTACAGGGTATCGCATAACTTGGTAAACATAGACTTCGATTTTTCTCCTTGATTTTCAAGGAAACCTTTACTTATCTATGAGACAGGCAATAAAATCGTCCCGAAGGGTGGAGCGATTGACCAGGCATCTTCAAAAAACCTTCGGGACGGTTGTTCTAAAACGTTATCGCACGAATGCCTTGTGCCCGGCGTAGACCGCGTCCTTGCCGAGTTCTTCTTCGATGCGCATCAACTGATTGTATTTTTCCACGCGTTCGCCGCGGGCGGGCGCGCCGGTCTTGAGGTGACCTGTACGCATGGCGACGGTCAAATCGGCGATGAACGAATCCACCGTCTCGCCGGAGCGATGCGAGACCATCGAACCCCAGCCTGCCTTGCTTGCCATGTTGATCGCCGCGATGGTTTCAGTCAGCGAGCCGATTTGATTCAACTTGATCAAGACCGCATTGGCAACATTCTCTTTAATGCCGCGTGCGATGCGTTCCACGTTGGTCACGAACAAATCATCGCCCACGAGTTCGATCTTGTCACCCAATTTTTGGTTGAGCAATTTCCAGCCATCCCAATCGTCTTCGGCGAGGCCATCTTCGAGAACAACGATCGGATACTTGCCGACCCAATCGGCATACAGATCCACCATCTCAGCGGAGGTCGCTTTGCGATTCTCCGTTCGCAGATTGTACAAGCCGTCTTCGTAGAATCCGCTTGAAGCAGGGTCGAGCGCAATGGCGATTCCCTCGCCGGGTTTGTATCCTGCTTTTTCAATCGCCTGCACGATCACTTCCACCGCATCCGAATTCTTCTTGAGCGCCGGTGCAAAGCCGCCCTCGTCGCCTACGCCCACCGAGTAGCCGCCACTCTTCAACACACCCTTCAGCGCCTGATATACCTCACTGCCCCAGCGTAATGCCTCATGGAAGTTCGGCGCACCCACAGGACAGATCATGAACTCCTGAAAGTCCGTGCCCTGCCAGTTGGCATGAACACCGCCGTTCAAAATGTTGAACATTGGCACGGGAAGTAAATTCGCTTCATCTCCGCCCAGATAACGGAACAGCGATACGCCCTTCGACGCCGCCGCGGCGCATGCCACTGCCATGCTGACTCCCAAAATGGCGTTCGCGCCCAGTTTGGATTTGTTGGACGTGCCATCGAGGTCGAGCATGATCCTGTCTATTGCGGATTGATCGCCCGCCTCTTTCCCGGACAACGCGCCTGCTATTGCTCCATTGACATTTTCCACCGCCTTGAGCACTCCCTTCCCCCCGAAGCGTTTCTTATCTTCGTCGCGCAGTTCCAGCGCCTCATGGACTCCCGTGGACGCGCCCGAAGGCACAGCCGCTCGCCCGAACGCACCATCACTTAATTTGACTTCCACCTCCACGGTGGGGTTGCCGCGCGAATCAAGGATCTCGCGGGCATGAACAGATTGAATCTTGGACATATTATTTTCTCCTATTGTGTTTCTCCGAGAATTGTAGACAACTTCAACGCAATCTCGGCTAGATTTCGAATATCTGTGTCGAGTTGACTGGCAAGTTCGGGATGCACTTTCCCATATCTTCTTAGTTTCCTTGCCTGAGAGTCGACCAGGTTCGCCCAATTGACGGTTAGCTCGCCCTGGAATATAGATGCAGCATTTTGTTTTTCTACTTCCAATTCAAATCGATTGCTCATTTTTTCGATCAGACCCAATGCCGTTTCGATGATGTGGTTTGCCTGCTTCCTTTTTTCTAATGAAATCTCCAGTGTGCGGTGGTAGAGAATGCCATGTTCTTCGCGCCCATCCAGCCATTCCTGAGCGTGACGCAGGTTCTCTTCGAACATCAGCAACGATACTCGCAGAGAGTTTCTTTGAGAAGAGTTAAGTAGGTCATTCATGTTGCATCGATTGGCGAAGCCTCATGAAAATGGGAATGGAGGCAAGTTGCGCCGCTATGGAAAAAGCCACCAGCCACGGAATCGAAATATCGTACAAAACGCCAATCAGCACACTTCCTATAAACCATGAAACTCCGTACATCGTGTTGAAGAGTCCGTATGCCAAACCGCGTTGGTCGGGGGCAATCATGCCTGCCAACGCGGCGCGCATGATGGATTCCTGCGCGCCCATGCCGATGCCCCACAACACCATGCCCAACACCGCCAGCGAGAAACCGCCGAAAAAGACCAGAGGGGCGAAGAAAGCCGATAGCACGACGACCAGGATCATGGTCGAAAGACCGAAGCGGTCGAATAAACGCCCGAAGACGAGGGCGGCAATCGCATCCACTCCCATTGCAACAGCATAGAGGATCGGGATCATGGTCGCATCCGCCACGGACGCTTTTTGGAAGTGGTAGGCAATGAGGGGGAAATCGGCGAAGCCAGCGGCAATCAAAGCCGTTGCCATGACATACAGCCAAAAGTTTCGGGAAAAACCTTCCACCTGCAATTTCGTCTGGCTGAATTCCAAATCTTGCGGACGGGGATAAAGGAAACGCGCAGTGGTTAGAACTGCCAGTGCGAGCAAAGCAGGGATAAGCAACACACCATAGGCAATTTTGTATCCATCCTTGAAGAACAAAACGGTTGCCATGATTACTGGACCGAGAATGGCTCCCAATTGATCGAGCGCTTCGTGCAGACCAAAACCCCAGCCGCGTCCCATGTGGTGGGTGGCATAGGACAGCATCGCGTCGCGCGGCGGAACGCGGATGCCTTTGCCGATGCGTTCGATCACCATGAGCAGGGCGGCGAGTTGCCAGTTGCCCGCCAACGCCAACAAAGGCACGGCAATCAGGTTCACCGCATAACCGAAAAATGTAATTGTCCAGTAGCCTTTTGTTTTATCGCTGAAGTAACCCGATACCAGACGGATTGTGAATCCGATCAATTCCCCCAAGCCAGAGACAATTCCGACCACCGTTCCACTCGCTCCGAGAATGGCGAGGAACGGACCGTTGATACTGCGTGCCCCTTCATAGGTCATATCGGCAAACAGGCTGACGATGCCGATGAGCACAACAAACCGCAGGGCTGTTTTGGCTGAAATACCCTGTTCCGCCGTGGTCGTTTTTTTCATGATGATGGTCTCCTAAACCTGGCTGGCGGCAAGAAAAAGCCTCTACCAGCGGGATGATGGTAGAGGCTATCAGTCAGAAATTTGACAAAGGCTTTGGTCTTTCACACGGGCGAGCTTCATCATCCGTGCGCCTATATATTTGATTTACGAAGAAATTATATCACTGACAGTTAAGCAGTCGCTGATCGAAGTAATGCCTCCAGCAGACTCCATACCCGTTCTACAGATGGAAGATAGAGTCTTTCATCGGGCGAGTGCGCGCCTTTGATGGTGGGACCGAACGAGATCATATCCAAACCTCCGCAGCGGTCGCCGATAATGCCGCATTCCAATCCCGCATGGATCATTTTTACTTCTGGTTTTTGTCTGAATAAGTCTTCATATACCTGTATCGATTTTGCCAGCAACGACGAGTCCATGTTTGGCTGCCAGGCGGAATAGCCTTCTGTGAAACTGACCTCGGCGTCTGCAAGTTGGGCAATTGCTTCGATGCGGTGATTGATCTCATCCAGGCGGGACATGACCGTGCTGCGCTGGGTGGTTGTGAACCTAATTTTGTCAGCCTGCATGTCAATGATGGCAAAATTGGTGGAGGTCTCCACAAAGCCTTCAACTTCGGCAGACATATAAATTACTCCATGCGGGAGAGCCATCATCAATTGGATGACTTTTATGCTATTCATGCTGCTTAATGCCGCCGCTTCATTCTTGATTTGGCTTGATTCAAGCAACAGGGCGAGTCCTGCATCCGTTTTGGAGTACTCGTCTTGCACCTTATGCCCGAATGCAGCGAGATGTTCGTGATAAAGCGCTTCCATTCCCTTCGGACAGGCAATCACTGCTTCCGCTTCACGTGCGATGGCGTTGCGGGCTGAACCACCCTGCATCCTGACCAGACGAATGGGGGCGTGGCGGGAAATGTGATCCAGAGCGCGTGCCAGGATTTTATTGGCGTTGGCGCAGTGCTTGTGAATATCCACGCCTGAATGCCCGCCTTGCAACCCGCCGATGGAAAGGTGAAAAAGATTGTGGTTGGCAGGGATGGCCTCGGTTGAGATTTTAAGATCGATGAACGACGTCCTGCCGCCCGCACAACCGATGAAAAATATGCCCTCATCCTCTGAGTCCAAGTTGATTAACGTTTTTCCCGAAAGCAGGCTCGGGTCCAGTTCAGTTGCGCCGACAATACCGACTTCCTCTTCCACGGTGAAAAGCAACTCGAGGGGCGGGTGCGAAGCAGTCTTATCCTCTGCCAATGCGAGTGCGATGGCAATCGCAATCCCGTTATCCGCGCCGAGAGTCGTGCGATCCGCTTTGAGCCAATCGCCGTCACGGATCAGGCGGATCGGGTCGCGCGTAAAATCATGATCTGAAACAGGCGTCTTCTCGCAGACCATATCCATGTGTCCCTGCAGGATGATCGTTGGCGCGTTTTCCATGTCCGCGCTCGCGGGGACATAAATGACCAGATTGCCCGCTGAATCGGTTTTGCTGGAAAAGCCGTGATCTTTCGTCCAAGCTTGCAACCACTCCGAAATTTTTTGCTCGCGCTTCGTGCCGCGCGGGACGGATGAGATTTGTTCGAAACGTTCAAGAATTTTTTCCGTGATCTCTGTAGTTTCCGTATTTCTTTTTACAGACATTATTTAACTTGCCCCTTCACACTGCGGAGTTTGGCACATGAAAGACACAATAGCGGCGAGCCGGGCTTATCCTCTTTGTGACTATGTTTGACACAGATGCCCACTCCACAGTTCTGACATACGCCAACTGCTTCGTTTACAGCATAGTGCATCGTGCCGTTCTTTGGGGCTTGTTCACAGGTATGGCATTTCATATCGCGCTCCTTTTTTAGTAATGGAATTTTAAACAAAGCAGAAACTCTGGCTGAGAACAAAAAATGGCTTCTACTGGGATTTTCCCAGTAGAAGCCATCAGCCACATAAGGCAGTTCGCCAAAAGGCGAGCGAGCTTCATCGCTCTGTTCATGATATTTTATCACTGCTGCCTATGGAATATGTGCGGTGCGTTCGCCGACTAGTTGAACCATTGCCCGCCGCCAGGCATTTTCTTCGTTGCTGTTCATCAACCCGCGGCGGATCGCGTCGCGCTTCAAAGTATAACTGCGCATATCGTCCGCCAGGTCGTTGAAGTGTTCGGCTTGTTCGTTCAGTAAAAAATTCGTAATCTCATCCGCTGGCTTCAACGCAAGCACGGCTCGCAAATGCGGCAGACACAGCCCCAGCGATTGACGATAAAACTTTTGTCCGTCGGGCGTGGAGATATATTCAAGGAAACGCGCCGCTTGCGCTTTTTCTTCCTTCTTTAACGCTTCGCATGCGGGACAATGTTCGTACTTCGGCAATAGATGAGATACGGCCTCCACCTGTCCATCGCCGTTTGCAATTTCTTTTAATGAAGCCGCCACTGTTTCTACCAGCGGCACATAGCCCACGCTGATATCCTGCGGTGCGGCGACATTCTGGAACTGCCACGTATGCAGGTTGCACAACCCGCGCATGGATGCAAACTCATTCCGAACTTGTCCCTCTTTGATGAGATTGCCTTCCAACGAAACAAAGAAATCGAAGACGGCGCGACTCAACGCGTCACAGACAGGACACGTACGCGTCTTTCTCAGACTTTGGGCTGGATTCGCTTCAACGACTCCTTTGATCTTCGTTGAAGCATGGGGTGACGTTAAAAGATCAGGCGTGAACGAAGGCGCGATGGACAGCGACCCATTCAATAGTCCCTCTTGAACCGCATGCACGCGCGCCCTCAAATTTGAAATCTCCTGCCCGTCCGAAGCATCCGCTAGAATGGATGCCAGATCATCGAGCACAGCGACGAGCAACACACTTGCTTTTTCTTCTGCCAAAAACTTTTCAAGCGCTCTTTCGAATGCTGGCAAGCCGCTGGCATCCAACGCCTGCACGTTATCCTCCAATTTTGCCTGAAGCGCATTCCGCGCCGAGAGCGGATACAACTGCACGTTGGAATCCTGAACGAGATTGTTCAACCCCGATTGGATGTAACTCAACACCTGATCCTGTTCCTGCGGCGAGAGCAGATCGATCTTGTTGGCAACGATGAATAAACGACGGACATATCCCTGAATGTCGCGCAGAAAATTTTCCTCAAGCTCGCTCAACGGCGACTCCACGCTGGTGATGAAGATCACCGCGTCAGCTTGAGGAAGGAAGTTGTATGTGGTTGCCGTATTCGTCTGACGCGTCGAGCCGATGCCGGGTGTATCCACAAAATACAAGCCGCGCCTTAATAATGGCGTCGGCATTTCTATACGCGCTTCGATGACGCCTTTTTCGTTGCCAGGGTTGCCCTGTTCCGTTACATAGCTGGGTAATTCCTTGAGTTCAATCTCCTGTTCGATAATCCAGTCTGTGCGCTTCAAAATGATCCTTTCCTGCGGACCGTAACGCAACGCGGTGATCGCCGAAGTCAACGGAAGCAAACCTGTAGGGAGCAGGTTCCGCCCGATGATGGCATTCATCAGCGAACTCTTGCCACGCTTGAACTGTCCGACCACCGCCAGATTGAAACGATCCTCCGCCAGTTTCACCAGCAGATTCTGACAACGTTCGGTCAGCGCCTCTGCTTTTTGATGCTCCATGATCTGTTTGCTCTCGCGCACAAGATCAGATATCTGTTGCTTGGCGAGTGTGTATTGCCGAAGTTGATTTTTCTGAAAATTTTCTGATTGCATAGTTTTCATTTTCCAAAACGCAGCGTGATAAAAACCCACACATAAATGCCAATCAATGATGTTGTCGTGACAAGAATTCGGGCGACTCGCAACTGTCTAATTTGCTTCTTTAGTCGATATGCACTTTCCAAAAGTTTCGACAAATCACTGATTTTGTTGATCAGGATCTTGGCGAGTCTTTTCGCGATGGGAGAACTGTTCTTGGCAAACGAGATGCTCACGTCCGCTGCCTTGAGCGCGATGCCGTCATTAACCCCATCCCCAACCATGCCAACACAATGACCTCCTTGTTGCAAGAGCCGAATCAAAAAACCTTTCTGTGAGGGAAGCAATCTGGCGAACACCGAGCAATACGCGGACTGTTTGATAATCTCTGGCGCTTCCATGCGGTCAAGAGTCGTTCCAACCAAAACGGCTTGTGAGTCGTTGATGATGCCGCAGTCCTCCGCAACGCGTAACGCAGTCTCGGCCCTGTCACCTGTGAGTAATAAATTGCGAATGCCTCTTTCCGTTAACTTTTTTATTGTTTCTCCGACCCTGTCCTGTAACGGGTTTTCCAATGGGAGCAGGCATAGATACGTGTAATCCTTCGGCGAGTCGTCAGAATATGCCAGGGCGATTATTGCGTTCCCGTTTTGGCTGGCAGACTCAATATCCAAACGATTGAGACGCCAAAAATCTGAACCTACCTTTTTTGTCTCGCCCGTTGCGGTGACATAATCCTTGCACATCCCTGCAATCACCTGCGGATCGCCTTTGGCAAAATAGATGTTCCTGCCATCCAGTTCAAATCCGCAAGCCATGTAACGGTTCTCGGAATCAAAGGGCAGGTCGTAAATCCGTTTGGAGTGCGAAATGAGTTCGCTTACATCCGTCCCATTTTTCTGCGCAAAGGAAATCAACGTCTTGTCAATCGGATTTGCTTGATCGAGCTTCTCGAAGAATCGAACGTCATTGCAGAGGGCGCAGGTGGTGTCAATGATGCCCAGGGTATTCCTGTCAATAGTGGAAGATGAATCTGAAATCATTGTTCCATCGCCAAAGTAAATATTCCCGACCTCCATGTGGCGCGTGGTTAGGACGCCTGTTTTGTCGAAGCAGAGGATGTCCATGTTGCCTATAAGCTCCAAGACCGTCGTGTCGCGGATTTGAATATCGAGCCGTTCCAATTTCTTAAGTTCACTCGATGCCAAAATATGTTTATGAAGCTCTTCGTTTTGCAGCAGGAGAAGAACAATTGATAAGATCAAATAAAAAACTGCCAACGCCAAAACATGATTGGATCCCTCTGCCTGAATCTTGAATGCTACCAGAAGCAATAAAATGGGAAGGAGATACTTTTTCTCGGTGAGATGGAATTGAAAGGACTCCTCCTGCTCCCAGCTTTGCTTCAAGGTCTTTCCATATTCTGTTTCTTCGCCTATGGCGATGACAATACCCATCCCTGTTCCCCGAATGACTTTGCTTCCCACATACAAGATGACATCGTCCGCTCCCATCTTTTTGATGATGGGTAGGAGTTCCCCTGTAATATCAAATTCATCAATCTCCAGCCCATTCGCTTCGACCAGTTTCAAGTCAGCGGGAACGATGTCCGCTGTTTGCAAAACCACCGTATCGCCGATGTGTAAATTCCCCTCATCAATGTTGATGAGTTCTCCGTTGCTGATGGTCGTCACAAAATTACCTGACATAATTAGTCATTAGTGATCAAAAGGAAATTAAAAAGCCTCTACTGAAGAATTTGTTCAGTAGAGGCTATCAGCTACAAAAGCAGCAGTTGGACGGAAAGCGAGCCTCATCGCTCATGTATGCAAAATTTTACCACCACCCTGTCTTGTACGATCAAACCTATTCAAGAAAAAGGGTATCCACATACGCAAGGATTCATGACAGCAACGAGGGCTATTTCTTAGCGACACTTTGATACCACCCTTGCCGTATCTTCGTTATAGTTTAACCGGCAGATTCAACTATACTTATTATCGAGGGTACCCAAATGTCTCGCAGAGCAGTGATTTATATCCGCACCTCTTCGGAATCGCAAGGGGCAAATTCCAGCCCAATTGAGCAGGAAACAGATTGTCGCCGTCTGGCAGAAGAAAAGGGATTACAGGTGGTTCGTGTTTATCGCGATGTAGAAAAATATCACGCGGGCAATAAACTGGTCGAACCATCGGGCAGCCGTTCAGACCGCCCTGGTCTGTTGGCAATGCTCAAAGACGCTGCCAGAGATGAGTTCGATGTCATTCTCGCCTGGCGAGAGGACAGACTGTACCGAGGACTGCGCTCCATGTTGACGGTTTTGGAAATTGTCCAAGATTACAAAATCGAAATCCTATTGGCAAAAGAAAATTTCGATTCCAAGATCGCTCCTGTCCGTGCTTGGGCTGCCGAGATGGAATTGGACGGAATGAAAGAGCGATTGGGAATGGGGGTCAAAGCACGACTGAAAGCGGGCAAAGCCAACACAGGGCAAGATCGCTACGGATATATTCGTGTAGGTGACAAGATCCATATTGTTGAGGAAGAGGCGGACTGGGTCAGGAAAATCTTTGATTGGTACAACCAGGGTGTTTCACTGTTACAGATCCGTGAAAGACTGATTGCCGGCAACGCTCCCCAGAAGGGGAGCAGTACACCAAGGCATATCCACTGGGCTCGCTCCAGCATCCAGGGGATTTTGGAATCCGCTAAAGAATATGCCTATGGCTACAAGGAACAGTCGCGTGATGGCGAAACCTTCCAACTCCCAGTGGAGCCAATTCTCGATATCCCCACCTATGAGTTGTTCAAAACGCAACGAGAAAAGAACAAAACCAATTCACCCCAACACATCCGCCATGACTATCTGCTTTCCGGACATCTCAAATGCTCTTGTAACCTGACCTGGCAGGCAAAAACGGCAACCCACCGTCGCAGCAGGCTGGGGGAGTGGATCGAGCGCAAGACCCCCATTGGGACCTATTTCTGCCCGCAGTCGCATAAGGAGCTACGACCCTCAGATTGTCCCAAGTCGATCAGTGCCAAACAAGCCGAAGCCCAAGTCTGGGAGAAGGTAAGTGAATTTATTACCAACCCAACGTACCTTCTGGCTGAAGCGGAGGCTAAAGTTTCCCGATTGCAGAACGACTACGAACAAATGCAGCGAGAGGAGATATGTCTGCATAAGGAACTCAAAAGGCTAAACGATGAACGTCAGGAATTCATTACCAAAGCTTGCAAAGAACGAATGTCTGATGAAAAACTCACTCTTCAGATGAACGTATTGTATGAGAAGGAGCGAGGAGTGCAGCGCAGGCTGACAACGATAGAGCGAACAAAGGATGATTTTACAAAACTTGACCTGGAAGAACAGATCGAGAAATATGTGGCTGAATTGCAGTCAGAGATGGTTGAGTTGATTCATGCCGATTCACAAACCCCAGAGGAGAGGCATCAAGAGTTTGTGTTGAAGAAGCGAATCTTAGATACAGTTTTGGCGGAAGCACGAGTTGATCAGAACCGACAGATACATGTTAAGTTTCAATCAGACTTTACAACCCGTACAAATTGATCTTGCCCTCAAGAAGCTAATTCAGAAAATAACACCAAAGCGTCTCAATTTTGAGTCGCCTTGGTGCATTAAAAACTCACTCCCCGGCACTGAAAAGCAGGGGAGTGGGGCCTGATCGTTTATAGGATTTGAGTCGAATACCCGTAAACGAGTATTCCGCAATATAGAGAAATTTATTCTTGTTTTTGCAGCTTCATCCCATATCTGGGGGCTAGGCTGTGGTATGTAGTGAAGTAGGACGAAATTTATACCCGTAGACAATCAATCCGCGCTCATCTCCGTCATTTCGCATCTTACGCGTGACCATTTCGACGGGCATACCGATCTGAACTGCGCTGTTATCAACGTCGGTCAGTTGTGCGGTGAGCATGGGACCTTCGTCCAGTTTGACGATGGCTACGGTGTAGGGGGCATTCGCTTCGTAGCCTGCCGGGGCTTCGTACACGGTGGTATAGGAATAAACCTCGCCTTTTCCGCTAAAAGTAAATAATTCCTTGGCTTCGTCTCCGCAATTGGGGCAGACATCGCGGGGCGGGAAAATTTTGTGATCGCAGTGCGGGCAGACTTCGCCCACCAACTCATATCGTTGTTTTTTTAGACGCCAGTGTCGTGGGATTTCCATTCTTGTGTTCCTTTCGTTGATGTTAATTCTATCCCGCGCGACTCTCAAAGACTCTCAGGATTGTGTCCTATCCAATAAGATGTGCGTCGCACCTGAAAGGGCAGGAAAGTAACCTAAATCGGTCATATTAATTTGAGTAGACAAGCCCAGATAAGTAAGGGGCAAACGCATCCTTGCACAGAATCGGACAACGGGTGGAAGAATGATTCTCGAAGCGAACCAATTTTCGGTTGGAAGTGAGGCGGTTCGTTATCCCACAAATCATATATAATGACGGCTGATGAAAATCCTTTTGCTCAATCAAGCTTTCGTTTCGCCCGAGGAGCCCGGGCATACCCGCCATTTCGAGATGGCGAAATTTTTGCAGGCCCGCGGACATGAGCTGGTGATCGTTGCCAGTGACTTGAATTACCAAACTGGCAGGCGGACGGTGGAGCGGCGCGGATTGTTTGCCGAGCAGAATATCGACGGTGTGCGTGTGCTTCGTTCGTATATTTATCCCGCATTGCATCGCAGTTATTTTTGGCGCATCATTTCGTTTTTTAGTTTTATGTTCAGTTCGGTATGGACGGCGCTGCGGGTGAGGGATGCGGACATCATCATGGGCACAACGCCGCCGATCTTTCAGGCTGTCTCTGCCTGGTTTGTGGCGATGGTTCGGCGCAAACCATTTTTGTTGGAAGTGCGTGACCTGTGGCCCGAGTTTGGCGTGGGTATGGGCGTATTGAAAAACCCGCTCGTGATTGCGCTGGCGCGCTGGCTCGAAAAATTTTTATACGCGCGCGCCACGCATATGTTGGTGAATTCGCCTGCTTATAAAGATTATATGCTTGCAAAGCGCCTGCCTGAAAATAAAGTGACCTACATTGCATACGGCACAGATGTGGACATGTTCAATCCCGCAGTGGCTGGCTCGTCCATTCGCAAGGCGATGAATCTGGAAGATAAATTCGTCGTGCTGTATGCAGGCGCGTTGGGACAAGCCAACGACATTGATACCCTTCTGCGCGCTGCAAAAAAATTGAAAGATGATGATCGCATCCGTTTTGTGCTGTTCGGCGATGGCAAGGAACGGGCGCGGCTCCAAGCAGAAGCAGAACGCATGAAATTGACGAATGTACTTTTTGCAGGCGTGCGCGCCAAAAAAGAAATGCCCATTGTCGTTGCAGCCTCTGATGTATGCCTCGCGATTTTGCAGGATATTCCCATGTTTCGTACCACCTACCCGAACAAGGTTTTTGACTATATGGCCGCGGGGCGCCCGACCGTGCTTGTGATCGACGGCGTTTCGCGCGAGTTGATCGAGTCTTCGAATGGGGGAGTGTTTGTCCAGCCTGGCGACGATGCCATGCTTGCAGAGAAGATTCTCGAACTCTCGAAAGACTCCAAGCGCGTTCAGCAAATGGGACGGAACGCCCGCGAATATCTGGTCAAACATCTCGACCGCCGCGACAAGTTGAATGAGACGCTTGAATTGCTTATGAAATTGGTAAATGAGTAATGTCATTCTGAGGAAGCGTAGCGACCGAAGAATCCCGCCGCGGAGCGGCGAGACCCTTCGCCAGTCCCTTCACTTCGTTCGGGGCTTCGGCTCAGGGTGACATAAAAAATAGGAGAATATGAAAATCCTCGTCACAGGTGGGACGGGCTTCACAGGCTCACGCGCCGTCCCCTTATTACTCAAAAACGGATACGAAGTCCGCTGCCTCTATCGTGAGAGGAGTGACCGTTCGCTCCTCTCTAATCTCGAAATCGAGTGGACCTTGGGGGACGTTTCCAACGCTGATACATTATCTGCTGCCATGCAAGGGACGGATGTACTCGTCAACATTGCCTCGCTCGGCTTCGGCCACGCGGATTCGATCATCCACGCCGCAAAAAAAGCGGGCATTAAACGGGCAGTATTCATCAGCACCACGGCCATTTTTACGCAACTAAATGCCGGCAGCAAGCAAGTCCGCCTTGCCGCAGAGACTGCCATCCAAAACAGCGGACTGGACTACACCATCCTGCGTCCGACCATGATCTATGGCAGTCCACGTGACCGCAACATGTGGCGATTGATCCGTTTCATGCGTTATTCTCCGATTGTCCCAATTTTTGACGACGGCAAATATTTACAGCAACCTATTTTTGTAGATGATGTCGCGGCGGCGATTCTCGGTTGCCTCAAAGCGGACATCACCATCGGGGTGAGTTACAACATCGCAGGGAAGCACCCGCTGACGTACAACGAGGTCATTGACACGATTGCCAAAGGGATGAATAAGCGCGTCTGGAAACCCCACATCCCGTCGAAGCCTGTCGTCTCCCTGCTGGGACTCTTCGAGCGGATGCGGTTCCCGTTCCCCATCAAAGCAGAGCAGGTCTTGCGCCTGAACGAGAATAAGAATTTCTCATACACAGAGGCGCAGAGAGATTTTGGGTATAGTCCCTTGTCATTTGAGGAGGGGATAGGGTTGGAACTACGGAGCTAGTCTGAGTGGATGGCAAGTGTTGTATAATTCTCACGGGAGATTTTCCATGAACATATCTCAAATTCTTGCTGATATTCATGCGTTGGAGGAAGAACTGATTTCCTTCGAGCGGAAATATGGGATTCGCTCCGAGACATTCTACGCGGCTTACATCAATGGCGAAGAACCAGAGAACGATGACTGGGTACTTGATTTCAGCGAGTGGGGGAGTGTTTACAAGACGTGGTTGGAACGACAGTCACAGTATCGCGACGAGATACAACGCCTCCAGCATAACAAGACCACATTGGCGGGTTTGATTCGAATATCTGGCGCATGAGTGACCCGTTTCGCACACCCGAAGATTACGAGTTGTTTTTGTAAACCTCGTCGAGCGGTTCCCGAGTATCAGCCGCTCGACTCTTGTTTTTGTCCGTGTGGGAGCGACGATGGCACGGATAGCAGGTGAATTATTCCTGCAAAATGGAATCAAGTTGACTCTTCGTGAACGCGTGGTTTTTGACCGTTTGCCTCTGGTAATTGATGGATATGGATACGAAGCGTGGCGCGGGGAGGAAAAGTTATATTGGTACGACTCGCAATCTCATCCTGATGAGATTGCGTTACAGAGCACGCTTCCACATCACAAACATGTTCCTCCAGATATTAAACATAACCGTGTCCCTGCACCAGAGATACATTTCGATCAGCCGAATATTCCCTGGCTGGTGGAAGAAGCCGGGAGATTGTAGATTCTGTTCCCCATCAAAACCGAGCAAGTCTTGCGGCTTGCTTAGTCCGCTTCAGCGGACTTCGTACAAATAGCCCTGATGTTCACGTCGGGGCGGGGCAAAGGGACGAGACAAAGCCCATAGAAACAATATCAACTCAAGGTTAAGCGTGAACCGTAATTCTCACATATAATCATCCCAATGACACCCGTCCTCACCTTCATCCTCCTCGCCATCCTCTCCTGCCTCGGCGTGTGGATCATCCGCCGTTACGCCGAAAAACGTCAACTGCTCGATCATCCCAACGAACGCAGTTCTCACTCCATGCCCACGCCGCGCGGCGGAGGGTTGATGATCGTGCTGCTCGTCACGGGGGCAGGCTTATGGTTTATGAAAGAGGCGGATTGGAGTCGTAATCTCGTGTACCTCGTCTGCGGAATCATCATCGCCTGGCTGGGCTGGCGGGATGACCTCCACTCGCTTTCGCCGCGTTTGCGTTTTGGCGTGCAAAGCATTGTGGCGTTGATTTCCATCCTGAGTTTGGGATATTTCAAATCGGTCACCATTCCCTTGTTCGGCGAATTACAACTGGGCGTGCTGGGCTTCGTCATCACCTTTTTGTGGATCGTGGGCATGATCAACGCCTATAATTTTATGGACGGCATCGACGGCATGGCGGGCGGCGTGGCTTTCGCGGGCGGCATCGGCTGGATGTTCCTTTCCGGAAACATGCAAAATCACTTTGCGTTTTGGATCGCGCTCGCTGTTTCCGCCAGCAGCCTGGGTTTTCTTTTTCATAACTGGTCGCCTGCCAAGGTTTTCATGGGCGATGTAGCTAGCACATTTCTTGGCTACACCTTTGCCGTCCTGCCGCTGCTTTCCGCCGATGAAGGCGGCGATGCGTTGATGCTCGGCACGCTTTTGATGTGGACTTTCATCATGGACGCGGGAGTTACATTTCTTCAACGCTTGATCAAACGTGAAAATATCCTGTCCGCGCATCGTTCGCATTTGTATCAACGTCTGGTGGCGGGCGGTTATCCCCATTCCACCGTTAGTTTCATGTTTATAGTATTGACCTTTGTCGCTGTCAGGCTTACCCATGCCTGGGCGCAAGGCTCAGCCGTTGCTCCCATCCTGATCATCCTTGGATTGCCCGCCATTTGGGTCGTCCTGTCGATCCATGCCGACCGTATCAATCATGCTGAATAAATTTCGAACGCTCGCTTCGCTCTACCGTGATCTTGGTCTTCGTTGGTCGTTTTTTCGCGTAGCTTATGCCTTTCGCTATCGCACCGGACTGCTCCGTTTGCAAACGCCGCAATATGCATGGGCGGACCGTCCGCTTGAAATCTGGTTGAAGAAACATATTCCATCACAACCGGAAGCCTACGCACAATGGCGCAAACAAAATTCCCCCGCTTTCTTTTTTGAGAGCCTTCGCTACCGTTCAGGAAATCACAGCTATATTCCTTTGAATCCGCAGCTTGCTATTGACGAAGCCGATAGAATTCTAAACGGCGAACTCAAATACTTCGCCCATCAATTTGTAAAAACAGGCTTCCCTCCCAACTGGCACAAAGATTATTTTAGCCATGTCACCCAGACCCGGAGAGATAACGAAGGGGAAGGGTCTTTACCACAACAAACCGAGACTCTTCAGTCGCAACAACCGCTCCTTCAGAGTGACATGAATAAACACTGGTCACAAATCTCTGACGACTCAATCACTGACATCAAGTTCATCTGGGAACCCAACCGCTTCGCCTTCGTCTACACCCTTGTCCGTGCCTACGGCTCTTCCAGCGATGAAAAATACGCCGAAGCTTTTTGGAAATTAATTGTGGATTGGGCAGAACATAACCCGCCCAACACCGGCGCGAATTGGATGGACGGTCAGGAAATTGCCTTACGCCTGATGGCGTGGACCTTCGGCTTCCATGCGTTTATGAATTCCCCAGCCACCACGCCTGAACGGATTGCTCAATTCACTTTGCTGGTTGCCGCGCAGGCCGAACGCATCTACAAAAATATCGGCTATGCCATTTCCACGCGCAGTAATCACACCATTAGCGAAGCCTTTGGCTTGTGGATGGTTGGATTGCTCTTCCCTGAACTAAAAGCGGCGGAAAAATATCGCAAACTCGGATGTGAATTGCTCGAACGCGAAGCCGCTGCGCAGATTTTCCCAGACGGCAGTTACTCGATGTACTCCCTCAACTACCATCGCTTCATTCTTCATATTTATCTTTATGCAATAAGACTTGGCGGAATCAACCATTCTCCGTTCTCTGCTCAACTAATCAACTCCATCACCAAATCCATCGAATACCTCTCCCATCTCATTGACCCCCAAACAGGCGAGATACCCGTTTATGGCTCGAATGACGGGGCACTGGTTTTACCGTTGAACAATTGCGACTTCACAGATTATCGTCCGTTTTTGCAATTGGGCTGGTATCTCACCAAAGGCGAACGCCTCTTCGAACCCGGCGAATGGGACGAAGATTTGTTTTGGTTATGTGGTGCAGAATCCCCCTCCCCCGTGGAGAGAGGGGGTAGGGGTGAGGGAGAAACCTCCTTTCCCAATGGGGGAGTCTACCTCCTCCGCAATACAAACAGCAAAGCCGTTATCCGCTGCACTGACTATCGTTCCCGCCCCTCTCATGCGGACCAACTCCATGTAGACTTATGGTGGCAGGGACATAACATCGCTTGTGATGCGGGGACTTATCTCTACAGCAGTGAAGGGATTTGGAGAAACGGACTTGCCCATACCTCCGTGCATAACACTGTGGCGGTGGATGGCAAAGATCAAATGACCATGGTCAGCCGCTTCACATGGACAGATTGGGCGCGTGGAAAAGTTCTTCAACACGGTGAAAAGATCTGGAAGGGAGAACATGATGGCTATCAGCCTGTCAATCACAAACGGACAGTGATGATGCTCGAAAATGACCGCTGGCTGGTTGTGGATTCACTCAACAATGAGCGATCTCATCATTATGCGCTGCATTGGTTATTGAACGACGCGCCATTCGAGGAAAATAAAAACTCGATTCTCTTATGGCCAGAATCGAGTCGTTATAAAATTCAAATGGGATTGACACATGGCAAGGCGCGTTTCTCGATCCTGCGCGCCGATCCCAATTCCACGCGCGGCTGGCGCTCGCGCTATTATGGTCACAAAGAGCCGGCGATTTCAGCGCTGCTCGAGACAGATCAACCCCAGGCGTGTTTCTGGACTTTCTTTGGCTTTGAGTCGGATCAGATTGAATGGATCGGGGATGTGATCCATGTCAATTCCCAAAGCATTCAACTTCCTTAATCCAATTTTTGCAGGATGTGACTGACTGACGTGGAAGCCGGCCCGCCAAGCGACTGGATGAGTCCGATCTTTGCGCCTGTGATCTGGTTCGCCTCCGCCTGACCTCGAAGCTGGGTGACCGCTTCGACGGCTTGATAGACACCTGCGGCGCCTCCGGGGAATCCGCGCGCCTTCATGCCGCCCATCGTGGCACAGGGGATTCTTCCTTTCAATCCAATTGAACCGTCTTCTGCAAGCCTCCAGCCTTTGCCCTTAATTGCAAACCCAACTGCTTCAAGCGATAACGCCGCATAGATGCTGAACGCGTCGTGATATTCAAAGAAGTCGACTTGATCCAATACAATCCCTGCCTGCTTCATGGCTTTGCCGGCTGAGATTTGGGCGGTATCAAAATATAAAATATCTTTCCGATCATGCAATGCCAATGTGTCTGAGGAGGCTGCCGAGCCGGCGATCTTCACGAGTGGGTTCTTGAATTCAGATGGAAGCAACTCTCGGCGAGTGAGTACGAGCGCGGCCGCGCCATCCGCGTTGGGAGCCATGTCGAACATGTTGAGCGGGTCACTGACCATCTCTGCCTTGGCATACACTTCCGGCTTGATGGCTTTACGGAACATGGCGTTCTTGTTCGCAACTCCATTGGCGTGCGCGGTAAGCGCAAAACCTGCGAAACCGTTTGAGGGAACTTCATACTCGTGCATATAACGTTTCATTAATAGCGCGGCTTGCGCGGCGGGAGTCATGCCCTGCACCGCTTCAAAATCCGAGTCGGAGGTGGTGGCGAGGGCTTCATCCACCCCCGAGCCGACCTTGTCAGTAAATTTTTCCACGCCGACAACGAGCGCCACGTCTACAAATCCGCTGGCGATAGCGAGATAGCCCTGTCGAAGCGCCGCCCCGCCCGAGGCGCCCGCCGCTTCGACGGTCACAGCTTCGATGCCAGGCAGCCCAGAGTAATCCGCGAGCAACACGCCAACATGCGCCTGACGTGAAAGATTCGGCGCGAGCATATTGCCCACAAATAATGATTGCGGCTTCAGCCCGCCTGCATCTTCGATAGCATCATGAATGGCGGCATAGGCGAGGTCTCTCAGACCAATATCCCAATGCTCGCCGACTTCGGTTTGTCCTATTCCTGCAATAACGACTTCTGTCATGTATGTCCTCATTCGTCATTGCGAGGAGGGTGTTCTTCCCGACGAAGCAATCTCATGATTAATGTGGGAGATTGCTTCGGGCGAAGAGCAAGAACGCCCTCGCAATGACGGAATTATTTTTACTTCATCGCCAACTTACCGCGGAATCTCACATACGTCGCGTAATCAATTTCCGTGCGGCGCTTGATGTATTCCTGAGTCTTCGTGGCGAGGTTTTGTTTGGCGGTCACTTTATCAGTGACGGTAATGTCGAAGGCGTCGGACCCAGCCCCGGACCCGAAAGAGACGACGAGGATCCGGTCACCGGGTTGGGCGATGTCGAGTGTCGCAGTCAAGCCGATCATCGCAGCGCCTGCATAGGTATTTCCAATAATGGGCACGAGCAGACCAGGTTCGATCTGATCCATCGAAAAACCGAGTTGACCTGCCACACGCTGCGGGAACTTTGTATTCGGCTGATGGAAGATCGCCCACTTGTAATCTTTAGCGGTGGTGCCAGCGGCTTCCATGAGATGCGTGGCGGCTTCGGTGATGTGTTTGAAGTAAGCGGGTTCGCCTGTGAAGCGCATACCATGTTCGGGGTATTTCTGATATTCGCGCCGCCAGAAATCAGGCGTATCGGTGACGTAGGAGTACGAGAAGTTGATCGTCGCGAGCGACTCTTCGGCGGGACCAACGATGTACGCGCCGCCGCCCGCGCCTGCGGTGTATTCGAGCGCGTCGCCGGGTTTGCCTTGCGCCGTGTCCATGCCGATCGCCATGGCGTAGTGACCCATGCCCGAGCCGACCAGACCCATCGCAGCGACGAGCGCCTCCGTCCCCGCCTTGCACGCGAACTCCCAATCTGCAGCCTGAGTGTTCGGGACGGCTCCAATCGCTTCGGCGACGAGGGTAGATGTTGGCTTGACCGCGTACGGATGCGACTCCGAGCCGACCCACACGGCGCGCAATTCGGTTGGGTCAATTTGAGCGCGCATCATCGCATTCCGCGCCGCCTCAATCGACATGGTGATCACGTCTTCATCCAGCCCGGGCACGGCTTTCTCTTTGATGGGCATTCCGCTGGTCTTGCCCGTCCAAACGCGGGCGACTTCCTTTGCGGGCAAACGGAAGCGCGGCACATATGCGCCATAGCCAACAATGCCGACGGGTTTGATGGGTTTGAGTAAGGTAGGGGAGGGTTGAGGTGTTGTCATTTGTTTTTCCTGAATAAGTAGGAGGATTTTAGCGGGAGAGGGCTTTCAAAAGCTATCTTGTTCGGGTAAGGTGATAAGCGCCTTTAGGTGCTTGTCACCTTTATGCTACAACATATTTGTTATCATATTTTCGTCAAGATAATCAAGGTAAGATATGTATGTAGTCAATCTCAATATCTGCCTGGGCGTTAGTCGGATCAAATCGAATTTGGGTGATTTCACCGCTCCATTTTTTCACGTTTGCCATACTAAAAGTATAAGTGTGAAATTGCCCATCGCTTGTTATTGGATAATGAATAGCTTTTGATTCATCGTATCCGCTTTCAGAGTTTGTGATGAAGTAAATATCCGCCGTATTCCCAGCTGAAACTTTCATTCGGATTTCAACATGCGAAAAAGCCGACGCGTCGAGTCTAATTGTTGGTGAAATCATAAAAGGATCGTCACCCGTTGATTTTGTAACAAGACTTCCCGCGCTTATTCGAAGCGGGTTAAGCTGATTTTTCGCATTCCATCCTTCAGAGACGTCGTTTTGGTTGAAGTCCCAGGCAGGAGCTGTATTGGGCATTGCCGAAGATAAAATGTGAATGTAATCAATCTCAATATCTGCTTGGGTGTTAGTGGGGTCAAATCGAATTTGAGTGATTTCGCCGCCCCATTTTTTCACATTCGACATATCGAGGATATAGGTCTGAAATTGCCCATCGCTTGTTATTGGAAAGTGAACAACCTTTGATTCATCGTACCCGCTTTCAGAGTTTGTGCTAAAGTAAAGATCCGCTGTATTCCCAGCAGAGACTTTCATTCGGACTTCGATATGTGAAAAAGCCGACGCGTCGAGTCTGATTGTTGGCGAAACCATAAAAGGATCATTGCCTGTTGATTCAGTGACAAGATTTTCACTCCTTATTTGAAGTGGATTGAGTTGATTCTGCGCTTGCCACCCTTCGAGGTTGCCATTTTGATTGAAATCCCAGGCGGGCGCGGGTTGGGGTGTTGCTGTGGGCAATGGAAGCGGTGGAAGTATCGGGATTGAGGTAGGCAGGATGTCCTCGTTCCCGTTATCGCTGGAGGCTCCGATGTGTAGGACATGGACGGTACCATCTGCGACAGCGAATATACGGCCATCAGGACTAAAGCCAAACCTATTTGCATATGGTGAAGACAAAGAACCAACCATATAGCCCAATGTTTTTATCAATTGTCCTGACGAAGTATCCCAAAATTGGATATATTCATATCCTTTGTCGCGCTTAAGTCCAGAAGTAACGATAAACGAACCACCCGGACTAAACAATAATCCCGCGCGGCCGGAGCCCCTATAGGCGTTGTTATCTTGATCGCCCACAATCTTATATAAGAGGTTGTTGCTGGATAGATCCCACACAAACAGGATTTTATGAGAATCTTCGTCATAGCCGATGGCAGCCAACATGTTTCCTTGCGGGCTAAATACCACTTGCCTCGTGGAGCTAGTAGGCGACCGAAGTTCTTTCAAATCATTGAACTCGCTAATCAATTCGCCGGAGTTTATGTCCCAAACGTAAACGCCATTGACGGCGGCAGCCGCGATCAAAGCGCCGTCGGGGCTGAAGGAAATATCGTATACATCTTTAGGACTTTCGAATTGTTTCGAGGGGGTTTGAGTATAGAGATCCCAAATGGTAATGGTCTTTTTCCCCGCTGAAACAAATATCTTACCATCGGGACTGAACTCATAGTCGCTCAAATATGAAAGTTTAATGTCAAACAGAATTTTTTTCGAATTTGCATCCCAAAACCTGATATATGTTCCATTTTCCCTCGTCGCATCTAGAGGAATCCCTATTGCAAGAAGGTCCCCCGAGGGAGAAAAGAGTGGAGGTATATTCACGATGGACGAATCTGCTACAGTCCCATCAAAGTTTTGTTGATTTTCAGTGTTAAAATCCCATTGTTGAATACCCGCCCACCAACTGTCATTCTTCCAGGCATTGGTAATCAATCCATCGCCATTTGGCGTGAATAGGAAGTTGTTTCCAGAAGCAAAAACATGCTCTAACGCTGGTTTTTTGGTTTGCAAATCCCACAAGGTCACAAAATCTCCGTTTGCTGCTATGTATTTTCCATTAGGGTCAAATGCGATTTGAGTATAGTCCAAAAAAGTTCCCAACCGTTTTAATTCAGTGCTGCCAACATCCCTGAATACAGAAAAATCATTCCAGCCAGCGATGAACTGACTTCCATCGGGGCTATATTTAATAAGACGCGCAGGCGCCGCATTGTTTTTGGGCTCGGTGACATATTCGCCTGTAGCGACATCCAATAATCTTGCCCCTTTGCCGTATACACTGCCAAAAGTAAGGGTCGTATCATCCGGGCTAAATTCAAAAACAGCAAAACCGCCAGCGAAAATTGTTTGCCCTTGGTTGGTATTAATGTCATGCAGGGTTATTTTTGGACCTTCAAAAAGTTTGCCGGGAGCGCCCCATGCGAGAATATTCCCCTGGTGATTAAACCTGATGTTCCACGCTATCCAGGATGATAATTGCGGCAGATTTTTGATCACTTCTCCTGATGTTAAATCCCAAATTGCGATATCAGTAAAAGTGAATGCAGAACCGGCTGTCGCCAATGTGTTATTTTTAGGATTAAACACGATGGATAGATGATCTTTGCGCTTCATTTTGAAAACATGTATCTTTGTTCCATTTGATAAATCCCAAAGCGAAACACCCTCTTCATCGCATACTGCCAGTTGTGATCCATCACTATTAAATGCGATTTCCTGACCAAAAAAATTATACACTTGACATCTAGTTTCTAACTCATATTCGATTTTTCCGGTATCCGCATCCCAAACTAAAACTTTGTTGTCTTTGTTTATGAGAACAGCAACACGCTTTCCATCCGGGCTTATTATGCTGGGACCGATGGCTTTATTCTCCGGTTCCACGGATTTAATCAAATCCCCGGTGTCGGGGTTGTAAATCGAAACTCCCGTTGAATATGCAAGGATTACATTCCCATCGGGCAGCCAAACGGCGTCTGATACTGCTCCCGGTCCTATGCGGAAATCCTCCTGGAGGTTTATGGCGTTCGACGCCGAGATAACGGGTGGAAGGGGAATCGGCGTAGGGGATGAAGTTGGTGTACTTGTTGCTGTGGGTGAAATTTTCGTTGGCGTATTTGTTGTAACAGGAGTTGCTGTGGCTTGAGAACCACAAGCCGACATAATGATTATGCCGATTGCAGAGATAAAAACATTTATTTTCTTCATGACAAATTCTCCTCTTGTTCGGTTATGTTTACACATGCCAAAAACGCTGACGTCAAACCTGCGTGCTCGTTGCGGACTAAAGTCCTGCCTCAGTACGTGGAAGCCCTTCGGGCTGATGAGCGAGTCGGGTTTATCCGACTTTCATGAACTGAGGGAGGGATTTATCCCGTACCGATGCTGTAGTTATCCAAAATGGCCGTGATAGGCAGGTTCAGTATAACTTTTTCCAATTCGCACAGTTGTGAATGACCTTAATACTTTCATATTGATTTCAGGCATGGAAAGTTCAGGAAAATCTTTCATAAGTTTGTTGCGAAGGTCAGCGCGAAGCATTTCGGTTTTTCGTAAAGAGACAAGCCAACGTTCGCCTTCTGGCATCGCCCTCAACATTTCCATTTCTTCCCAGTCAATGGGATCGAATCCATCCACGATGGCGGAGATTTCTTCGGAGGTGAGGGTTTTGCGTTCAGTCATAGGATAGCCTTTGACATATTCCTACTATTTTCTGCTTTCGTCAAGCTGTTATCCTGAGATTTGGCTTGAGCAGAGAATGCTTTTTGTATAGTACGGTATACAAACGGTAATACTTTTTGTGCAGTATGGTTTACAAAAAGTACGAATCAAGATTCTTTGTCTGCAAACGGGTTTTCTCGGTTTTGGACAGATGGTTGGATTCTCTCTTCCATGAAATCTTCTGAAAATCCCTTCAGAATTTCCTCTGCCCGATCAATCCTCACCACCTTCTCCGCCACCATCTGCGCGGCGACTTTTACGATCATTTCTCCGCTCGCGCCTGCAGCGATGGCGACCTGTCTTGCGTGTAGCGACATGTGTCCGCGTTGAATTCCTTCGGTGGCGAGGGCGCGTAAGGCGGCTAGGTTTTGAGCGAGACCGACGGAGACGATGATTTCTGCTAATTCGGAAGCAGTCTTCACGCCCATGAGTTTCACGGCGGCCTGGGCGGCGGGGTGGACTTTGGTCGCGCCGCCGACGATGCCGACTGCCATTGGCATTTCAAGCGTGCCGACCAGGTTACCGTCCTTGTCCTTACCCCAGGTGGATAATGAAGTATATCTACCATTACGGGCGGCGTAGGCGTGTGCGCCTGCCTCGATGGCGCGCCAGTCGTTGCCGGTGGCGATGACGACCGCGTCCACGCCGTTCATGATGCCTTTGTTATGGGTGGCCGCGCGATATGGGTCGGATGCGGCGAAGGCATAAGCGGCGATGATGCCGTCACGGACAGATTCGCCGCTGTAAGGCTGACCTTTATCCTCGTTCAGGGCCGATGCAGGCTCTGTTCCTTCGGCAGCCAATTCCTTAATGGAAAAGGTGGCGCGCGCACGCGCAATTCTGCGGTCTGCAAGGTTGGATAAAATTTTCAGGTGAATTTTTCCGCCCGTGATGGCTTCGACATGCGGCGCGAGTCTTTCGCAAACCGTGTTGACCGCGTTAGCGCCCATCGCATCGCGCACGTCATAAATGAGATGAATGACAATGAATGGGCCGATGGGGGAGTCTTCTATGGTGCGCACTTCGAGGTCACGCGCGCCGCCGCCGATCTTATTGAGAATTGGGTCAATCTCATCGACCATGGCGAGCAGTTCCGCTTTATGCTCATGGATTTTCAGCCGCGCTTCATTGACGTTGACCAGATCGATCAGTTGCATTTGACCGATCATCAGCGGTTCGCTGGTCGTGGCTGTGAATCCACCGCCGGCGCGAGCCAGTTTTGCCATGAACGAAGCTCCCGCCACAACCGACGGCTCTTCAATGACAAAGGGTACCAGGACGTCGCGTCCATTCACCATGAAGTTGAGTCCAATGCCGAGGGGCAGGGAATGTATGCCGACTACGTTTTCGATCATGTGATCGGCTGATTCAGGGGAAAGTCCGCCCGTCGTAAAAGGGAGCAGATCTTCGGGAGTCGGGGGCGTCCCTGAAGGGGATGATAATGCTTCCGCAAGTTTTATGCGGCGTTGCTCGAGAGTCAGGTTGTAAAATCCAGAAATACGGGAATTAGTCATAAGAGTTGTCCCAAGTATAGGATTGGCTTTCTTTCAAATTCTATCAAAAAGCGGTGAATTGATTATAATGTCTGTGAGGTGGCTTTTCATGTTGTTAACCCGTGAACAATTACAGGAGCGCTTATTTGCGCTCCATCGCGCCAGTTTGGAATTGGTGAAGGATGTATCGCTTGAGACTTTATTGGAGCGCATCGCATCCACAGCCTGTGGACAGGCTGATGCGCGTTATGCCGCGTTGGGGGTATTGGATGATGAAGGCAGGTTGAAGCAATTTATTACTGTCGGGATGACGGATCAACAGATAAAAAGAATCGCACATCCGCCAAAAGGGCATGGCTTGATCGGCGCATTGATGGATGCGGAAGTGCCGATCCGTACGCCCGTGCTTCAAGACCATCCTCGATCAGTTGGTTTTCCGCTCAACCATCCTACAATGGTTTCGTTCCTGGGTGTGCCGATCCGTGCGGGAGATAAACAACTCGGGCAGATCTATCTAACCGAAAAAATCGATGCGCCTGAATTTACTTCAGACGATGAAATGATCATTCAAATGCTTGCCGCGTATGCCGCCACTGCCATTCAGAATGCGCGGTTATACGAGCAGATGAAGGAACGTGACCTGGCCCTGACCCGCCGCAACGTGGATATGTCCCTGCTGAACGGCATCGCTTCAACCCTAACCTCCAGCCTGGAGCTCGACGAAATTCTTAACAAAACTCTCGGGCTGGTGATGACCTACATGAAAGTGGAAGCGGGCGAGATCTTCCTGCTGGAGGAGGATAAAACCACATTACGCATGGTCCTGCATCGCGGCCAAGCCGCGGAAGCTTTCTGGCGGAGGAATACATTCAATGTGGGCGACGGCTATCCAGGCATGGTTGCCCAAACCCGTCAGCCGCTGGTCAGCAGGCAGTTGGCCAATGATGCGAAATTTATGCGGGATGCAGTGGTGGAAGCTGGTTTCCAACAAATTGCCTGTATTCCCCTGATTTCCGGTGAAAATTTAATGGGTGTCATGAGCATTGCAACACGCGAAACTGATCCATTTGACGAGCGGAACATCCAGATGCTGACCGCAGTGGGCGCCTGGGCTGGTCTGTCGATCGAAAACGCCCGTTTGCATGCCAATGCACGTCGTCTGGCTGTACTGGAAGAACGTAACCGCATTGGCATGGACCTGCATGACGGCATCATTCAATCCATTTACGGTGTGGGATTGGGTTTGGAAGGCGTGAAGCTTACTTTAAACGATGATCCTCAAGTAGTGAAAGAGCGCATTGATCACGCGATCAATGGACTAAACCAGGCGATTCGGGATTTACGCGCCTATATTCTTGATTTGAGACCCCGTCAACTGGGTGGGGATGGCTTGTTGAATGGCATAAAGCGCTTGATCGCTGAATATCGCGCCAATACTTTCTCGGAGGTGAACTTAACCGCTATCGATTCAGACCTGAAAGACCTTCCACAGACGCAGGCATTGGTGCTGTTTCACATCTGTCAGGAGGCATTGGCCAATGCCGCCAAGCATGCCAAGGCAAAAAATGTGCAAGTCGCCGTTTGGACCACCGATGACCGTGCCCTGATGGAGATCCGTGACGATGGTGAAGGCTTCGATGTTGATAAAATGCAGGCCTCCATCGGTCACGGACTTGCAAATATGCAAACACGTGTACATGCAGTCGGCGGTGACATCGATATTTCATCATCGTTTGGAGATGGAACGGCCATACTTGTATGGGTTCCACGCGCAATAAAAACATAAATCATATGATTCAACGGTTTATTGCAAAATGAATCACAGGAACCCGAGTCTCATTAACGGTAAATTAACAAAGTTTTGCATCACGGTTTATTAACATAGATATGCCCTCCATGCCTTAAGATTGCCCCGCATACCCATATATGGGGGCGAGAGCTGATTAACAGGTGCTGCTGGCTGAAACACCTGTTCTAAATCATAAAGAGATTAAGGTTGAATGCGGGATGATTCTTTAACATAATCCAACCTTAAAAAAACACATCTTTTTAACTTATCGTAGGCCTAACGCCTGTTATCCTTTCGAGGTATCTGCTAGAATGTAACCATGCTGATATAAAGGATGTATGCCCTACGCATCCCGATTCCCGCAACAATTTTTGCAAGAAAACCCATTCGACTCTTCTACTGAGCCGCGATAAAGGCGGGCTAGTTCAGTACACTCTAAAACACACGATACATCATACATTGAGGAATGCTTATGAACGCAGAGCAGGCTTGGCAGTCAGTACTCGCGCAACTTCAAATGGAAATGCCTCGCGCATCCTTCGACACCTGGGTGCGCGATTCGCGTCCCATGGCCTATGAGAACGGCATCATTACCGTTGGCGTCCGGAACGCCTACGCGCGTGATTGGCTCGAAAACCGCCTTGCGACAACTGTCAGCCGTTTGCTGATCGAAATCCTGAATTCAAGCGTCTCGGTTGAGTTTGTTGTCTCTCAATCTGACGAAAGCGCTTCATTCGCGGACCCTGAACCAGCCGCCTCTTCCATTGAAATAACGCCACCCGAGCCAAAACCGCGCCATCTGGCTCTCAATCCACGCTACACCTTTGACACTTATGTGGTCGGTTCCGGCAATCGACTTGCTCATGCGGCCTGCCAGGCTGTGGCGGAGAAGCCAGCCCGCGCCTACAATCCGCTTTTCCTTTACGGCGGCGTGGGACTGGGCAAAACACACTTATTACATGCCATCGGCAACGCCTGTCACGCCAGCGGTCTTAACGTTTTATATGTTTCATCCGAAGAATTCACGAATGACATGATCACAGCCATTCGAACCCATACCACCCAGGCCTTTCGCGAAAAATATCGTTCCGCGGATGTTCTGCTTGTGGACGATATCCAATTCATCGCAGGCAAGGAATCTACACAGGAGGAATTCTTCCATACCTTCAACACCCTGCATGGACAGGATAAGCAGATCATCGTTTCATCCGACCGTCCTCCCAAATCGCTCATCACCCTGGAAGAACGTCTGCGCTCCCGCTTTGAGTGGGGATTATCTGCGGACATTCAAGCGCCCGATTTTGAAACCCGCCTTGCCATCCTGCGCTCCAAAGCTGAGCGCACAGGCCGTCATATCTCGGATGAAATTCTCGAAAACATCGCCAAACGCGTACAATCCAATATCCGCGAACTTGAAGGCGCATTGAATAGGATTATTGCATTCGCTGATCTAAGCGGCTCCTCCCTCACACCCAGCCTGGTGGAAATAGCCCTTGCTGACCTGATGCCCTCCCGCGGTGACATTGTACCTTCCCAGGTGGTCGATCTTGTTGCCCGTAAATTTAACCTCACTTCCGAAAAACTACTGGGTCGTGATCGTACAAAGGAAGTAGCCTTACCCCGCCAGATCGCCATGTACCTGCTGCGTGAAGAGGCAAAAATCTCCTTCCCCCAAATTGGGGAAGTGCTGGGCGGACGCGACCACTCCACGATCATGTCGGCTTACGATAAGATCAAGGAACAAATCCACTCAGACAGGCGTTTGGAGCAGGATATCGTATCCCTCAAACAACAATTGTATGATCAGACCGTAGCAGTGTAAAAACTTTAGGGTATATAAGAAGGGCGAGGCCGAACAGCCTCGCCCTTCGCTTTTGTTATAATCCATGCCATGTTTCAACGCATCATTCGAGGGCTTGAAATCACGCTTGCCCTGATCATCCTTGCTTCGATCATGGGATACAGCAATCCATCCATTACACATCCCATTGAAAAAGTGCGCGCTTATACACGCCAGATTGAATTCAACTATGTTTCATGGATGTTCGAGGCTGCAATTGTCAAATTGCGCGCCGCTTCGCTGGGGGTCCCTTACACAATAGGCCATTCGACCCAAAAACAGATCGTCAACGAATATTTACACACTACCCAACTCATCCTTGAAAAAGAATACCGGCTCACTCAAATTTACGCTGATGCGGCAGTCATAGACAAGGAACTTGCATCCGAATTATTGCGCGGCGAACTTGCGAAACTATATATCAGGCAAAATGAACTTGCCCCGTTTGCTGAGGCAATATTACAGGAGCAGGTCAGCGAGATACTGATAGAGCTCGGACTCACATCTACGGGCCAGGTTGTGCCGAACGTCTGGTATCACTCCACCCCTCTGCCTATGGCGCTCATTGTTTCTCCACGCGATCATATTGAGCAAATTGCCAACATCTCGGTTAACACCGATTTGACGGTTGACGAACAAGTATCCCTCGAAAGCAATGTGGATCGGGGTCTCGACACATCCTCACTCGTTGTGAACATTGGCGGCGTTGGGGTGTATCCAACCATGGTCATGCGCACTACGAACTTGCCCTGGATGCTGAATACCATCGCGCATGAATGGATCCATAACTACCTCACACTTCGACCACTTGGAATTTTATACGACCACACGCCTGAACTGCGCACCATGAATGAGACCACCGCCTCCATTGCCGGGGATGAAATTGGAGCGCTCGTCATTGAGCGGTATTATCCAGAATTAATGACCGCCCTACGACCCTCCTTACGTTCTCAGGACACCGCTTCGCCCTTTACCTTGAGCCTGATCTCTGCTCCCAACGACCATCCCGAACCAGGGGATTTTCTGCGCGTCCCCTTTGATTTCCGCTCAGAGATGCATGAAACGCGCGTTGCTGCCGATACCCTGCTTGCGGAAGGAAAGATAGATGAAGCGGAAGCCTATATGGAAGGCCGCCGCCTGATATTTTTGCAAAACGGATATTTGCTGCGTAAACTCAACCAGGCTTATTTTGCCTTCCATGGGGCCTACGCCGATATACCCGGCGGTGCGGCAGGCGAAGATCCTGTCGGTCCGGCGGTGCGAGCATTCCGCGCCCAGAGCGAATCGCTTGCGGATTTTGTCAACCGCATGTCGTGGATGTGGAAATTTGAACAATTACAGGAATCAATAAACCAATAAATGAAACAAATCCCATTCATTCTTTTTTTATCGATTGCAGGTATCTTTATTTGTGGTGGATGCGCAAGGGAAACTGAAACTCCGGCCACACCCGGCCTGATCGTTGAAACCCCCGTCATCAGCGACACACCCACTTCCGCACCCGGCTGTTCGACCATAATTGCAGAGCCAACCGCAGCGCCCAGTTCCACATCCCTTATGCCTTCCGCCAGCGCGGCGGACTTTTCGATGGGACCGGCTGACGCATCAGTGACGATTATTGAGTATTGTGAGTTTCAATCTCAAGGATGCGCGGGCATGGCGGGCGTTGTAGCGGAATTGTTGAAAAATCATGATGACTTACGCTTCGTGTTCCGTCCACTTCCATTGATCGGCATACTGGATAAATCTGACAAAGCCGTTCTCGCCGCGCTTGCGGCAGATGAGCAGGGTCAGTTCTGGGCAATGTATGACTTGTTATTCACGAAGCATACTGAGTGGGCGGCCTTAAGCGCAGTTGAATTTAATAGCTGGGTTGCAGAGCAATCATCCAGCGTGGGCATCGACAGAGACCGGCTCACAGCGGCGATCAATGCCGATAAAACGACGGCCAGAATGATGTCGATGTATGAAGCGGCGAAGCAATCAAGCATCCCTGCGGTTCCGCTGGTCCTCATCAACGGCAATATCCAGCAATCCTATGTACTTGATTATCAAAATATGAGCGATACGATCGGCCTGATCGCCTTGGGACAGAAACAATTTACCAATTGCCCGCCGTTTAATATTGATGCGTCGAAGCAATATATTGCCACGATCGAAACGGACAAGGGTGATATTGTGATCGGGTTATTCCCTGATAAAGCGCCTCTGGCTGTGAATTCATTTGTGTTCCTTGCGCGGGAGGGCTGGTTTGACGGTGTGACTTTTCATCGCGTGATCCCCGGCTTTGCCGCGCAGACCGGCGACCCAAGCGGCACGGGCAGGGGCAATCCTGGTTATTTATTCAATAATGAGATCAGCGATTTGCAGTTTGATAAACCCGGCCTGGTGGGCATGGCAAACTCAGGACCAGACACAAACGGAAGCCAGTTCTTTATCACATTTGCGCCGGCGGTTCATTTGAATGGCGGTTATACGATCTTCGGCCGGGTGCTAAGCGGTTTGGATGTGGCGGAGCAATTAACACCGCGAGACCCCGAACAAGATACGCTCCTGCCGCCGGGCGATAAGATCATCAAGGTGACAATAGAAGAAAAATACGGCAGGAAATAAAACTCATTGTTCGAGTTTTTTTTACTGGAGACACGATCCCGCTTCACCTCGAATTCATGCTTTTTACATGGGTAGGGGGAATTCCCAATTAATCTGGTTATAATTCATCGGATGAAAAACCATACAGACCTTTCCCTGACGATTCAACACGAACTGATTAAGAGCAAGGAACTGAATGCATCAGACCTCGCCTCGGCCTGCTACCGTCAAATTGAGCGACTCAACCCGGCGCTGAATGCCTTCATTACGGTCATCCATCCAGATAAGGATGTTTCCTCGTCATTGGATGGCAAACCGCTTTACGGTATACCCATTGCAGTTAAAGACCTGTACGATACAAAAGGCATCCGCAGCACAAGCGGCTCGAAATTCTTTGCGGATAATATCCCCGTGGAGGATGCCTTTGTGGTGCAAAAGATCAAGAATGCAGGAGCGCACATTATTGGTAAGACCAATACTCATGAGGTTGCGCTCGGCGTAACGAATAACAATCCGCATTTTGGAGCCTGTAGAAACCCCTGGGATGTGACGCGTTCACCCGGTGGTTCGTCCGGCGGAAGCGCAGTAGCGGTCGCCACCGGTATGGCGCTGGCCGCGCTTGGCACTGATACAGGCGGCTCGATCCGCATCCCAGCCTCGTTGTGCGGAGTGGTTGGGTTGAAGCCGACCTTTGGGCGCGTTAGTCTGCGCGGAATCCTGCCGCTTTCGTGGAATCTGGACCATGCGGGACCGATCACATGCAGGGTTGAGGATGCGGCCTTGATGCTTCAAGTGATGAGCGGATATGATGAGTCGGATCCTGTTTCAATTAACACACAGCCGGCTGATTATTCCAGTCATTTAGGGGATGGCATGAACGATTGCAGGATCGCACTGGCAGTTGGAAATTACGTGGGGGCATCAGACCCGGAAATACTGGAGGCGGTTCGTACAGCCGGGCTGGTGTTGCAAGAGCAGGGCGCGAGCATTGTTGAAGTAAATATGAATTTTCTGGGCGAAGCCGCGCTTGCAAATGGGCTCATGACCCAGGCCGACGGGGCAGCCTTCCATCGTGAGAGATTGCGAGAGCACCCCGATTGGTTCGGCGCTGATGTGCGTCAGCGGCTGGAAACAGGAGCGGCATTCACATCCAGCGAATATTCACTGGCGAGGCGCACGCAGGCCGAGGTTAAGAGAAGCTTCGATCAATTATTCGAACAATACGATCTATTCCTGCTGCCCACCACGCCTATCCCTGCGCCTGTGTTGGAGGGAGAAGATGCCGTCGAACGCGCCCGTCAGTTGACGCGCTTCACGGCGCCCTTTAATCTGACAGGTTTGCCGGCCCTTTCAGTGCCATGCGGATTCACGAAAGAGGGATTGCCAATCGGTTTGCAAATCGTTTCACGCGCCTGGGATGAGGCAGGTGCGCTGAGGGCCGGATATGCCTTTCAGGAAGCAACCGAGTGGCACAAGATGAAACCAAAACTGGCTTTGTTATAAATTTATGAAGAGATCCGCGTTGACGATATGGGCGCTGTTGCGCCTGCCGGTACTGGCGGCAGGGTTATATTTGTTCCGCTCGCAAATCACTGTGTTCATTGAAAAATATTTCAACCTGGGGACAGTCATAGATTTCGCAGTATATTCCGCAAGCACTTTTGGGACCAGGTTCATTCTCTATTCCATTTGTGCGCTCACGCTGGCGCTCGGATATTTGCTGGTAAAAAAATGGGCAGCATCGGAGTTTTGGGGTTATGTCTTTTTTCTTATTGGCGCATTCGCGGTAATTTATATCTCATTCACATTTTTATTATTGACGCCAACTCCCCTCATAAAGACATTTGCTGTTACTTTGGTTCTGGCAGTTAACACATTGCCTGTGGAATGGCTGAGGAAACGGACACGACGGGGAAGATGGATGGATTTATTTTTCCTCGCAGGTGTTGGGTGGTGTGAGGCGTTTTTTTCGCAGGCTTACGTCTGCTGGCTGGTGGACAAACTCCGGGCAGGCAGTCCGTTCAAAAAATGGTCATGGTTAAGCGGTGTGATTATTGTCCCGATCTTCTGGATATTTATTCTGACGCCCTACGATAACCAGAGAATTTTAACCCTGGGCGAAAAATTACATGCCAGCCCGGCTGTGGAAAAGTTTGCAGAGGGAATTTTTAACTGGATCGAGCTCAATACAGAGCACAAACTGCTCTACGCAGTTGGGCGTGGAACCAATTTTTTGCTGGCCTTTGACACAGCGCATCTCGACCAACCGCCGCGCAGGTCAAAAACCGATATTGGGAAAACGCAGAGCTTTGCTTTCAACCCGGACCTTCAGGAATTGTATGTTTATAAAGCCGATACAGGTGAACTGCTTTATCTCGACGCGCTGAATTTGAAAACCTTCCGTTCCGTGCCTGTGACAGATTTATCGCCGGGCGACGTATGGGTGAACTGGCAGCGCGGCACAGACAGTATTACCATCGCCTCCGAAGCGGACCGGGAAACTGGTACGCCTTTCGAGATGATCAACCGCGCGAGCGGTAAAACCATCGGCGTCATACCCCTGCCGTTAGTCCCCACCAATATCACCTTTCATCCCGATAAGAATATTTTATATTTCAATTCATTTCGAGATACGTATTTGATTTCATGGGATATGGACTCGCATGAAGTGATACAGCGTGTTGCAACCAGTCCTAGGACAGACAGATTGATCTTCTCTCCTGCCTACTCAGAAGTGTTGATCGCCTCGCCTCTGGAGGGTGTCATCCTGCGTTATGACGCGGACACGCTGGAATTCAAAGGCAGCATCAAAGCCAGCTTTGGCGACCGCACATTGACCATTGACCCACAAAGAAACCTGCTGTTGGTTGGGAATTTCATCAATAATCGATTGCAGGTGATCGACTTGAATACCTATGAGTCCGTTGCCAGTTTTTACATCGGGCCATGGATCCGTACGATCTCACTCGATGTGGAGTACGGAATCGCATACGTCTCAACGGTGCGGAATTTATTCAAGGTGCATTACACTTCATATTAGGCCGTAGGAATGACCCTTCCTGGTTTTCAGACAAACTAACTCCTACTGAAGTAGCCATCCCTACGGGTGTCTTTATCTAAATAAAATGTGTAAGGCGAGTGATTAACTTGTACACGTCTCTTTTTCCAACGGAAGCTAGGTATCACACAAGAAAAAGAGGGCGCGAAAGAACTAATTATCTGGGTGCACAGACACCATCTTTTTCGTTCCATTGACAGGAATATTCTGCAACACAACGGGATTCTGAATTAATGGGCGCGCACAATTTATCCACGATCTTTGAACATTTCAATGTATTCACACGAACGGTAATACAACCATCGCCGCCAAATTGCACCTCGGAGGGTGTGCAGGCTCCGAGGTCCGTGCTGAATGTGTAACCGGGTGTACAACCAGGATACGTCCCGCCGGTGACAGCCTGACAACACTGGAAGTTTTCGTTGTAGGAGTATCCTGTCGCACATCCTGCATAGATTTGGGAAGCGAGGGAAACATTGTCAATTCCATAAGGTGCAGAGGCTTCTCCATTCGGAGGCACGCACATCCCGGCGAGCTCATCAAAATACAAACCAGCCGGGCACGAACCATTGGCATCCTTACCAACCACACAGGCCTGCTGTCCGCCACTTTCCTTCATAATGTATCCAACAGGGCATCCAACCGTACCTGCCTGTGAAAGGATGGGCGTGTAAGTGCACGTGCCTGTGGATGGGTCGAGGGTATAGCCGGAGTCGCATACCGGGGTGACGCCGGTAGTAGTCTGCGTATTGGTGTTGGATGGATTACAAACTGTGATCTCGCTCGTAGATTCTATACCTCGCGGTCCGCGGCAAATAAGCTGGCGATTGCCATTCTCGATCAATTCATTGCATTGCATTAAACTTCCGCGCACTTCATAGACCGAGCCAAAGGAAAGTTGAACATTTGCATAACCATCGCCTGCCGAACAATACTGGCTGGTAACCACGGCTTCCGGCAAGGTGTATCCATTTGAAACAATCGGGCCGTTGGGGACAAAAGCCTGCAGCTGGCAGTACGGCGCAATCGGCTGGGGTTGCGTGACAGCACAGCGGAAACCGATATCGCGTCCGCTATCGCCCTGCTCATTGTAGCGGCGAATTGTAGAGGAAATCTGGTTGGAGGAGGTTTCAAAAGAACTGCCTCGAATTACACGGTATTCCCCGCTTTGGGGGCCGGTCGGATTGGCAGACGGTGATTCACTGTAATAGTTTTGGTTATACCAGTCGCTTACCCATTCAAAGACATTGCCTGCCATATCGAACAAGCCATATGAACTGACGCCTTTGGGAAAAGCATCCACATCTGTGGTGCGCCCAACGCAATAGCCAAAGTTCAACAAATCGCAGGTTGGCTTGGCATCGCCCCATGGATAAACAACCTCATTTACGCCGCGCGCGGCTTTTTCCCACTGTGCCTCAGTCGGAAGACCGCCCTGCGTCCAAGCGCAGTAGGCCTGGGCCTGATCCCAGGATACACCAATCACCGGGTGGTTTGTGTATCCTGGGTTGCCAAAGACCGATCCGCCCAATTCATCGGATGGAGGTGTACATGAGCCAACTTTTACACATTGCTCATACATACGGTTGGTCACTTTTGTCCCCTGGATCCAATACCCATCCAGTGTGACATTATGCGCGAATTCATTGATCCCATCGCCCATGGTGAAATCACCGGGTGGGATATAGATCAGGGTGCTGCCGTCCACCCATTTCATGGTTGAACCGCTCTGCGGTCCCGAAAGAGTCACAGGTATAAAGGTCGGTGTCGGTTCCACGGTCGGTGCTGCCGTTGGCGGCAGGGGTGTGGCTGTCACCACGATCACCAGCGGGGTCGGCTGGGCGCCGCAAGCCGACAATAAGAATGTGAGCAGCAGGGTATAGATAAAAATCACATATCGATTGTTTTTCATTCAAACTCCTTTTCCTTGCAAAGGCAAGGCCCTTTCATTATAAAAGAAAAATGCCCCGCAGCAATTTCGAGAATCTGCGGAGCAATATCATTATCTCGTATTTTTTATCTCATCCACCACGCTTGGATTCACCAATGAGGACGTGTCACCCAACTCCAGACCCAGGTATGCAGTGCGGATCATCCTGCGCATCACTTTTGCATTACGCGTCTTCGGCAGGTCAGAAACAAACAGGATGGCTTTCGGCGCGAGCGCTTTGCCCATTTCAGAGACGACCAAATCATGCAATTGCTGACGAAGAACATCGCTTCGCTCCACTCCACGCCTGGTTACAACGAAAAGAATTAATTCACTCCCTTTGATTTCATGGGGCACCCCAATTGCTGCCGCCTCCACAATATCTTCATGCCTAACCAAAATGGATTCCACCTCGGCGGGTCCTAATCTTTTCCCGGCGATCTTGATCGTATCATCCGAACGCCCAAGGATATACCACAAACCGTCGTTATCGATTGCGGCAAAATCACCGTGTACCCATATATTCTCCCAGCAAGACCAATATGTTTCAAGGTAACGCTGATTATCCCTCCAAAACCCACGGGTCATGCCGATCCATGGCGCCTTGATGACCAGCTCCCCCACTTCATTTCGAATAGATTTCCCGTTTTCATCCACCACATCCGCATCCATACCCGGGCATGCCGCAGAAAACGCACACGGCTTCAACGGTAAAAGCGGATTGCCCATCACAATACCACCGGATATTTCAGTGCCGCCAGAATAATTGATGATCGGGTATTTGCCTTGACCCACTTTCTCGAACAACCACATCCACGGGTCGGGGTTCCAGGGTTCGCCAGTGGATGCGAAACATTTCAGCGAAGATAGATCATGTTTCTTGAAATGTTCGTCGCCCTGTGGGATCAACGAGCGGATTAATGTCGGTGAGATTCCCATTTGATTGATCTTGTGCTTTTCGACCAACTCCCACAATCGGTCCGGTGCAGGGAAATCTGGCGCGCCGTCATAAATGAACATTGTCGCCCCAAGTAAAAGACTGCCAAATACCTGCCAGGGACCCATCATCCAGCCCATGTCGGTCATCCAATAAATGACATCACCCGCATGGACGTCCGTCCCAAAGGCCATGTCCTGCGCCGCTTTGACAGGGAATCCACAATGCGTGTGGACTGCGCCTTTCGGCCTGCCTGTTGTACCCGATGTATAGATGATCATCAACGGGTCTTCAGCGGAGGTAAATTCTGTTTCCGCTTGATCATTTTGAATATCAACCAACTCGTGCCACCAATGATCTCTTCCCTCTTTCATATTTATATCCTGGTCTGTTCTCTTCAAGACGATCATGTGTTTTAACGAACCAACTTGCTCCGCTGCCTCATCCGCAACAGGTTTCATCTTCACAGCTTTTCCGCGCCGATAGGCACCGTCTGCTGCAAAGAGTGCTTTCGCATCCGCATCCGCAAGGCGCGAAGCAATTGCGCCCGCGCCATAGCCGGAGAATAGCGGCAAAATAATTCCGCCGATCTTTGCAATGGCAAGTAAAGCGATCACGATCTCTGGAGTCATCGGCATAAAGATTCCAATCGCATCGCCTTTGCCGAGTCCGAGCGAACGGAGCGCATTCGCCGTTTTGTTTACTTCCTTATAAAGTTCTTCATACGTGAGGGTTTTTACGATTCCCTCTTCGCCCTCAAATACAACCGCTTTCCGGCTTCCATCTCCTGCACCCCGCCGTTTATCCACGCAATTATGGACAATATTCATTGTCCCATCCGCGCACCATTTTGGGAATTGAATCCCATTCGATAGGTCAACGACTTTGGTATATGGTTTATAGAATTGAATATCGAGATACTTCAAAATTGCATCTGTGAACCAGGCCACCTCCCTTGTGGATCTTTGCATGAGCGCATCGAAGTCTTTTATTTCATGCATTCGCATAAAAGCGGTTAAATTTGCATGTTCAATATGCTTCCAAGTGGGTCGCCAAACAATATCACCGCCGAACGTAAATTGTTCCGTCATGGGCATGCTCCTCTTTGATTGGGTTGATTGATTCTAATACAAGAACATTCAAAGTGAAGGAGCAAAGGCTAGAATTGCATATTATTGGCTCCGCAAATTACGCAATACTCTGTAAAATTAATTTGATCTTCACAAACAACCTGTCTTTTGCGATACGCGCGGCGTCTTCTGCATTTGGGATTTTATTTTCCACACGAATTCCCAAAGGTTTTGCCGCTCGTGGTATATATCGAATATATTCGAACATACGCGATTCAACAGCTTTGCCATCCAACTCTGTTTCAGCGAATCCATGAACGAGCTTGTGTCTCAATAATAGTTTCACTTGCGCGCCGCCTTGCAGGTTGCGCCACCAGGTTCTATTGCGGCTGGTGATGACCCATAAATATCCATCTTCTTGATAATAGCCCACGGGGGTTGTATATGTCTTTCCCGTTTTGCTCCCAGTAATTGTGATAATCATCATGCCATTGCTTAGCATGCGGTGAAACGGCGAGCGTAAGACCCAACACATAAAATCATTTCCATTCATTCCATAACTCCATACATTTGGTCGGGATTAAGATATTGAGGGAAGCGTTCCCTCAGCGTTGTCCGCGCTTCATAGCACAGGTGACAGGCGTCGGCGTAGGAGGAAGCGTGCGGCAGGTTGTATTCGGTCACCAGTGCGGCGGGCCCGCCTGCGAGCAAGAGTCCGCAGATCGGGTGGTTATCGGCATCATAATTATCGCAGATCTCTTTGAGCCGAGTTTCGAACACATTGCCGATGGAAATGCCCTGACAAATATGGAGATTGCCCAGCGGATCAAGATGGACGCGCCCCGGTTCGCGCAGGTCTTCATGCGGACAGGAATCGAATCCTTCCCAGGGATGGCTGGTCGCTTTTTCAACAAGCATTTTCGCCGCCCGTCCACGAAACATGACCGCGCCCTCATCTTCGATCTGACCATGTGTCTGTTTTGCTTCTGCATCGGGTTGCGCGATACTGATCGTGCCTGTCGGGATGTTCAACCATTTCGCGGCGACAAGCGCATTCTTAGGGCGCTCGCCCAGAGCTTCACTGCAATGGAACAAGTCATTGCTAACGGTTAGGTCATCCACGCGCCCAGCAAACGGACGCAGCCATTCCTCGGCATCCGCTACCGAGTGTGCCCAATACGCATTGGAGACAATACCAACGGAGAATCCCATGTCTGCCGCTTTGTAAACAGCCTTTGTCAAAATGGCGTAATACAAAAACGGCTCGCCGCCTTCAAAATAAATCGACGCGACTCCCGCTTCTTTCGCCTGTCCAAGGATTTGCTCAATTTGCTCGTAAGTGAGCGTTCCCTTTTGCCACGGACTCCCCCAAACGAAACAATGATCGCATTCATAGGTACATTGATAGGTAAGCAGAATATGAAGACCGGATAGTTTCATGACATCCTCCATGTCGATATACATAGTGTAGTGAAAATTGTCCAAAGAGTCACGGGTCAAATATCACTTGTAAGGCTATAATAAAGGTACTTTCAGGAGGCCCCATGTCCAATGTCCATGCATCCAACCATCCATTGATCGCCCACAAACTTTCACGTCTGCGTGATAAAAATACCGAACCCAAGAAGTTCCGCGAACTTGTCAGAGAGATCGCGGGACTTCTGGCATATGAATCCACGGCAGATTTACAAACCACTCCAGTCGAAATCGAAACTCCCCTTGCCAAAATGCAGGCACAGCAATTACAAGAAAAGATCGGACTCATTCCCATTTTACGGGCGGGACTTGGCATGGTGGAAGGGATTTGGGAACTCATGCCCTCAGCCGAGGTCTGGCACATCGGCTTATACCGCGACGAGCATACGCTCCAACCTGTGGAATATTACAATAAACTTCCTGTTGACCCGCGCGTCTCTGTCTGCCTCATTCTCGACCCCATGCTGGCAACCGGCGGCTCGGCCACGGCCACGGCGGATATCCTCAAACGCTGGGGTGTGAAGAAGATCAAATTCGTCGGTCTGATCGGCGCGCCGGAGGGAATCAAAGCCATGCAGACCGCCCATCCTGATATTGACATTTATCTGGCCGCAATCGACGATCATTTGAATGAACGCGCTTATATCGTACCTGGACTGGGTGATGCAGGAGACAGACAATTCGGAACGGGATAGATATCCGTAAATACAAGAAGAAATGAATACAATCATCTTTGTAATCGGCACCACATTCCTTATATATGTCTCGCGCCAATCTCTGAGAGCGCCGCGTTCGCACGGCTTTTATCGCTTCTTCGCCTGGGAATGTATTCTGGGATTGTTCCTTTTCAATGTGGATTTCTGGCTTCAAGACCCCTTTGCATGGCATCAACTCATCGCATGGACTCTGCTCTTCGCCTCGCTGGTTCCGCTGGCATTCGGGGTAAGCACGCTAAAGTCGCGTGGGAAACCCGCTGTGAAACGAGAGAGCGATCCATCATTGCTTGCATTCGAACGCACCACTCGACTGATCACAAGCGGCGTTTACAAATATATTCGCCATCCGCTTTATAGTTCACTGTTATTCCTGACCTGGGGTATATTCTTCAAGAACTTTTCGGCGGCAGGAATTACCCTTGCAATCGCTGCTACGATATTTTTGGTCTTCACCGCGAAGGCAGACGAGGCGGAGTGCGTTCAATTTTTCGGTTCGGCTTACGGCGAATATATGCAGAAGACAAAGATGTTCATTCCATATCTCTTTTAATATCTGATGTTGCGCACCGTCCCGCAGGTTTGTGTGAAAAACAGGCGTGAATTACGGCAACCTGCGGGACGTTCTGTGCAAGGTTAATAATATGAAAGCCATGCTCCTGCGCGAGTCTGCGCTATTCTCACAAAACCCAACTCCCCTTTCGTTTGAGGATTTGCCTGAGCCAAAAATTGGCGCAGGCGAAGTATTAATCCGCGTTACGGCTTGCGGGGTGTGTCATACCGAGCTTGACGAGATCGAAGGCCGCATCAAGCCGCGCCTGCCTATTATTTTGGGGCATCAAGTGGTGGGGATTATTAAAGAAGTCCAACATCTCCAAATGTCGGATGCAGAACAACTGCAAGGTCGGGATATTTTGGAACCCGAAATAAGAATTGATCAACGCGTCGGTGTCGCATGGATTGCATCCGCCTGTGGAACATGCCAGCATTGCTTAGCTGGTAATGAAAATTTATGTGCTGAGTTCAAAGCCACAGGGCGCGACATGGACGGCGGCTATGCAGAAACCATGAAGGTCCGCGCGGATTTTGTTCATCCTATTCCAGAATTATTTTCTGATTCAGAAGCCGCGCCGTTGTTATGCGCGGGCGCGATTGGTTATCGTTCCTTGCGGTTGACTAATCTGCAAAATGGACAGTCGCTCGGTTTGATGGGCTTTGGCGGATCAAATCATCTGGTATTGAAACTGGCAAAGCATAAATTTCCGAAATCAGATATCTTTGTGTTCAGCAGAAATCCAGAGGAACGCGAATTTGCCTTGTCGCTGGGAGCGGCCTGGGCGGGGACGATTGATCAGAATCCGCTCGAGGCGCTGGATGCGGTGATTGACACCACGCCAGCCTGGGGACCAGTCAGTGAAGCGCTGAAACGGATCAAGCCTGGGGGCAGAGTCGTCGTCAATGCCATCCGCAAGGAAGAAACCGATAAGGCAGTCCTGATGAAACTGGATTACCCGTCACAGTTGTGGATGGAAAAGGAAATCAAATCGGTTGCGAATGTAACGCGCGCGGATGTGCGTGAGTTTTTGCAAATCGCCGCCGAGGCGCATATCATACCTGAGATTCAGGAATACGAATTGAAAGATGCCAATCAGGCCTTGGTTGAGATGAGGCAAGGTAAAATTCGTGGAGCGAAAGTCTTGGTGACTTAATTATATCGGAGGCAAAATGGCTGAACTAAAAACAAAAGTAAACGATGCAAGCGTATCCACTTTTCTTAACAACATCGAAGATGAAGAAAAACGGGCAGACAGCTTCGAGATCTTAAAGATTATGAAGCAGGTGACCAGGAAGGAACCGAAGATGTGGGGGGCGAGCATCATCGGCTTTGGCGACATTCACTACAAATACGAAAGCGGGCGTGAAGGCGATTGGTTCATCACTGGGTTTTCACCGCGCAAACAAAACCTGACTTTATACGTGATGGGAAGTTATAACCCGCACACAGAACTGCTGAAAAAACTTGGCAAACACAAAACAGGTGTGGGATGTTTGTATATCAAGAAGTTAAAAGATGTGGATGCCAAAGTGCTGAAAGAACTAATCGAAAAATCTGTCAAAGCGGCATCACAGTTATGAGTTTACAAAAAGACCCCGAAGGATTTGAGCAAAAGCTCCTGCATAGATTCGTGGACTTCAAAGATACACACGTGCTTGAAGTCGGTTGCGGCGAGGGGCGGTTGACATTCAAATATGCCGCCTCTGCAAAACGGGTGATTGCGTTTGACCCTGACCACGATTCGCTGCGCATCGCCCGCACAGACTTACCATATAGTCTGCAAAAGCATGTCCATTTTGCAGGCGCAAGCGCAAAGCAAATTCCATTCACAAGGGAGACCTTCGACATTGCCATGCTGGCCTGGTCACTCTGATGAATGGAGCACGAGAGCATGGTGCATGCTCTGGATGAAATTCGCAGGACGTTAAAACCAAATGGGTTATTGATTGACCTGCGCCCGGTCGAGGCAAATTGGCCGGTGGAGGTGGCTTCGGCGGCGGGGTTTCAGGTGTCGGGTAGGTTGACCGATCTGCCTGTAGCGAGGGAAGATGATGAGGCGGCATTCCATGCCATGCGGGAGGCTGCCTCCAATGGATGGTTCCTTAAAAAAGAGGAGAATGAATTTACCTTCTTTTATTATTGGGATAGACCGTCTGA
>Ga0172370_10000612_pt1 | contig 55643 bp, 46 predicted proteins | sample LakKiv5m_FD_114538 | JGI IMG/M metagenome (GOLD analysis project Ga0172370, IMG submission 114538) | Freshwater microbial communities from Kabuno Bay, South-Kivu, Congo - kab_022012_11.5m | ecosystem: Environmental > Aquatic > Freshwater > Lake | place: Democratic Republic of the Congo...
AACAGGCGGTTCTGTGACAGGACAGCGTTTGCGAGCCCTTTGGTGCAATCCAGGGCATTCTACGAGGCATTTTTCGAAGTCTCATTTTTAAAAAATGCAGACTTTGGGACAGGCTCTATATAATATTCAAGAAGCGGTAATCATACCTAAATGTAATGAAGTATGGGAACAACAGATAAAAAATATAATGGTTGGGACGACACGTATTTATGGTCAATGTGTCGGTGTAGTAGGCGAACGTCGGCCTCACGCTGAGATCCGACTTGCAGAGGGAACTCGCATTCGAGCATATACAACCCGTGAGAAGGCAATTGAACTCGGAAGGATGCTCTACGAAAACGTTTCTCTTGATGGCGAGGCAACCTGGCAATTACCTAATTGGACGATTATCAAATTTCAGATTTCTGATATATATAAAACAGTGAACGTACCACCTGATAAGGCTTTCGAGATGCTCAAACGGAGTCTTGGAAAGTATTGGCAGGATGTTGATGCGGAACAGTATGTAGAAGCTGAACGTTATGGAAGGGGCGCGGGATGATCTGCTTTGATACTACGCCCTTAATCTGGGGTATGCAGGATACCGATCCGCATCCTGTGACTAAGATGAATATTGAACGTACTAAGGCCTATTTGTCATCTCTCGCCGAGCAGAAAGAAAGAATTATTATTCCCACGCCTGTATTGGCGGAATATCTGGTAAAAATCCCGGTGGCTGATCATGTCGATGCCATTACACAACTTCGTGATCTCTTTCTGGTATACCCCTTTGACGAGCGAGCGGCTAGCGTTGCTGCTCATTTAAGAACACAAGCTACCTTTAAATCGGTCGTTGACCAAATTTCCAGCGAATATCATATGTCGTTTGAATCGGCGAGACAAATTGTAAAGGTCGATGCCATGTCGTCGCAATTGCCGTCACGCGTGGAGCATCTAAATTGGTTACTGACGATAAAGGTATGAAAGGTCTCGCCATAGGTCTGATTGAGGTAATTCCTATCCCTAGCATTGACCGGCAACTTAAGTTATCTGAACAACCACTTCCACCAAGCAACGATTGATAAGGTTGTCCGGAATTTCAATATGGGGACATAATAAACATGCTCGATCATGGATAGAGATTTGAGGATAGGCTACCCCTCTTACTGGTTACCCGCCTGCTCCATATTCTTCAGCTTCTCGTTCAGCGCCCGCAAGTCGCCACGAATTTCTGCAATGGTGGGGCCGAAGGTTTCCAGCAGGCGAATCACCTGGGCGGCCTGCTCTGAGGAGAGCGGTGAATTATTGGGTAGGGGTGGCACAGGCCCGGTTCTGCCTATCGGGCCTGGCGGGCCGGCGGGTCCGCGCAGCATGTTCTGCACATCTCGGTCGAAGAGCACGAGCTGGCGCAAGGCGGCGATCAGGTCGGGCATCAGCACGGGCTCCGGCGCCGGTATGACGGGCGGCGACTCGAACAGCTTCGCCAGTTCCGGCGTCAGCGGGCAGGATACCCGCAGGCTGTTCACCTGCCGCCCGCTGACTGCATCCACCAGGCGCGCGCTGCACCGCACCTCTCCCCCGGTCAGGCTCACCGTGCCCGCCACCACCAGGCGCAACGGCGGCTGTTTCGCGGCAAACGTCAGGCGTTGCGGGTCGAACAGATCGGCCTCATTGAGCCGGTTGTTGGCAAGCACCTGGCGCACCCGGAACGGCTCCAGCACCTGGAAGCCGTCCGCCGCCTGCCGCTGCAGCAGGGACGCCAACTTTTCCGCGAGCTGCTGTCCGAGCAGTGTGCTCTCGCCATGCGGGCGCGTGAAATCAAGCACGCCGATGATGGGCGGGTCGGGCGACAGCGCGACGATCTGGCCGGCCAGCGGCGTTTTGCCCGCCTCCAGCCGCACCACGCGGGCAACGCAGCGGTGATCCGGCGACATGACCGTCAGCGTGGCCTCCGCGACGAGCTCCCGCTCCGCATCCGGTCCGGCGGTGAACAGCAGCACCCGCGCGCCCGGCTGCAGACGGTCCGGGCAGGTGAAGGTGACGGTGGACGGATTCGCGCCGACCTCCGCCGCCACCCCCAGCTCGATCCAAGTGCGCTCGCCGATGCGCGACACGGCTCCGGCCATCTCCTCCAGCGCGAAGATCGCCGTCTCCCGCGGCGCGTCGTTCGGCTCCGCTCGGACAAACAGCGGAGTGAAAGAAAAATAACAGGCGACGAGCGCCCACATCAGCATGCGGTACGGCATGGGAAACCTCCTGTCGAATATGCGATTGCTTAACTTGCCGTATTCGCCGCTCGGGGGGAAATTCCTGCGAGATGGGATGTTTGAGTGTACAGTGAGTAATGTGATAGAATACGGAATTGCAACCGTTCAGCCAGGGGTTTGCCGCGTCAGGGGTTAACGGGCGGCGGGGATGGGAAAGAAAAGTTCGAAGTTCGGAGTTCAGAGTTTCTAGTTGGAAATTCGGAGTGTCGGGGCCGCATCAGATGAGCGCTGCGTGGGATGCGGCTTTTTTACCTGCCTTGTTGTGACGCGCTGCTGTCATTGGCCGGCAGGATAAACGCCGGTGAACGCGAAATTTTCCGGGATAGCGATTCAATGGGCAGCATTGCGCCGGGGCAGTGAATAAACGTTTTGTAATCGGGGGTTCCGCATGAACCTGTGGAAGCAACTGACGACGGTCAATTCGACGCCGTACTTTTTCCTCGCCGTCGCGGCGAGCACGGTAGTGTTCCTGGCGGTGATGGCTCTGCTGCACCGGACATCGCCGCGGGTGAAGAAGTGGCTGACCATCGTCCTCACCTTCGCGGCCGGCTTGTTTTACTTTCTGGAATACATGCTGCCCGTCCACACGCTGAAAGGCGGGCACGAAGGCAACTTCCTCACGCCTTACGTCGAGCCGGTCAGCAATTACGTGAATTTTATTTTGATCTGGACCCTCTTTCTAGGGATAATCAGCCTGACTATCGTGCATGGGCGGCGTTTGCTGCGGCGGGTAGCGGGCTGGCACAACAGCCTGGCGTTTTTCCTCGCGCTGATCGCCATGCTGACGTTCGGCTTCACCACGCGCAGCGGCGGTCTCGGCAGTCCGAAAGAACATGTGGCGCTGCAGATCACCTATGACAGCCTGTTCACCGGACTGCTGATGAACCTGGACTCGGCGATGTTCGCGCTGCTGGCCTTCTATATCGCGTCGGCGGCGTACCGGGCCTTCCGGGTGCGGACGGTAGAGGCGGCGTTGCTGATGATCTCCGCGCTGATCATCATGCTGGGCGTGGTGAGCTTCGGGGTAAAGCTGACGGGCTGGATTCCCGCCGAAGGCACCGGCTGGGCTTACCTGCGCATCGAAAACGCCGCGCTGTGGATACTGAAATGGCTGAACATGCCGGGGCAGCGAGCGGTGGGCATCGGCGTGGCCATCGGCGCGCTGGCGATGGCCATGCGTCTCTGGCTCAGCCTGGAGCGCGGTACGTTCTTCTCGAAGGAGTCTTAACATGGGCTCGTTGTTTGATAGATTACAGTCGCTGGACCGCCAATGGATTTACCTGCTGCTTTCCATTGTGCTGATCGCGGCGCTCATCGTCGGGAAAATGGAAAAACCGGTGGTGCAGTTGCCCGCGCGGCAGCTCTTCGACGCCGTCGAGGCTTCGCCTTCGGGACCGGACGGCGATAAGATCATCCTGGTGGGAACGACTTTTTCCTTCAACACCATCGGCGAGAGCGGCAACCAGGCGCGCGCCATCCTGCGCCACCTGATGCTGACGAAAAAACGGTTCGCGGTAATGAGCGTCGAGCCGGTGGGCGCCGAGATCGGCAAGATCATTACCACCAAGCTTGCCAAGGAATACGGTTTGGAATACGGAAAGGATTGGATCTATTTCGGCTACCAGTTGGGCACGCTGGCCTTCTTCAAATCGTTTCCGCAGGATATTCCGGGCACCGTGCAGGTAGACGGCATAGAGAAAAAACCGATCACCGACTTCGAGATCATGAAACGCGTGAAGACAATCAAAGACGTGGACATGCACATCGAGATCACCGCATCGGCCAGTGTCTTCGACTGGCTGCAGGTGGTGCAGCCCACCACTAAACCGCGCCTGAAGATCGGTTATGCCTGCACCGGGGTGATGGCGGCGGAGGCCTACCCCTATCTCGATTCAAAGCAGATGGTGGGGATGTTGCCCGGTCTGAAAGGCGCTGCGGATTACGAGCAACTGGTCGAGGAGCGGGAAAAAGACTTCCCCGAAGTCAAAGCGGGCGCGAGTCTGGGGAGCATTCCACGCATCGGTCTTTACCGCACGGCGCGGCACCTGATGTTCGCGCAGGGTGCGGCCCACGTGCTGATTATAATCTTCATCATCCTCGGAAACGTCGGCTATTTCCTGGCCAGGCGGAGACCGCGCTCGAAGGAGGCAATGGATGAATAACGAAACGACGGAAAGTCCGAAACCCGCGCCGGTCGGCGGCGAGTCGCGGCTGTGGAGCGTGCTGATGCTGGGTCTGCTGACGGCATTGCTCGTCATCGGAATTTTAATGAACCGCGACATGACCTCCTTCGAGCCGGAAGGCGCCCGCTACCGGCAATGGCAGACGCTGCTCGGGGTGATCGTCACACTGGGGATATTCTCCATCCTTTACAAAGAAAATCCGGTCTTTCGCTTCCTGGAGCATATCTTCATCGGCCTGGCGACGGGATTCTCAGCGGTGTTCCTCTGGTTTAATTTCGTCGAGCCAAAGTGGTTCGTTCCCATGATGCCGAAAACTCTCATACACAAGACGCAATATCACGCTGCCGGTCAGGGCCAGTGGTGGCTGTTTTTCGCCCTGCTCGTCGGTTTGCTGTTCTTCAGCGTCTACGTGCCGCGGCTGGCGTGGATGAACCGGTTGATCCTGGGTGTAATCATGGGCTTTTTCGCCGGCCTGGGGCTGCAGATGTTTATCGGGCTTATCGGGCCGCAGATCACTTCGTCCTTCAAACCGCCTGTTACCCGCTACAACCCGGGCGAGCCGGTGCCGGCGGGCATGCCGTTCGACGCCAACAATCTTCGCATCGGCGATTCCCACTGGTATTTGCATCCCTTCGCCATCGTATTCATCGTCGTGCTCGTCTGCACGCTGGCATACTTCATCTTTTCCGTCGAGCAGCGCAAGGGGTGGATACGCAAGCCGGCGAACGCGGGGCGCTATTTCCTGATGATCACGCTGGGATCGATCTTCGGCACTACGGTAATGGGCCGCCTCTCGCTGCTTATTGCCCGGCTGGAATTCGTCATTGCCTCGGTGCAGGGGTGGTGGCACGCACTGGTGAAGTGAAATACAGCGGTTAGTGACGAGTGGCGAGTGGCGAGTAGTTCTCGCCTCTCGCCATTTTCTTTGGTATATGAAGGTGCGGGAATGATGGGAGTGATGAGGTGGGAGGGTGAAAAGAGCGGGAGATTATCAAGCGATAACAGCTCCAGGGGCTGGTAAATGGTGAATGGTGAATAAGAATGAAATTCACCATTCACCAGTCACCATTTCACTCGGTTCGGGCTTAGCGTCCGAAGAAGGGGAAGGGGAAGCCTTCGTTATCGGGACTGCTCTGCCGCTCATCGGGAACCATGCCGTGGGGAGATGATTGGTCTTCCTGTTGCGGCTGCATGCGGGTTTCGAAGTCGTCCGGCTTGTCGCCTATTTTCACTCGCACGGTTTGATCGACCCACTCGCTGGTGTCGATGTCCCAGCGTTTGGCGGCCATGCTGATGGTGGCGCCCACCGCTTTAGTGCCGATGTAATCCATCAGCGTGTCCTGCTCGGTGATCTCCCTGCCGTCCACGGACAGGATGATATCGTTTTCTGCCAGTCCGCCCCTCGCCGCCGGACTGCCGGGCATCACGTCCTGCACGATGACGCCGGACTTGACGGGCAGGCGTTCGCTGCGGCGGATATCATCGTCGATCTGCCGGTAGGAGATGCCGATATAGGGATGCTCGATCCGCTTTTTTTCGCGGAGCATCTTCATGATTTTGGTAGCATGGTTGCTGGGAATAGCGAAGCCGATGCCGTTGGCCTGCGGGCCGCCGCCGCCGCCCACGAAGATGGCGGAGTTGATGCCGACTACCTGGCCGAGCGTGTTCACCAGCGGGCCGCCGCTATTGCCGGGATTGATGGAGGCGTCAGTCTGGATCATGTGCTTCAGCATGACCGTTTCATCCACCGGCAGGTCGCGGTTCAACGCGCTGACCACGCCCACGGAGACGGTGTGCTCGAATCCGAACGGGTTGCCGATTGCCATTACCGCGTCGCCGGGACGCAGTTTGTCGGAATCGCCGAAGGCCACCGGACGCAGGCCGTGGGCGTCGATTTTAATCAGCGCCAGGTCTTCGCGCTTGTCACCGCCCAGCACTTTGGCCGGATATTCGCGCGATTCGGTCTTGCCGCTCAGCACCTTGACGGTGATCTGTTTTGCCTCGCCGACCACGTGGTAGTTGGTGAGAATGTAACCGTCAGCCGAGACTATCACACCGGTGCCGATGCCGGTCTGCGGCTGCGGACTGTTGTTGAAAAACAGCGAAAACGGATCGATCTGTTCCGTGGTGGATTTGATGTGCACCACCGAGTCGTTCAACTGGTCCTCGATATCCGCGAAACTGCCGCCGAGTGTGACATCGCCGGCGGGCTGCACCCGCGTGACCTGCGGCAGCTCCACCCGGGTGGTTCCCGGCAGCTTCAGGTTGTACTGCTGATTGGCCCAGACAGCGAGCATCATGCCGCCCAGGCCGCCGATCAGCCCGAAAAACAACGCGAGAAAGATGACGACCCCGACCGATGGTCCGCGGCGCGCGGGGCGCTCGCCCCATCCCTCGTGCATCTCCATTTGAGCTTACTCCTTCAGCGCTTTAAGCAAATTCGCCATCTCGATGGCCGCCACCGCCGCGTCCCAACCCTTGTTGCCGCTCTTCGTGCCCGCGCGCTCGATGGCTTGCTCGATGGAGTCGGTCGTGAGCACGCCGAACAGGCAGGGCACCCCCGTCTGCAGGGCGACGGTCGCGATCCCCTTGGAGACTTCGTTCGCCACATAATCGAAATGCGGCGTCGCTCCGCGGATCACCGCGCCCAGACAGATCACGGCATGATATTTGCCGGATTCCGCCAGCTTGCGCGTCACCATCGGCATCTCGAACGTTCCCGGCACGAAAGCCAGGTCCACCTGGCTGTTCAGATCGCATCCATGCCGCGTTAGCGCGTCCTCCGCGCCGGCCAGCAACCGGGTCGTGATAAGTTCGTTAAATCGGCTGACGACAATTGCAAACTGCAGCCCGTCAGCTACGAGATGACCAGTGTATGTTGTTCTCATTGCGGCTCCTTTATAAACCTGTTAGACGAAGAATGTCGAACAAGTCTGTCGCCAGTCCGTCGTTGCTCACCCTCGCTCGTCCAGCGGAATATAGCGCATCTCCCCTGTTCCGGTATATTCGGCGCGCGGGCGGATGAGCCGGTTATTGGTCCACTGCTCCAGGATGTGCGCGGTCCAGCCGGTGATGCGGCTGACGGCGAAGATGGGCGTGAACAGCTCGATGGGAAAGCCGAGCAGGTGATAAACCGTGGCGGAATAGAAATCCACGTTGGGGTAAACCTTCGTGTTGGCGCGCATGACGCGCTCGATCTCCATGGAGATGTCGTACCAGCGCGTATCGCCCATCTGACCGGAGAGCTCCTTCGTGAAGCGGCGCAGCACGGTGGCGCGCGGGTCCTCGGTGCGGTAGACGCGGTGGCCGAAGCCGGGCACTTTCTTTTTACGGGACAGCGCATCCAGCACCCACGCCTCCGCTTTCTCCGGATCGCCGATTTCCAGCAGCACCTTCATCACTTCTTCGTTGGCGCCGCCGTGCAGCGGCCCCTTAAGGGCGCCGATGGCGCTGATGACCGATGAATACATGTCCGACATGGTGGCGGCGGTCACGCGCGCGGCGAAGGTGGAGGCGTTCAATTCATGGTCGGCATGAAGGACTAGACAGACATCGAAGGTGCGGACCTTCGCCTGGTCGGGTTCGCTGCCGTGCAGGGTGTAGAGGAAATTGTAGGCGATGCTCTGCCCGGGAATGGGCTGAATCGGCTCGAGTCCCTGGCGCAGTCGCTGGTGCGCGGCGATGAGCAGCGGTATTCGCTCGGTGAGGCGCTGGGCTTTGCGCAGGCAGGCGTCCAGCCGGGTATTGCCGCTGTCCGGGTCCCAATGGCCGAGCGAGGAGACGGCGGTGCGCAGCATTTCCATAGGCGTCGCCGTTTTCGGGAACATGCGCAGGATCATCACCGTCTCGGTGGGCAGCTCGGTGCTGCCGGTGAAGCCGTCGAGGAAGGCCTCGAACTCGATCCGTCCGGGCAACCGCCCGAACCACATCAGGTACGCGACTTCTTCGAAGGTGCTGTGTACCGCCAGCTCCTCGATCGAGTAGCCGCGATAGCGCAGCACGCCCCGCACGCCGTCGAGATAACAAATTCCCGACGAGCAGGCGACGATGTCCTCCAAACCCTCCCGGTATTCCGGCGGCACGGTGCCCATAGCTGCCTCCTTCTCACTATACATAATACCAAAATCGGTTCAAGGTTCCAAGTTCCGAGTTTGAAGTTTCAAGTTCCCGGTTCCCGGTTCCGAGTTCCCGGTTCCGAGTTCAAGTTTCAGACTCGGCGATCTTATTTTTAACTTATCTCTGCTGTTTGTATTGAAATCATGCCGTATTGCTTAGTTGCGCGCGGAGGAGATGGGAACATGTGAATGGGTCCGGCGCGGTAATGCCGGCATGCCGGTTCCGGCAGGGTCCGAACCGTGGTCTCGGGCACGTTCGCAAGGAGAGACAGAGATGGCAACGAGGATCTACGTAGGCAACCTGGGCTTCGATATCACCAACGAGGATCTGGAGCAATTGTTCTCGCAGTTCGGCACGGTGAAGAGCGCAGAGGTCATCATAGAGCGCGGCACAGGCCGCAGCAAGGGTTTCGGATTCGTCGAAATGTCCACGGATGAAGAGGGACAAGCGGCGATCAACACGCTGGACGGGAAAGAATACGGCGGCCGCCGGCTGACCGTAAATGCCGCCCGCCCGCGTGAGGAACGCGGCGCCGGCGGAAGTCGCGGCGGCTACGGCGGCGGCGGTTACGGCGGCGGAGGCCGGCGCGGGTACTGAAAAGCTGGGGACGGGAGGGGCGGAAGACCGGATGGATGAATAGGGGAGTGTTATTCATCCGGTCCTCCGCTCTTCATAAAGTGGTGATTGGCATTCTCCGGAAATTTTTTTATTAAAGAAATTTCAGGAGAATGCTACTCGCCACTTCAACCTGACGGCAACCAGGGAGAGTTTTCTAGTATAAATTTAGATTTTTCATTGAACGAAGCTAATCCGCGCAGTTCCCCGCAGATCCCCGGTTTTGGGGAAGAGCACCCTTGAATCAACGATCCGGAACCAAACGTCTTCCCTGCCCCAGGCGGCAGGACAATTCATGTTATAATAGAAGCAGATCTGAGAAACGGACTGATACGGCAATCGAACAATCGCCGGCTCAAGCCATGACGACCGATTGCTCGAAGCGAAACGACGCTGCCCGACACCGGCAGCCGGCGACGGAGATACCGACATGCGCAATAATTATGCGGTTATGGTACTGGTGGCGCTATGCTTTACAGTTGTGGCAGGATCGAGTCCGACTGCCGCCGTCAGCCGAGATATAACTATCGTCTCCGACGGTCGTCCATCGGCAACCATAATTATCGCCGCGGACGCTGGTGAAAAAGTCAGGCTGGCGGCAGAGGAACTCCAGCGATATATCGAGAAGATTGCGGGCGCCAGGCTGCCAGTCGTGACGGATGCCGAAAAACCACAGGGAGTGTTGATCCTGGTCGGCAAAAGCAAGCTGACGGATGAAATGGGCGTTGCCATCCCGGCGGGTTCCACACCCAACAGGCGAGAGGAAGGATTCATCATCATTGGCAAGGATGACAGGCTTGTATTGGCGGGCAACAACGACAGCAGTTACCACGGCACCGAATACGCGGTATATGAGCTGCTGAACCGCCTGGGCGTTCGCTGGTTTATGCCCGGTGATTATGGCGAAGTCGTGCCAGCCATGCAGACCATCACTATCCCGGAGATATCGCTCAGCGAGAAACCCGACTTCGCGGAACGTAACTGGTGGGGCAATGGGAGTGCCAGCAGGCCTGATCTGCCGAAGGACGAAGCAAGATGGAAAATTCGCAATAAAATGAATCCCGACAGCGGATTTGGCGTTCCCAGCGACGGCACCGCGGTCAGGATCACTGCCGGCTCCGACTTGCTCGAAGATCACCCGGAATATTTCGCGTTGAAGCCCGACGGCACGCGGAGCACCACCATGCCCAATCTGTCCAACCCCCAAGCTGTTCAGATTGCCGCCGACATCATCAAAGATGTTTTCAGGAAAAATCCGCAATCGACGTCCTTCGGTTTTGCACCAGATGACGGCCTGCCGGTAGATTACAGTCCCGAGACAAGGAAGCTAAACCAGGGGTTCACCTCCATGTGCGGCAGACCCGGTGTTCCGGGTGGGGAGAGCATTACCGCCGAGTGGATGCGATTTGTAAATCAGGTAACGATTGAAGTTAGGAAAGAGTTCCCCGATAAATACATCACGACCAATGGTTATGCAAACCGCGATATCCCGCCCTTGGGAATAAAACTGGATGATCACATTGTGGTAATGGTGGCAGCTATCTGGTGCTGCAATATCCATGCGTTTGACGATCCGCACTGCTGGCAGCGCCGGCGGATGGGCGAGATAATCAGGAAGTGGACGGAGATCTGCCCGAACGTCTGGCTTTACGGCTACAACGAGCAGATGCTGATGAGCGGCATCACTCCCCTTCCCGAGATACATAAACTTCGCCGGGAGTTCCCGTTGCTCAAGAAGTGGGGTGTGCTCGGTTTCATCGACGAGACCAGAAACGCCTGGGCGGAACCGGGAATAATGAGTAAATACCTGCGCGCTCGCCTGGAGTGGGATGCCGACCTTAATGTCGATGCCGTACTCAACGATTTCTACCGCAAGTGGTATGGCAAAGCAGCGGATCCGATGTCGAAATACTACGGCGCCCTGGACGCCGCCGTGGAGAAGACGAGCATGCACGGGCATGAAGATAGAGCCGGCTTGATCGAAATATACACCCCGGCGCTGATGAAGAAGCTCGAGAAGGAGATTGCCCGGGCAAGGGAACTCGCGGACACGGATAGCGCAAAACTTCATGTTCAGGCCGACTGGTTGATTCATCAACATCTACAGGGATATGTAGCCATGTGCAACGCGGAGCTTGCTGGTGATTATCTGGAAGTGATCCGGCAAATAGATAAGATGAAGACAATTCGCGAGCAGATATATGCCATCAATGCATTCTACATGTGGCACAATGAAGAACGCTGGGTTGCCGGCATCGGCTATTGGGGAATAGAAGATCGCCAAGCCTACTATCGGACGTTGCAGGACAAAATTTCCGGCAAGACAGGTGAACTGGTGACCTTTCTGCCGCAGACGGCATTGTTCCGCACCGATCCATATGACAACGGGATTGCGCAGGAATGGTATGAGCCGGATGCGGGTGGACAAGCATGGAAATCCATCTCCACGGCGCGGCCGTTCTATCTCCAGGGATACGTTGACAAGCAAGGTCACCGGTATGCCGGACCGATGTGGTATCAGTTCAAGGTGAGCGTACCCGCCTCCGCCGCGGGGAAACGGATAATGCTGTATGCGCCGGTAGTGGAGACCGAAGGCTGGTGCTGGATGAACGGCGAGTATCTCGGTCACCGTAAGTATATCGATGCTTATCTCCGACCGAATGCCATGGAGTTCGATGTTACCGGAATAATCAGCCCAGGGAAAATCAATGTAGTCACCGTGCGGGTAGACACCGGCGGCATGCAGAGTCAGGATGTGATGGGCATTTACTGCCGCCCGTTTCTCTACTCGCCTAAGCCGGCGGAACCGGAACAACTTTGAATGCGTGCCGCAACCGGTTTATTTTTCATCTAGGAGGTTCGTTATGAGAACCATTCTCCTCACGCTGCCTGCCCTCCTGTGCGCGCTGGGCGCAATTGCCGGCACGGTCATCGTCCGCGACGGCCAGCCGCGCGGCGTCATCGTCACCACCGAGCAACCGAGCGCTACTGCGCGGCACGCGGCGGAAGAGCTGCAGCACTTCATCGAGCTGATGTCGGGGGCCACATTGCCCATCCGAACCGACGCCGCCGCTTTGCCTGCCGGACAGATCGCGCTGCTCGTCGGCAAATCCAAATTTACCGCCGGGATGAACCTTCCCGCCGGTGAAGACCAGGATCGTACCCGCGAAGGATTCGTGCTGAAAACGCTGGGCGACCGCATTATCTTCGCCGGCAATGAAGACGGCAATTACCACGGCACGGAATACGCCGTCTATGAGTTCCTCGAACGCCTGGGCTGCCGTTGGTATTACCCCGGCGACTACGGCCAGGTGGCGCCGAAGCGGGCTACCATCGACGTGCCGGCACTCGACATCGCGCAGCAGCCTTCCTTCATCGTGCGCAATGTCTGGACCTCCGGCTGGGCGGCCGCCACCGATGACTACGGCATCTGGCTGCTGCGCAACAAGGGTACCGATCACGGCCACTTCGCTTTCCCGGCCGACGGCACCATTTCCAACCTGGCGCCGCCGGCGATATACGCGAAGGACTTCCCCGAAGTCTACGCCGTCGGTAAGGATGGCAAACGTCCGGATGCAAGCACGCATCCTTCCTGGACCATGCTCTGCACCTCCAATCCGAAGACGGTCGAAATCGCCGTGCAGACCATCCGCGACTTCTTCCGCGAGAACCCCAAGGCAAACAGCTACGCCTTCTCGCCGCCGGATAACAACGCCCTCTGCTACTGCCCTGACTGCATCGCGCGCATGCACGACTTTCAGACCTACCAGGGCATAGAGTCCATCTCCGACCCCTTCTTCAACTTCGCCAACAATGTGGCGTGGGAAGTGACGAAAGAATTTCCCGATAAATATATCGTCGTAATGTCCTACTTCTCCCGCGTGATTCCCCCCGAAGGATTGGATCGACCGTGGAATAAAAATATCATCATTCACATTGCGCAGCTCGGGTTGAGCGCGGAGCGGCCGATCGGCACGCCCACCGACGTGATGGCTTTGCGCCAGTTTCGCGACATCGCGGCGTGGTCGCGTATGGCGAAAAAGATGCTCATCTACGACTACGATCCGCACGCCGACCTCTCGCGCATGCCCTACTGGCGCAGCCATGCCATCGCGCAAGACATCAAGCTCTACAAGCAATACGGAGTCATCGGTTTCACCACCGAAGGATATGCGACCTATTTCCGCACCGGGTTGAACTACTACATCCGCGCGCGCTGCATGTGGGACGTCAACGCCGATGTCGATGCGCTGCTCGACGATTACTGCCGGAATTTCTTCGGCCCCGCCGCCGCGCCGATAAAGCAGTTCCACACGGAGATCGAGAAGATGCTGCAGGCGACGCCGGATCATCATTGGTGGCGATCGAATTATATCGATTGGACGCCTACCTACCCACCCGCGCGCGTGGCGGCGCTGGGCAAACTGCTCGATCAGGCGGAGGCAAAGGCCGACACGCCGGAGATCGCGCGGCGCTTACAGCTCTATCGCCTGCTGCACGACTATATGACCGCCTACCTGAATGTCTTCACCCTGAAGGGCCAGGGGAAATACGCGGAGGCGCAGCGCGAGGCGGAGAAGCTGCCGAAGTTGATTGCCGCGGCGGAAGCGATGCAGCGCGGTCTGCTGCCTCCCGACCCGGGCTGGGTGCTGAACGAGGGGGACGGTCTCAATTCCCTCACCAACTACCTGGCGTTGCAGGTCGAGCGCACCGACGGCGTCCACGGCGAGCTGCTCGCGCTGGCGCCGGAGCAGGCGCGGTTCCGCAAAGATCCCGAGGATATCGGCATCTTCGAACAGTGGCAGCGCGACGATGTGGCCCCCTCCCTCAAGTGGGAACCTATCGATCTACTGAGAGGCTGGGGGCTGAATGGCTACCACGATGCGCAAAAATATTCTTATGCCGGCCTCGGTTGGTACCGTATCGTCATGCCGGTGAAAAAGTCGGTCACCGGGCGCGCGCAGTTAGTGGTTCCCAATTATTTCGCGTCGAAAATGTGGATCTGGGTCAACGGTGCGCTGGCCTATTCGCCGACTACCCCGCGCGTCAATCCCCCGGCTGCCGTACCACCCGGCGGCGCCTTGTCCGTTAACCGCGGCGGCTATAACTGGCTCGCCGTCGATATCCAGGATTACCTTAAACCGGGTATGGAGAACAGCTTCGTCTTCCGCGTCCTCAACAATTCAGTCGGTTCCATGCAGCGCGGCCTTGCCGACCGTCCCTACGTGTGGGCGCCGTTGAAGGGGGTCGATACCGGCGCATTGGGTGTATCTGGGTCCGATCCGCTGGGCGAGTTACTGTGGTGCGAGCGGACGGGATCAGCGGATGGATGCGCCGATCCCGCCCATAAACTATAAACTGTTTCCCGTCCTTACAGCTTCGGCGTGCATTCCCAGAGGAAGCCGGAGCGTTCGCAGTTGTCGGTTTCGCCGATATAAATCGTGCCGTCGGCGGTGACGCAGAGGGCATGGACGATGATGCAGGTCTCGTCGCGAACGGGATCGTAGACGGGGCCCAAGTCGATGAGCTTGCCGCTCTCGCGATCGTAGGCGGAGGCGCGGGTGCAGTACATGGAGCCGCCGCCGAGATAAAGAAGCCCGTTGGGGGCGATGGCGATGCCTTCCAGGCGTCCACCGGGGCTGGCCATGGCAAGGAAGTCGCATTCGCCGGAGGCCTTGTTAACGCGGTAGAGGGCGCCGTTGCTGGCGCCGATATACATATAGCCGTCGTTGCCGTCGATAAGGTTGGCAATGGCGGGGTTGTGACCGCCGACGGGGTAAAGGTAGCTGTCGAAGACGGTGTAGCCGCCGTCGGGGGTGTATTTATACAGCTTCGGACTTTTCGTGTTTACCTTGAATACTTCGTCGGCAATCTGCTCGGCTTCATCGTTAATGCCCGGCCAGCGCATCATCTCGGTAGATTGGCCCCAGAGGTTGCCTTCGTTGTCGCAGCGGAGCTTGTGGCCGCCGATCCACTTCATGTGGAACGGTTTCCGCGTTTTCATGTCGAAGCCAAACTGGGTATTTAGCGGGTAGCCGTTGCCGTAGATGATCTTGCGCTTGCGGTCCAGCGCGATGGACTGGATGTAGTCGTAAGGCGAGGGGATGCCGAGCACGTCGTAGGTCTTCTTCACCGGATCGAAGGTGAAGAGCTTGCCGCCTTTGGCTTCCGGATGGTCGGTAAAGGCATGCAGGCCGGCAATCGCGCCGACGATGATGCCGTCGTCGTCGATCTCCAGCGAGCGGTGGATTTTGGTGTCGAAGCGGTCGGCGACGCTCTGGAAGTTCAGGTCCTCGAACTTTTTGGTTTGCGGATCGAAGGCATGAAGCAGGTCGGTGCGCCAACTGGTGAGACCGCAATAGACAAGATTCGTGTCCGGGTGATAAAGCAGCGAGACGAAGGAGACGAATTTGTTGAATGGCTCAACCGTTTGATACTGGTCGAAGGTGAAGCCGCGCGCGGCTTTCACCAGGCCAAGAGAAACGCGATGGACGCCCAGGTCGTAAGATTTGACCTGGCAGGTTGCCGTGCTGGTGGGCATAACGGTCTCCTTTGGTAAGGTAAAGAATGCTGTAATGTTTTTCGCCGAGGGAATGGCAACGTCCTCTTCTTGAAGTTAAAAGTTTGATGTTCACAGTACAAAGTTTATCTTTCCATCCGTTGACGGTGTGAGGCAGACACTGTATCATATCCGGGCATTTCGAGATGAGCGTGGCAAGCGGCTTTCGACATACGAAGGCGATTTACTGAGGAGGAAACACGGAGATGGCAAAAGCAACCCCACGGGTGCTGGCGGTAGGCGATTATATACGGCTGAAGATGCGCGATTCTAATTTACACCAGGCCTATCGCGCCAGTGCCGGGGAAACGGTGACCGTGCATGAGTCGGTGGACGGGATAATCCTCGCCATCCGAAGCGTGAGCACCGGCCAGCTTGTCGCCAGGACGAAGGGAGCGCTCGACCATTTTGTGATCGAAGTAGTTCACAACCGCACTTTCAATCCTCGTTATGCCTCCCTGCGCAATGCCGCGCGAGGCGTGGAGGATCCTATCGCCAACCCGGGATGGAAGAAGCTGCGCGCCGTGGTGCGTAAATCAGCGGAAGAGGGCAAGCTTTATTCGACTGCTTCGCCGGAGCTGCTCACCGCCAGCCCGCTCGCCAGCCTGCTCGACGGCTGGAAGGTGATAAAAGTCTGGTCGCGGGACATCGAAAGCCTGGAGAAACCCGAGGAGAAGGAAGCAGACGAGGAAGCATAACGTCTCTTGCCGAGTGGAAGAATGAGAGAGTAAACCTTACTCACTGAAATTCTGAACAGCGTGTTGAGAATTATGCGTTGCCCTGAATATCTGAGTAATAAGTAATAAGTGCCGTTTTGAGTGGTGAAGCAGGCCAAATTCACTTCTTACTTATCACTTCTTATGGCGAAGACGCTCTTCCGCGCCTGATTTTTACGCCTGCGACAACTTCTTCAGCCTGGCGGTGTCAAATCCATCATGGTTGCCGCTCGCATCATACACAGGGTATCATGGCGGATCCTGGCAATGCTGGCATGCTGTTTGCTTTGCCCCCTTGCGTTCGCCGCGTTATCTGAGGCGCCGGCCACCAGCGTCGTCCCACCGCCGGCCGTCGAGATTGCAGCTCAGGAAGGCGGCGGCTTTCTGATCACCGCCACAGGCTACCGGGCGCGCATCAACCCGGACGGCAACATCCACTCCCTGCAGGTGAACGGCATAGAATTTCTCGACGATACCGTTGCCGGGTCCGCCGGCGCCTCCTTCTTTACCGATCGTCCGGTATCGCTGCCGACGATGAAGCTCGACGGTCTTAAAATCGTTGCCACGAATGGTGAATTTACGGTAACTTATGATTTCAACGAGGGCTTTCTCACCCTGACGCTGTCACACAAAAACGAGCTAGGGGCCGCCTTCATCGCCGTATGCTCTCGCGAGATCGATTACGTGGAAAACCTGGCGCAGGCCGGCACGGCGGCGGCGCCAGCTATCTTCGACTGGCCGGACGTAGCGGTGACCGTTCCCACCGGAGAGTATCTGGAGCTTCGCGGCGGCTCGCGCATCTGGGGACGGGAATTGGGCCGCCAGGTGTGGGAATGCAGCAACCTGGCGCCGGGCAGGCAATATACCATCATGATGATTATGGGGCAAAAGCCGCCCCGCACGCCGGACCTCAGCCAGCTCACCACGCTCACCGCCGGCATCAATTTCGCTGACGCCATTGTGCCGGCCGGTAAACCCGTCGAGCTGCAGGTTCGCTTTGAGAACAGCTCGAACCAGCCGATCAATTCCGAAGTGTATGCCCACGTCGAATCATACCTGGGCAAAATACTGCTGGATGAACGAAAACCGCTGGCCTGCCGGCCGCGGGAATCGGTAACGCTGAGCTGGACGCTCGCGCCGGCGGAACCGGACTTTTACACCGCCGACTGGACAATCTCCCTCAACGGCACGCCGAAGAAGCAGTCGCTGACCTTCGGCTACGACGTCACGGCGCTGGCGACGCCGGTGCAGGCGCCGCCCGATTTCAAGGACTACTGGAATCGCGTGGTGACGGAAGCCAACGCGGCGAAGGTGACATTGACCCGCCTAGAGGAAGAAAAGCGCTCTACCGGCACAGTGACCGTTTACCGCATCGCGGTGGAGGCGGAGGGCTTCAACTGTTTCGGCTGGCTGGCGGTGCCCAAATTCCCGGGAAAATACCCGGGCCTGCTGCTGCTGCCGGGCGACCGTGTTCGCTACATCAGTCCAAACGCGCCGCTGGCGGACTGCGGATTCGTGGTGATGACCATCGAGCCGACCGGCCAGTCGATCAGCGGCGCGCTGCAGCCGTTGATCGCGCGGGTATCTACCGACCTAAACGACCCGGCTAAATTCGGCCTGCGCCCGGTGATGATCCGCTACCTGCGCGCGGTAACGGCGCTGGCCTCGGCGCCCGAGACGGACCCGAATCGGCTGGCGGTATCCGGCGTCGGGCTGGGCGGCGGCCTGGCGCTGATTCTCGGCGCCATCGACGATCGCATCCAGGCTATCGCGCCGGACGTGCCGTTTTACTGCAACATCGAGCTTCATCGCAACAATGCCAACTGGCCGTACTGGGAAGTCGCGGCATACCTGCGCCAGCACCCCGACCAGGAAGAGGCGGTATTGCAAACCCTGCGCTATTACGACGCCGCCAATTTCGCTCCGCTGATAACCTGCCCGGTGCTCACCAGCATGGGCATCGCCGACGAGTATTCGTATCCGACGACGATCTTCGGAGTGCATAACCGCCTGGCCGGGCCGAAGGCGATCAATATTTATCCCGGCGGGCACGAAGGCGGCGGCATCAGGCACTGGGAAGTTAAGATCCGCTGGTTGAGCCAGGTGCTGGGCCGCCCAACCCCCGTCAGCGCCTCCGCCGACGGAGCCGGCGGGCAATGACACCCGACGGCGAGCTCGACCTTACGCAAAGCGGGACGCTCGTTCCGCTGCTGCGGCGGCACGGCTTTTCCACGAAGAAATCCCTCGGACAGCATTTTCTCATCAGCCGGCGCGCGCTGGAATCGATCGTAGCAGCCTGCGAGCTGGAGGAAGGTCTGCCCATTCTGGAGATCGGCCCGGGAATCGGCACGCTCACCCGCGCGCTGGTCGAGCGCGGGGCGCGGGTGACGGCGGTTGAGCTCGATGACCGCGCGGCAGCGGTGCTGGAGGAGACGGTCGGCGCCTTTCCCAACGTCCGCGTATTGCGGCAGGATATCATGGCGGTCGATCTGCCGTCCCTGCTGGGGGAAGAGTGCTGGACGGTAGTGGGGAATCTGCCGTATTACATCACCACGCCGGTAATCGGCAGGATGCTGGAATCGGCGTTCCGCCTGCGCCGCATGGTCTTCATGGTGCAGCGCGAGGTGGCGGAGCGGCTGGCCGCGGCGCCCGGCACGAAGGCGTATGGCTCGCTTTCCGTATTCGCGCAGGTTTTTACCATGGTCGAACGAGTGCTTAAAGTGCCGCGCGGAGCGTTTTTGCCGCCGCCGGCAGTGGAATCGTCGGTGGTGCGCCTGACGGTGCGCCCGGAGCCGCTGGTTCCGCCCGCGTTGCGAGATGCCTTCTTCCGCGTCGTGCGCGCGGCATTCGGCCAGCGCCGCAAGACGCTGGAAAATGCGCTGGCGGGCGGCGGCATTCTCGACGGCGACCGCGCGCGAATCGCCGCGGCGCTCGCCAACGCCGGCATCGACCCGGTTCGTCGCGGCGAGACGCTGAGCATCGAGGAATTTCGGCGGCTGGCGGAGGAGATAGTTATCGGTGATAAGTGATAAGGGGATAATGAAGTGGCGAGTGGCGAGTGTTCTGGTAAATAACGGTTTACTTGAAACAGAAAACACGCCGCTCGCCATTTCCAGTTCAGGCTCAGATGGTTAATTCCGCGCAGATCACCGCAGATCGGCGGTTTTTTACGGCTTTTTTGAGATTCATGGTATACTGGCGTCAGTAGGTCACGCGGCGGGAGGAGCATGATGTTTACACTGGAGCAACAACGGTTTTTGCTGCAGCTCGCGCGGCGGTCGGTAATGGCAGCGGTGACCGACGGCAGCGTCATCAAGCCGGCCCAAGTGGACGAGGCTTTCCGACAACAGCATGGCGCATTCGTGACGCTGACGAAGTTCGGGCAATTGCGCGGGTGCATCGGTTATCCCGAGCCGGCCTTGCCGCTGTACCAGGCCATCATCCAGGGAGCTGCCTCCGCCGCGCTGCAGGACCCGCGCTTCCCGCCGGTGGCGCCGTCCGAGCTGGATGACCTGCACATCGAAATCTCCGTGCTTTCGCCGCTGCGTGTCGCGCGGGCGGAGGAAGTCGAGGTGGGCACCCACGGGCTGGTGATCGAGCACGGGCGAGCGCGCGGACTGCTGCTGCCGCAGGTGCCGGTCGAGTGGGGCTGGAACCGCGACGAATTCCTCGCGCACACCTGCCGCAAAGCCGGCCTGCGCCCCGACGCCTGGCAACAAGGCGCCCGCCTCTTCACCTTCACGGCGGAAGTCTTCTCAGAAGAGAAGAAATAATAAATAAAGCGGAGTTCAGGTAAAAATGATTTAAAAGATATGAAAAGATTGAAAAGATTATTAATTTATTTTTTCAAAAAAATAAAATTAAATATCTTTTCAATCTTTTCACATCTTTTTAAATCATTTTTACCTGAACTCCGCTTGTAGATCAATATTCATTTGGCAATAGTTGCAACGCGAAGGCCCGGGGGTCGAATTCGGCGATGTCGTCGGGCTTTTCGCCGGCGCCGACGTAGCGGATCGAGATGGGGATCTCCTGCGCGATGGAGAGGACGTTGCCGCCCTTTGCGGTGCCGTCGAGCTTGGCGAGCACCAGGCCGGTGAGGCCGACGGCGTTGGTGAACTCCCGCGCCTGGCTCAGCGCGTTCTGGCCGGTGGCGGCGTCGAGCACCAGCAGCGTCTCGTCGGCGGGCCGGCCCAATTCGCGCTCGATGACGCGGTTGATCTTCTTCAGCTCCTCCATCAGGTTGTGTTTGGTATGCAGCCGGCCCGCGGTATCCACGATGACGTAATCCATTTTTCGCGCGCGGGCGGCCTGGATGGCATCATAAACCACCGCCGCGGCATCGGAGCCCATTTGATGTCGCACCACGTCCACGCCGATGCGCTGCCCCCACAGCTCGAGCTGCTCGATGGCCGCCGCGCGGTAGGTATCGGCGGCGGCGATGATGACCGAGCGGCGCTTACTTTTCAGCAGATTGGCCAGCTTGGCGATGCTGGTGGTCTTCCCCACTCCGTTTACGCCCACCACCAGCACCACGCCGGGCCGCTGCGCCGGCTCCGCCAGCGGGCGCGCATGCCGCGCCAGCATGACGGTAATCAGCTCGCGCAGCAGGTCGTAAGCTTTATCAATGTCCTTGACGCCGCCCTTGCGAATGGCCTCGCGCAGCTTCTCCACCAGGATATTGGCCGTGTGGACGCTCACGTCCGCCATGATCAGCGCGTCCGCCAGCTCTTCATACAGCTCCTCAGTGATCTCGCTGCGACGGAAGGCTTCCTTTACTCGATCGAAAAACCCTTTGAACATGACAGGTATGTTTCTACCCGGTTTGACGGCGTTCCTTTTCACGGCAGAGTATAAAATCATGCTCATGCGATAGTGAATAGTGAATGGGACTGGCAATAGGTGACTGCATTTACTCTCCCTTATTTCACGGGCGCTTGACATGCCTGTTGCCCCGGCTTATCATTTCATTCACCAACCACCCAGTCAAACATGATACGGGTACTTGCTGAAAGGAAGGCCGCGCGTGAGTGCTTGCTCGGAGTGTGGTGATGTCTTCACGGCCTTTGAGACGGACTGCTCTCGCTGTCAATGCCTGGAACAGCATGCGAAGACCCAATCTTCTTGGAGGGCTGTTTTGTTACCACGTCTTCGGTTCCTTTTATTAGTCTGTTATTCAACCCTTTTCTTCTATTTGTCTCCCCTGCATGCAGCAGACCAGCCGATTTTTACTGCAGTGAAGAATGCGGATATTTCGAGTGTTGAACGTTTACTGGCGGAAAACAAAGATATCGTCGTAAACTCGGGAAAACTCGAAGAAGCGACATCGCTGCACTGGGCGGTATCTGCTCCCGATCACCAGGAGGAACGAGCGAAAATTGTCAGCTTGCTGCTCATCAATGGGGCCGATGTAAATGAGAAGACTGATACAGGCTTAACCGCATTACACTACGCTGCAGCGAATGATCTTTATAAAGCGGTGGGGGTATTACTCGATCATCATGCCGATCTCAATGTGACGGATAACTCCGGTAACACCCCATTACATTATGCGGCACAGTATGATCATCAATGGATTGTTGAACGACTGCTGGCTGCTGGTGCAAATCCAAATGTTAAGAATAATAAGAAAGAGGGATTGATCGAGGTTTCTGGGCTACGGGGATCGATTGAACTCACAGCTTTGTTACAAAAATGGATAATTTTCTATAACAATCGACAGGCTATACTGCCGATCAATAATTGGAAAATCATATATAGCGAAAATTATGGAGAGGCGAGAGACTATCCAGGATTACCCGTCGTCGATGATATTACACCCGTTTTACGCTCGGTAGGGTGGAATATAGTACCTGAGCATGAAAAGGCCGACGGTGAAATACGCATCCATGTGGAAGGAATCCCTTATGCAAATGAGTATACCGTTTTAGGAACACAAGAGAAAGTTAGATTATATCTTAGAGCCGAAGTTAAAATCAGTGTTGAGTTATATGCAGCCGGTAGACAGGTATATAATTTTCTGTATGGCTCTGTTGAATCAACAGGTGAGTTTCCTCCTATCGTTAATTTTTCATTCGGTGGGGCGCCATCGCGGCCGGAAGATGCTCCTTTCTTCTCAGCATATACTAAAGAAAAAGATCGGTTTATTGATCAGTTTATTAATCTTTTCTTTAATACGTATGGATTTGATATTTACCAGATTGCTACTACGGAACGAATGAAAGAGCTTTTTCTCGAACATAAGGATGTCAGCCAGGACAGCGTTTTTAGCGCTTTACAAAAAAATATGGACAGTCATCTTCGTGATCGTTTTGAACTGGAAACCTTAATAGCATTGGTAGCTAATACAGCTATAAAATACCGTGTGAAAATCATTCATGGTTTAGTATCAATTAAAGATGATATTCGAATATCTGACACACTTATTGCTTTATTGAAAGACACAGATGAGAATGTACGGAAAGCTTCGATTGAGGCGCTTGGTTATTTTCGAGAAACAAGGGCTGTCGATCCAATTATTTCCTTATTCGCCAACAATAACAGAACTGATCTTATCGCGGCAGCCCAAGCGTTAAGTATAATCAATGATAACCGCGCCGTCGGACCATTAATGTCAATTTTGAAGCACCAGGATAAATATGTTCGCAAGGCCGCGGCACAAGCGTTGGGGAAGATTGCCGATGACTCTGCCATAGAATCACTTCGTTTCTGCCTAAATGATAATGAACAAATAGTCCGTGACGCCGCCACAACAGCAATAATAAACATTGAAGCGCGATAATGATCCGGGTCAGTTACTTGTCCTGCTTATTATTCTTACGAACCAGAATGCCTTTTCGCGTAACTACCTGATCGTAAATTATTGAGTTTGACGCCAGGCATGCGCCGCGCAACAATCCGAAAATTCTTTTTTCGAGGCATCACATGAATATCGACACCCTTATCGATCGACTAATCGTCCCCACCCCCTTGAACGAGCAGCAGCCGTGGATGCTGCATGAAGCGCAGTGGCAGGCGTCGCTGGCGCTGGCGGAGATCGGCGGGGAGGCGGCGCCGGCGCTGATCGGTGTGCTGGAGCATCCGGTGGCCAGCGTCCGGGTGGCGGCGATGAACGCGCTGCGCGACATGGGCGCGCCGGCGGCGCCGGCGGTGAAGGCGATCTGCGCCGGCTTCCACCATCCCGACCAGTACGTGCGCCGGGCGGCCATCGGGACGCTGGGATATATCCGCGCGGGGGTAACCGGGGCGTTGCCGGAGCTGCTGGAGCGGGCGGCCAACGACGAGGATTTCGAAAATCGGGGAGCGGCGATCTGGGTCATCCACTGCATCGCGGAGGAAGCCTGTGCCGTACCGGGAGTGATCGAGGCGCTGGCGGCGGCGTTGGGTGATGAGGAGCGCTTCGTGCGGCTGAATGCCGCGGCGGCGCTGGGCGCGATGGGCGGGCAGGCGGCGGAGGCCCTGCCGGCGCTGGCCCGCGCCCTGCGGCACCCGGATCAGCAGACGCGCATCTATGCGGCGGATGCCATCGGCGAAATCGGCGGCGGCGACGCGGCGGCATTGACCGCGGCGCTGGCGACCATCAGCGACGATTCCGCGGCTCGGGAGCGCATCCGCGCTACGGTGGAAAGCCTGACCGGCGCGCGTCCGCCCATGCCGCCGGAACCGGAGCCGACGGTGGCCGCTCACCCATGGGAAGCACTGGGACGGACCGATTTCCTGCTCGCCTGCCAGCCGATCCAGACACAGCGCCGCACCATCGACCAGGACCGGCTCACCCAGGCGTTCCTCGACGCGGAGCTGTGCAACGCCTTCTGCTTCTGGCCCGACCACACCTGGTACAGCCTGCCGCTGCCCACCGCCGATCAACTGGCGCGCTGGAACATGACCGGCATGTGGTACTACTTCACCGAGAACATCTACAATCCCCGCACCCAGCGCGACTGGGGATACCGCGACATCACCGATTACAATATGGCGACGGTGGAGCGCATCCTCACGATGGGCCGGCGGTTGGGCAGGGAGCGCTGCGTCTGGTCGGTGGGTCACGAGCATTTCGACGCCGCCGGGCACTGGCGCGTGCGGGAAGCCGGCATCGAGCGCAGGCCGGACTATCGCACGAAACAGGAAGGCTACGCCTTCTACCATACCTGGATCACCACCGACATCCACAAGAACCACTGGAACTGCGATTACGGCAACAACCGGCCCGGCAAGTTTTATCACGGCTGGGACGTGGGGGACCCGGTAACCTGGCAATTCGTCGCCCGGCATGAGATCGATCTCTCGCCGGCGGGCATGATGTCGGGCGGGGTCTGCCCGGCGCTGGCGCACGCGGCCTTCGAGCTGCTGCCGCAAATCGACTGGTACTGGTGGGAAGGCCAGATCGACGGCGCCAGCCTGCAGATCGGCGCCGCCTACGCTCGCGGCGCCGCGCGCCAGTATGGCAAGCAGTGGCTGCTCGACGCCTCGCCGTGGAGCCCGCTCACCGGTAGCATGAAGTTCGATGAGGAAGGCAACAACATCCGCGGCGTCACCGACAACCAGCAGCTGCGCACCTGGCTATACGGCTACTTCGCCGGCGCGGGCTGCGTATTCGAAGAAGCCAGCAATATGACGCATTTCCGCCCCACCGGCGCCGGAGAAGGGCAGATCGATTTCATCATCACCTCGACCGGGCGCATGGCGCGGGAGGTGGCGGACTTCTGCTTCCGGCGCTGCTCCGAGCGCGGGGAGCCGTATGCGCCGGTGGGCGTGCTGCTCGAGCATATCCACGGTTTCGAGCCGCGCCCGCACACCAATTTCCGCGGCGACGGCGCCTGGTTTTATCTGCCGCGCGGCGACGGGGAATGGGAGATCGAGCGGTTCTGGCAGGCGGTATATCCCGGCCATTCGGAATACCCGGAGGTGGGCGAGGAGGCGCCGGCGGTGGAACGCGAGCCGCGCTGCCTGCACCAGTCCGTGCTGGGCGATGTCTTCGATGTGCTCACCGACTGCTGCCCGGCGGAGGAGCTCATGCGCTACCCGCGCCTGATGACGCTGGGCGGCATTCGCCTCTCGGCGGAATTGCTGCCAACGCTGCGGGCGTATGTCGAATCGGGCGGTGAGCTGCTGCTGAATATCGCCCACCTGCCGGAGGGAATGCGGGCCGCCGATCTATTCGGCGCGGGAGAATGGCTGCCGTTGCGCAAGGATGAGGTGGGCGAATCCCTGCTGATCGAGCGCGCAACAGGGAAGGGAAAGGTTTTGCTCTCGCTGATTCCGCATAACCTGACCGGCGCGGGCGAGGAATCGTCGTTCCTGTCGGAGATGACGGATTTCCTGCGCAAATGGATTGCGCCGGTTTATCCCCTTGCGGTGACAACCCAAACCGGCAGCCCGCCGCACTTCATGCTGAACCGGCTGGCGGAGGGCTGGCTGGTGGTGGTGGGCAATCACTACCCGGAGGCATGGCGGGGAACGGTAACGCTGGCGACGGCGGGCAAGCCGAAGGTAACGGAATTATTCACCGGAGCAGCGGTCGAGCCGCGTTCTGAAAGCGGGAAGGTAACCTTCGACGCCGTGATTCCGCCGTTCACGTTCAGGGCATGGCGGTGCGTTAAGTAGGGCCTTCGCCGCAAATCATCGAGCGATAATGCCGGACAGTTATCGCCGTCCTTCCTTATCAAGTGATGTATAAAACAGGGACACCGGTAACTGTCCCGCATTACTGACTCCGGGCACCATCTTCAACGAATTGCAGGCGGAATTCCGGGCTTCGGCAAGCGCGGTGGCGGGATTGGGGGCGCTGTTCCTCTACATATACGGCGGGATGCAGCTTTTCGCGGGGATGATGAGCGACCGTTTCGGGGTGATGCGGGTGCTGCTCGCCGGCGGGCTGCTGTTGACGGCGGGGGCGCTGGTGTTTCCGCTGGCGCCGTCGTTGGTGTGGCTGTACGCGGCGCGCGCGCTGGTCGCGCTGGGGGCCAGCTTGATTTAGATCAGCATCGTCAAGGCGGTGGCGGTGCTTTTCCCGGCGCGTCAATTTCCCACGCTGCTGGGAATCTCGCTCGGCGTGGGACTGGCGGGCGGGCTGGCCGCCACCGCGCCCTTCGAGCGCGCGGTGCATGCATGGGGCTGGCGGCCTTCGCTGCTGGGGGTGGGGTTGCTGTGCGCGATGGCGCTGCCGGCGGCGGCAATTCTTGCGCGGGCGGCGCGCGAAAAGGATGCTCGCCGCGCGCCCGGCGCTGCCGGTCCGGCGCTGCGGGCCATCCTGCGCAATCGCGGCATCATCCCGGTGCTGGTGGTGGCTTCGGTGAACTTTTCCACCTATTTCCTTTTCCAGGCGATCCTCGGGAAAAAGCTGTTGCTGGACTATTACGGCATGCCATCGGCGCCGGCGGCGGGCTTCATCTTCATCATGATGGCGGTCACCATCGGCTGCGTGCTGCTGGGCGGCCCGCTGTCGCGCCTGCTGGGCGACCGGCGCAAGCCAGTGCTGCTGGCCGCCACGCTCTCCACCTTTGCCGGCGTGCTGCTGCTGGCCGCGAGCCTGCTGCTCGAGCTGCGCGGCGGGTGGGTGCCGGCGGGGTATTGCCTGCTGGCGGTGACGAATCTCGGCTCGCCGGTGAGCAATGCGCTGATGAAGGAGCTCAACCCGGCAAACGCGGTGGGCACCGCCGTCGGCGTGTCCAACGCCACCTGCTACCTGCTGACGGCGGCCGTCACCAGCATGGCGGGGATAGTGATGGACCGCTTTCACGCCGCCGCCGCCATCCTGAACGGCGCCCTCATATACCCCCGCGAAGCATACCTCACCATCCTGCTGTGCTGCGCCGCCCTGCTGGCCATCTCGCTGATCGCCGCCTTTTTCGTGCGGGAGACATATGGGCGGACTGCAAAAAATGAATAATGCGTGGCAGTTACCGGTGTATATCTTTGTATGAAAATAGTGACACCGGTAACTGTGCCACATTATTCGGTACGTGCCGGTCTATCATTTCGTGTATTTGCACGTTGGGCAGGACCAGCAAGTTTTCGGTTTCGCTTGACACCACATGACGATACCAATGATGGCCAGGGGTGCACCAATGCAGACCGGCGTAAACACCAATCCGATCACTGTCAAAACTACCGCGAGGGTGATATCCTTCTTCACCAGGCTGACCATCGGTGAGCCACAAGGAAATGCGGGACAGTTACCACTGTCCCGCATTTCTATTGCCCCACTGTCCCGCATTTCTATTGCCCCACTGTCCCGCATTTCTATTGCCCCACTGTCCCGCATTTCTCTTGCCGCCTTATTGCTTCTTCACATACAGGAAAGGCCGCTCGTAGAGGCCGTTGCCGCCGAAGTAGGTTTCGGTGCAAAGCACCCGCAGAGCGATCACATTCTTGCCCGGTTTCAGGTACGGGGTGATATCAACGTCATATTCCGAGGGGCGGAAATAGCATGACTGGTAGACGGATCGGCCCGCATACTGGCCGTTTACCCACGTCCACGCCTGGTTGGTCATCGCCGGGCAATAGAGGTGAATCTCCTTGTCGCCGGCGGCCGGCAGCTCCACCGTGAAGCGGTACCAGGCGAAGCCGGCGTAGTTGTGCCCGTCGCGGGTCATCATGGGCTGTCCCGCGTTATCCAGCAATCCGGGCTGGTTCTGCCAGCCGAGGGAGGTATTGCCGAGCTGCCATTTCGAGTCGTCGTAATCAGGCTCCATCCAGCGCTCGGAACGGCCCATGTCGAACTTGTCGGCGGAGAAGCGCGGCGAGTCGGTCAGCGGAGAGAAGAGCGAGCCGGCGGCGCCGTCAACCTTCGACGATACCATTTTCATACGGTTGACTTCCCAATCTTCCGCATAGACGGCATAGGGGTGCCAGCCGTAAAACGGGGTGATTTTATTGGTCTCATCACGCAAGGCGAGCATCTTCTGCATGATCGCCGCCGCATCGGCAAAGCGATATTCCCGCTTGGCGATCAATGAGTCCGCATAATACTGCAGGTGATCGAAAACGAGACGCTCAGCGCGCACATGCAGCTTCTCGGCATCCGTTTTCGCCGCCTTCTCGGCCAGGGTGATATCCTGCCGCAGCCGCGCCATCACCTTCGGGGTGTAAATGAGCTGCAGCATGGGATCTTCGTGGCCATGCACATTGGTGGAGTCGAATGAATTCTCCAGCGTGTTGTAGTAGTCCTGCATGGGGACGGCGGCCGCGCCGAACCACTTGCGGTAGAAATCGTTCAATACGGCCCGCGTGTCGGCATCCGCATTCCACTCCAGCGTGGTGCGGACCACGTAGGTGGGGATGCCCAGCGCCTCCATATTCGACTCTTCCTGATCGTTGAAGCCGATGACCCCCGCTTTTTTCAGCAGCGGGATGTTGGCCGCCACGCGCCGGGTCATCGGCAGCAGCGTGCCCTTCCCCACGCACATGGTGTAGTTGTAGCCGTAGACCCAGACTTTGTCGCTGAGCTTGCACCACTGCCTGATCATGTTGTATTGCTGCTGACATTGCCAGCATTTGGGATCGTTATAGCGATGGATGGTGCAACCCATAATGTCGGCGAACATGATCACCAGGTTGTTGTGCCGGTTGAAGCCCGGCAGCGGTTCGGGCGGGAAGACGCGGTTGGCATAGCCGTTGGCGGCGATGAGGTGGCCGGGATACCGTTTAGCGGTTTCTTCCAGGATGTTATTGACGAAGAAGAACCACTCGTTGCCGTTCAGGTAATCCGGGAGGTAGCCGCTGTTGGCGCGGTCGGGAATCATGCCTTGCGAATAGCGAATGGAGAGATTCTTGCAAAGGTCGCAATCGCAGGCCGGGGTTCCGTCGTTTGGTGACATCGGCGAGTTGCGCATGCCGTTTTTCACCTGCTGATCGATTACTTTCATGATCTCGTCCAGCAGGCGCGGCTGGCCGGCATATTTCGGATCGTTGCGGCGCAGCTCATCGCTCATGCACGGCATGTCCGGACTGCGGCTGCCGTCCGGCTGCAGGGCGAACCATTCGGGATGGTCCTTTATCATATCCTTCGGCAGGTATTCGTTCAGCGAGCCGTCGCCCGGCACGCCGAACCACCCGGCGCTGCGCGAGCTCATGAAGTTGCGAATCTTCCAGAGTTCGCGCTCTTCGAACATCGTGCCCTGGCTGTGCGTCCAGAAGGAGCGCACCCGGAAGGAGGGGTGCTCCTCCACCGCCAGCGCGGGCACGGTGACGGTTGCTATCCGCGGCGTCACTTCGCCATATTCGCCGGGCAGGAACCAGCGCACGCCCAGCCGCTTCAGGAGCGCGTAGACGGCATAACGGGTGCCATAATAGGGGTAGGTATCGTTGCCGGCCAGCACCAGGCTGTCGCCCACCGTGCGATTGATGAAACCCTCTTCCCGCAAATCGGGCGTGACACCGTCGGGAATCTTCACCCCCAGTTTGTCGGTCAGGCGGCTGCGCCCCACCAGCACCTTCCCCCCCGCCGGGAGCGGATCGGCGTCCGTCACGATCGGCAGTCTGGCGCCGCTGATCTTTTCGATATACAGTTGCAGCTCACCCGCGCCGATCGAGGCATTCTCGCCGGCCTTTTCGGCGATAACAATGGCGCACGCGGGCCGGCCTTCTCGCGCCAGCGTGAATGCGGGTCGGGCCGCTTGCGCCCCCATGGCCAGCATGCAGGTGAAAGTGATGATAACGCAGCAGGAAAGTTTCATGATTGTGTACCTCCGGCAATGCCGAGTGGTCGAGAGATGAAGCGTGTCATTATTTTATCTTCGACCCCCTTGAAAATCAATCCAAACGCATGTGACTTAAACATTGTTTGCTGTAACTGTTTACCGAGATGGTGATCAGGTTACCCAGGGCGGCTGCGCCGCAACCAAAGACAAAAACTGCGCCTATTGGCAAGAAATTCAGCATTAAATAATACAGGGCGGCTGCGCCGCAACCAAAGACAAAAACTGCGCCTGTTGGCGAGAAATTCAGCATTAGTAATACAGGGCGGTGAGACCACAAACCGCGATCTGGAGGCGGTGATGCTATACCGGTTAATCTTCTGTTATAATAGAAACGGGTAGATAGCGATGAAATTACCAATACAAATCAATCGTGACGAACTGGTTGCCTTTTGCCGGCGGCACCATATCCGCAAGCTAGCGCTATTCGGCTCGGTCCTCCGCGAAGATTTTAATCCCGAATCAGATGTGGATGTGCTGATTGAATTCGAACCGCATCACATCCCCGGTTTGATCAACCTTATGCGAATGCAGCAGGAATTCTCCGAACTGATTGGCCGCGAAGCGGATTTCCGCGCTCCGGGTGACCTGCATCGCGCATTCCGCGATGCTGTTGTTGCGGAAGCCGAGGTGTTATATGCCGCCTGATAACAACCGGCAGCGGCTCGATCATATGTTAGCCGTGGCTAACGAGCTTTTGCACTTCACCCGTGGCAAGTCATACGATGACCTTCTTGCAGACCGCGGCCTGCAGTATATCTGCATCCATTGCCTCGAATTAATTGGTGAAGCGGCATCATGTCTGACCGTTGAAATCCGTGATGAACACCCTGATGTACCATGGCGACCGATAATCTCCATGCGAAACCGGTTGATACACGGCTATTTCGATATTGAGCTTTCCTTCGTATGGTCTACTATAACAGTGGACATTCCCGCCCTTATACCCCAATTACACGAGCTCCTCGCCGAAGAGAGTTGATCGATTCACCGTTTCCATTCATCAACCGTATGAACAGAAACCCAGGAACAGCAAGCGATATAAACAGATCACAACCTGGGTTATGCCCCTCTCCACCCGCCGCGCTCGCCACTTCAGCCCGCGCACAAAATACGCTATACTATCACCCGGTTTCACTATGGCTGCCGTATATCTTCAATTACAGAACGTGAGCAAGGCTTTCGGCGAGGAGGAAATCCTGGCCGACGTGTCGCTGCAGGTGCGCGAGGGGGAGTGCGTCGGGCTGATCGGGCCAAACGGGGCGGGGAAGACCACGCTGTTCCGCATTATCACCGGCCAGGAAACAGCGGATCGAGGCGAGGCGGTGGTTCCGCGCGGCGTGCGCGTGGGATATCTCACGCAGGACGCGGAGCCGGTTCCGGGCGGCACGGTGCTGGCATGGCTGCTGGCCTCGCGCACGGACCTGGTGGAGATCGGCGCGCGCATGCACGAATTGGAAACCGCGATGGCCCTGCCCGGCGCCCATGAAGACGCGGCCGACTTCGACCGCTGGGTGCGCGAGCACGTGACGCTGGCCGAGTGCTTCCACCACCTGGGCGGAGACACGCTGGAGGGCGACGCGCTGCGCATCCTGCGCGGCCTCGGGTTGGGGCCGGAATACGACGGCGCGTTGATGGACACCCTCTCCGGCGGCGAGAAACGGCGGCTGGCGCTGGCGGCGCTGCTGCTGGCGGCGCCGGATCTGCTGCTGCTGGACGAGCCGACCAACCATCTGGACCTGAGCGCCCTCGCCTGGCTGGAGGAATTCCTGCGCGCCTACCGCGGCGGCGTGCTGATCGTCTCGCACGACCGCTACCTGCTCGACCGCGTGGCGGACCACATCGCCGAGATCGAGGAGACCCGCCTGCGCCAGTTCGACGGCAACTACAGCGCGTACCAGCAGAAGAAAACAGCGGAAAACGAGATGATGTTGAAGCGCGCCGACACCATCGAGCGCGAGCGCGCCCGGCTGGCGGAGAGCATCCAGCGGCTGTTCAGCTTCCGCCAGTTCTCCCGCATGCGCAGCCTGCAGAAGCAGTTGTACAAACTGGAGCAGATTCAGCTCCCCGGCGAGCCGGACAAGACGCGCATGGCCTTCAAGCCGGCGCGGAAGAGCGGTCGTGAAGTGCTGACCGCGCGCGACGTGCGCAAGCGCTATACCGATGCCCCGCTGCTGGAAGGCGCGAGCTTTTCCATCTGGCGGCATGACCGCGCGGCGCTGATCGGTCCCAACGGCTGCGGCAAGACTACGCTGCTGCGCGTTATCACCGGGCAATTGGCGGCGGACGCCGGCTCCACCGAGTTCGGACACGGCGTCGATTGGTATTATTACGATCAGGAAGGCGGCAACCTGGACCCGCGCAACAGCGTGCTGCGCGAGGTATGGGGCAGCTACCCGCACCTGAGCGCCTCGGAGGCGCGCGGGGCGCTGGCGCGCTTCCTCATCTTCGAGGAGGACGTGGAACGGCCCGTGGGCACGCTGTCCGGCGGCGAGCGCAGCCGCGTGTCGCTGGCGAAGATGTTCCTCTCCGGCGCGAATTTCCTCATCCTCGACGAGCCGACCAACCACCTGGATATCGACGGCAAGGAGGCGCTGGAAGAGGCGCTGGCCGATTACACCGGCGCCGTGCTGCTGGTCTCGCACGACCGCTACTTCATGGACCGCGTCGCCAACCGCGTGCTGGAGCTGGAAAACGGCGCCATCCGCGAATACCTGGGCAACTACAGCGAATTTCTGGAGCGCAAGGCGCGCCGGGCGGAAGCGCCGGCGCCCGCCCCGCCCCCGCCCGCTGAAGCGAAGCCTGCCGCGCCGGAGCCCGAACGCCGCCGCTCGCTGCAATATCGCCGGCGCCAGCAGGCGGAGATCGAAGCGCGCATCCACGCGCTTGAAGCCCGCAAGACCGAGCTGGAGGCCCTCCTCGCCGACCCCGTTCTGTATGCCGACGGCGTGCGCGCCAGGCAAGTCACCGATGATCACCTGGAGCTGCTGGACGACCTTCACGCCGTTTACGAGGAATGGGCGGCGATCTCGGAAGAAGTGCTGGCGCTGGAAGTAGAGGCGGAGGAGGAGAGGCAGGAAAGGCTGGCGAGGAGGTAAATTTTAATAAACGACCAGACGGCGCCCGCACCGATGGCCCAGTGCTCGCGTGTGATCGTCATATGACACCTCTTTCTCACAAAACATGAAACTTCAAAAAACCGGAGAGCTGCGGTGATATGCATTTCAAATAAGTCAGCTCCCCGATCGATACCTCGCTGTTAGCTCCGGGTAATTGCCCAGCTCCTCGTGTCCGCGGGTGCTAAGCGAGTACAATCCCCGGTCCAGCCGCTCGAACCAGCCGTAAACGTTGCGATAGAGGATGCCGCGGGTCTTCTCGCCCGTTCCCACCGCGCGCAGTTGCGCCGGCGAGCAGGGACCGCGCTCCGCCAGGCAGGCGGCGATCCTGACGGCGTTCTCCCGATACGCGGTAACCAGCTTCCGCCGCGTGCTGCCGCCCTGGTTGTAGTCGGCGGAGCGGTTCGCGATCTCTTCGATCACCACCCGCCGCTTGCCCTTCCGCCGCTGCCGTTCCGCGGGCAGCGGGTGGAACACCACCTCGACGGACCGATCGGAAACCAGCAGCAAACCCAGCTCCAGCCGGCGCAGCAGGCGGCATATATCCCGCGACTTCGCATTCCACTTCCGCCGATTCGCGGGCCGCGGGATGGCCAGGTACACCGCCTCGGTAAGCTGCTGCCGCTCGATCCCCTGCGCCAGCAGCGCCAGCGTGATCCCGCGCTTGAGCTCCACCACCACCAGCTCGTCGCCCTTCACCGCCGCGATGTCGCAATTCCGCACCTCGCTCCGCACGGTATATCCCCGCGCGACCAGGTAGTCGTGTACGGGCTGGTACAGGTCGGTCTCGGCGGTGATTTTTGCTGGCATGACGACAACCGCTTTATTCGTTTTCGGACCGGGTAAACCTTCACGCTTATATTCTTTCTCTACATTGCTTGGCTGTGATGCGACCACGGGCGAGGTCATGCATCATAACTTCTTTATCAAACAATGGGAAGAGAGAGAAATAGTAAAAAGAAAGAGTATGAGAGTATGAAGGTGACACTAGAAGAACTGGGCTGGAATGTCCATTGGGCCGGTCTCTTCGCGCCGTATCGCGCGGAGGGGTATGACGCGGGCCGCATTTCGCTGGAACAAAAGCAGCTCTATGCCGTGTGGACGGCGCGGCACGGGGAGATCCCGGCCATGCTCACCGGCAAATATTACTATGAAGCCGACGAGCGCGGCGACCTGCCGACCGTCGGTGACTGGGCGGTCATCCGCATCCATGAGGAAGCGGCGCCCAAGGTGACGATCCACGGGCTGCTGCCGCGGCGGAGCAAATTCTCCCGCCAGGCGGCGGGCACCCGCGGCGGGGAACAGCTCCTGGCGGCGAATGTCGATACCGTGCTGCTGGTGATGGGGCTGGACGGCAACTACAACCTGCGCCGCATCGAGCGCTATGTTACGGTCGCCCTGGAAAGCGGCGCCGAGCCGGTGGTGCTGCTGACCAAGGCCGACCTGTGCGATGAGGTGGAAGAGCGCGTGCGGGAGGTCGGCAGCTCCGCGCCCGGAGTGCCGGTGCATGCGCTTAGCGTGCAGGCCGGGCAAGGATTGGAGGAGCTGGAGCAATACCTTCAACCGGGGCGGACGCTGGCGCTGCTCGGTTCATCGGGGGTGGGGAAGTCTACGCTGCTCAACCACCTGCTGGGCGAGGACGCGCAGCGCGTGCGGGAAGTGCGGAGCATGGACGATCACGGCCGGCACACCACCACCCACCGCGAGCTCTTCATGCTGCCGGGTGGGGCATTGATCATCGACACGCCGGGGATGCGCGAGCTGCAGCTCTGGCACGCCGACGAGGGGCTGGCCGGCGCCTTCCCGGAGATCAACGCGCTGGCGCGGCAGTGCAGGTATGATGATTGCCAACACCGGCAGGAGCCCGGCTGCCGCGTTCGCGCCGCGCTGGAGGACGGCATAATCGACCCCGCCCGCTACGAGAATTACCGCAAAATGGAGCGGGAGCTGCACTACCAGGCCGCCCGCGAGGACGCCCGCCTGCGCGAAGAGCGCGAGCGCCGCTGGAAGCAGATCGGCAAATTCCAGAAAGAATTGAAGAAGGAACGGAAGAAGCGGTAAAGATCAAGGATTGCGGCTTAATCCCGAAGGGATGGCCAGTCAATAGCCAGGGGTGAAGCGAAGCGGAACCCCTGGGACCATGCCACCCTTTCAGGGTTCGGGCTTCTCCCTAATCCCGCCCCAGGGGTTCCGCTATGCTTCACCCCTGGCTATTGACTGGCATCCCTTCGGGATTAGCCTTGAGCCTCCATATAGCGAAAATCTGGTATGATATGGGCGGGAGGACAGCCGTTTGCCGGTCATCGAGATAGGTGTGCATGATTTCCTCGAGCAGACGCTGAAGCTGGGCGGGCTGGGGGCCGGGGCGGCGGCGCGCGGGCGGGCGGCGGCGGGGGTGGCGGCGCATGGCGAGTTGGCCTTGCGCCGACCCGCGGAGTACAAGCGCGAGGTCGGCATCGCGCACGCCTTCGAGTGGGGCGATTACCGGCTGGTGGTGCGCGGGCGCATCGACGGCATGCTGGAGGACGACGCCGGACTGCTTATCGAGGAGGTGAAGACCACCTACCGCCCGCTGGAAAAGATCAGGCCGGAGGAGCATCCCTACCACCTGGCGCAACTGCAACTCTATCATCACTTCATGTGCGCGCGGCGGCCCGGGACGCGCGTGCAGCCGGTGCTGACCTACGTCTGCCTGCCCACCGGAGCGGAGCGGGCCTTCCCCCAGTCGTGGACGCCGGAGGAGTCGCGCCGCTTCTTCGAGGAGCTGGCCCTCGTCCTGCTGCGGGCCGAAGAAGCGGCGCGAGGCTGGCGCAATACCCGCAACGCCGGCTTGAAGGCGCTGCCCTTCCCCTTCCCCGCGCTGCGCGAGGGACAGGCGGAGCTGATGACGGCGGTCGGGCAGGCGATAAATGGGCGGCACGACTTGCTGGTGGAGGCGGTCACCGGCATCGGCAAGACGCTGGGCGCCCTCTTCCCGGCCATCCTCGGGCTGGCGGAGGATTGCGGCTACGCGCGCATCTTTTACCTGACCGCGAAAACCTCCGGCGCGGAGGTGGTGCGCGACGCCCTCGGCCTGCTGCGCGCGCAGGGGCTGCGGGCGCTGTACCTGACCGCGAAGGAGCGTATCTGCCCATACCCATCTTCCAACCGCCCGGAGTGCGACGCGGTGGAGTGCCCGTGCGCAGTCGAATTCTTCCCGCGGGCGGCGAAGCTGCTGCCCAAGCTGCTGCGCGAGGAGGAATGGACGCCGGAGTTCATCGCGGAGGCCGCCAACCGCGCGGAATTGTGCCCCTTCGAGCTGGCGCTGGAGCTGTCGCTGCACGCCGACATCGTGGTGGGCGATTACAACTACGTCTTCGACCCGAACGTTTACCTGCGGCGCTTCTTCTGGCCGGGTCGCCCACCGGACAGCCTGTTCATCGTAGATGAGGCGCACAACCTGGTCACCCGCGCCCGCGAGATGTATTCGGCGACACTGGAGGAGACGGAGGCGCGCGCCCTCCTCGACCTGCTGCCGGACCCCACGCTGGCGGCGTGCGCGGAGCCGCTGCTGGCGCGTTTCGCCTCCTGGCGGGACGATCTCTCCTTTGACGGCGCAAAGGCGATGCGCCTGCCGGAATTGCCGGCGGATTTTGAGCCCGAGCTTGACGCCTTCCTCAACGCGCTGGGTGAGCTGCTGCCCATGCTGCCGCGCGGCGCCACCCGCACGGGGGCGCGGGAGCGGTATTTCGAGCTCATCCACTGCAGCCGCATCGCCGCCGGATTAAGCGTCGATGACGCTGTTTACGTGATGAAAGCCGGCAAATCGGCGGCGCGGCTGCGGCTGTTCTGCCCGCACCCCGGCCGGCAGCTTCAGTGGCGCCTGAACAGCAGCACGGCGGCGATTTTTCTCTCTGCCACCCTCTCGCCGCCGGAGTATTTCCGCGAGCTGCTGGGCGCGCGGGACGGAGCGGAATACCTGCCGCTGCCCAGCCCCTTTCCGCCGGAAAACCGGCTGTACCTGCACGTACCCGACGTCTCCACCCGGTACTCGAAACGCGAAGAGACGAAGCCGACGGTGGCGAAGGTGGTGCTGGACACCGCCCGCGCCCACCCCGGCAATTACCTGGCCTTCTTCCCGTCCTACGCCTACCTGGGCGCAGTGTGGGCGGAGATCATGGTAGATGCCCCGCGCGATCTGTTCGTGCACGCGCAGAAGCCCGGCATGCGGCGGGACGAGCAGGTGGCTTTCCTGCAGGAGGTGTGCGCCCTCGACGGCAATGCTCACCTGGGGCTGGCGGTGATGGGCGGGCTGTTCGGCGAAGCGGTGGACCTGCCGGGCGAGCGGCTGGTAGGCGTGATCATTGCCGGTCCCGCGCTGCCCTCCGTCAACCCGGAGCAGGAATTGATCCGCGAATATTTCGACGAGCGGAACGGCGAAGGCTACTACCACGCCTACATCGTCCCCGGCCTCATCCGCGTGGTGCAGGCCGCGGGCCGCGTCTTCCGCACCCCCGAGGACCGCGGCGTGGTGGTGCTGATGGACGACCGCTTCCTGGAGGAGCAGTACCGCGGCCTGCTGCCGGAGGATTGGGGGGCGGACGATGCGGACTTTTCTACTGAAGCATATCAGGAACGGCTTCTACTGTTCTGGCGGCAGTGAAATCATCTGTTCTCCTTTATCTGTGTATGCAAAGATGCTACATTATAGCCATTATGACAATCCGCGATGACCTTTCAACACTAACATCAGATGAGATCGAGTCGGTAGAGAAGTTAACCTTGCGTTGGGTTTTCCAGGCAACGCTCGATTTTGGTATGGAATCACACCTTATTTTCTTCAAATCACCTGACGATGTAAAAGATATTGCGGAAGATATCACGCGAGAACTTCTTGATAGGCTGCCAGGACATAACGTTCCACAGCGTATTTTCGGTACTGTCGATTATAAAAAGGCTCGGTATATAATATTGCCTGATCAGACAATAAGACAAGCGTTATTCGTTGATTCGAAAGCAGAAAAAGAAAGTAGAACCGCAACAATTCAAATGTCACAGTCATCGATGGTTATCAGACAACAACGCAGAGGTATCGATGTTGAAGAAACTGGAAAACTTCCTAAAATCTCGATTTATGGTGGGCAACAATATTTGTCAACCACTATTTTATTACATTTCAAATATTCTGATATTGGAATCGATCACCATTTAGAGGAAGTGACTATTACTTCAATCCCTAATGGATTGCTGCAAGATAAATATAATCCTTGTGCTTCAGACTCAATTTGGCTCGTTGGTCGACATGCGCCATCGCTTGGAGAAGATTTTAGGGTTCGCCTGAGTTTCGATCGTTTAAAAGCCAGGTGTAATTGGCGCGTACAAAAGATTATATATAATGAACAATCCAATCAGTGTGAGGGGGTATGGAATGATTGAAAGTATTCCCAACTACCTTGATATTGATCAAATTTATTGTGGCGATTCGCGTGAACTATTAAAAAATATAAAGCCATCATCTGTTTCACTTAGTGTCTGGTCGCCCCCTTATCATGTTGGTAAAGAATATGAGAAAAATATGTTTTATGATGAATGGCAATCATTACTTTCTGAAGTAATTGCTTTACATACGCCAATATTACAGTCTGGAGCGTTTTTAGTGGTAAACATTGCAGACATCCTCTGTTTTAAAGATGATTCCATGCCTCGAATCATGGCTGAAAATATTAGCAGGCGTAAGTCATCCGTTACAAAAGAGCAGATTATGGAAGCAAAAAAACGACATCCATCATATAACCGTTATCAATTAGCTGGATTATTAAAATGTAGTGAGCAAACAATTGATCGTAGACTCAATGGCAATAATATACGAGGTGGGAAATATGAAAGCCAAACCAGAGTTAAATTGGTTGGCGGTCATCTCGAAGAAATGGCTATGGATGCCGGACTCTATCTATATGATAGACGTATCTGGGTTAAAGATGCGGCATGGGAGAACTCTCGTTGGCATACCATATCTTATCGTTCAGTTGATGAATTTGAATATATATACATTTTTTGGAAACCTGGAATAACGAAGATTGATCGATCTCGTCTCACCAGAGAAGAATGGATCAATTGGGGGTCACGAGCAGTATGGAATATACCATCGGTTCGTGCCAATGATGATCATGAAGCAAAATTTCCTTTGGATATTCCTCGAAGATTGATTAAATTGTTCACCGATCCGGGTGATCTTGTTATCGACTGTTTTATCGGAAGTGGAACAACTGCCGTTGCTGCAATTAAAGAATATCGACATTATATTGGAATTGATAAATTGCAGGAATACGTTGATTTATCACGGCATGCATGTAAACGAGCACAATACCAATCTTCAGACGAATCTCAGTTGTCGTTAACACTTCGTGAGAAAGAAGCGGAATACATAGTATAAATAGAATATATGGTATTATTATGGCTGAGACACGGATTCTACATATCCCCTGCCGCTACTACCGAGTTTACACCGACCCGGACGTGCCGTGCCGGGAGGAGAATTTTCACTTCGTCGAGAAGGTGCTGCCCATACCCGCGGAGCGGGCGGCGATGGTGGTGGTGGACGTGTGGGCGACCCATTACATCGACAGCATGCTCGAGCGCGCGCGGACCATCATCGAGGGGAAGATCGCGCCCGCGATTGCGGCGGCGCGCAAGGCGGGGGTAGCGGTGATTCACGCGCCGTCGCCGTATATCATCGAGCGGCAGTTTCCACGTTATCCCCTGCCGGCTGCGGACGAAAAGCCCGCGTCCGGCGGCGCGGAATGGCCGCCGAAGGAGTTCCGGAGCATCTACCGGGGAGGTGAATACGCCGCCTTCGGCCGCCCGTGGGAGCCGATCCTCGATATCACGTATAAACGTTACGAAACCGAGCTGCGCGTCGCGCCGGCGGTGCTGCCCGCCGAAGGCGACTGCCTGATCGCCACCGGCGCGCAACTGCACGCATTATTGGCGGAAAAGGGCATCCTCCACCTGTTTTACGTCGGCTTCAACACCAACTGGTGCGTGCTGCTGCGCGATTACGGCGTCATCGCCATGAACGGTCGCGGCTACAACGCCATCCTCATCCGCGACGCCACCACCGGCATCGAAGGCCATGATACCGTAGCGAGCCTTACCGCCACGAATATGGCCATCCGCGAGGTGGAAACCAAGCACGGCTGGACCACCGACACCGCGGCATTTCTAGTGGCGTGTGGCGAGTAGTCATATCGACGAAGAGCTTACTTATCATCTGTCAACCGATCACTCGCCACTATTCCTCAATCGTAATCGCCTGCACCGGACAATCGTCCGCCGCTTCCCGGCAGCTCTCTTCCGCCTCCGCCGGCACGGGATCGGTATACGCGAACGCGGTGTCGCCTTCCATGCGGAAGACTTCCGGACAGGTCTCCGTGCACAGCTCGCAGCCGGTGCACGTATCAATATCGACTGTTGCCTTCATTAATTCCTCCAACGCCGAAATGTGATTCGGACAAATATTATCTTACTACTCCTGAAAAAACCGATCAAGTAGAACTCGGGAACTCCGAACTTCGATTTCCAACCTCGCCTACTCCACCATCCCCTTCTCGCGGCCTATCCGGTGCAGGTAGTCGTGATCGCGCGCGAAGGCAAGCAGGTTATCCAGCCTGGCGGTCGCCAGTCCGATGACGGTGTCCGCCCCGCCGTAATACATCCACACTTCGTCGCCACGCAGCAGCGCGCCGCAGGTATAGACCACGTTCGGCACTAGGCCGCGCTGCTCGTAATCCGTCTCCGGAGCGAAAACCCACTCGGAGGCGCGCGCCAGTACCTTGCGCGGATCGTCTCGGTCGAGCAACGCCACACCGAGCCGGTAGACGGGCCGATTCCCCATATCTTTCACGCCATGGTAGATGAGCAGCCATCCTTCCTCCGTCTCGATGGGCGGCCCCCCGACCCCGATGCGCAGGCCATCCCACCAGGGACCGCCCCGCTCCGCCAGCAGCACGCCCGGACTCCCCCATTGTTGAAAGTCGTGGGACGAGCACACGAACCAGATGTGTTCCTGATTGCCGGTCACCGGCCGGTGCAGCATCAACCAGTTACCGTAGAATTGCCTCGGTAGCACCACGGCATCCTTGTTGGTAGGGGGCAGCACCACTCCCAGGCGGGTGACGGTGTGAAAATCGCAGGTGATGGCCAGCGCGACGGCGGGACCGTAGCGCGAGTAGGCGGTATAGGCGATCACCCACTCCCGCGGAGCCGTGCGTGTGACGCGAGCATCCTCGCAACCCCACTCCTCAAAGGGGAACTCCCCGATGTCCGGCTCCAACAGCGGGCGCTCGGCAATCGACCAGCCATCCACCCCATTGCGGCTCCGCGCCACGCGAAGATGCGATATCCCTTGCCGGTCCTCGATGCGCACCAGCAGCACAACTTCGCCGTCCATCTCGGCCACGCCGGGATTGAGGATGCCGTTGACGTGGAACGGCACATCGGCGGGAGTCAATATCGGGCCGCGGATTCTCCGGGTGAACACTTCGTCAATCATGCCTATCCTTTACGCCTGCCATACCGTTGCTATCTTATCATCAACCGGCGTGAAAAAGTGTCGGATAGACAATGCAAGCGGGCCGGCGGGAATGCGTAATATTCAGTTCACACACCGCTGCCGACTCGCTCGATCGAAGGATGCCGCTCTTCCCAGATTTCATCCGCCACCTCTCCCCAGCGCCAGGCCCGCGCATCCAGTTCGTCGGCCAGGGGCGGCAGCAGAAAATCGCCGGCGCCCGGGTGCGAGGGGAGCGCCCCTGTTTCCGCGCAGATGTCACGGAGTTTTTGGGGGACGTCGATGATCGGGCAGGCGCGCAGCAGGTTGTCGCTGAAGGGCTGGCGGCGCTGGAAAGCCTTGAAAAGCGGGGTCCGCAAAACTTCACTAAGGCTCATATCGCGAATATTGTGTGTCGTAATATGGACGAAGGCGCACGGCTCGACGTCGCCGCTCGCGGTGATATGGAAGTAGCGACGCCCGCCGGCGATGCAGCCGCGGGTCAGCTCGCCGTCGTTCCAGAAATCGGCGATAGGAAAGCCGCGGCGCATGCGAATCTCGTCGATGCGATTAACCAGGTATTTTCGCTGCTCGGGGGTTACCATCATGTCTGGGTTGGGGTCGCGTCCGATAGGGATGTAATGGAACGACCAGCCGTACATCGCCCCCTGCTCGACGAGGAAGTCGATGAAGTCGTCCCCGGTCACTTCCTCGACGTTTTCACGGGTCATCGTCAGCGAGATGCCGAAGGCCAGCCCGCGTTCGCGCAAGCGAGCCATTGCCGCCGTGACGCGGTCGAATACGCCGGCGCCCCGGCGCGCGTCGGTATTCGCCTTCCAGCCCTCCAGGCTGATTGCCGGCGAAACGTTGCCGGCTTCCAGCAAACGGTCTGCCATCGCGTCATCGATCAGCGTGCCGTTCGTGTAGAGCATGAAGGCCACATCGGAATGACGGCCGGCCAGCTCGATAAGATGCGGCCAGAGGAAAGGCTCACCGCCGGACATCACGATCCAGTAGATGCCCAGTTCCTTCGCTTCGCGCACGATGCGGTCCACCAGCTCCAGCTCCAGCGTATCATGTTTTGCATACTCACCGGCCCAGCACCCCTTGCAACGCAGATTGCAGGCGCTGGTGGGATCGATGAGGATGAAATTGGGGACGTGCACGCCGGTGTCTTCGTCGATGCGCCGGTGTTGTGGAACGCCGAGAAACTGCGCGTTGACAAACCAGTTGAAGATCAGCCGGCGCTTGACGTTATCGTGCAGCGAAAAGAGGCGGTTGACATAGTCACGGATGCCGGGAACGTCCCGGTAGGCGTCCAGCACCTTGGCGATCTGTACGCGATGTTTTTCTTCGGGCACGAATCGCCTGATCGTGTTCAGCAAGCGAGGCAAGTTTACATCGGGGTTCGCGTGGACATACGATAACAGCTCATGAAGCACGCGTTCCGCGATGAACCGCCCGGCAAATGCCAGGTTCACCCGGATCGATTTCATGTGCCAGTCTCCTAGTAATTCAAGCCATTGCCTAAATTATAAGGCTCGAACCTTGATTTGCCAAGAGAGACGGGCAAGTAAGCGCCGGTTCATGCCGCTCGCTGTTCCGTTCCTCCTTCGCGCTCCATCGCGTCGGTATAGGCGCCCAGCGCCGCGGCGCCGGCGCAGCGAGCGCGGTGCAGGAATACCTGCTGTGCCGCCGCTGCGTTCTCCGGTTTGCCGCGCCAACGTTCCAGCGCCGGCTCCTGCAGCGCGCGGGCAAAGGAGAAGCTCAATACCCACGGCGCATTGTCGAGGCGGTTCATGATATCGAGATGCCGCGCGGCCCGCACGGCATCCTGCCCGCCGGAGAGGAAGACCACCCCGGGCACCGCCGCCGGCACTGTCTGCCGCAGGCAGCGCAGCGTCGCCGATGCCACCTGCTCCACGCCGGCGCGCGGTCCCTTTTCGCCGGGGAGCGCCATGTTGGGCTTCAGCAGCATCAATTCCAGCGACACGCGGTGCGCGCGCAGCGCGTTGAACACCGCGGCCTGCGCGCGAGCGGTGATCGCCTCGCATTGTTCGAGGGTGTGGTCGCCGGTCATCAGCACTTCCGGCTCCACGATGGGCGCGAGTCCGGCATGCTGGCAGGCGGCCGCGTAGCGGGCGAGTATTTCCGCGTTCGCCGCGATGGCCGTCGCGGTGGGCAGACCCGGCCCAATGGTGTAAACGGCCCGCCACTTCGCGAAGCGCGCGCCCAGCTCCCGGTATTCCGCCAGCCGCGTCGCCAGGCCGTCCAGCCCGGCGGTGACGCGCTCGTCCGGGAAATTATCCAGCGGGGCCGTGCCGGCGTCCACCTTGATGCCGGGGATGATCCCCTGCCGGCTCAGCAGCTCGGGGAAGCTTATCCCATGCAAGGTGTGCCCGCGCAGCGTCTCGTCGAACAGAATCACTCCGCTGATATAACCGCCGATGCCCGGCGTGGTGAAGAGCATTTCCCGGTAGGCGCGGCGGGTCTGTTCGGTTGACGAGATGCCCACCGCGGTGAAGCGCTTCTCGATGGTGGGAAAACTCTCGTCGGCGGCAAGTATTCCCTTGCCGGGCGCGAGCAGCGCTGCTATCGTACTTTCCATCTCCGTCTGTAACATAGTGACCTTGACCTTCCTTCAATAATAGTATGGTCACTATGGAGACGGTAATGTGCGCAAAAACGGCACAACGGGCAGTTATTGCAGGCACTTGCGGGCTTGCCAGTAGGCGCGGCTGCCGGTGATCAGTCCCACGCCGATGATGCAATAAAGGATGCCGACATAGCCGGCGATATGCCAGTGCGCGCCGACCCACCGGCAGGCGATGCCGAGCACGATCATGCCGGCCACCAGCAGGTACATCGACGGACTGTAAAGCTGCCAGACCGGCGTGCGCTCCGCCAGCAGGCGAATGCGCGCCGCCGCGCGGGTGGCGGATTTACTGAGCACTGCCGCGCCTTTCACTATCCCCGCGACAGTTGCCAGCGGCAGGATGACGGCGAACAACCAGTGCGTGTGCCTGTCCGCCAGCACCCAGACAGTGCCGCGCGCGATCAGCATCGCCCCCACCAATATCCAGAGAAGCGCGGCGGTCTGTAAATGTTGCTTGCGTGAAAGATGGAATCGCACAAAAACATTATACCAGGGATGAAACCTTCATGAATCCCATCCGGAACAAACTGACCTGGAGGAAAAAGGAGGCGGGAAAGCGAAAAACCATAAACCATAAACCATAAACCATAAACCACAAACCACAAACCACAAACCACAAACCACAAACCTGGCTTGGGGGATTGAGATGAAGCTACTTATTATCGGCGGCAGCGGCCACGTCAGCGGAGCGGTGGCGCGGGCGGCGCTGGCGGGCGGTCATGACGTATGGACTGTCACGCGCGGGCAGCGGCCCCTTCCGCCGGGCATTCATGCGCTCAATGCCGACCGGCATGACGACGCCGCCATGACCGCGGCGGTGGCCGGCGCCGGAGTAACGTGGGACCTGGCCGTGGACTGCATCTGCTTCGACCTGCCCGACATCCGCCAGGACATCGCCCTCTTCCGCGACCGCGCCGCGCAATTCGTGCTGATTTCCACCGACTTCGTCTACCATCCCGCGCACCGGCGCTTCCCGCAGCCGGAAGAGGCGACCCGTTATGAAGAGACGCTGGATTACGGCCGCAACAAGCGGCGCTGCGAGCTGGCGCTGATTGAGGAGGCCGGCGAGCTGGCGTGGACGGTAGTGCGCCCCTGCCACATCTACGGCCCGACGTCGGAGCTGGGCTGCCTGCCCCTGCACGGGCGCGACCCGGAGCTGATTGCGAAGCTGCGCGCCGGACAGCCGCTGCAACTGGTGGGCGGCGGGTATTTCCTGCAGCAGCCCATCCTGGCGGACGACCTGGCGGCGACGATCATCAGCGTTGCCGGCAACCGCAACGCCCACCGGCAGATCTTCAACACCGCCGGCCCGGACATCATCGAGTCCCGCGAATACTACCGCATCGTCGCCGAAGCGCTGGGTGTCGAGCTGAAGGTGACGGAACTCCCCGTCGATGCCACCCGCGCCGCTCACCCGGAGCTGGCGCCCTTCCTGACCCACCGCATTTACGACCTGCGGAAGATCAGCGAAGCCGGCCTGCGCGTGCCCGCTACCCCGATTGCGGATGGGCTGCGCATGCATGTAGAGGGATTGCTGAAACGGACTGGACAGTGAGGGAGTGATTGAACCACAGAGGTGTATTGCGCCACCTGGATATGGAGAACCTTTCCCATATTTAGTATACTACTAATCAGAGACGGGAGATCACCATGCGATTCATTTCCGGCCATTCCCGCAAAAACATATCAAACGGTTCACCCGCCAGCTCGGCGTAGGCGGCGGGGGCTTGTTTCATGTGAAACATATTAGAAACCTACAAAAATAACCATTATTACTTGATAATCATTATAATCTATCCCCTATTCCCTAACCCCTCCTGAAAACCGTAGATCTGCGGGGATCTGCGTTAGTCCGCGCTGCCGTCAACTCGAGATCAGTGAGGCTCCCACATGCGGTACCGTTGCGGCCACTCCTTCAGCAGCGTCTCGAACGGTTCCTCGGCAAGTTCGGTATAGGCGGCGGGGAGGGAGGCGCCGGCGGCGAGGCGGTCGAGGAGGGTGAGGAGGTTGGGGTTGCCGAGACGGGCGGCCATGACGGCGGCCATGGCGTGGGCCTGGGCGTAGGCGGGGGTGGAGTCGCGGCCCAGCAAGGCGCGCTCCAGCTCGGTCAGGCTCATGGGCCGCGCGGGCGGCAGGCCCTCTCGCTGCCCGCCCCAGCCGCCGAAGTGGCAGGCCAGCCCCTCGTTCAGCCAGAGCGGCAATCCCTCGGCGTTGCCGCGCTGCATGATGGCCAGGTGGGCCATCTCGTGGCGGAGGATATTGCCCACTATCCGCTCATTGCGCTGCTCGTGCGGCCATTCGTCCGGCGTGCAGAGCACCAGCAGCCCGGGCGAGGAGAAGGCTACCGCGTGCAGCGCGCGCCCCTCGGGCAGCAACACCCGCGCGTAGCGAGCGTATGAATTACCATCGGCGAAGAGCAGCACGCGGAAGCCGCTCACCTCGACGCCGGTCGCCGCGCTCACCTGGCGGCGCGCGTCCTCCACCGCGTCGAAGACGCGGTCCGTTGCGCGCTCGGCGGGGGTGAAATTCAGGGTAAAATTGGGGGCGGCGCGCGCCAGCGGCGGCTCCAGGCGCTCCTGCACGGCGAGGGCATCCACGATCTGCCGAAGCGCGTCGGAGCCGGGACGGCGGGCGAGGAATTCGCCCAGCATGGCGCGCGCGCCCGCCAAGTCGCCGGCCAGCGCGCGGGTGGCGGCATACTCGACCAGCAGTCTGTCGTCGGCGGGGAAGCGCGCGGAATAATCCGCGTATGCCCGCAGCGCCGCCGGATAATCCCCCGCCTGGCGCAGCGCCAGCGCGTGCCAACAGCAATAGTCGTAATTGGTGGTGTCCCGCTCCACCGCCAGGCCCAGGCACCCCGCCGCCAGCCGGTAGTTGCGCCGGCCAAAATAGGCGCGCCCCAGCCAGTATTGCAACACGCTGTCCGCGCCCATATCCTCGACCAGCGGCTGCAGCAACTGCACCGCCTCCGTATATTGCCCGCGGGAGACCAGCACAATGCCCTCGCCCAGCTCGCGCGGATCTTCCGCCCGCAAGCCCGCCGGCAGCAGCACGAAGATGGCGATGACGAGAAGCACGATGCGCATGGATGCATTATATAAGGAAGGGGGGAAGAATGGAAGGCGGGTTAAAGCTTTAAGTTTTGGGTTTTGAGTTTTGAGTTAAAATGGATGAATTGATGGGTGGAAGGTTGGATGAATGGATGGTTTAGTGGCAAGTGGCGAGTGTCATATCACCAGACGAGTTTTCTTGTGTCAGGTTAACCGTTATATACCGGGAACACTCGTCACCCGCCACTCGCCACTTATCACTCACACAATGTGACGATCGAGCGGCATTCTCTTACCTTATCGAAGAAAAAACGGGTATAATAGAGCCATGGCGGTACCGATCCTTAAAGAGCCGCCCATTACGAGCCGCGATGCCTTCATCCCTTACTTGATGACGGGCTTGAATATGCTCGCCCCGACCATTGCCGCTTATCCCATTCTAACGCCGCAAGTTTTTCTGGTGGCGCTATTTCTCATCCTGCTGGGGGTGCCATGCAGCGTCTATTTCCGCCAGCGTGGGTTCAACCGCATCGTGCTGAACCTGGTAACCACCCTGCCGCTGTTGCTTCTCGCCTGGATGCTGGTCCGCTCGCTGCCCGGACTGCAGATCGACTGGACGAATCCGCTGGGATCGTTCCTATCCAGCGAAAGCAGCATGGATCAACTCAACGGAATGCTGCAGATTTTCACCGTACTGGCCGCGGGCCGCTCGCTGCTGCTGGTCACCTCGGCCGACCTGCTGCAGACGCCGCTGCCCGGCATCAGCATCTTCCTGTTGACTGTCATCACCGATCACGATCTCGATCAGTCGCCCGTCACTATGCTGTGTCTGGTGGTGCTCTTCATCACCTCGGCCTATCTGTTCAGTCACGAACAGCATCAGCAGTGGTTCTCCATCCATACGCCGCCGCGGATTCAACGCCAGCTTTTGTTCTGGACGCTGCTCCTCGCGCTGATTGCCGCTCCGGTGATACTCATCATCGGAGCGCTGGCGCAGCCGTTCAATATGACAAACGTCTCCAGCCGCATGGCGCGCCGCAATAACGTTATCGGCAACTGGATGGGGCGGGGTGGGCAGGCCTCCGTGTACCTGGAGCCGGAGCTCGAAATGGGCGGCAGCCTGTGGCCGAGTGGGAAACAGCTCGTGATGACCGTGGAGGTGAGTAAAGACGCGCCGCAGAACCTGCTCTGGCGGGGCGCAACCTATGAAACTTATGAGAACGGATACTGGAGATCGGCGGAGCTCGATAAGCCGGGACAACCTTTATCCGTTAATGTACCGAACGATGGGTGGATACTGTGGCGGCTCGGTCCCGGTATGAAGGAAGTGGAGCGACAGGAGGATCAATACGGCGATCCCGGCATCGTGCAGGCAATCGCGGAAGGGAAGCTCGACCTGACGACGGCTCGGATCACGCAGCAGATCGAATTCTCCGCAATGACCAGGAGGAACCGCATGGTTCCCGCATATGGGGCCTATCAGACCAGCCGGGTGCGGGGCGACATCATGTTTCAGTTCAATCCCATTATCGGTCACGACGGCAGCATATTTCTCAGAAACGTTAACGTAAGCGAATTCAATTATCAGGTCGAATCCATCATCAAACCGCTGCCCACCGCGCTCAAACTGAAAAAATTACTTCCCTACGAGGACGAGGATAGCAACGAACGCCTGAAAGAGCATTTTGCTCCGTATCTGCAGATGCCCGAAGATTCGGCCGGCAAGCGTATCACGCAAAAGGCTATCGAGATCCTGGGGAAACGCGATGTAAGCTTGCAAGCGCGCGATTTCGACATCGTCCACCAGTTCGAGCTGGAACTCAACAGCAATTATCGCTACACGCTGAAGCCAAAAAGGCCGCCGCGGGGAGTCGATCCGATCGTCGATTTTCTCGACCGGCAGAAACAGGGCTATTGCAATTATTTCACCGGCTCGATGGTAATGCTCTGCCGCAGCGTGGGCATCCCGGCCCGTTTCGTCGTCGGTTTCGCGACCGGCGATATGGATGAACGGGTGACGAATCCGGAGATCATCCGCTACCGGGTGAATGCCAGCGACGCTCACAGTTGGGCGGAGGTATATCTGAAAGGATACGGCTGGTATACCGTGGACCCCACCGCGGGCAGCCGGCTGGCGCCGTCCGCGCTGGGAACGGCATGGGATGCCGTCACCGGTTTCTTCGATAAGATAAAGGACTGGATGACTTCGTGGACCGCCGCCTATCGCGGATCGCTGAAGGTGCGGATTACCTCGATCAGCGTGGTGGCATTGCTGCTGGCGCTGGCAATCGTGCTGATCGTGGCTCTTCGCGAGAAGCCGCCGGAATATCCACGGCGAGCGCTGACCCCGGAGGAGGCCCGTAAGAGCGTGCTGGCCAGTTACCGGCGCATGCACCGCTGGCTGAAACGCTGGGGGGTGTACAAGCCGGTCGGCTGCACCGCCAGCGAATTCGAACAGCTCTTCCACCAGCTCAATCCGGCGATGGGCGAGCCGGTGCGCGATATTTCCGGCCTATACATCCGCCAGCAATACGGCGGCGCCAATCCAACGGACGCCGACGCCCGCATGGCCATCACCCGCATGCGCGAGTTATGGGCGGTGGCGAAGAAAGAGCGGAAGCAATTATACGCCAGGGCAGAGACGGAAGCCTGACTTTCCCCGCTAAAAAATATCCTTTCCCGCAAAAAACCTATTTCCTTGCCTCTCTCTCTTCTATATAATTAGCAACGCATTCCCCTGTTACGTCTTAGGAATAGGGGTCAATGCGCCAGGAAGAACCATGCATATCTCACTGCGACAATATTACGATATACTCATCCGCTACCTACGCCCGCAAATGCCGCGGTTCCTGCTGCTGGTGGCGCTGGTGTTCGCCAACATTGGGCTGCAGATCGTCAATCCGCAGATCGTGCGCTACTTCATCGACGCGGTGAAGTCGCAGCACGTTATCGCGCAGGCGCTGACGTGGGCGGCGCTGCTGTTCATCGGCGTCGCGCTGGTGCAGCAGTGCGTCGGTGTGGCGGCCGCCTACATGGGCGAATTCGTGGCCTGGGTGGCGACCAACGCGCTGCGCGAGGAGCTGGCCACCCACTGCCTGCGGCTGGACATGCACTTTCATCACGAGCGCAGCCCCGGCGAGCTGATCGAGCGAATCGAGGGGGACGCGCTGGAGTTCGCCACCTTCTTCTCGACCATCGTGGTGCGCGTGGCCGCCAACCTGCTGCTGCTGTTCGGCATTATCGTTGTCGTCTTCTACGTACACTGGAAGATGGGCATCGCCTTCGCCGTCTTTACCATTGTCACGCTGGTCGGACTATACCTGGTGCGCGGCATCGCCGTGCCGTATCAGAAGGCGCACCGCGACGCGGTGACCGAATTTTTCGGCTTCCTGGAGGAACGACTGGCGGGCACCGAGGACATCCGCTCGAGCGGCGCCGTGGGCTTCACGCTGCGGCGGCTGTTCCAGCACATGACGATTATCCTGCGGCGCTGGCGCAAGTCGGCGATGATCGGCACGTGCATCCGCCTGCTGGCCGGCGTGCTGCTCATCAGCGGATTCGGCGCCGTCTTCGTGATCGGCTACGCGCTGTTCCGCGAGCGGGTGGTGACCATCGGCGAGATCGTAATGATGATCTTCTATACCGGCATGATCGCCCAGCCGATCCGCGAGCTGACGCGCCAGGTGGAGAGCATGCAGAATATCGGCGCCACCATCGAGCGCATGTCCGAAGTGCTGTCGCAGAGCGCGGCCATCGTAGACGGGCCGGGCGCGGGGCTGCCCGCGGGCATGCCGCTGGCATTGGAGTTCGACCGCGTCACCTTCGCTTATCACGAAGAGAAGACGGTGCTGCACGATGTTTCTTTCCGCCTGCAGCCGGGCCGCGTGCTGGGTCTATTGGGGCGCACCGGCAGCGGCAAGACCACCATCGCCCGGCTGATCTTCCGCCTGTATGAGCCGCGGGAAGGCGTTATTCGCCTGGGCGGAACGGATATCCGGCAGGCCACGCTGGAGGAGCTGCGCCACCGTGTGGCCTTCGTAACGCAGGACGTGCAGCTTTTTCAGGCCAGCGTGCGCGACAACATCACCTTCTTCGACCGCTCGATTCCCGATGATCGCATCATGGCGGTGATCGAGGCGCTAGAGCTGGGCGACTGGTTCAACGGCCTGCCGAAGGGGCTGGACACGCGGCTGCAGACCGGCGGGCGCAGCCTGTCGGCGGGCGAGGCGCAACTGCTGGCCTTCACCCGCGTCTTCCTGCGCAACCCGGGACTGGTCATTCTCGATGAGGCCTCCTCGCGGCTGGACCCGGCCACCGAGGCGCTGGTCGAGCGCGCCGTAGATCACCTGCTGCAAAACCGCTCGGCCATCATCATCGCCCACCGCCTGGGTACGCTCCACCGCGCGAACGAGGTACTGGTGCTGGATGAGGGGCGGGTGCTCGAATACGGCGACCGGCTGCAACTCCTCGCCGATAAAACTTCCCGCTTCCACGAGCTGCATATGACCGGGCTGGAAGAGGTGATGGTATGACCGCCTGTAAGGAACGCCGTCCCTGGCGTTCCTGCCCACGCATTTCGGAACCGGTTCCATTTTACGAAACCGGCCGTAGGGAATGCCGTCCCTGGCGTTCCCAACGAGGGATAGCATGACGACTGACATCCTGAATACTGCTGAAGTGGCACGGTCCGCCAAGCTTCCGGGCTGGTATGTCGTCTGGCGCGCCATCCGCTTCCGGCCCTGGCTGTGGCTGTTCAACCTGACGGCGATGACGATCCACATTGCATCGTATCACGTCATGCCGTTGGCGCAGCGCCAGTTCTTCAACCTGTTGACGCATGACGGCCCGGCGCGCTTCGACGACATATGGACGCTTGTTGCCTTCATCGTTGCCGGCGAGTTGGTGGCGGTGGCGGGGGTATTCGGGCTGACGCTGACCAATGTGCCGTTCTTCCTGCACAGCCTGACGCAGCTCCGGCACAACGTGCTGCGGCACATCCTGCGGCGACCCGGGGCGAATGCGCTGCCGGATTCGCCGGGCGAGGCGGTCAGCCGCTTCCGCGGCGACGCCATCGAAGTGCCGATGTTCGCGCTGTGGATGAACGACCTGCTCGGTTCGCTGGTCTACTGCGTGATCGCGCTGATCATCATGTTGAAGATCAGCGCCTCGATCACCGTTTTCGCCGTGCTGCCGCTGCTGGTAATCGGCGTGGTCGCCAACCTGGCAGCCAACCGCATTGAGGAATACCGGCGCGCGAGCCGGCGCGCATCGGGTATCGTCAGCGGCTTCATCGGCGAGCTGTTCGGCGCGGTGCAGGCGGTGAAGGTGGCGACGGCGGAGAAGGACGTCATCGCCCACTTCCATACGCTGAACGAAGACCGCCGCGTCATCTCGCTGAAGGACCGCCTGTTCAACGAAATTCTGGGCTCCATCTTTCGCAACGCCAACAGCATCGGCACCGGGGTAGTGCTTATCCTGACCGGGCAGGCGATGCGCGGCGGCGCCTTCACCGTCGGCGATTTCGCGTTGTTCGTTTACTATCTGGGATTCATCAGCGAATGCACCACCTTCTTCGGGCTGGTGGTGGCGCGCTACCAGCAGCTCGGCGTTTCCATCGACCGTATGTACCGGCTTATGCAGGACGCGCCGCGCGAGGCGCTCATCGAGCCGATCGACACTTACCTGGATGGCCGGCTGCCGGAGGTTACTTATCAGACAGAATGCACGCATGGTCCGTTGGAAGAGCTGGAAGCGAAAAACCTGACATTCACCTTTCCCGGCACGGAAAACGGCATCGCGGACGTAAGCCTGCGCATTCCACGCGGGTCGTTCACCGTCATCACCGGGCGCAACGGCTCGGGCAAGACCACGCTGCTGCGGACGCTGCTCGGACTGCTGCCGAAGGATAACGGCGAGATACGCTGGAACGGCTGCGCGATCGACCGGCCCGACGAGTTTTTCGTGCCGCCGCACAGCGCCTACACCGGGCAGGTGCCGCGGCTGTTCAGCGACCCGCTGCGGGACAATATTTTAATGGGTATGGCGAAGGATGACGATGCCATCCATCACGCGCTCTACGCGGCGGTGCTGGAGGAGGACCTGGGCCGTCTGGAGGATGGGCTGGATACCAAGGTGGGGCCGAAAGGCGTGAAGCTCTCCGGCGGGCAGATCCAGCGCACCGCCGCCGCCCGCATGTTCGTGCGCGAGCCGGAGCTGCTGGTCTTCGACGACCTCTCCAGCGCCCTTGACGTGGAGACCGAACATGTCCTCTGGGAGCGCGTCTTTGCCCGGGTAGGCATCACCTGCCTGGTGGTCTCCCACCGCAAAGCCGCCTTGCGCCAGGCCGACCAGATAATCGTAATGAAAGACGGCCGCATCGAGGCGACCGGCAGCCTGCCGGAGCTGCTGGAGAGCTGTGAGGAGATGCAGCGGCTATGGCACGGGGAATTCGTTGGGAGCGCGGACCTCTGAGTCCGCGCTCCCAGGGAGATGACATGCGTAAAATTCACATCACCGACGGCAAGCGATATGCCTTCGCCACCCATATCAACGACATGCTGCTCCCGCGCGAGGAGGCAGAGGTGATGGAGGCCTTCCGCGTGGTGATCGAGCCGGGTAAATATACCCACCAGCACGCGCACGCGGATACCGAGCAACTTTACTATGTCATTTCCGGCCAGGGCCGCGCGGACTTCGTCCACCCGGATGGCGCCCGCGGCACCTTCGGCATGCTCCCCGGCGATGTGGTGCACGTTCCCCGCGGCGCCGTGCACCAGATTTTCTGCGCCGGCGCGGAGGACCTGGTGTATCTGTGCGTTGACGGCTTCCCCCTCGGCAAACCCGCCGTGGAGCCGACGTGGGACGACCATTACGCGGCGGTGATTACCCTGCAGCGGGAAAAGGGAAGCCTATCGCCGGGGGAGAAGTAACATACCCACAACCCAATAATTCAGGCTTACCATCAGGCTTTCCACGCGGTGGTTTCGATACGGGAAAATAGCTGTGGAAAGAATCGAACAGCTTACCTGCCTACTCAACCACCGGACTAAGCTTGCATGGGTTAGCGTATAATTCGGATTAATCATAAAGCGCCGGTAGCGGCATTCCTTGACGGGTGCAAGCGCTGTGAAAGGAACTATCATGAACGACGGCATTCATATGCGGCCCAGCCGGGTGCTGCGCAAGCTGCGGGCGGGCGAAGTGGCGCTCATGGCGAAGTTGAACACCGCCGACGCGCGGGTGGCGGAGATTGCCGCCCAGGCGGGGTTCGACTGCCTGTGGCTCGACATGGAGCACGTGCCGAACAACTGGGACGTGATCGAGCGGCAGATCATGACGGCGAAGGCTTACGGCGCCGACAGCATGGTGCGCGTGGCGCGCGGCGGCTACAGCGATTATATCCGCCCGCTGGAGATGGACGCCTCCGGGCTGATGGTGCCGCATATCATGAGCCTGGAAGACGCAAAGCAGGTCGTGCGCATGACGAAATTCCACCCCATAGGCCGGCGTCCGGTGGATGGCGGCAACGCGGACGGCGCCTATTGCGCCATCGATTTCACGCAATACCTGCGGGAGGCGAACGAGCAGCGCTTTACCGGCATCCAGATCGAGGATCCGGAGCCGCTGCCGGAGCTGGAGGCAATCGTGGCGCTGGAAGGCATCGACATGATCTTCTTCGGCCCCGGCGACTTCAGCCAGGGCATCGGCGCCCCCGGACAGTTCGACCATCCGTTGATTGCCGAAACCCGCCTGCGCATCGCCGAGCTGTGCGCCAAGCACGGCAAATTCGCCGCCACTGTCGGCTCCCCCGCCAACCTGAAGGAGATGGTCGATATGGGTTATCGCGCGCTCAACATGTGCGCCGACGTGGTGGGGCTGGTGCAGTATTTCAACGGCATCGCCCGCGGCATCCGCGAGACCATCCCCGGATTTGGTGAATAAAAATAGCGGAGTTCGCTTTAATAATGATTGCAAAGATGGAAAAAAGATGTAAATGATAATTTATGCTATTTTTTTGTAAAAAAATAGCATAATTAATCTGAGGCGATTGCAAAATTATAAAAACGAGTGGATTTTTTAAAAACTGAGGGGATTTTTCGATACCTCTGTCGAAGGAGTAGTTAGGAGACCATCCTAAACAGAGGTATCGATAGCATGCTGAC
>Ga0172370_10000615_pt1 | contig 55584 bp, 37 predicted proteins | sample LakKiv5m_FD_114538 | JGI IMG/M metagenome (GOLD analysis project Ga0172370, IMG submission 114538) | Freshwater microbial communities from Kabuno Bay, South-Kivu, Congo - kab_022012_11.5m | ecosystem: Environmental > Aquatic > Freshwater > Lake | place: Democratic Republic of the Congo...
ATGGTGGCAATACCGCAAGCATCGCTTGAACCGTTGTTTACCTGTGAGGCAGTAATAGCAACATTTCCTGAGCTATCTAACTGAACAGTGATATTCTGAGCAACTGCAATTGGTTTAACATTGTCTTCTACTGTAACAACTGCTCCCGCTGTGGCAACATTACCATTGACATCGGTAACAGTGAGTGTTACATTATTATTACCAACATTTGCGCAGGTGAATGTATTCGGATAAACACTCATGGTGGCAATACCGCAAGCATCGCTTGAACCGTTGTTTACCTGTGTAGCGGTTATACCAACATTGCCGGTACTATCTAACTGAATTGTAATGTTTTGTGTAATGACTGTTGGAACCGTTGAATCTTTGACAATTACTTTAAATGAACAATATTGGTCTCCACAAACGTTACTTGCTTTTATAGTAACGAATGTTGTTCCAAGGTTAAATGAGGCTCCGCTACCTGTTCCTGATCCACTTGCTGTTGTAGCGCCTGTAAATATGTAGGTTAATGAAGGTGTTGGTGTTCCTGTTACAGAAACATTATAATTTACTTTTGCATCACAGGAATTTACCGTTGATTTAGTATAAATATCACTTGGGCAAACTGTAAACTGAGGCATACTACAACTTATTTCTGCTTTAACAGCAAAATCATAAACACCCTCATCACAGTCATCGCTGTTAACATTGACTGTGGCATTGTAAATTCCAACTGAACTGGCAGTAAAAGTAACTGTAAATGTTGCTGAAGATCCTGCAACAAGTGAAAGTGGCAATGAAATTCCACCAACACTGAAATTGGATGCATTTGTGCCACTCATTACGATAGATGAAATATTAAGTGTTGCCGTGCCAGTGTTTTGAACAGTAAATGATTTTGTGATTGGGACAGCAGGAAAAGTGCTGCCAAAGTTAGTATTATTACCAGTGCTTGTGGCAGTTGTACCATCATAGATTGTGATTCCGTTGCCTTGCAAATTAATATCAGCAATCAGGTAAGGGGTGCAAATACCAGTAGTACCACCCGGAGCTACCCAGTTGGAAGTAGCTCCTATTAAAGCAAAACTACCAAGTGTAGCATTTGAATTTCCTGTTGCATCAATTAAAGTGGTCACAGAAGTGTTATTTGCATTGTTGTATCCCTGATTGAAGCTCCAGTTGGCAACCAAACCATTTCCGGCACCATTCAGTTCACAGGAGTACTGATTAGCAATTTCCTGAGCACAAAGTGCCCTGTTCCAAACCCTCACTTCATCAATAGTGCCTTTAAAAAATCTTCTGGTACCATATCCAGCATCATTATTGTGCTTGCCAATATACATATAAGTATTGCCATTCAAAGCAGCCTGGGTGAAGTTTACCTGGTCTTTCAGCACTCCATTGATATAAGTTTTAACATTGCCATTGGTATAAACAACTGCAATATGTACCCATTGATTTGGCTGAATGGTATTGTCGTAAAATGTTCTGAATCCATTTTTATATTCAATAGTTACCTGCGAACCATATTGATTGATATTAATACCCATTCCTAAACCATAATACCCCGGAACATCATTGCTGATGATATTATTGGGATAAAAGTTCGTATTTTCCGTTCTGTATTCAGGTTTTACATAAGCTTCGAGTGTAACGGGTATAGCATTTATAGCTGGAATGTAAGATACATTCACCCAATCGTTTAGCCCATCAAAATGTAATGCTTTAGCAGAATCATTTACAATAACAGTAGTTGTAGATTGTGCTGAACATGAATTTGTATCTGTCACAATTACCGTATAATTTCCTGCTTTATTTGATTGAGCATTACTGATAGAGGGGTTTTGTACAGAGGAAGTAAATCCATTAGGTCCTGTCCAAGAGTAAGATATCCCTCCTGAACTGCTTAAATTAATAGTTGATCCTGCATTTACCGGGCTATTGCTGGATGCTGTTGCAACAGGTAATGAATGAACAGTAACTGTTATGCTGCCTGATGTTGAAGAACATCCATTGGCATCAGTTATTTTAACAGAATAATTCCCGGAAGTGCCAACATTTATTGATTGTGTAGTAGCCGAATTGCTCCATAAATAAGAATTTCCGGCACTTGCTGTCAAGGTAACAGATGACCCGCTACAGAAAGTTGTAGCACCGCTTGCTGAAATTAAAGCAGTCGGAGAAGCATATATGATAACATTCGTACTGGAAGTAGCTGTACAACCATCGGATGTAGTTCCTACAACAGTGTAGGTTCCGTTTGCAGCAGTACCTACATTGCTGATTGTCGGATTCTGAGCATTAGAAGTAAAACCATTTGGTCCTGTCCATGAATAAGCTGCAAATCCTGAACTTGCATATAAATTCAAAGTAGATGACTGGCATTGAGGACTATTGCTGGATGCTGTCAGGGTTGGTATTTGATGAACAGTAACAGTTACATTATCGGAATTCTGACATCCGTTTGCATCGGTAACGGTCAGTGTATAAGTAGTTGTAGAGGTAGGATTTGCCCCTGGTTGAAGAACTGATGTACTTGATAAACCGGTTGAGGGTGACCATAAATAAGTAGTAGCAGTAGGTGCTGATGCATTTAGAGAAGCGCATGAAGAACCTTCAACATAAGATATCGTAGCATTGTAACCAGCCACATAATGACCGCCAGTAACATCTTCCACTGTCAGAATATTGGTTCCTGAAAAATTCCAGTTGGCATTTAATTGTGCTCCTGTTATTGTTATACTGCTTGGGTAAGTTCCATAAGATACAGGATTACATGTGCATCCTGAATTATAAATGTCTCCGGTAGTACCAATCTGAATGCCATTGAGTTTAAAATTCCATTTATTGCTTGATCCACTGCAATTGGTCCAGTAAATTCTGAAAGTGATTGAATTGATATTTGATACTTGTGAAATATTAAATGCATTCGATGACTGGGTAAACTGCCCATATTGATAACCATCATTACATAAGCTGGTAGTAAAGTTACAACCTCCTCCATTGTAATCATAAATACATACATCATAAAATTTCGTTGTTCCGCTACCGCCACCATTCTGTGTCAGACAATCTGCACAATAGGATTTATCATCACCTGCAAATACACTTGGTAATGCATTCTGATTAATCTGAACATTGTTTTGTATTGTACAACCATTAGCATCTTTAACCACAATGGTATAAGTTCCGTAACTTAAATTACTGAAAGTATTAGACGTTTGATAAGAAATTCCGTTATCTATTGAATATTGATAAGGAGTTGTCCCTCCGGTTGATGTAATGGTAATAATTCCATCAGAGTTACCTACGCAGACATCTTTTTTAGTTGTTGAAAAAGAGAGTTGTGTTGGCTGTCCGATTGAAAAGTTTGCTGAAGTCTGGCAGTTATTTGCATCTTTAACGGTTACCGAATAACTACCGGCAGTAAGATTAGAAACTGTTGAAGTAGTAGCTCCGGTTGACCATGTGTAATAAAATGGAGAAGTTCCACCGGTTATTGTTACACTGGCAGTACCTGTTGCACTGCCATAACACAATGCATTTACCGGGTTAACATTTATTGTAATTAATGGTGGTGTTGAAATGGTGAAATAACTGGTATCTTTACAACCATTAGAATCTGTAACAATAACATGATAATTTCCGGCAATTAATCCACCAATCGAATCGCTGGTTTCAGTTGTTGACCATTTGTAACTAAATGGAGGTGTTCCTGCTGTTATATTAACTTTTGCGGTACCATTGTTTAATGTTGGACATTGTGCTAATGTAGTGTTGACCGTATAGGTAAGTACAGGTTGAGATGTAAATGTCCAGCCAGTAACATTGCCGTTATTTTTACTTAAGTTTGCTTTAAATGTTGCACCACCAGTTGCTTGATTATCTTTAAAATTAACAAATTTTGCAGTAACAGTGCCACTTGCTTGTGAAAAGGTTGCTTGTGTTCCTGCTGATGATGACTGAATGGTTACATTTCTGGAGCAATTACCTTCAATAATGAGACTACTGGTAAATTGGGTAACGGTTTCCATAGTCATGTTAAGTCCTGCACCAATATACAAAGTGTTAAAGGTATTTGACCCGGTTAATGAACTGTTTAAGAACGAGTTAGTTTTAAAGTTTACAATGTTATAATTTAATCCGTTACCAAAGAAGTTACAAGTGGTATTTTCACCAGTAATGAATATTTCCGAAGTACCTTTATTAAATGTCAGGTTGCTTTTATCTGCTACATTCCATTGACCACCAGCGATCGAAATTTTTGAAGCACCCAGCGTTAATATTCTGGTACTTGCACTTAAAACATTAAAGTTTTTAACATTTACTTCTTTACCATTTGTATTAAGCTCTCCACTGTTAAAGTTTAGCGAATTATTAAGGTTTAATGTGTTTTTCAATGTCCATGAACCAGCCCCTGAAATATTCATATTTGCAAGATTTTTTCCGGCAGTATTAATTTCTTCACCGGGTAAACCAGCCAACATATTGACATCCCCTGTAAAAGTAACATTCATTCCTGAAATAAAATACAAAGACCCATTGATGTTTAATTGACCTGTAGAGCCAGCCAAAGTGGGATTATATAAAGAGCTCAGCCATGACATATTTTTACAATTTGCATTGGCAACATTGATAGTCACAGTTTGACCTGCAGCAGTAAATGAATTACCATCAAAAAACACATTATCATTTGCAGTAGGTAGTGTTACCTGATTAAATGTACCACCTGAACTGGTAGCCCAGTGACTTAGGTCTGACCAGTTTCCTGAACCTCCCACCCAGTAATAGGCATTACATGATGTAAATGACCAGCCTGTATTGTTACCCAAATCAGTACTGCTGACTCCGGCATTAAAACTGGCACCACCTGTTGCTTTGATATCTTTTAACCAAATAAAATCAAGACAAACCTGACCTGTTGCCTGTGAAATAATTGCTTGTGTTCCTGAAGTAGTAGATTGCAGAAATACAGGAAAGCTTCCTGAACCAAGTGCTAAAAAGTTTCCAACAGTTTGTGTTTTTCCTGCACCAAGATATACACGGGTACCAACTCCTGAAAAAGTTAAAGTACTATAAGTGTTATTCTGATAAATGTAAATATAAGGGCCATAATTTCCTGTAGATGTAAAACTTACATCATTAAACGTGTTACTTGCATTAATATAAACTGTTGGATTGCCACTGGTAGTATTGGTAAATTTGAACTGAATATCATTTAAAACGTTTGAACCATACAGGAAAAACATCTGACTTCCTGCAAAATTCACAGTAAGGTCGTTTATTGTGTTATTATCATAGAAATATACATAAGGATTGCTTGTAGTGGTATTGTTAATAATAATGTTTTTATATGTTTTATTCCCTCCATAAAAATATTGCGTAGTACTGTATTCCATCTTCAAAGTATAATTATCCATATTAAAATTAGTGGATGTTGAAGTGCTTAATCTCCATTGGTAGTAACAGTATATTGTACCATTGCCGATGAAATTCAAATTAATAGGATTACTGTAATTTGCATCAAATTGATAGGTATATAAATCGTATCCATTGGAATTTAATGTCCCTCTGTAAAAGTAAATGTAGTTGCTTTTAAAGTTAGACTGCATGTCCCAAACACCTGTATTCAATCCAGATCCATTGAAGTAAATCGAATTTAATTGAAAATTATAAGTAGTCAATGTGTTCCCTGAAGTAGCGGATTCAAGATAAATGGCACCACTAAAACTATAATACATGTTTGGATCAAGGGTAAATGAACCAAAAACTTTTAGCGTTGCAGAGCCCTGTAACCTTGGATTATTGGTAACACCATTCCAGGTCATGCTTTTACACTCTGCATTTACATTAATAGTAACAATCTGGTTAGTAGCAGTAAATGAATTCACATCAAAAAATACATTATCCTGATAGCTTGGAATGCCACAGCCATTGGGTGTACCACCACTGGTAAATGACCAGTGATTGGGATCGTCCCAGTTGCCAGTGCCTCCAACCCAGTAAAAATTAACCGGAGGATTTGCTGTTATATTCCATCCCGTAACATTCCCCTGATTAATGGTATGATTGGCATTGAATGTTGCTCCACCCTGAGCAATATTATCTTTTATTTTAAGATAATCGGCATTAACAGTTCCTGAAGTTTTCGAAAATTTTCCAGCGGAACCTGCTGTTGTGCTGTTTATTGTTAAATACTTTGAACATGTGCCTGTCAAATTTAAATTGGTAACAGTTTGTATTACATTACTACCAAGTTTTAACTCATATCCGCCTGCTACATTCAAAGTGCCAAATGAATTTGCAGCATTGAATTGTACATAAGGCTCAGATTGGCCTGACAAAACTGCGTCAAAAGTGGTGAAAGTATTTGTTCCCTGAAAAGTTACTGCAGGTCTGTAAGTTGGAATAGTCGGATAGTTAAAATTAACAGTGAAATTTCTGAAAACATTATTACCCTGAAAAATATAATTACAAATAGACGCTGAGTTTATCGTAAAATCTCTGAATGTATTATTTCCTGTAATATAACACGTGTTTGAGGAATTATATGAACCATAGGTGATAATAACATCATAATAGGTCTGATTTCCGCCATAAAAATAATTATATGGATAATTCATTCGGATAGTTGCTGTACCAATAGTTAAAGTACTTCCCGAAGGGAAATTCATATTCCAATTATAGTTAACATCAATAAATGTAGTACCTGTAAAATCAAGATTTTTAGAATAGCCCCCACTTGCATCAAATGAAAAACACCACAAATTATATCCGTTGGAAACTAAGTTGCCTCTATAAAAATATATATAATTAGACACTGAAAAGTTACTTTGTAATGACCAGGTAACATTTGTTGTATAACTTTGATTAAAATAAACTTGTGAAGATGGAATTGTCTTTCCTGCAAGATTGATGGTATTTGTTGAACCTGAAACTCCTTCAAAGTACAAATTGCCACTATAACTCCAGTTCATCCCTGAAATTAAATTCAGGTTACCATAAATAGTTAATGGCTGGTATTGATAAAATGCAGGGGTATATAAACTACCTGTCCAGTCCATATTTTTACACTCGGCAGCAATATTTACTGAAACAATTTGATTAGATGCATTAAAAGAATTGGCATCAAAATACACATTGTCATCTTTTGTAGGTATTCCACAAGTGGCTGGTGTGCCACCACTTGTTAATGACCAATGGTTTGGATCGTTCCAGTTACCTGAACCACCCACCCAGTAATATGATGTTGGTGTCAGTGCATTAATAGTCCATCCTGTTACATTTCCGTAATTAACAGAGTTGTTGGCAATAAAGGTAGCTCCACCAACAGCTTTTATATCCTTTAATTTTAACCAATCACCGTTTACTGTTCCAGAACTGCATGATATGGTTGCTTGATAACCTGCATAAGTCGATTTAATATAAATCTTATTGGAACATGTTCCGGTGATGAGAAAAGTTCCTATGGTTTGGGTGCCACCATAATTACAATTTAACACTGTTCCTGGTGCCACGTCCAAGGTGCCAATATTTGCATTGCCATATAAATTGATAATAGGATTTAATATACCGGTTATATTAACTTTTAGCTTTGAAATGCTGTTATTATATAAATTTACATTAGGAGAATTATAAGAAAGTGATGTATTCGAATAATTCAAAGTAATATTATTATACACTCCTGTACTCGCAAATAGGATAGATGGATATCCAGATGAAGAAAGAGTTACATCCCGGTAAGTTGATGTCCCCTGAAGATTGATATATGTGGGATAATTCGAGCCTAAAGTAATTGTCAAATCACGGAAGGTATAATTATTATAGAAGTAAATGGCATAGGAATAATTTGTGTTGATGGTAATATCTCTGATGATGTTATTATCATAAAAATAAATGTAATTATAATTTGAAATGGCCTGAGTTACCGTAATATCATTATAAGTTTTTCCTCCACCAAAAAAATATACATAATAATCACTACCTGTGCTATACCTGATCGTGGCAGTTCCAATATTAAAGATTGCTCCGGAATAAATTCTCCAGTTTGAGACAACATCAATGTAAGTAGTTCCTGCAAAATCAAGAGTTTTCGCAGTAGTTGATGATGCATCAAAGCTGGCACATTTTACATCATAACCACCTGAATTAAAATAACCACCTGAAAATGTTATATTATATTGTGCTTCCAGTTTGCTACCTAATGTCCAACCACCCGTAGTAGAACTTTGGCCTAAAAAATTTATATATCCAAGTTTTTTCCCAAAGGTATTAACTGTATTGCCGGTTGAAGTTGACTGGAAATAAGTTGTTCCGCTCAGACTGGTGGTCAGGCCGCTATAAAAATATAATGAGCCATAAACATATAAGTCTTTCGAGCCGGTAAAGTTCGTGCTAAAAGCCACTCCTGTCCAATCCATTGTTTTACAATATCCGTGAACATTCAATGTAACAGACTGTCCATTGGCTGTAAATGAATTTGCATCAAAATATACATTATCAAATTCAGTAGGAACCTGTGTTTGATAAGTAGTGCCACCTGAACTTGTTGCCCAGTGATTCAGATCAGACCAGTTACCTGTTCCTCCTACCCAATAATAATTGGCACTATGGCCAATGAGTGTTAAAAAACTACTGAAAACGAATAGCAAAACTAATTGTAAACCTTTTTTCATGATATTAAATTTAAATTATTCTATGACTTTTGTTATAAATACAATTTGATGCTCTGAAATCAATTTGCCTTTTCTGAATTCAGAAATGGTCAAACCCATCAGGAATTCCCCTGTTTTTGTCGATACAAAATCAAATGATTGATCAATATTTAATAAAGGTGGAATACCTGAACCAAAAGGATTAAATGAACTATATGGTTTGTTGAATTGTATTTCTTCTAATGGTGGTCTGATGATACTTGAGTTATTGGTATGATTTATTGTATCATATTTTTGAATATCTTCAGAATTAATGGTATAAATTTTCGACAAATAAAACGAGGTAGAGTCGTTATCAGGACTAACAGCTGATACAAAATATTTGTATTTCTGGCCTTTACATAATTTAAATAAAGGTGCTACCAGACAATTGCCTTGCGAATTGATATTATTATTAAAATTCTCAATAATGTTTAAACTCATAATCACAATATTGCTCTTGTAATTTTGAGAGATATTGGTCAGATTAACAGGTAATTCATCTAACATGTAATAAGCTTTAAAACCTCCGGGTAAACTTCGGTTGAAAAATTTTGAAGAGTAAGTGACTTTTTTAATGCATGATGTTCTTCCGTTTTCACAAAACATTGAAAATGTAACATTTGTGTCATATACTTTTTTAAGCTCCAGTTCTAAAATGGAAGTAAAAATATTTGAATTTGCTTCATAAATCACACATTGTTCATTTGCTTTTATATCTGAAAAAGTACAGTTATAATATTTTATAAGGTGTATCTCAATCGTATCTTCTGTTGGATTTGTATAATAAAATTCACAGCCTTGTGTTTGAGAATATGAGACATTTATTGCAAGAAAATATATTTGTATAACAATAAAGATCCTGAAAAGCCACTTATAAAATACTTTCTGAGTAATCAATTTATTGAAAAAATTTAGAAAATCCTTAATTAAAAATAAATACAAATTTAGAACAATTATAAATAACAAACTACACTGTAAAAAAAATATTACATAAACTTGGAATAATAAAAAACTAAATAATTATTTATGCAAAATAATGACCATTGATAATAAATTATTTGTTATTTTTAAATCATCAGTAAACATTATGAGTTATTAAAATATCGAATTAATTAATTTAAATGTGATTTTTAATAAAATCTTAAAAATGGAAAATATTTTTCAAATTATAGAATTTAATAGTTTAATTATTTATGATAATATCTATTGTTAGTAATTAAACAATTTAACAGTTTTTCAATTTCTATACCTTTGCGGTTATGAAAAACATCAGAAATTTCTGTATTATTGCTCATATTGATCATGGAAAGAGCACTCTGGCTGATAGATTATTACAGTTTACTGACACTGTATCAGAACGGGAATTAGTCGAACAGGTGCTTGATGACATGGACCTGGAGCGTGAAAGAGGCATCACCATTAAGTCTCATGCTATTCAAATGAAATATAAGCATGACGGAGAATTATACACGCTGAATTTGATAGATACCCCTGGTCATGTTGACTTTTCTTATGAGGTTTCAAGAGCTATTGCATCTTGTGAAGGTGCGCTATTAGTGGTTGATTCAACTCAGGGAATTGAAGCTCAAACCATTTCAAACTTATTTCTTGCACTTGATCATGATTTAACAATCATTCCTGTATTAAATAAAATTGACCTTCCCGGGGCAATGATTGAAGAAGTAAAAGACCAGATTATTGATATGATAGGTTGTAATCCTGATGAAATTATTTTAGCAAGTGGCAAAACAGGAGAAGGTGTTGATCAGATTCTGGAAGCCATTGTTAATAGAATTCCACATCCAAAAGGTGATCCGGATGCACCATTGCAGGCATTAATTTTTGATTCAGTATATAATAGCTACCGGGGTGTTATTGTTTATTTCAGGATTTTTAATGGGAGGTTAAATAAAAACGATAAGGTCATGTTTGTTAATACAAAACATGATTATTTTGCTGATGAAATTGGCATTTTAAAACTCACCCAAAGTCCTATGGAACAGGTATCGGCAGGAGATGTTGGATACCTGATATCCGGAATAAAGTCGGCCAGTGAGGTCAAAGTAGGAGACACCATTACTCATTTCAATAATCCCTGTCAGGAAGCGGTTAAAGGCTTTGAGGATGTAAAACCTATGGTGTATGCAGGTATCTATCCTGTTGTTAATGAGGAGTTTGAAGAACTTCGCGACTGTATGGAAAAGCTTAAGCTGAACGATGCTTCACTGGTTTATGAACCTGAAACTTCAAATGCATTGGGCTATGGTTTCCGTTGTGGGTTTTTAGGTATGCTTCACATGGAGATTATACAGGAACGCCTTGAACGTGAGTTTGATATGACTGTTGTGACAACAGTTCCTAACGTTTCTGTTCGGGTAAACATGACCAATGGAGAACAATTGGTCATTAATAATCCATCACAATTACCTGACTTTTCGAAAATTGATCATATAGAAGAACCTTTTATTGTTGCAGAAATAATTACTAAGGCTGAGTATGTTGGGCCGGTAATTAAATTATGCCTGGGGAAAAGAGGTATTTTACAAAACCAATTTTATATTACTCAAAACAGAGTTGAACTGTCTTTTTTAATGCCATTAGCAGAAATAATATTTGATTTTTATGATAAACTGAAAACTTTGTCACGGGGCTATGCCTCACTTGATTATCATCCGCATGGCTGGCAGGAATCAAATCTGATCAAGCTGGATATTATGCTGAATGGTGATACTGTAGATGCACTTTCAGCCATTATTCATCGCGATAAAGCTTATGATTTTGGTAAAAAAATTTGTGAAAAACTAAGGAAACTCATTCCACGTCAACAATATGAAGTAGCCATACAGGCAGCAATCGGTTCAAAAATCATTGCCAGAGAAACTATAAAACCTGTTCGTAAAGATGTTACTGCGAAATGTTATGGTGGAGATATTACCCGAAAACGCAAGCTTTTGGAAAAACAAAAGAAAGGGAAAAAACGCATGAAACAAGTTGGCAGTGTTGAAGTTCCTCAATCGGCATTTATGGCAGTGCTGAAAGTTGACGAAGATTAGTCTTTCTGAAATCTATTCCTTAAACTTCCACTCACCTGATTTTTTCAACTGTTCATCCAGTTTATTTTCTTTAAGGAGGTCAATTACTTCAGCTTCATTCAGGTTACGGTGTTCAAGCTCTTTATTGTTAGCCAATTCATAAATCACAATTGAACTGACAGCCACAGCTTCGGAGAGATATTTTTTACTGACCTTGTCCCATGTATCAGCAGCTTCATGGTAGTATTTATACATGATTTCATCAAGTTTACCTGAAATGAACAAAGTAGGGATGCCAGCCATCATAAAATGTACATGGTCGCTGCCTGTGCCCGGATTGCTTTTTACACCATCTTTCAAATTAAAACCATTAAGATTTTTAACAAGGTTTTCAAAAAATGGTCGATAATATTCGAAACCCATCACATTGAAGCCAACCGGATAGCCTGTCATGTCAAAATTCAAATAGGCAATGATTTTTTCAGCGGCATGCATTTCCACATATTTTTTTGAACCTATCAGGCCTAGTTCTTCCCCTGTAAACCACACAAATTCAATAGTATAATAATTCTTTGGACTAAATTTTCTTATTTGTCGAGCCAGGTCGTAAAGAATAGCACTACCAAGACCATTATCAACGGCTCCCTGTCCAAGGTCCCATGAATCGAAATGTGCACCTATTACCAGCTTATCTTTAACTTTACCGGGAAAAGTAACCACCAGATTACTGGTTTGTATTTCTTTGCAGTATGAATTCACTGTTATTTGCAGCTCAGGTGTTTTTCCCTGCTCACATAATCTTTTCAACCATTGTCCTTCTTCCATTGTAATTGTAAAAACTGGAATAAAAACAGTATCAGTATTGAAATTGGCTGATTTGGCGATTGCTGTAAAACCTGATTCACCGTTAAACAAAAACACTGCCTTTGCTTCGTGTTTCAGTGCGCTATTGATGATTTCAGGCCCTGAAGGACCCGACCTTCCAAACATTCCTTCACGTGAGACTAAAATAGCCTTATCTTTCACATTTGCTTTGCTAATTTCTTCATCAGTACCAGAGCCAACAAACACCAAATGTGCATTAAATTGTGGTTTTTGATGAACATATCCAAGAGTTGTCACTTTTAATTTTCTATAAGTTGGTTGAAGCAGAACAACTTCATCGGCACCACGTACCCACCCTAATGTAGTAAAATGCTCTTTGGAAGCGTTCATTTTATCTTTTTTCAGCTCAGCTTCCAACAACATTTGTGCTCTTTCAAAATTGGCTGAACCCATCAGTCTGGGGCCAATCTCATCACAGATTCTGCCCATTACCTCATAGCCTCGCGATTCAAGAAATGCATTTCCTATCAAGGTATTCCAGATTTCCGGTGTTTGTGATTTCAGAAGATTACTGAAAAAGAGGATTAGAATTAGTAATTTATATTTCATGGTAATAAATTAAATCAGTATGATTTTATTTTCTTTTCAATGTTGTTAAGAATTGATTTTAACTGGACATCCAAAACCTCTAACTGAGAGTGAAAGAATTCGCCAGAGTGAGAATCCCAGACCTCAATTAGTGCTGTGCCTTTATTTGATTTTATAAAAATATCTGTAAATTCTATCAGAATTTCATCTTCTGTGGCTGTAAAAATTATTGAAAATGTAACCTCGCTTTTTTCTGGACCAAAAAATGTTTCATAATTTGATTTTAATGAGCCTTTACATAAAATTTTCCCTGTCTGCAGATTTTCACTTTTAAAGGTTTTTGTAAAACTATCTTCTTTTTCGGCAATGTATTTTTTAATTTTAGTAAATTTTTCTGCAACTGCCCCTGTATTAAATTTAAAGGATTTATTATAGTTTACTTTATTGTCTTTGTAAGGGAGTATCAATGTTTCATTTACCTTATATTCGTATGTTTCTTCTTTTTTATGTTTCCCTGTGTAGTCTCTAAGTTCTGTTAATGCTATTTGTTTAATTTTTTTTCCTTCAGCTTTTTGGTAATAAATAAAATTGTTTTCTATTTTAACAATTTTACATGCTATTTTTTTCCCTTTTAGGTTGACCAAAGTATCTTGGGCTATCGAAAAATAAGGGAGAACTATAAAAAAAAAGAATAATACTCTTTTCATTTTGATAATTTTTCAAAGTTCTAAATTACGACATTTTCTTATTTTAACTGAAATGTTTAATTAAATATAAACATCATTACCTTTATCGATGATTAAAATGCCATTAAAATGATAAAACTGAGTGTATTCAGTGGTAAATATATCTTTTTTGTTTGTTTACTGTTTTTATCATTCCCAGTATTATCTCAAAGAATTAGTTTTGGGGTTAATTTTGATGGTGTAGCATTAAACTATATCAGGTTTAGTGAAGACATTGTTTTCTCAAACCGAACCTACCGTGCATATTATATCAACAAATCAAATATAAACTTTTCACCTGCAATGGCAACCTCATTTGGTGGAAATATTGATTATAGCAGATTCTCTTTATTTTTTGATATGGGAATTTTCACTGATCCTAACGGACCTGTAATTCAATTGAACTATCCTGTTGCCGGTGATGATTATAATATTTATTATAGCAGGGTTAAAAACGGAGGCTATCGTATCAACAATGTTTTGTATTACAAACTAAGTTCTCCCAAAGCGTACAAACCATGTCTGGGTTTTGGTATTTCACGAATCTGGCCCATTCAAAATATAGAAGATTTTTCAACGTATAAAGACTTTTCCAAAGCCTGGTATGATGAATACGAACTTAAACCTAATTACAAAATGGATAAAACATACAACAATTATGTACTTGCTTTTGGCTATAAAGGTTCAGACATGGCTTTTATCATTAAATACAATTTCAGATGGAACAAAAATGTGCAAAATGATAACTATTACAGCTATTTGATGTTTGCCCTCTATACTTATGCCAACTTTTCAAACCTGAGAAAAAATACGCTTTATTTTGATTAAAATGAATATTTTTAAGACAAATATTATAAAACTCAATGCTTTCTTCCTTCCCATGATTTTTCTTTTTTCATCAGTTTTATTTACCACCTGCAAAGAAGAACAGCATGAACCAACATTGCCATTCAGCTACAATGTCTCAGTTTTGCTTAACACAAAGATTTTGGATTTTCAACTTAGAAAAATTGATTATTACCTTGATGTTGCAGTCATAAAAGGCTCAAAAACAATGGATTCAATCGGAGAGTATTCTGATTTACCCGATAGTGTTTTTAAGTTTAAAGATTATTATTTTAATAACAAATTAGTTCATTTTCAGATTAATAAAATAGAATATCTTGATACCATCCCTGAAAAAACATTTTATACTGCATTATTAATAGACCAAAGTGCAAATGGAAACAGTTATGAATTGCGTGATCCTTATAATTACAGGTACGAAAACATCAATGCTTTTTTAAAAAATTTAAGCGGGCAGGGGCATGTTATTTTATCAGCATGTGCAAGGAATGGAGAATTGGCAAACAATGTACTTACAATTTACGGAGATAAATTTATATCTCATTGGAACAAAGAAATTGCAACCAACTTGCTGGCACTGACACATCAAACTGGTGGAACCAGCTCTATTAATGATGGTTTGTACGGAATGGTAGATTTTATGGCTAAAAACGCACCTGATTCAAACCGCTCAGTAACAGTAGTTTTGATTAATAAAGATGATGGTAAAAGCATACACTCTATCGAACAAATAAAGAGTCTGGCTGTTGATAATCATATCAGAATAAATTTCATTTTTCTCAGTTACAACATAAATTTTATCGATTTCAGATCATTTACAGGATTGGCTGAGGCAAGTGGTGGCTTTTGTGAGTTAGGTGGAATTTGGGAGTTGTCAAGTTCTTTTTTTATGATGAATAAGTTGCTGAAACGTGATTTGTTTTTTTACAGGATACACACTACCCTGACTATTGAAAGTCCCCAATATTTTAATCCAAACTATATGGATGTGCTAAAAACAGTTTATGACACCAATAGCAAGTACGACAATTACTTATATTTTGTTTTAGAAAAGCCATGAAAACACAGAAAAAAACATTGTTACTTTTGCTGATAATCCTTACCGGGTTTAATTTATTGAGTCAAAATGTTGAATTAAGCGTTCAAACAGGTCATACAAGCACTATAACAAATGTTGTATTCAGTCATGACGGACAATTATTGGCCAGTGCCGACCTGAACAATAAAATCAACATTTGGCATGTTTCTACCGGTGGTCAGATGAAAGAGTTCTTTTTTCCTAAAGAAAACGGCAATATCTTTAAAATGGAATTTTCTCCCGATAACAATTACCTGGTAATGTTAACAAAGCTTAATTTCCTGATGGTATGGGACATCTCAAATTCAACTTTCATTTATACCACCACCCTCAAAATTCCGGTACGTACTTTTTGCTTTGGCAGCCAGTCGAACATGATTTTTGTCGGAGCTGACAGGATAATGAGTAAATATTTCGATTCAAGTGCTCCAAACACCTTTGTTGACACTTCTTTTTATGATATACAGTACGATCAGGAAAAGAAACAACTCATTGTATTTACCAAATCAGGCTCTGTTTTAATGGTCAGTGAAGGTGGTAAAATTGAAAATGTGGTTTCAAACCCGAAAGTTAACAGGATTTTTCAAAACAGGTTTTTTTATGGCTCAAAATTCATTTACGATAAGACATCGCAACAAATTGTTTTTAGCAGACTACACCGGATCATCGTTAAAGATATTTCTGCTAACAAAAATGCTTTTGCGTTTTCATCCGACTATATCGATGAGATTTTCAATTCATTTGCTATTTCTGAAAAAAACAATATTGTGATTGGTGCCAATGGCGATGGAAAATTATATGTTGCCGACCTCACCAGGGGAAAAATCATTAAAAAACTTAAAGGTCATTTGTCGGATGCTTTCGATATTGCATTCAATCCAGAGGAAAATCTTTTTGCCAGTTGTTCAAAAGACCGTTCAATTCTTATTTGGGACACAAAAACTATGAAAATCATCAAACGATTGTACTCAAGGGCATTTCCAATTACTACCATGACAAAATCAAATGATGAAAGCCTGATAATTTTCGGGAATGAAACAGGATTTGTGAGAACCATCAATATTGAATCGGTTTTACTGCAAATGAACAGCATTCGTCCTCATCGTAACTTAATTTCAGATATAGAGATGCTGCCTGGTGACAGCTTTTTGATAAGTTGTGGTTACGATAACCAGTTATGTTTGATGAAATGTGAGCCACTGGAACAAGTTAAATCGAAAGATTTTAAAAAGTTACCCAGAATCGATGTTAGTATTTTTCGATTTCTTCAGCATCTTGGTTTTTATGTTGAACCTTACATCATGGCCGATTCATTAGATATCTTTCCTGAAAAACAAATGGTATCGGTTTGGGGAAACTCCAGACAAAAACGTTTCTTCATAAAGCATAAGCTTGAAGGAGACTCAAAATACTATAAATACCCTGTTTATAAAAAATCATACAACTTCCAATTAAAAAAAGTTAAAAACCATGCAGGAGCAGTGACTAAAGTGAATGACCTGGAAACATTGACTAATTACTTTGATATTTACAATCCTGTTTATGGTCATAAAGAAAAGGTTACAGATAAGATAGAACTAATCAAGCATCGCCTTGTTGCCACAAGCAGCATGGATGCTACCATCAAACTTTGGAATACCGTTACCGGTCAGCTTGTTTTAACCATTATTCCTATCGACAGGGATAAAAAAGTATTGATTACTGCTGAAAATTATTATCTGGCACCAAAAGATGCACTATCTGCCATAGGATTTAAAGTTGGCTCCCAATATTTTCCTACTGAGCAATTTGACCTTCAATACAATCGACCAGACCTGGTTCATGATAAATTGGGTATAGCATCGCCTGAGCTGTTGCAGGCATTTAAAGCAGCTTACCTCAAAAGATTGAAAAAAATGGGTTACTCTGAAAATGACATCAGTCAGGACTTGCATCTGCCACAGGCAATTATTTTAAATAAAGCTGAAATACCTTTAATCATAGTGGAACCCTATATTGAATTCAGACTTAAAGCTATTGATGAAAAATATAAATTAAGTCATTTGAAGGTATTTATCAATGACGTCCCTGTTTATGGTGCAGCAGGTATGGACATTTCATCAATGAATGAAAATATCCTGGAAAAAAATATCCGGCTTGAACTTGCCAATGGCAAAAATAAAATTCAGGTATCGGTGCTGAATGAAAAAGGTGCAGAATCACTTAAAGAGACTTTTGAAGTATATTTTCGAACTGAAATGGAAAAACCAGATCTTTTTCTTGTATGCATTGGAACTTCTGAATATAACGACAAACGTTTCAACCTAAATTATGCTTCAAAGGATGCAAGAGACATAATGGATATTTTTTCAGATTCAAAAGGATTGTTTGACAGTATTTTTACCCGTTTTCTGATAAATGAACAGGTAATAAAGGAAAATATCCTTGAATTAAAATCTTTTCTAATGACAGCCGACCGAAACGATATAGTGATTATTTTTATTGCAGGACATGGTCTGCTTGATGAAAATTTTAATTATTATTATGGTACATACGACATTGACTTTAACAAACCTGCTTTGAGGGGAATCAGTTACGATGAACTTGGTGCCTTGCTTGATGGATTGAAGGCTTTAAAAAAATTACTTTTCATGGATACCTGTCATTCTGGTGAAGTTGACAAAGACGAGGTAGAAGTTACACATGAAGTGCCTGTTCAATCAGGCAGTATTTCCTTTCGTGCTGCTGGAATAGGAATTCGCACTAAAGAGGGTTTTGGACTGAAAAATACCAATGAATTGGCAAAGGTCATGTTTTCTGATTTGCGAACCGGTACTGGCTCTACTGTCATAAGTTCTTCTGGAGGAGCAGAATATTCCATGGAAAGTAAAAACTGGCAAAATGGATTATTTACCTATTGCTTGCTCGAAGGCCTTTCTACAAAAAAAGCAGACTTGAACCATGATAACAAGATTATGGTTAGTGAATTACAAAATTATATTCGCCAGCGTGCCGACCTGTTGTCGGGAGGACAGCAACAGCCAACCTCACGTTCCGAAAATGTCAGTATGGATTTTAGAATATGGTAAAATAATAATTCACATTAATCTTTACTATTAAATAATACAATATAAATTTCCTATGGTATTGTTTTTGGTAATGAATGGTTTATTCAATTAAAAATCAAATCATGAAAAATTTTATCGTTGTTTTACTGATGTTAACTGGTCTATCGGCAATAGCACAAAAAAATAAAAATGCTGATACCATGCAGGTGTATATTGGCAAAGGCATGGGTGGAATTTTATTTAGCATATCTACTGAAGAACAGGTTACTGAACGTTTTGGCAGCGATTATTGGCCTGAGGAAATTATCATTAAGCAATATTTTGATGAAAAAACTAAAAAGAATGTTACTATCTACAATTTTAAAATGAAATACATTAAAAAGGGCCTGATCTTCAATTTTACTAAAGAAGAAGGAAAGCCTGAAATGCTGACCTCTATCGAAATTTTTCCTCCATTCATTGTTCGCACCAAGGAAGGTATTATTTTAGGGCAAAGCACACTGGATGATGTCGTTAAAACCTATGGATATGGTCAATGGGGCTATAGCAATAAAAACCAGCAGGTGACTAAAACCTATGATGGCATTGCATTTTATGTGACCAACAAAAAGAACATTAAAGAGTTTGATAAAGATTATTTTAATGCTACCTTTTTACCCATGGTAATCGATAAAATTGTGATTACCAGCGACCCCAAAGCTGTTTTTTACCTCGATAAATAATGATAACCTTAGGCTGAGGCTGGTATATTAGGTTCATCCGATTCTATCATGCCATCCCTGAGCTTAATGATACGGTGAGAGCGGCTGGCAATATCAGCTTCGTGTGTCACCATTATTATGGTATTTCCCTTTGCATGTATTTCTTCAAAAAGATCAAGAATTTCGTAAGATGTTTTGGTGTCGAGGTTGCCGGTAGGTTCATCAGCCAGAATAATAGATGGATTGTTGATTAGGGCGCGTGCAATGGCCACTCTTTGTTTTTCACCTCCTGATAGTTCGTTGGGTTTATGTGTTATTCTTTCAGTCAAACCAACATCGGCCAGCTTTTTGGCAGCAATTTCGAGCCTGTCGGCTTTTTTTATTCCTGCATAAATCAACGGCAGAGCTACATTTTCCAACGCACTCATTCTTGGTATCAGGTTAAACGACTGAAACACAAACCCAATTTCTTCATTCCTGATTTTTGCCAGTCCGTCATCGGTCAGCATGCTCACATCATAATTGTTTAGAAAGTATTTTCCACGATCGGGGGTGTCAAGGCAGCCCAGTAAATTCATCAGTGTAGATTTTCCTGAGCCTGACGGCCCAATCAATGCTACGTATTCGTTTTTAGTGATATTTAGTGAAACTTTTTTTAGGGCAGCAATTTCAAGTTTACCTATTTTATAAATCTTTGAAATGTCTTCTGTTTTAATCAGCAATTGTGTCATAGAAATTTATAAAATGCAAATTTCTGTTTATTTGCAGAAATTCCGTCTATTACCATAAAATTATTTATTGGTAGCTGATGTTTAGGAATATACCTCTTGGACGGGTGCTGAATCCATTAATTTCCATATATCGGGAATTTAATAGGTTTTCAATCTTCACAATGGCTGATATTTTTTTTCCAAATTTGTATTTTACCTGAATATCTGTGAGGTTATATCCTTTAATCAGGTCATTATCAAGTGCACCATAAGGACCTAATGTAGGATTGTAGTACGAATCGTAACGGTGTCCTACAAATTTTGTGTTGATAGAAATATTCAGTTTAGCAATCGGATGGTACGAGAGTGATAAAAACACCACTGCATCGGGCCTGCGCACCAATCCGATTTTTTCATAACTTTTTTCATTAATAAAAATACCACTCTCAAATAATTGAACATGATTTCCCTTAGTCAACGAAGTATCAATATTTGCTATTGAAACCGGTGAAGTGGCATTAATAAAACTGAAATTACCTGTAAAATCAAAAAACTGATTGAGGTGTGATTTGAACCTGAATTCTACACCGAAAATATTCTGTTCCGACAGGTTAATATAAGTATCTCCGCGATAATCGTTTCTCATCCAATCATTACCAAGCGAATCGATATCAATATTTTTATCCCACAAATAAACGTATTCAATAATGTCTTTTACATTATTGTGAAAAAGAACGGCTTCAAAAAATGCTGATTGATGAATGCTTTCTTTAAAACCTAATTCAAAAGATTTTGACCTTTCAGGTTTTAGGTTTGGATTGCCACGGCTGACAATAGCACCCCAGCCTTTATCAGGGCTATATAACCTGTAGAGTGAGGGTGAGTTGAATCCTGTTGCAAATGAAAGAAATAATAAGCTAGTATTAGTTATCTTCCATGATGGATTAAAATTGAAAGTGGCTATATTTCCATAACCTGAGTGATTTGAAACCCTGATACCACCTTCTACCTTCAGCGCCTCAAGTTTATTAGAAAATATTTTTCCTGACATGCTAAAATGAAGAAATCCTGCTAGTGAAGTAGAACTAAGGTCAAGACTATCAAGATTATAATTATTTTCATAAATGCCATAAAAGGGAGACCAGCTGTAAATATAATTAATATTATTCATTTTTTCAGTTTGTTGCGACACACCTACTGCAAATCTTATGTAATTACGCATGACATTCAGTAGTAGTTCATTAGAATATAATAAACCATCAAAAGTGCTTTTAGCATAGGTATGATCAAAAGTGCCAATATTATCAACTACTGACGAATCATCAATGTCAGTTCTTTGCATAATGGAATATCCTCCTGAATAAACAATATCGATTGAAGGATTAAACCTATAAGAAGAACTCCAATTAATAAGTTTCCTTGAAAAAACAATATAACGATTATCATCGTCTTTAAAGGCACCTTTATCGAGAAATGACTTTTGATAAACATCACGGAAATTAATAAAGGTATTTAAATTTTTATTTTTAAAGCCAATTTTTCCAAAATATGACAAATAATTGTATCCATCATCATCTCTATTATTATATGCTGCCGGATTTGTTACAGTGTCAAGCGTGGCATCAAAACCGTTGCATAATGTGCCATGAATACCAGTTTCAGCAAAAAGGCCTGATTTATGAGAAAAATTAAGGCTAATATCATTATCCGATAGGTAGCCTTGCCTCCCAAATAAGCCTGTTGTCAGGTTGACGCTGATTGCAGATTTATCTTCTTTATTTTTTTTTGTGATAATATTTACAATACCTCCAATAGACGATGATCCAAAATAGGTACTATGCGAACCTTTTACGATCTCAATTTGTTGGATATCCGATAATGCAATCTCACTCAGATCGATACCATTATCAACCGAAGAAGGGTCACTGATTTTTAAACCATCTATCATTAAAGTTAAATGATTGCTGTTTGAGCCCCTGATAAATAATCTTTGATTTGCTCCTGGAATTTGTCCAGTTCCAGTCAGGTAAATGCCTGCTTCTTTTTCAAGAATATCTCCCAGAGAAAAATTGATGTATTTTGTCAATTGTTCAGCAGTAATAACAATGACTGCCTTACCGGTTGACATCACATTTTGTTCATTTCGGCTTGCACTGATAATGACTTCATTGAAAGAATAATTTTTTAAACTGTCATTTTCCTGAGAAAAAGATAAATTCACACAAAAACTTAGCAATGACAAAATAATTAACATACTATTAAACGACTTCATAAACAATACTTTAAATTTAACAGAACATTGCATGGAAAATCGTCAAAGGACCATACTTCCTTAGCTTTTTACCCGAAAGCTCAAGATTGACATTGATTTGGCAGGTCTTCTGACTTACTCTTTCTTTGAATGCCTTCCCATCTGTCAGTTGACAAACAGTGGCCTAAGGTGATCAAAGAATATTGTAGAGATCACAGCAGCGGGTACTGTCCCGGAATTATTGCCTTATGCATTCACCGGAGTTCCCTCTTAGGTTTGATTTTGCCACAAATCAAACAACCAAATCGCAACAAAAGTAGCTTATTTTTTTAATTAAAAAATTTTTTTATAAAAATACAATCTTTTTTTTGAGTATCAATTTATAAGGTAAAAATTTATATTTGCACCACCAAAAACTAAAGAGAATGGCTAATAAAATTAGTATTTTTATAATATCAGCATTAATTACTTTTGGTGCTTTTGCACAAAAGCCTGAAAGTGTGCTGTTCAGCATCGGTTCACAAAATGTAATGCTTAGTGAGTTTCAGTATATTTATGAAAAAAACAATAAAAACGATAAAAACTTCTATTCCGATACCAGTGTTAAGGAATATTTAAATTTATTTGTGAATTTTAAACTAAAAGTTGCAGAAGCACGCTCCGAAGGTATTGATACTACAGAAAAATTTAGAAATGAATTTAAAACATACCGTGACCAGCTGACAAAACCATACCTGACAGATAAAAAAACAACAGATAAATTAGTGGCTGAAGCTTATGAAAGAATGAAAGAAGAACTAAGGGCAAGTCACATTTTAATCAGGGTTGACGAAGATGCACCTCAGGTGGAAGTAGATAAGGCACTTGCTAAAATAAATGATATCTATAAAAAAGCTAAAAAAGGAGAAGATTTTGCAAAATTGGCCATTGAATACTCTGAGGATCCTTCTGCAAAGGTGAATTCAGGTGATTTAGGTTATTTTAGTGTATTTCATCTGATATATCCATTTGAAAATGTTGCCTATCAAACCCAGATTAATAAAATTTCCAAACCTTTCAGGACTGAATTTGGCTTTCATATTTTAAAAATTACTGACCGAAGACCTTATCAGGGACAAATCAAAGTGGCTCAAATACTGGTTGCTTACGAAGAGAATGCTACTGATGCTGATAAAATTAAAGCAAAGGCAAGTATTGATGAAATTTATAAAAAACTGAAAGATGGAGAGAGCTTTGAGAACCTGGCAAAGATGTTTTCTGATGATGAACGTTCCAAAAACAACAATGGCGAATTACCTGAATTTAATAGCTTTTCGTTCAATATTCCTGACATGGTCAAAGAACAAGCTTTTAAAATTAAAAATATAGGAGACTTTTCAGAACCTTTTGAAACACAATATGGTTGGATTATTTTAAAAAAACTGGATTTAAAAGGTTTGAAACCTTTTGAAGAAATGGAAAATTATATTCGAAGCAAAGTAAGAAAAGATTCACGTTCCGAAATGAGTAATATCAGTTTGTTGGAAAGTTTAAAAAAACAATTTTCTTTTAAAGAATATTCCAAAAATCTTGAATCTTTCAGTCAAAAAGTAGATACCAGTATTCTTGAAGGAAAATGGACATATATCGATAACGGACAATTTTCTCAACCTTTATTTTTAATTGGTAAGAATGTATATAAACAAAGCGACTTTGCTTCATTTGTAGAAAAAAAGCAAAAATTGGTAAGGTACTCAAATGTTGATTTTACAATAAAAAAACTTTATGAAAATTTTGTCAGTGAAACATTAATGGCTTATGCCGATCAGCATCTGGAAGATAATTATCCTGAATTTAAAAATCTAGTGAATGAATATCTGGAAGGAATGATGTTATTTGAAATCACAGATCAGAAAGTATGGACAAAAGCCATGAAAGATACTATCGGGCAGGAACAGTTTTATAAAGCACATATTAATGATTATTTTTGGAAACAAAGAGTTGATGCAGAGATATTTATATGTAAAACAGAAGAGGTGGCTAAAAATGTTTCAGAAATGTTGAAAACAAACAAGAATGCTGATGAAATTGCACAGGCAGAAAACACAAAGAATCCACTCAATGTTAGTTATTCTAAAGGTAAGTACGAATCAGGAGAAAATAAATTTTTGACTGAATATTTTGGTAAAACTGGTGTTTTTATTTTCCAGGAAGCAGCAACAGGGACATGGAGAGTATTAAACCTTATCAAATATTATGAACCTGAGCCAAAACAATTAAAAGAAATCAGAGGCATAGTAATTGCCGATTATCAGTCATTTCTTGAATCTGAATGGTTAAAAGAACTTAAAATAAAATATCCTGTTAAAATAAATGAAAAAATTCTTGAAGAACTTATCAATAATCATAAGAAAAGCTAAATCAAGTTCTTCTCTGTACATTTTTGCAGCACTAACCATATTTTTAGGTGGGTGCAGGTTGTTTGAAAAAGATGAAAAGCAAGCAGTTGATGCAGAAAAAGTGGCCGAAGTTCATGGAAGTATCTTGTATAAAAGCGATTTAAAGCACCTTTTTACATCAGATATTTCAGAAAAAGATAGCATTCGTATTGTCAACGAATTTATCGATCAATGGATACGACATCAGTTATTGTATCAAAAAGCTTTATCGAACCTCACTAAAGAAGAAAAGAATAAAGAAAATGAATTGGAGGAGTATTACCAGAGTCTTATAATTTATGAATATGAAAAAAAAATTGCACGTCAGCAGCTTGATACCGTTATTAGTGAGGAAGAGAAAAACGATTTCTATGAAAATAACAGAAGTCAGTTTGTACTCAGAAAGTGTATTCTAAGAAGTGTTTTTTTAAAAGTTATTAATAATGCTCCTGATTTAAATAAAGTAAGAAAATTAATTGCTTCAAATAACGATAAAGATATTGATTTACTACATCAATATTGTGTTGGAAATGCAGAAGTGTTCAATATTGACGATACCAAATGGTTTTATCTTGATGAAGTGTCGAATATTATACCCTTAAATGCTGACGATTGCTCTTCAATAGCAGCAGGTCAGACCAGAGAAATTAACGATTCATTATACACATATTTTATCAAAGTTTACGAAATAAAAGCTAAAGGGGCTTTCGCTCCATTTACTTTTGCACAGGAACAAATTGAAAGTGCAATTATTTATCAAAGAAAAATTGAACTATTAAAAAAAATCAGGGAGAAAGTGTACGAAGAAGGGATACGAAAAAAATACTTTAAAGTTTATGAAAAGTAGAATCATTTATATATTATTCATAGCCGGACTATGGATTCAAGGCCATGCTCAGAAAGCTGTTGTTATTGATAAAGTTGTGGCTATCGTTGGTACTCAGGTTGTTACACAGTCAGATATCGAAAACCAATCAAAGGAATTTAAATTTCCTGATGAGAAATCTTTATTTTTAGGTACTTGTGAACTGGTACAGTCAGCTGTCTTTCAAAGATTGCTTCTTAATCAGGCGTATATCGATAGTATTGATATTAAAGACGAGGAAATTGCAAATGAAATTAATAAAAGGTTGGAATACTTTATTGCCCAATTAGGCAGTAAAGAAGCATTGGAAAAATATTATGAAAAATCAATTGCAGAAATTAAGGAAGAGATGAAAGAACCCATTAGGGAAATGAAAATGGTTCAGCAAATAAGGTCACAGATTACTGGTGATGTCAGTGTTTCCCCATCAGAAGTAAAGGAGTTTTTTAATCGTATTCCAGAGGATAGTTTACCGTATTATAATACCCAGCTTGAAATTTCACAAATTGTTTTATTTGCTAAACCTTCAGCAGAGGAAGAAGAAAAGGCAAAGAATAAAATCAATGAAATAAAACAAAGAATTTTAAAGGGTGATAAATTTTCAACAATGGCTATTTTATATTCAGAAGACCCAGGTACTGCAACCAAAGGTGGAGACTTGGGAATGAGATCCCGTTTTGAGTATGTACCTGAATTTTCTGCTGCTGCTATGAAGTTGAAAAAAGACTCTATTTCTGAAATTATTAAAACACAATATGGATATCACATCATTAAAATGATAGACAGGAAAGGGGAAATGCTTCATGTTGCTCACATTCTTATCAAACCAAAAGTGACCATCGATGCAAAAATTGTGGTACAAGATAAAATTATGGATATTTTACAATTGATTAAAAGCGATTCAATGAATTTTGAATCTGCTGCATTTAAGTTTTCAGAAGATGAACTAACAAAAAATAATGGTGGAAGAATGGTGGATGTCAATACAGGTTCAACAAAAATTGATGTTAAGGAAATTGAAGCAGCAATATATTTTATAGTTGATACCATGAAAGTAGGTCAAATTGCAGGGCCTATTTCTTATTATTATCCTGATGGTCGTCAGGCATACCGTATTATATTATTAAAGTCGAAAACACCACCGCACAAAGCAAACCTTAATGATGATTATCCTGTGATTAGCGAGATGGCAAAAGCTAAAAAAGAACAGGAATTACTTATAAAGTGGATTGGAAAAAAAATGAAAGAAACTTATTTCAAAGTTAATGAACCTTATGATAAATGTGAAGGTTTACAACCATATTTAAACAATCTTCAGGAGAGTAATTAAACTATATCAAGAAATGACAAATTATAAAAATGATGCTGAGGCAATAGAAGGCCTAATTGAACAATATAGAAAACTTCATAAAGAGATTAGTAAAGTAATTGTTGGGCAAGATGATATTATCAGGTCTGTTCTGACATGTATTTTTTCTAAAGGACATTGCTTGTTAGTCGGTGTTCCAGGGCTGGCAAAAACACTGATGATCAAAACAATAGCCGATGCTTTAGAACTTAAGTTTTCACGGATACAGTTTACTCCCGACCTGATGCCTTCAGATATTACAGGTTCTGAGATTTTAGACGATAGCAAGCATTTCAGGTTTATTAAAGGTCCAGTATTTGGAAATATTATACTTGCTGATGAAATTAATCGTACACCACCCAAAACACAATCCGCTTTACTTGAAGCTATGCAGGAAAAAAATGTTACTGTTGCAGGCGTGGAATATCACCTTCTGGAACCTTTTTTTGTTCTTGCTACACAAAATCCTATTGAACAGGAAGGAACCTATCCTTTACCTGAAGCCCAGCTTGATCGTTTTATGTTTAATGTTATCCTTGATTATCCCAGTGTGGAGGAAGAAATCAGAATCGTTAAGGAAACTACATCAGGTATTAATAAATATGTAGAAAAAGTACTGGGTGCAGATGAAATTATTTACTATCAGAAACTCCTTGAAAAAGTTCCTGTCAATCAAAATGTGATGATGTATGCAGTAAACCTGGTAAATAAAACTAGGCCAGGATCGCCCATGGCCAGCCGTGAAGTGAATGAATTTATTTCATGGGGAGCAGGACCACGTGCTTCACAATATCTTGTGATTGGTGCAAAGACAAATGCAGTTTTTAATGGGAAATTTTCTCCTGATATCGAAGATGTTCAACAGGTAGCATTGCCTGTTTTAAGACATCGTATTGTAAAAAATTATAAAGCAGAAGCAGAAGGATTGTTAGCAGAAGATATTATTAACAAAATACTTTAACTGAATTATTTTTATACTGCCTGCCTCATTTTACTAATCGTTTGTAACATTGAAAAAAAATTATTTATTCAGGCAACTTTTTACTTTTAAAAAGAGTCATATAGGTACAGTTCACTAATTAATACTTAATCAATATCCAGTTTAGGGCTCTATTTTTAGAGCCTTTTTTTGTAAACAGGTGTCAGTAAATAAAGATATCGTATGTGCTATTTATACTCTTTTGTAAGTACTTCACCATCAAGAATCATTTGACCATTAATAGCAAGGGCTTTCATTTCATCTTCGCCCGGATAAATTGAAACAGGGCCAATATGAACTACCCTGTCAATGATTTGTTCAATAAACCATTTATTGTTAGCCAGACCACCCGTGAGCAAAATTCCATCAACTTTTCCTTTTAATACTGTTGACATGGCACCAATATCTTTTGCTACCTGATATGCCATTGCCTCAAAAACTGTTAATGCCTTTTGGTCGCCTTGATTTATTAAATTTTCTACCTCAGTAGCATCATTGGTGCCGAAATAGGCAACAAAACCACCCTGACCGGTAATCATTTTTTTTACATCTTCATGCGAATATTTACCACTAAAACATATTTTTGCTAATTGTCCGACAGGTAAGGTGCCTGATCGCTCAGGGCTAAAAGGACCTTCTCCATCAAGGCCCTGATTTACATCAATCACTTTTCCCTGGTAGTGTGCTCCTACTGTAATACCTCCGCCCAGATGTGCAATAATAAGATTTAAATCTTCATATTTCCGGGAAATACATTTTGCGTGAAAACGTGCAACGGCTTTGTGATTCAATGCATGAAAAACAGATACACGTTCAAACAATGGATGCCCTGCAATCCTGGCAATGTCGTCAAGCTCATCAACAACCACAGGATCAGCAATATAGGCTTTTGCAGAAGGTAAATTAGAAGCTATGCTGTCAGCAATTAAAGCACCCAGATTGCTTGCGTGTTCTCCATATCTGCAATTACTTAGGTCATCAATCATTAACTCGTTAACACGATAGATGCCTGATGGAATAGGTTTTAACAATCCACCTCTTCCAACAACTACCTGGATATTATCTAAGTCTATTTTAGCTTTTTTAAGTTCATCGTAGATAATGTCTTTTCGATAATTATATTGTTCAGTAACATTTTTAAAAGCAGATAGATTTTCTGAGGCATGTTTGATGTTTTTATAAAAAATGATTTTTGAATTTGAGAATACGGCAATTTTTGTAGATGTTGAACCAGGATTTATTGCAAGAATGCCCATAGGTCAGTTTAAAATGTATTTTGATTTTGCTTTAAAACTAAATAGATTTTATTGATTATTAAAATAGTTAATTTTTAGCACAATAATGCAGACAGAGCAATTGAAAGTAATTTTGAATTCTCTGAATCGGCTCTGGATGTCAAAACAAATGGTACTTTTGCTCCCATAATTACTGCAGCTACATTGGCTCCACCCAGAAAATTCAAAGATTTGTAAAGCACATTACCTGATTCAATTGCATTACAGATTAATAAATCTGCATCGCCTGCTACCTCACTTTCAATCCCTTTTATTAACACCGATTCTTTAGAAACTGCAATGTCAAGTGATAACGGACCATCTATTATACAGTTTTTTATTTGCTTGCGTTTATTCATTATTGTAAGCATTGCAGCATCCTGAGTTGCTGGCATGGCTGGATTGACCACCTCGACTGCCGCAAGAATTGCCACTTTTGGATTTATTATTCCTATCCTGTTTAATACGGTAACAGCATTGTTTACAATGGCAACTTTCTCTTTAAGTTCAGGTGCTATATTCATTGCTACATCGCTGACTGCTATTAATTTATGGTAATATGGGCTTTCAAAAATTGCTACATGACTTAGTACATCGCTTTTTTTTATGCCATAATCCTTATTTAATACTGCTTTCAATAAATCCGCTGTACTTACAAGACCTTTCATTAAAATATCTGCCTTGCCCTCGTTTACCATCATTACTGCTGTTGCTGATGCCTTGACAGGATTATTTTCTCCAATTTTTTCTAGTTTATTGATATCCCAATGTAATTTTTTTGCAATTTCTTCTATTTTTACAATATTACCTACTAAAATCGGAGTAATAATTTTCATTTCTTCAGCTGCCTTAACTGCTTCTAATACATGTTCATCTTCGGCAGAGGCAACAACCAACCTTTTTTGTGTTAATTTTTTTGCATTTTCAAGAAGTTCATTTAACTTTTTCATAAATATTATTTAATCCTTTAAAAAATTCATTTGTACTATCATCAAATCTTACATAGATCTTTCGAAATCAATCAAAGTGATAAGTTTTATCAATAAGCTCTGATGTCTCTGCCTTCATAGAAATTAATAAAAGCCTGATTGACAACTTTATTTCCACCAGGTGTCGGATAATCTCCTGTAAAGTACCAGTCGCCATCATGATATGGAATAGCAGCATGTAAATCTTCTATGCTCTGATAGATTATTTCAAGTTCTGCAACCATTTTTTTAGGTTTTACCAGTTCTGTTATTTTAGATGTTATTTGTTCATTTTTAAAGTTGGCATAGATATCCTTTACATGATTAACTATCTGCTCTGTCGATAGATTTGCATCTTCTTTACATTTTCTATAAGTGTCGCGTATCAGATAGTCGTATCCATTTTCCTTTATCAGCTCCAATGCAGCCCTGAATGCAACAAAGTCTTTTAATTTTGACATATCTATACCATAGCAATCAGGGTATCTAATCTGAGGTGCAGATGATAAAATGATCATTTTATGTGGTTCAAGCCTGTCAAGCAGTTTGATAATGCTTTCTTTTAAAGTGGTTCCCCTTACTATTGAGTCGTCCAGAACGACCAGATTATCTTTTCTTGTTTTAATTAAACCATAGGTCAAATCATATACATGATTTACCAGGTCTGACCTTGATGCATCTTCAGTAATAAAAGTTCTTATTTTTGTGTCTTTTACAGCAATTTTTTCTACCCTGATCTTTTGCTTAATAATACGCTCTATTATGTAAGTATCTTTATTGTCAATATTCAACAACTCATCTTTTTTCTTTTGATCGAGGTATTCGTTTAAACCTTCAATCAGCCCCAGGAATGCTACTTCAGCAGTATTCGGGATATAAGAAAATACTGTGTTTTCAATATCATAATTAATTGATTTTAAAACCCTTGGAGCTAAAAACTTTCCTAGTTTTTTTCGTTCTCTATAAATATCCTCATCTGTACCACGACTAAAATATATTCGTTCAAAAGAACATGATTTGGGTGTTTTAGGCTCTAAAAGCTGTAAATGCTCGATATTTCCATTTTTCTTTATGATAATGGCCTGTCCGGGTGGCACTTCTTTAATTTCCTGATATGGCAGATTAAACGATGTTCGAATGGCAGGTCTTTCTGAAGCAGCAACAAAAACCTCATCATCGTGATAATAATAAGCAGGACGAATACCAGATGGGTCACGGATAATAAAAGCATCGCCATGTCCTATTATTCCTGCCATTGCATAACCACCATCAAAATCCCTGACAGTTTTCCCTAAAATGTATTGATACGATAGATTTTCAGCTATCAGGTCAGTAATTTCTTTTTTTGAATAATTTTTACTTTTAAATTCTTTATACAGATGTTCATTTTCACTGTCTAGAAAATGTCCAATTTTTTCTAATACTGTTATTGTATCAGTAAAGTTTAAAGGATACTGACCCAGATCAACCAGTTTATTAAATAATTCTTCATTATTGGTCATATTGAAATTGCCGGCTAATAATAGGCATCGCGTTTTATAGTTATTTGGTCTGTAAACAGGATGACATTGCCTTATATCATTACCTCCAAAAGTACCATACCGTAAATGACCTAAAAGAAGTTCACCTAAAAATGGAAGGTTTTTTTTATAAATTTCCATATCTTCAACAGCATAAGAAGATTGAAATTTATAATAATCGGAATAAAGCTTATTGAATATATCAGCAATTGGGTTTGATTCAACAGATCGTAGTCTGAACATATATTCACTTCCCTGAGGAAGGTTCATATTTACCATGCCAACACCTGCACCATCCTGACCTCTGTTATGTTGTTTTTCCATAAGAATATAAAGTTTGTTAAGGCCATAAAGTGGTGTATGGTATTTTTCTTTATAATATGCTAATGGTTTTAGCAGCCGTATCAATGCTATACCGCATTCATGCTTAATAGGTTCACCCATTCGATTATTTTATTAAAGAACAAAGATAAAGACAAGAACAAATCTTCGTGATTAAGTGAATGATTAACTTTTTCATCAAAAAAAAGAATATTTTGAATAGATTTTCAATGACTATTACCTTTGTTGTAAATAATTTTCCATGAAAAAAGTATTAATTTGGATATTTGCAATCATAATTACAATAGCAGCTGCATTTTATCAAAGAATTACCGGCCCAACTTATCCTGTGAAAAAACAGATTACTATTGATGAGCAAACATATATAATTAAATTGTTAAGATCACTCGACCACGACAATAAAGCAAGTTTAAAACTGCCAATTAATGATACAACAATTAAGGTAATGGTGCTTTTTCATCGATATAAAATTAATGAACCTTATGATACTATAATATTTTCAGACCAACCTGCCAGGGAACCAAGAAGGGGTTTTATGAAATTGATTTTTGGTAAAAGTGAATTTGAAAATCCATATAAAATGGCGGTTTTACCTGATCAACCACCTGCCGGAAAGCTTCAATATTATCTTGTTTTTAATGATAAAAATAAAATAAGCGAGTTATGTAAGGAAAAACCGATTGTAATTAGGTTTAAAGGTAAGGTGCCAGCTTGGGCATTAATTCCTCATATCATTACTATATTTTTGGCCATGCTCTTTGCTAATCTTTCAGGTTTAATGGCTGCATTTAATGTGAATAATTATAGAAAAAATTTGAATATTGCTCTTATTATGCTGATAATTAGTGGATTTATTTTTGGTCCGATTGTTCAAAAATTTGCTTTCGGTGCATTTTGGACTGGGGTACCATTTGGTTGGGATTTAACAGACAATAAAGTTCTTTTTGCGTTCCTTTTTCTTTTACTTGCTTTTTTTGGGAATAAAAAAAAGGAAAGACGCTGGTTAATTATTATTGCTTCAATTTCAGTATTAATTATTTTTTCTATTCCTCACAGTATGTTTGGTTCCGAGTTAAATTATTCAACAGGAATAATTTCACAGGGCTGAAAATCAATTATTTGCTTCAATAAAAATATATTTAGAATTAATCTAAAAAAATATTTGGTTTAATTATTTTTTAATGTATATTTGAACATTAATTAAAAGTAAATTTCAATGAAAATAATTAGAATTTTGATATTGGTTTTGTCGCTTTCAATAGTAGCTGCTGTTACAACTCAGTTTATTGTAAAAGCTTCAAACAAGGCATCTGTATCTTATTCTGCTGATAACGATAAGAAAAACGATAGCGATAAAAAGAAAAAGAACGATTCTTGCAATGCAAAAAGTAAGAAAAGTGATAATTGTTGCAAAAAAGAAAGTAGTGATTGCTGTAAAAATAGTAAAACTACCGATTGTTCAACAAATTGTGTACATGAAAATACAACGACAACCAATACTGAATCAAAGTGTTGTAAGTCGAAAGATCTCAGGGAGTAGTTTTTGATTTTAATTGTGTTTTTACCTTCCCTCTTTTCAGGGGGAAGGTTTTTATTTATTGTTAAAATGTGATTAGTATATCTGATTTTTTAATCTATACTGGCAATTAGTTCTTCCGTGAGCTCTATATTGTGATAAACATTCTGTATATCATCATCATTTTCCAGTAAATCAATCAATTTCATTACAGATTGAAACTCTGAAACGCTAAGTGTTTTAGTATCTTTTGCTATTCTTTTTAAACCAGCATTTTCAAGATCGAGGTTAAGCTCTTCAATTTTTTTTTGCATTTTACCAAAGTCTTCACGAGTACAATATATTGTTACTTCATCTTCATCAACTTCAATATCTTCAGCACCGGCATCAATTAAATCTAATTCAATATCGTCAAGTTTTATCTTCCCTTTTTTAATGACAAAAACACCTTTCTGATCAAAGACATATTCTAAAGAACCTGTTTTTCCAAGACTTCCGGAATATTTATTAAAATATGACCTAATGTTTGCAACAGTACGGTTATTATTATCTGTCAGGCATTCTACCATGATGGCCACACCATGCGGTGCATAACCTTCATAAACTATTTCTTCATAGTTGTCAGATTCTCCTCCTGTTGCTTTTTTGATTGCTCTTTCGATGTTTTCTTTTGGTAAATTTTCAGTTTTACCATTTTGTATTGCTAACCTCAAACGTGGATTAGCATCAGGATCGCCTCCACCCATTCTCGCAGCAATTTGTATCTCCTTTATTAATTTCGAAAATACCTTTGAACGTGCTGCATCTTTCGCACCTTTCTTTCTTTTTATTGTTGACCATTTACTATGACCTGACATAACAACTTTAATTTTGGTGCAAAATTATAAAATTTCGATTATTATAATTGTTTAACATACAGTATTATTATTCTAATTTTGCCATTTCTTAAAAAATTAAATAAATAGTTTTATGAAAAGATTTGTTATTATACAGATAGCTTTAATGATAATTTTTATTAGGGCCTATTCAGGCAACTTTCCTTCACCTGATGAGGGGATGTGGTTGCCAATACTCATTGAGAAACTGAATTATGAGGACATGAAACGATTAGGTTTAAAGATAACTGCTGAAGACATTTTTAGTGTGAATCACTCCAGCCTGAAAGATGCAATTGTTGTGTTTGGAGGAGGATGTACTGGTGAAATTATTAGTCAGGAAGGTTTATTGCTTACCAATCATCATTGTGGATATGGGCAAATTCAGGCACATAGCAGTGTAGAACATGATTATTTAAGTAATGGTTTCTGGGCAAAAACAAAAGCTGATGAATTGCCAAATCCTGGCTTAAGTGTGAAGTTTTTAGTAAGAATGGAAGATGTCAGCGATATTGTTTTAAAAGATGTAAATGATGGAATGAGTGAAGTTGAAAGGAATAAAATCATTATTGAAGCAATGGCAAAAATTGAAGCTGATGCTAAAAGTACTGGAAATTTTGTTGCAAATGTTAAAGCCTTTTTTGCAGGAAACAAATACTATCTTCTTGTTTATGAAGAATATAAAGACGTCAGACTGGTAGGAGCACCACCTTCTTCGATAGGAAAATTTGGAGCAGACACTGATAATTGGATGTGGCCTCGCCACACAGGTGACTTTTCTCTTTTCAGAGTTTATGCTGATGCTGAAGGAAAACCAGCAGAATATTCGAAAAACAATGTTCCTCTAAAACCTAAAAAATATTTACCCATTTCATTAAATGGAATAAAAGAAGGAGACTTTGCAATGATCATGGGAAATCCTGGTACAACAGACAGATACATGACCTCCTGGGGTGTAAAATCAGCATTAGATTTTAAGAATCCATCAATTGTAAAGATTCGTACCATAAGGCTTGAAATTATGAAAGCCGACATGAATGCCAATCCTGCTGTAAGAATACAATATGCAAGTAAATATGCAAGAATTGCTAACTACTGGAAATATTTTCAGGGGCAAAGCAGAGGCTTGCAACGATTAAATGTTTACGAAAAAAAACAAGAACAAGAAAAAGAATTTGCTGATTGGATTTTAAAAAGCGAAGAAAACATCAGAAAATATGGTAATGTTTTATCTGATTATGAAGCTGCATATAAGGTGACTGACAAATATGAAAAGGTTAAACAATATGCCAATGAAGCAATATTCAGAGGGTGCGATATTATGTCATTGGTAGGACAGTTCAGAGGTTTATATCGTGCAATGACAGCACAAACAGTTGATAATGATAATGTTAAGCGAATATCGAAAATGATAAAGGATGGTTTGGAAAATTATTTTAAGGATTACAATATGCCAACAGATAAAAAACTGTTAGCAGCCATGCTTAAATTATATAGAGAAGAGAATAGTATAGAATTTCAACCTGACATTTATGCTTATATTACTAAAAAGTTTAAAGATGATTATAATAAATATGTAGAGTACCTGTTTGCAAAAACTATGTTTGTAAACAGATCAGTGATGGAGGCATTTCTGGATGCACCCAATAAAGAAACTCTTGAAAAAGACCCAGTTTTTCAGTTGTTTGACAAATTTGCAAATATGTATATGACCTGGATGGATGCCACTAAAGATGCACAGGCAAAACTTGACAGATGTAAAAGGCTTTATATTGCAGGAATGCAGGAAATGAATGCAAATAAAAAGTTTTATCCGGATGCAAACTTTACGCTCAGACTAACTTATGGACAGGTTAAATCATATTATCCGGCAGATGCAGTATTTTATAATTATTATACAACACTTGATGGTATTATGGCAAAGGAAGACCCAAATAATTGGGAATTTGTTGTTCCTTCAAAGTTAAAAGAGCTTTGGATAAACAAAGATTATGGCAGATATGGAGAAGTTGATGAAACAGGTAATAAAATTTTAAAAACTTGTTTTTTATCTAATCTTGATATAACAGGTGGTAATTCAGGAAGTCCGGTGCTTGATGGTAATGGAAATCTGATTGGTCTTGCATTTGATGGTAACTGGGAAGCAATGAGTGGCGATATTGCATTTGAAAATCAGGTACAAAGAACAATCAGCGTTGATATCAGGTACGTATTATTCATCATTGATAAATTTGCCGGAGCTACCAATTTAATAGATGAAATGACGATCATACAATAATTTAAAATTTTAACAGGGTGCCGGGGGATAACAAATGTCTTCCGGCATTATTATTTTTTTAGATGCCACTCGTGATTTTCATTGGTCAAATTTCGTAACCAAAGCTGTGTTTCACTGGATTTTAATATTTCCCATACTTTATTGTAATCAAAACGGATGATATTTGAGCCTTCGTCAACCTTATAAACACCTTCAAAAAGAAAAGTATCAATAGAATAAGTGTAAGTAAGATTATTTTTAAATTCTAAGGTATGAAACTGGTGATCTATCAATAAATCTTTGCCTTCTTTGTCTGTAGCTGCCTCCCATGTCCATGTACCTACAACATTTATGGGAGAGGCATTAAACAAATCACAATCTGAAAGAATGGCAATAAGGATAAAACTTAATAAAAGTTTAATGTAATTCATTTTGATTTTTTTACATTTTTGCTTTAAATAGTAAAAATTTCCACTATTTATTGTTTGTCCAAAATATGATTAATTTTAATATATCGTATGTAAATCAAAAAAGAAATTAATTTTAAGATTAAAAAAATGGAATTACATTCGTTAATAATGATATACGCTTTAAATTCTGTATTTAAGCTTTTTTAACCATTAAATGTATGTTAAATGAGAAAAATTTATTTTAATTTGTTAATGATTGTTATAGTTATCTCAACAATGACTTTCATTTCTTGTGATGATGAACCAGAACCTGACCCATTTTTAGCACCTACCACCGAAACATTAAAGGTTGCTTTATTGGAGGATTTTACAGGTGTCAGATGTGGATATTGCCCTGATGGCCATGTCAAGGCAAAAGCCATTGCAGATGCTAATCCTGGTAAGTTTGTTATTTTAGCAGTTCATGCCGGTAGTTATGCTGCACCTGCAACAGGATGGGCAAATTTGACCACTCCTTTTGGCGATGAGTTGGTAAAGCAAGCAAAGGTGTCAGGCTATCCTGCTGGAACAATTAGTCGTATTCCTGCAGCCTCATTAGGTGTTGCTGCTCAGATCAGTGGAGGTTATGCTATGAGCAGAAGTAATTGGGCTCAGGCTGCTGGTGTGGTTATGACACAAAAAGCTCCTGTAAATATTGGTGCAAAAGCTACTCTCGACACAGCCACACGATTATTGACTGTTAAAGTGGACTTGTATTATACTGCTGAGGTAATCGGAAGTAATAACGTAAATGTTGCTTTGGTGCAGAACAAGATTATATGTAAGCAATCAGGAGGAACACCAGATCCAAATGCCTATGAACAGAATCATGTATTAAGGCATTTCATTACCGGACAGTGGGGAGATGTAGTTTCAGCTACAGGGCAGCCTGCTGCTTCACAAGTGAGAAAAGTTTATACATACACTGTTCCTGATAATTACAATGGTGCTACAATTCCTCCGGGTGGTGGTAAAGTTGTTGATTACAACCTTCGAGTCGTTGTTTTTGTTACCAATGGCAGTGTTAATGTATTGAATGCCAAAGAAATTGATGTAGAATAATCATTATTTTCATTCGTTTAAAAACCGAAGTAATTAAAACTGCTTCGGTTTTTTTTTTATATCTATTTTTGCTACCTGATTAAATCATTTTAATAATCCGCAACAAATGGCACTACATAATATCGAAAAGTTTAATTATTTGTATGCATTTCTAAAGCCTTTTATGAAATTTACATTCAACTGTATTTGGTTTCGTAATGTAGAAATAACAAATAAAAATCTGATTCCGGATAATGAAGCACTTATTATACTTCCCTGCCATCAAAATGCCTTAATGGATGATCTTGCTATTGTATATAATGTGAAAGGACAAACTGTTTTTTTAGCAAGAAGTGATATTTTTAAAGGACGTTTTGTTAAAGCATTACTTTATTTTTTTAAATTAATGCCGGTATTTCGTATAAGGGATGGAAAAGACCAACTGAAAAACAATGATTATACTTTTCAGAGATGTGTAGAAATATTAAGAAAGCGAAAAAAAATATGCCTGATGGCTGAAGGTAATCATGCTGCTGACAGAACACTCAGAACGATTAAAAAAGGATTTGCCCGTATAGCATTTTTAGCTGAAGAAGCTGAAAACTTTCAATTAAACCTCAAACTTCAACCTGTAGGAATTGAATTTGGAGATTATTATAACTTCAGAACCACTCTACTTGTAAATTTTGCAGAGCCCATTTGTGTTGCAGAATATGTTGCAGAATATAAAATCAACCCTCAAAAAGCTATGATTCGTTTAATGGACAAATTAAGAGAATCACTTGGAAAAGTTATGATTGACATCAAATCAAAGGAATTTTACTCAAGTATCTATCGTGCGCTATCGGTTTACAAATTTGAGATTGCTAAGATTTATAATAAAAGGAAAACTTCTCTATATGAAAAATTCAAAGCAGATAAATTGATTATTGAAAAGCTGGAAGCCCTTATTCAATCAAATCCTAAAAAAATGGAAGGATTCCATCAAAGAATGATAGAATATTTTGAATTTCTTAAAGCAAAAAAAATAAGAGACTGGGTTGTAAATAAAGGAAAAATAAAGATGATAACACTGACAACACGTGCTATTTTGCTTTTTTTATCTTTGCCAGTGTTTCTTTATGGTTTTCTCAATAATCTTTTTGTTTTAATTTTTGCAAAATATAGCACACGTAATCTGAAAGATTTACAATTTGTTAGCACCTATCGTTACACAGTTTCTTTAATTACAATTCCAGTATCTTATCTCCTTCAGTCATTGGTTGTGTTCATGATATTTGATAATGTTTGGATATGCTTAGTTTATTTAACTTCTTTACTTCCTTCCGGATTATTTGCTTATCACTATCACATTTGGTATCGAAAACTGATGGGATTGATTCGTTTTAGAAACTTATTCATAAAAAAGAAAAAAGAATATGATGAAATACTGATGCTGAGAAGTTCAATTATTCAAATTCTGGACGAATTATGCAGAAACGAACTTAAAAATTTAGTTAAGATATAGCCGTACATTATTTTCAACTTCAGCCACTGCTTCTAAGGCAGTTATATCGGTATATGCCAGACTCATGAGTGCTGGGGTATAGGTATCAATCGTATATAAGTTGGTGTATATATATTTTTCCAAAAGCTTCATTGAAACTTCATTTTTTTTATCATAATAAAATGTTGTTTTAAACCTTAAAATACCTGAATCAAGGTCGAATTCAAAATTTCCACTTATCAAACCAAAATTAGCTCTTGTAATAAATTCAGTTATTTCAGTATATTTATCTGTAAAAACAAAACAATGACAAAATGAAATACATGAAAATATTCCTTTTTCATCGTCAATGTTCAGATAACAATCAATATTGCCATAATTTGCACTAACACCAAATAAAACACTGCTATTTTCTTTTTCAACCTGATAATGCCATTTTTTAGCATTCAACAATGCAATGATGAGGTTATACATGGCTATACTGTTTTAAACATGGTTGAGTAGTCTTTATCAAGGGTGTTTTGGCTGAATCCCTTTAATATAAAATCCTGAATTCCTTTGATTATTGCATTAATTATTTCTTTACGGAATCCAAATCTACCTGCTATTTTATGAAGTAGCTTAAGCTCGCTTTTATGAATGTTTCCATCTATCGAAATCAGGCCGATCATTTCATAAAGTTCTGCATATCTTCGGGTAATAGAATCAGGAATTGAGTATTGATAATGTTTATTTTCAGCAATCCAATGTTCAATCACAGACTGTTCGAATCCCATTTTTTTTCCCAGTTGAATGATAAAACTTTTTTCTTCATCAACAATTTTTCCATCGGCATGCATCAGACTAATCAGATTCCTAAGATGATTTTTGTTTTCAGGATTTTTTGTCATATTTTAATAATTATCAATAACTTATCTATAATGCAAAATTAAAATAATACAATAAACTTTTATTATTGTTTAAAAACTTCTTCCAGCTTTTCGCTTCTTGAACCTTTCACTAAAATTTTATAGCCTGTAAAATTTTGCTCAGAAAACCAGTTTTTTAATTGTCCTGCATTTTCAAAATGAAAACAGGGAATCTCATCTTTAAACTTTCCAAAAAGCTTACCCACCAGAATCAGCAATTTATAATTGGTATTTTTAATCAGGTTGATAATTTCAGAATGTTCTTTATATCCATATTCACCAAGCTCGTGCATGTCGCCAAGAATTATTATTTTATTATTTCCGCTTAGTGCATTAAAGTCTTTAATGGCAAGGCTCATGCTCGATGGATTGGCATTATAAGAATCAAGAAACACTGTATTGTTGTGCCAGCTAATAATTTGAGATCTCATGTTTTTGGGTTCGTATTCTTCTATAGCCATAATAAAATCATGCTTTTCGATTGAAAACAGGTCTGCAATCACTTGTGCTGCCAAAATATTATAGATATTATATTTGCCAAATAGCTGTGTTTGAATATTTATTTTTTCATTTTTCCAAAATAGCTGTCCTTTTAAAAATGATATATCAGTATTTGCAATTCCGTTATAATCAGCATTTGAAGTACCAAAACTTATGCTTTTTGCTTTTTTAAGCAATTTATAAATATTTTCATCGTCAGATGAATAAATAAAAGGAAAACCAATGTTTTTGTTAAAATAATCAACAAACTCTTTATAGGCTTTTACTACATTTTCAAACCCACCGAATTCGCCTAAATGGTCTTTGCCTATGTTTGTCATTATACCAATACCTGGTAAAGAAATGTCTGTCAATAATTTATTTTCTCCCAGATGATTAGCCCCCAATTCTATTACTGCAATTTCATGCTCAGTTTTTATTGATAATATGCTTAAAGGAACTCCAATATGGTTGTTGAGATTTCCGGGAGTAGCAAACACATTAAATTTTTTTGATAATACTTTGCTTACCAGCTCTTTGGTGGTTGTTTTTCCATTAGAGCCTGCAATGGCTATAACAGGAATATTTAGGCTTTTACGATAATGAAGTGCCAGATTTTGTAAAAATGCTAATGTATTAGGTACCTTTAAAACTCTTTTGTCACTAATTTCTTTAGGATTATCACAAACAACCATTGCTGCCCCTTTCTGAAGTGCTGCTGTTATAAATTCATTTCCATCGAAATGATCACCTTTCAGTGCAAAAAAAATGAATCCTTCAAGTTCTGTTCTTGAGTCGGTAGATATAGGATGACCTTCTTTTAATAAGTTAAAAATGTGGATAATGTGATTGTTCATTTCATTTTCTGTTTGTTTTCCAGTATTGTTTCAACTTTACATACCTAAGAAATGTGCTGAAAGTTGAAATTTTTGCTATTAAAAAACCATGATATCCATCTAAAAAACCTGATTTAAGGAGATAAATAGAAATAAACTTCCAAAAAGGATGAAATATTATTTTTAATAAATTCGATTTTTCTCCTTTTAAAAACCTTGCTTCAGCAGCAACTGTACTGAATTTCTGAATAATTTCGATGTGTTGATCCACCGAATTAATAGAATAATGTAACAGATCACCTTTCAGGTGTTGAATACTCCCTTTGCTTATTAATTCAAGTTTATCGTGTGGGTTTGTGCCACCCCATTTTGCTTTATGTTTATCTACTAACCTGATTTTTGTGTCGGGATACCAGCCTGAATGCCTTATCCATCTACCGCAATAATTGGTAAGTCGGTTAAAACGATAAGCATCATGTTGCCAGTTGTTTTTTACTGTTAAAATTGATTTTTGCAGTTCATCAGATAATGCCTCATCAGCATCCAACGATAAAACATAATTGTATTTTGCCTGTTCAAGGGCATAGTTTTTTTGTTCGATGTGGCCGGTGAACTTGTTTTGTATAAATCTTACCGGATATTGTAAAGCCATTTCTTTGGTTTTATCATTCGAGAATGAATCAACAATCAGTATTTCATCAGCCACAGGAATCACACTTTTTATACAACGTTCAATATTTTTTTCTTCATTGAATGTGATAATAGTAACTGAAATTTTAACCGTATTGGCCATTAGCAACCATTGTTAAGGTTTATTAAACCAATACGATACACCCAGCATTAAGCCGAAAGTCATGGATGTTGTTTTATAACGATTTGATATGTCGGTTCTGACATCTTTTTTTGTACTAACCGGAAAGTAATATTCAGCTATATGTTTAGTTTTGTCAAACTTAAAGTCTTTGTTTTCTATATCCATCAGGCTGCGTGTCCATTGCAAGCCTGTGTTTATCATCCAGTTGTCACTTAGAAGAAATGAAAATGAGGTTTCTGCAATGAATTTAATATTTGTATTTCTGAATAATTCTTTAATATCAAGATAATTTTCAGGTAATATCAAAGGAGCAGGCAGTGTTGAGAAACTGGCTTTGGCCAAAAAATCTAATTGCAGTCCGGCAGAAATAGCCATATTGACAACATAATCTTCAAAAGATGAGTTAAACCTTAAAAGAAACGGTACTTCATAATATCTTAAATTTACTGAGCTGGTATAATTAAATGGTGTTGAATCGTTTTCATTGACATCATATTCCAGTTTACCTGAGTAATTTTGACCTTCATTAGAAATTTTAAAGCCTGTCTGAAATCCAAAATTGGCGGTTCCATTGTATATATAATTCAGTCCATAAGCTATTTTAATGGTATTTTCAAAAACAACTTTGCCTGTATTATTATAATCATTCAGGTCATTATAATTAGGTGTGCTGGTCAATTGGACAATTGTTGTGGGAGCAATATAACTTCCTGTTTGTGAAAAACTGTTTGAACTAAAAAATATTAAAGTTACAGTCAACAAAATCAATGTTTTAAGCACATTTGATCTCATACATTTTATTTTAGGAAATGATATTAAATAAACCCAGTCTTTCAACATTTATTTTATTGATAATAGTACCAAGGTCTTCAGGATTGTCGGCAAAGTTGTATCTGTCAACATCAACAATCAACACTTTAGAGTTTTTTGATGTTTTATAATCCTTGATCCATGCCTCATATCGTTCATTTAGCTTTTTTAGGTAGTCGAGTCGAAGGCTGTCTTCAAACTCGCGACCTCTGCGTTGAATCTGGTTGACTAATGTAGGTATTGAAGCTCTTAAATATATTAACAGATCAGGAGGGGTTACAAAGCGTTCGATGGTTTCAAAAAGGCTTAAATAATTGTCAAAATCACGTTTACTCATTAAGCCCATTGTATGCAGGTTGGGTGCAAAAATATATGCATCTTCATAGATAGTACGATCTTGTATGACTGTTTTTTTTTCTTCCCTGATTTTTATAATCTGTTGAAATCGTTTTTTAAGAAAAAATATTTGCATATGAAACGACCACATTCTCATGTCTTTATAAAAATCATCAATATATGGATTATCATCAACTTCCTCAAAATGTGCTTCCCATCCATAATGTTTCGATAATAGCTCGGTTAATGTTGTTTTACCGGCTCCAATATTACCTGCAATAGCTACATGAGTAAAATCTCTCTGATCCTGACTTTCTTTCTCCTTTGCTGCCATGAAATGTTTTTTGATGTTATAACATAATTTTAATAAAAAGTGAAAATTCAACTTTTATCACTGTTGCAAAGATAAAATTTAACTAAAGTTATATAGCAAAATTGCTTGTGTTTTTAAAGAAATTATTATTTTTAAATCTTATTAAACCAAATGTAGCGTTATCATGAAACCGAATGCTGAATCTGAGTGAAAAAGTATGACATGCTTATTTAAAAATGATATAGTAGTTTTTAAAGTACAGGAATAAATAATAGTATTTTGGCGGAGAGGGCGGGATTCGAACCCGCGAACCGCTTTTGACGATTACACACTTTCCAGGCGTGCGCCTTCGACCACTCGGCCACCTCTCCCTTTTTGTCAGTATAACAAAGAAATTTAGCTTTTCTTTGCCATGCAAATTTCCTGATTTTTTTCTATTATGAAAATTTTTTCAAATGACCTGTTTTTATGGTACTGATGTTTGTGAAAAGTTTGAGTGCATTGCCAGTAGTAATATTCATTATTTCATTTTGTGTTAAAGTGTAAATTTCAGCCACCTTTGATGCGATATATGGGATATAACTGCTCTCATTTCTTTTACCTCGAAAAGGAACAGGTGACAGATATGGTGAATCTGTTTCCAGTAAAATATGTTCAGGAGAGATTGCATTTAATATCTGGTCTAACCCTGAATTTTTAAATGTAATGATACCTCCTATACCTAAATAAAAGCCAAATTCGATTACCTTTTGTGCTTGTTGAATATTACCTGTAAAACAATGAAAAACACCCTTTAATTTATTCCCTGCGTGCTTTTCAACGATATGAAGCACATCATCAAAACTGTTCCTGACATGTATGGCTACAGGCAATCCTAATGTTTTTGCCCACTCAAGCTGTATTTCAAACACCTCAATTTGCTGTTTTTTAAAACCAATGTCCCAATAATAATCCAGTCCGATTTCTCCAATGCCGGCTACGGTGGTTACCGACAAAGTTTCTTCAATTTTTGAAAGTTTTGTTTTATAATTTTCATTAACAGAGCCTGGATGTAGTCCAATTAAAGGGTAACAGTACTCAGGGAATTCACTACATAATGACAGCAGAGGCGCCAGTGTTAAATCATCAATATTAGGTAATACCATCTTTCTGACATTGTTATCAATGGCATTTTGTATGACCTGATGATAATCATCACTGAATTCAGGCAAAAAAAGATGTGTGTGAGTGTCGGTAAAATACATTTCAGAAGGAAAAGGTTTTATATCAATATTTATGGTTGTCATTTTTATTGATGATTTTGATTAACAAAAGTAGCTATCCTGCCCAGTTTTCTCTGTCAAGTGTTCTGAAATGTATTGCTTCAGCAAGGTGTTCAATTTTAATTTCAGCACTTCCTGCAAGGTCAGCAATAGTACGCGATACTTTTAATATCCTGTCATAAGCTCTGGCAGATAAATTCAATCTTTCCATGGCAGTTTTAAGCAGATTAATTCCTGCCTGATTAATTGAGCAATATGTTTTTATCATTTTTGATGACATCTGTGCGTTACAATAAATGCCTTTAAAATCATGGTAACGTGTTTTCTGAATATTACGGGCATTGATTACTCTTTCCCGAATGGTTTCTGAGCGTTCAGCATTTTGCCGTGCAGTAAGTTCATCAAAACTGATAGGTACAACTTCAATATGAAGGTCAATGCGGTCGAGCAGCGGACCAGAAATTTTACTTAAATATTTATGAACTGCATTTGTACTGCATACACATTCTTTTTCAGGATGATTGTAATAGCCGCAGGGACATGGATTCATGGCAGCAACAAGCATGAAACTGGCAGGATATTCGACACTAAATCTGGCACGTGAAATGGTTATCTTTCTTTCTTCCATAGGTTGTCGCAAGACCTCCAATACTGTACGTTTAAATTCAGGTAACTCATCTAAAAACAGTACACCATTATGTGCAAGAGAGATTTCACCAGGTTGTGGATTGCCACCTCCACCCACTAAAGCCACATCACTAACTGTATGATGTGGTGATCTGTATGGTCTGACAGTAAGTAAACCAGTATCTTTTGACATTTTACCTGCTACTGAATAAATTTTTGTTGTTTCCAGAGCCTCATGAATGTCAAGTGGTGGAAGAATGGAAGGCAGGCGTTTGGCTAACATGGTTTTTCCACTGCCCGGAGCACCAATCATTATCACATTGTGCCCGCCAGCAGCCGCTATTTCTAAGGCACGTTTGATATTCTCCTGTCCTTTTACATCAGAAAAATCAAGTTCATAGTTATTCAGGTTGTTAAAAAACAATTCCCTGGTATTGATTTGTACTGGTTCAACCTGTATTTCAGCATTAAAAAAGTTAACAGCATCAGAAATATGTTCAATACCTATTACATCCAGTTTGTCAACTATTGCAGCTTCATTAACATTCTTTAGTGGTAGTACCAGTCCTTTAAATCCATTTTTTCTTGCATTGATGGCAATAGGCAATGCTCCTTTGATAGGTTTTAATGCACCATCCAGCGACAATTCACCCATGATTATATAATCATTCAGCATATTTTCTTTCATCTGCCCTGATGCTGCCAAGACACCTAATGCTATTGGCAGGTCATATGCTGAACCCTCTTTCCTGATATCAGCCGGTGCCAGGTTTACAATAATTTTTTTTCTGGAGGAGACATATCCTGAATTTTTTAATGCTGCATCAATGCGTTGCTGACTTTCTTTTACAGCTATATCAGGCAATCCAACAATAAATGTTTGAGGACGTCCTCTGCTGACATCAACTTCCACACTGATGGTTTGCGCATCAACACCATAAACAGCACTACCAAATAATTTTGCAAGCATTATAGGTTATCTTGTAATTACAAAAGTAGAGATAAGTTTAAAAATTTTAATACTGACAATTTTACTGAAGAAAGGTGTTTTTAATGAAAGTTAACTCACGAACCTTGCTATTGTTTCGCTGTTAATTTTTATAATAATAAAGTAAAATAATTTATTTTCAGTAAATTACTTAAAATCAGGCTCATTAAATTTTTAGTTAACAGGAAAAACTCAGATGATATATTCAATAAAAATATTGCTTAAACTATTCAAATTCTGATTATTACGCAAATAATTATTTTATATTGGCTAAATTTATTATTGAATTTTTTTATTAAAATTATTCTAAATATCTGCTTAATTTATTGACAATTTCTAAAATAGATTTTAAATAAAAATTTTATTGTATTTTTTATGTTTACTTTTTGAAAACACTTTAAACTAACTCATTAAATTTGAATTTCAACAGTGAACAAATCCGTTAAATAAATTAAAATTTAAAATTATGAAGAAGATAGTTCAGTTAAATATAATTTTAACAATGTTATTAAGTGTTTTTTTTTCGCCCATATCAGGTCAGCAGGTGATCAAAGGAAAAGTTGTTGACAATCAAACGAATGAAGGATTGGTCGGTGTAAACATTTATGTGCCGGATAAATCAACAGGGACTACCTCTGACAATAATAGTGAGTTTAGTTTTGTTATCGAAAAGGCTGTACAGAAAATAATATTTTCCTACAGTGGTTATAAAACTTTGGAGGTAAATATTACAGCTAACAATTTTATGATTGTAAAGATGGAACAATCGCCCATAGAGCTTGACCAGATAATAATTACAGCAACGCGTGAACAACAGGAACGTAAGGATGCACCAATATCAATGAGTAAAATTCAAACTATTGAAATCAATGATTTAAAGGCAAACTTTTTCCCCCAGTTACTGGAAAGGGTAAGCAGTGTTCATGTGGCAAATTTCGACAATGAGCAACAAAGCCTTGCTATAAGGCAACCACTTTCTTTTGCCAGAACACAAATTGTCATTCTTGAAGATGAAATTCCAATAGGTCCTGTTGCTTTAACAACCTCAAGCGACTTAAATGAAGTAAATATGACTATGGTAAAGGAAACTGAGATTGTGAGAGGACCTTCTTCCTCTCTTTATGGTTCAGAGGCAGTAGGTGGGGCCGTTAACTTTATTTTAAAAAACCCACCTATTATTCCAACAGTTAGTAGCAGGATACAGGTCAGTAACTGGGGTTATAAAAGAATAGATATGGGATTAGGAAATACATTTGGAAAATTTGGCTTTTATGCCAGTGGTTATTATGCCCAAAGAAGGGAAGGTTTTAGAGAACACACCGATTTTGATAAGTTAACCATAAGCATAAAATCTGTTTACCAGTTTAATAATAATACAAAATTAACAGCACTGGCTACTTTTTCAAATTTTAATAATGATTTTGCCGGGAGCCTCGACAGCCTTAAATTTTATGAAGCTCCTACTTTCAATCAGCATACTTTCTCTTATGTTCATAATAAAACCATACGTGGATCATTGAGGTTTGATAAAATCTGGAATGAGAATTCAAAAACCTTTTTCAATTTTTATTACAGGTATAAATATGAAGATGAAATACCAACATATCTGATAAAAGTGATAGCTTACTATCCCAAAAAAAAATATGCAGGTCAATATATAAATAGCTATTATCATAGTGGAGGGTTTATAGCTCAGCATAAACAAAAATTCAGTTTTTTGAATTCTTCTTTGATATCAGGTTTAAATGCAAGTATTTCACCTGATGTGTTTTATAGTGAAGTAATTGATGTTACAAATTCAGGTGATACTTTTACTTCATACAAACTTACTGGCATGCCTGTGCAGGATTTTGAAGCATTATTAATAAATTCTGCTGCATATATTAATTTTGAATTATCACCCTTTACAAACCTGAAAACAACATTTTCTTTAAGATATGACCGTTTAGACTATAAATATGATAACCATCTTGATCCTAGTTCAATATCTGGTGCAGCAGATACCATTGATATGTTCCATCATCTGTGTCCGAAGGTTGGAATAAATTATATGTTCAATAAAAACATTGGAGCATATTCCAACTTTAGTGTTGGCTTTGCTCCCCCTCTTTTTTCCCAGTTATACAATACTGTTAAAGTCCCTGTTCTGAAACCTTCAACATTTTATAGTTATGAAGTGGGTACATGGCTATCGTTTAATAAAAAGAATGGTTATTTTGATCTGACTTTTTACCAATCTGATGGTAAAAATGAAATTGTAGAAGTATATGAAGCAGGTGCTACCATTAACAAAAGTGTTGGTGAAACAAGGCATCGCGGAATTGAAACTACTTTAAAATATAAATTATTTGCTTCGATAGATATACGTTTTGCAGGTTCGTATGCAAAACATGAATTTATCAATTTCAATGAAGGCAGTAATGATTTCAGCGGTAATGAAATGAATCTGGCACCTCGATTTATTTCAAATTCTTCAATTACATATAAACCAAACAAAGGTTTGTTAAAAGGATTCAGGTTATCTGCTGATTGGGTAAAAATAGGCTCATACTTTTTGGATGAACAAAATTCAGAAAAGTATGATGGTTATGACTTGTTTAATGCCAGAGTTGGCTATCTGTTCAGAGGATTTGAGCTGTGGATGAATATTTTAAATCTTACCGATAACTTATATGCTGTCAGGGTAAGTAAGTCATATTATGGAAATCCAAAGAAACCAACCATTGTTAAAAGCTACTCGCCAGGTATTCCACGTACAATAGAAATTGGAATAGGCTACAACTTTGTTTCAAATAAATAAAGGATATTTATGATTAAATCTTTTTTTATCGTCCTTTGCATAACTATCTTTTCACTATCCCTAGAAGCACAAGTATTTCAGACAGAATGGCTGTGTCCGTATCCCCAGCAGCATGTAAAACAACATGTGAAAATATCAGGTATGCAAAAGTATTATGCTATGCCTGGTAAATACGGTAAGGAAAAATTTATTTTATGGCCAGCAAAAGGAAATTCTTTGACAGAGGTGGAATATATGGACTCACTTACTGTAAAGAAATCACAGTTTTACCTGTTTTCTCCCGACAGAGAATACGAAAAATATTCATTGAAAAATACGAAAAGTGGTTATGCATTCCTATATGATTTTGGAAAGGAAGGATATCATAATGCGTACATGATTAACAAATATTTAATTCATGACACACTCTTTATTATGATTTCAAAAGCAGAAAGATTAAGTCATAAATGCAGAAACGGGCATAAAGATGTTCAGAAAAAAATAGAGCCGTTGATATATCCAAATCTAATACCTTTTGAAATGATCAGGCTGCGTATGAAACCTGGTGAAAACTATCATTTTCTGCTCGAATCAGGCAATCATGTTACTTTCAAAGTATTACATCGGGGAAAAGAGGTAAAAGGTGCAGAAGTAACATTTACTACCAACAAAGACTGGCATAAAACCATTATAACAAACAAAAAAGGAACTGCAACATTTCAGGTTCCGTCTGACTATTTTCCTTCAATGGGAGAACTGAAACAGAAAAAGGTATCTTATTACCTGGTGAAAGCAAAATTTACAGTTGCTTTGGATAGTAAAGACACAAATAGTCAATTTAAATACATTTGCTATACATGTACATATCCGGGTGAATACATACCATCACAATCTTTATACAAATCAAGTTTTTGGGCTGTTATAGTAATTGTTGTTTCTGTTTTGATAATAAGCATCATTGTTATCATCAGTCGCTCTGAAAAAAACAAAATATTGTCACGACTATGAAGAAAATAAGAAAATACATCGATAACTCCAACCTGAGTCTCTTTAGATCTATCATTCAGATAATTTTTTTTATCATTCTTGTTTATGGAGGATTTAAAGCCATCTCCATCAGTGAAAAAATACCAACTTTTGCTTGTCCGTATAATGTAAGAACGGGAGGTACCTGTTATTTAATTAATATTCAACATCAATTACATTCAGAATGGGCAGGTTTTATTACGTGGAGAGGTATCTCTGTTTTGACTGCTTTATTGACTTTTATAGGTTTATTTATCATCCTGAATAAATCATGGTGTGGTTTTATTTGCCCTCTTGGAACAATACAGGATTGGCTTACAAAACTCAGGAGATTGTTTGGGGTAAGATTTTCAAGATACAACAAAACTTCTTTCAAAAGCTTAAAAGTAATTAAATATATTGTTTTGATCTTACTGTTGGTCATTCCTTTGGGTATGAGCAATTCATTTTTCGGATTACCTAAAATAACGGAAGATATGTCAGCACCCTACTGCCAATTATGTCCGGCACGAACAGTTTTGCCTGCTGCCACAGGTGATTTTACACAATTCTATATTGACTTCAGTAGTACAACAACCATAATTATGACCACTTTGGCTATGATAATTACTGCATTATTTTTTGTTGGCTCATTCCTTAAAAAACGATTTTTTTGCTTCTTTTGTCCCATGAGTGCTTTACAGTTCCTGTTTGCTAAAATAGGTCTTTTAAGACTGGTCAAAGTAGGCAATAAATGTACAAGTTGTGGCAACTGTTCTAGGGTTTGTGATATTGGTATTAATGCCATTGCCGATGACCTTGAGAATAAATTTATTGTAAAAGATGATTGTATGATGTGCTTTAAGTGTGTTGAAGCATGTCCTGAAAATAATTGCCTGAAAGTTAAATTTACTGGTTTGACAATATTCCGGTCAACAGATGAAGGCTTTTTTAAAAGATTTTCAAAAACTAAAGATTACAATATAACGATTGACCGTAAATTGAGTAAAAATGACTAAAGAAGTATCTGATAAATTGCAGGAATTAAAGATCCCTGAATTAAAATCCAGCCTGACTTCAAAACTGAAAAATGAAGTATATAAAGCAATATCTGAAATAAAAACTACTTTTCAGGATAGTCCTGAAGGGATGAAATATTTCCTGAATAGGTATGAAGACCTGATTGATGATCAAAATAAGGATTATAAAAATAAAAAAATAATTGCCACAAATTGCATTTATGTGCCTGAAGAGTTGATTTACGCATCAGGAGCAATTCCTGTACGTATTTGCAATGGTTTTTATGCACTGGATCAGGCTGGTGCAAATTATTTACCTGCAAAAGCATGCCCTCTGGTCAGATCTACAATAGGCATGATTGACAACAATTATTACCCCTTTGGTGCAGAACCTTTGATGGTTGTTAATCCATCTTCCTGCGATCAAAAGAAAAAAATGGGAGAAATACAAACAAAAAGCAATATTCCAATTTATTTATTGGAAACACCACCAGTGAAAGACAGTGATGATGCCAGAGAATATTGGCTGAAAAGCATCATTCGTTTTAAAAGCATACTGGAAAAAACAAGCAGACAAAAAATAACAAAATCAAAACTTAAATCAGCCATCAATAAGATTTATCTGGCTCAAAATGAGTTCAGAAGATTCAATAATTTGCGTAAAAATGCTGGAATAATCAGCGGTACTGAAGCTATTACCGTTATAAATACCTATTTCTTTGACGACATTGAAAGTTGGACCACACACCTAAACCTTTTAAATAATGAACTTGAAAAAAAAATTCAAATCAAAAAACAGTTAAATTCAACTGATAAACCACGAATCATACTGACAGGCAGCCCATCAATTTTTCCAAATATAAAAATTCCTTTACTGATTGAAAAACATGGTGGTATTGTGGTAAATGATGACTTCTGTTCATCTACCAGATTTTTATATGATACCATTGCTGTTGATGAATGGAATATGTACGACATGATACCTGCAATTGCTGAACGATATCTGAAGCCCAGTACCTGTCCTAATTTAAGCCCAAATAAAGACCGGGGAAGAAAACTCATCGAAACAATAAAAGAGTTTAATGCAAATGGTGTAGTTTACCAGTCTTTGGCAGGTTGTCATTTATTTGAAATAGAATCGCTTAATATTATTTCATTACTCAGACAGAGTGGAATACCAGTTTTATATATTGAGGTAGATTATAGTCCTGAAAATACAGGTCAAATCATTACCCGTTTAGAAGCGTTTCTGGAATCACTTACTTAAATAATAATGATGGAATATTTCATAGGAATTGATATTGGCTCTTCCTCAATTAAAACTGTTTTAATAGATCAAAACGCCAGCATAGTCAACTTTTCAGTTGTACCTACAGGGTATAGTTTTAACAAAAATTCTGAGAACGCTCTTTTACAATTATTATCAGAAAGAGATCTGAAAATATCAGATATTAAAAGTATTGTATCAACAGGTTATGGAAGGAAACTTTTCAAACTGGCACAGAAAAATATTAGTGAAATAACTGCCAATGCTAAAGGTGCCTATATTATTTCAAAACTTAAAATCAAGCTTAAAACTATAATAAACATTGGCGGACAAGATTCAAAAATTATCATTATTGATGATTCAGGAAAAGTCCAGAATTTTTTTATGAATGATAAATGTGCTGCCGGAACAGGCAGATTTCTGGAAATGGTCAGCCGAAATCTGGAAATTGACATTGAAAATTTCGGGAACATACATTTTCAACATCACGGAACTCCTTTATCTATCAATAATACCTGTGCTGTTTTTGCTGAATCAGAAATAATTTCTTTATTGGCAGAGGGCCACAATAAATCTGGTATTATTTCAGGGGTTCATCATTCAATCGCTAAAAGGATATCAATAATGGCCAATAGGATAGGTATTGAAGATTCAGTGTTGTTTGATGGGGGAACTGCTTTAAATAAAGGAATGGTGGCTGCACTTGAAGATGAGCTTTTAAAAAAGATTTATGTACCTGAACACCCTCAGATTACCACAGCATTAGGTGCTGCCATCATTGCTAAGGAAAATGATGAGTCAAATTGAATCTAATAATTAAGTGAAAATTTTAAAAATTAAGTAATTTACTTAAATTCTTAATTTTTTGTCAATGTAATACCGAATCCTCCTGATATGATGTTTATTTTAAAATAAAAAAAACGAAGCTAGTTTAAAAATATCAAGCTTTTTGAATTTTTTATATCTTCACATTTTGTAGTAAATTTTTAGAATACTTCTAAATATACCTTTAAACCAACACTAAAAACTCTATAATATTTTAGAATATTATTTTTTATATCCGACTATGTTTACCTTTCAGATATTTGATAAACTAATGACATATTTTTTAATGATTAAATAGAAAATTATGAAACCAAAATTGCTAAAAACTCAGGCAATATTGTTATTGCTAATGTTCCCATTTTTATTAGTTGCTCAAAAAGCAAAAATTACCGGTAAGATCACTGATTTGGAAACAGGGCTTACCTTATATGGTGCAAATGTTCTTTTATTACCACTTCAAAAAGGAAATTCATCGGCAGAAGATGGCAGCTACCTGATTGAGAATGTTGATAAGGGTGATTATACAATGCAGGTGTCTTTTGTTGGTTATAAAAAAGTTACCAAAAAAATATCAATCAAAGAGGCAAAATCCTATGAGGTGAACTTTACAATGGTAGCAACAAATTTTGAATTGTCGGAGGTAATTTTAAAAGACTGGTCACAAAAGAGTACTCCTTATGTGAAAGCTGAGTTAAAAAAGATAGAAATAGAAATATTACCTACCCGCGACATAGGAGACTTTCTCAGGCAGGTTCCCAATGTATCTGCTATCCGCAAAGGTGGAACACAGCTTGACCCTGTTATTCGTGGTTATAAATACGACCAGTTGAATGTGCGTGTCGATGGTTTTATGCGTATCGAAGGTGGTTGTCCAAACCGTATGGACCCGAATATTGCACACATCGAAGTGGATGATATTGATAGAATTGAGGTCATTAAAGGCCCTTATGTGTTGAGATATGGCCCAAATATGGGTGGATTTCTTAACCTTGTAACGACTAAACCAACGCCATTTACTGGTAAAAAATTCCAGATTAGTGCCCGTGCTATTAAAGGTTATGAAAGTAACTGGAATGGCACAAAAGACAGATTGAATATCAAAGCCGGTAACGACAGGCTGTATTTTAACCTTTCAGCTAACAGTCAGGATTATGGCAATTACAAAGACGGCAATGACAACCTTGTTTTTTCTGCATTCAGAAAATATTCTTTTACTACCGAAGTAGGTTTTATTCCTATAAAAAATCATGAATTCACATATTCATTTGTTTCTTCACAAGGCCGAAACGTATATTTCCCGGCATTGCCGATGAACGAAAGGCTGGATAATACAAAACTAATGTCGGCAGTATATTCCATACAAAATCCAATAAAAAATGTAAGTTTGTTCAGGCTGATGGCATTCAACTCAGATGTTCATCATGTAATGGATACAAAAGAAAAACCTTCCAGCGACAGTATGATTGGAGAGTCAACCATTGATGCTGTGGTTAGAGG